>FWWL01008879.1_pt1 | contig 12598 bp, 12 predicted proteins | sample 2228331 | NCBI WGS metagenome assembly FWWL01 (sample SAMEA103939775, study PRJEB20133) | metagenome | reverse complement strand
GGGTGAAACGGTTCCAAGCATCACCGCTCCCAGTGCTGTGACGCTTGTGGTCAGCCCAGAAGATGCTGTCATCTTGAACTTCATGATGCTTGAGGGGATAAAGATCAACCTGGCTTTGCGCAACCCGACGGATACCAAGCCAATAGTTACCGATGCGGTTACACTCCAATACTTAATGGATCAAAAGAACATCCCCCTGCCGGCTAAACTGCCTTATGCTGTTGAGCCGCGAGTGGATCAACTAGAATTTCCCAAGTTACAGAGTGAGGTGACATCTACCCCAATGCCTTAACCTCTACTGGCAATCAGACCAGGAGCCTGCATGGCAAACGTTGAGAAGATTAAGGTTATTATCGTTGATGATATTTTGGAGACTCGGGAAACCATACGGCGCGCCCTTCATCTCGAGCCCAATGTTGAAGTCGTAGGCGTGGCAAAAAATGGTCAGGAAGCCATTGAACTTGCCACCGAGTGCCGTCCTGACGTCGTCATCATGGATATCAACATGCCGGATATGGACGGCATCAAGGCAACCGAAGCCATCCGCCGAAAGGTGCCCTATACCCAGGTGGTTATCCTCTCCGTTCAGAACGATCCTGGGTACATGCGACGTGCCATGCTTGCTGGAGCACGTGACTTCCTCTCAAAACCGCCGGATATTGATGAACTACTGGCTGCAGTCAGGCGCGCTGGCACAATGGCACTGGAAGAGAAACGAAGCGCACCGGCCCCTGGAGTCGTAGAGGGTGGGGTAATGGGCGGCATGCCTGGCCCGACCCAAAAAGGCAAAATCATTGCAGTCTATGGGCCAAAAGGTGGCACAGGCAAAACCATTTTGGCCACTAACCTTGCTATTGCCCTGCAGATTCAGAACCAACGCACCATTTTGGTAGACGGTGATTTGCAGTTTGGCGACGTGGTCGTCATGCTCAATGAACGGGGAAAAAACAGCGTCATTGATCTCGCCATCCGGGCCGAGGAGCTTGATGCCGAGATAGTTGAAGGGGTGGTGGTCACCCACCGGGAGACCAAACTTCCTATCCTGGTTGCTCCCTCTCAACCCGAGATGGCTCTTCAAGTAAATGGTGAGCAATTTGCCAAACTCCTTCAGTTCTTGAGCACCCTATATCGCTTTGTAATTGTGGATACCTCTTCCTATCTGAGCGATACCACGCAAGCCACTCTGGAAATCGCCGATTTTATCATCTTGATCACAACCCAGGAACTGCCAACGCTTAAAAATGTCAGCCTGTTCCTAACCCTGGCAGATAAAACCAACATTTCGCGCGAACGCATCATCCTGGTGTTGAACCGTTATGATAAGCGTATCAGCCTTGATGCAGAAAGAATTTACAACAGCCTAAAACACCCGGTAGAGATTGTGATCCCCCTGGACGAGCGCGCGGTTATTCAATCCATCCTGAAAGGTCGTCCTTTTGTGTTAGAAGATCGCGCCAGTGCGATTTCGAAAGGGGTTCTCAGCCTTGCTGACCTTATTCAGCGTAAAATCACTCAACTTGAAGCACTTCCGGAACGCGAAACCGCTGGTAAGAAATGGGGAGCATAAACAATGTCACTGTTAAAGCGTTTATCTGGTGAAACCTCAACACCCAATAACCATCAAGACACTGGTTCGGGTATCCTGCGCACAACCCCCACTCCCGTCAAGCGGGTTCCCACCCCGATTCAGCCCACCGGTACCGATACTTACCAGGATCTCAAGAATCGGGTTCAAGCCAAACTTCTCTCCACACTTGACCCCTCGATGGATGTGACCAAGGTCGCTGAGGTACGGCGCACCATTCAGGAACTATTTGAACAAATTCTGAATGAAGAGAACATCGTACTTTCACGCCCTGAGCGCGCCCGTATGTACGAACAGATCGTGGCCGAGATTTTAGGATTTGGTCCTCTGCAACCTCTCCTCGAGGACGACACTATTACCGAAATTATGGTCAATGGAGCCCGCAACATTTACGTCGAGCGACGCGGCAAGATCCAACGAGTTCCGCTCTCCTTTGAGGACAATGAACACGTCATGCGCATTATTGAGCGCATCGTAGCACCTCTCGGCCGGCGTGTGGATGAATCCTCCCCTTATGTAGATGCTCGCCTTCCGGATGGCTCGCGCGTTAACATTGTTATCCCACCGATTTCGCTCGTAGGTCCGGTCATTACCATTCGTAAGTTTGCCCGCAACCCCATCACGGTTGATCAGCTCATTCAATTCGGCTCAATTACCCCGGAGGCCATCCAATTCCTCGATGCCTGCGTAAAAGCTCGCATCAACATCGTGATTTCGGGCGGTACCGGGTCCGGTAAAACCACCCTGCTAAATGTCCTCTCTGGGTTCATCCCTCCGGATGAACGCATCATTACTATTGAAAATGCTGCCGAATTGCAACTGCGCCAGGAGCATGTGGTAACACTGGAATCCCGCCCACCCAATATTGAGGGACGTGGCGAGATTACCATTCGTCAACTGGTCATCAATGCTTTGCGTATGCGCCCCGACCGCATCATCGTGGGCGAAATTCGCGATGAAGCCGCCCTGGACATGCTCCAGGCCATGAACACCGGTCATGATGGCTCTATGACCACCTGCCACTCCAACAGTCCGCGCGATACCCTGGCTCGCATCGAAACTATGACCATGATGGCCGGCATGGACCTGCCCAGTCGGGCTATTCGCGAACAGATTGCTTCGGCTATTGATTTAGTGGTCCATCAGGAACGCATGCGTGACGGTACACGCAAAGTGGTAAGTATATCTGAAATCACAGGTATGGAGGGTGAGGTCATCACTATGACCGATCTCTTCGTCTTTGAGCAAACTGGCTACGAAAATGGGAAAGTGGTTGGGCGGCTACGTCCAACCGGCTTACGCCCCAAGTTTATGGAAAAAATTGAGTCTGCCGGTATACATCTGTCGCCTTCTATATTCGGAATGATGGAACGACGCCGCTAATAGGGAGCATTAACAGATAGGACAGGGAACTATGGTTGAGCCACTTTTAGTACTAATGATCGGCGGGGGATTGGCACTCCTGCTCCTGCTCATTGGAATCGTGGTCTCCATAACCAGCGAACGAGCCCTTGTAGAACAACGGCTGGGCCGCTACGTCGAACTCCAACGCGCTCAACCCCTCACGGAAAAAGAAAGAGCCCGCCCTCTGGTGGACTGGCTTAACCGCCAGGTTGAACGCACCTCTTATGGTAATCGCATCTCACGCGAGTTGGCGCGTGCCGATCTCAAACTCAAATCCGGGGAATATTTCCTTATTATCCTATTGAGCACCGCCATAATTGGGCTGGTTTTCTGGACCATTGGCGATCGTTCCATCATCATGGCCATCCTTGGAGCAATCCTCGGCAGCCAAATCCCCCGTTTTTACGTTAAAATGCAGCAACGCAAGCGCCTGATCAAATTCAACGAACAACTGCCGGACATGCTAAATCTAATGGTCAACGGTCTTCGGGCAGGCTTTTCCACACTACAGGCTATGGAATCGGTTAGCCGTGAAATGCCCAGCCCAATTTCTGACGAGTTCCGACGAGTTGTTCAGGAAATTCAGCTAGGTGTGCCAATGGACCGCGCGCTCGATAATCTTCTCCAGCGTATCCCCAGCGATGACCTGGATCTGGTCATTACCGCCATGAACGTTCAGCGGGAAGTTGGTGGTAACCTAGCCGAAATTTTAGATTCTATTTCTTTCACGATTCGCGAGCGCGTCCGCATCAAGGGCGAAATCCGTGTTCTGACAACGCAGGTGATGTATTCAGGACGCTTCCTTTCCTTACTACCAATCATTTTGATTGCCGTCCTCTACATGATCAATCGCCCCTATGTTATGGAATTTTTCAAAGCCGAAAACTTCCCATGCGGCTACATTGCGCTGGGTATTGCGCTCTTCCTGATCGTTACGGGTTATCTAGTAATGAATAAACTGGGAAATATCGAGGTGTGATGAACCCAGGAGGCATACGATGACCATGTTAATCGGCTTGCTTGTATTTGTTCTGGTTGGAGTCATCGTTCTAACCATCATTGGCCTGCGCAATCCCGAATTAGCCAATGAGCGCGCTCTCCAGGCACGCCTCGAAGAATTCAGCCGCACGGGCGAACCGGTAGATCTCCGCAAATTGGAACTCTCACAACCTTTCACTGAGCGGGTTCTTTTCCCACTCGCTCGCAAATTAGGCGAATTTGCCTCGCGATTTACCCCCGCTAACTTGATCCAGAGCTACAACAAGCAGTTAGAACTGGCTGGAGTTACTGGCTTTTGGGATGGAGGACTTATCCTCGTTTCTCAGGGTTTTCTTGCCGTGGTCTTTGGCGGCTTGATTTTCGTTCTTTTTACCCTGGGCCCCAACCGCCAGCCTCTGGGAACCACGCTACTCTTGGCTTTCGTTTTCGCGTTATTGGGTTTCGTCTTTCCGATCATGCTGCTATCAAGTCGTATCTCGCGACGGCAACGCGAGATACGCAAAGCCATGCCCGATGCACTTGACCTGCTAACCATTTGCGTCGAAGCCGGTCTGGGGTTTGATGCAGCCATGCAGAAGGTCAGTGAAAAATGGCAAAGTGAGCTTTCTCTTGCTTTCGCTAGAGCCATTCAAGAGATTCAGTTGGGAAAGACGCGCCGTGAGGCTCTACGCTCCATGGCAGAGCGCATTGGCATTCCTGAAATGACTTCCTTCGTTGCTGCGGTGATCCAGAGTGAAATGTTAGGTGTCAGCCTGGCCAAAGTGCTGCGCATTCAATCTGAACAAATGCGGGTCCGGCGACGCCAGCGCGCGGAGGAAGAAGCCCATAAAGCCCCATTGAAAATGCTCATCCCAATGGCGCTCTTGATCTTCCCTTCGCTTATGATCGTATTATTAACACCCGCTGCCCTGCGTCTGATGCATTCGGCACTGGGGGCTATGTTCCGATAAATCTGGCCTTTATGTCGACGGGGTTAACCACGTCCTACTCATGGCCTTTCAGCATTTATCGTGGCTTCTGGAGGGCTATAGATTGGATCTTCCCTCCCACTTGTGCGGGCTGTGGCGCAATGGGTTTTCGCTTTTGTCCCAACTGCGAGGCACAGGTAGTGTGCCTCAACCAGGACCGGGTATGCCACTGTTGTGGTACCCCTCTCCTCAACTCTGGAAACACTTATTGTTCCCAATGCCAAAATACGCCCTTAGCCCTGAATGGAATACGTTCCTGGGCTATTTACCAGGGCCCCCTGCGTAAGGCCATTCAAAGCCTCAAGTATCATCGAAATTTGGGGCTTGGAGACCACTTTACCCCAGATCTTCTTCACACCTTTTTACCCCAACACTGGAACATTGATCTGATCATTCCGATTCCCCCAAGTCCCGCTCGCCAGCGACAACGTGGTTACAACCAGGCGAGTGTATTGGCTGCACCTCTAGCCCTGGCGCTACACAAACCCCTGGTATCCCGAGGCCTCAAAAAGTGCCGCGAAACCCCCAGCCAGGTAGGGCAATCAGCAAGTGAGCGCTGGGAGAATGTTCGAGGAGCCTTTGAATCTGACCCTCGCCTTGTCTCAGGATCCAGCATCTTGCTGATAGATGATGTATTCACCACAGGTGCCACCCTGAATGCTTGTGCTGAGGCTTTGCTCGATGCCGGCGCCAGTGCTGTTTACGGTCTGACTCTGGCACGGGCTATCTCACATGCAGACGACCAACTTTAAGTTATACTTTAGATAAGCCCTGAACCAGTGAGATGTAATGGGCGCGAACTTTTATGGAGGAAAACCTATGACTATGAATATTGAAATCTTTACGCGCAACATTGACTTGAATGACCGCATTAGAGAATACGTCAACAAGAAGGTTTCAAAACTCGATCGGATGATTAATGATGTGGAAGAAACGCGCGTTGACCTGGCTTATGTAAAATCGGCTCGCAACGCAGCCGATCGTCAGGTTGCTCAGATCACTTTACGCGGCCGTGGGTTCATATTGCGCGTAGAGGAACGCTCTGATGATATCTTTGCTGCCATTGACGAAGCAGTTGATAAAATGCAGCGTCAGATTTCACGCTACAAAGGAAAACACTACCGAGGTCGAGGTGATGGCACCCCGGCTTCTGCGGTGGCTGGCGTGATGGCACCTCCGGAAGAAGAGATGGAGGAGGAAGAAATGCCCATTATTGCCCGCCGCAAGACCTTCACACTGGCACCCATGGACGAACTGGAAGCCATCGAACAAATGAAGCTCTTGGGCCACGAAAATTTCTTTGTGTTTTATAATGCCAACACAAACGCCATAAACGTGCTCTATCGGCGGCGAGATGGGACTTACGGCCTCATCGAGCCAAAAATTGGATAAGCAAGCCACCTCGATTTTCCCCCTCAAAAGAACGAGGGGGAAAATTTTTTAACATTACCGTAGTCCGACTTGTCAAGCCCTAATCCATGCGCTATAATCCGCCCTGAAAAGTTAGCCACCAGAAATAAAGGGAGTTTTCATCATGATTGACGTAAGTGATCTTCGCAAAGGCGTGACCTTCGAACTCGATGGGAATCTTTATAAAGTCCTGGAATACCACCATCACAAACCAGGTCGCGGGAATGCCATCATTCGCATTAAGGCCCGCAATCTCCGTTCGGGAGCCACTATTGAGAAAACGTTCGTTTCCGGGGAACGTGTGCAAGACATCCGTCTGGACTATCATACAGCGCAATATCTCTACAACGATGGGGACACCTACTACTTCATGGACATAGAAACTTTCGAGCAATACCCCATCCGGGCCGAAATTCTAGGCGAATCTGCTGGCTTTCTGAAAGAAAACCTGGAAGTAAAACTCACCTTCTACAACAACGAGCCTTTAGATATTGAACTTCCCACCACCGTAGATCTTAAAGTCATTCAGGCAGATATAGCTGTGAAAGGCGATACAGCAACCGGCGTGACAAAAACAGTTACGGTGGAAACTGGTATGCAGATCCAGGTGCCCGCGTTCGTAGAGACCGGTGACATCATCCGAGTGGACACCCGCACTGGCGAATATGTAACACGCGTCCAGGCGTGAGAAGATATCAGTAAACCAGTAAAATGCCATGCGCACCCCAGCCGGGGCTGAGTGCCCTTTCTTCTACGGAATTTACTACCGCGGTCGTAACCAGGAAGAATGCCGTCTGATCGGCACAGCCACACCCCCTAATAACTGGGCACCTACCCTGTGCCGGACATGCCCGGTCCCTCGTATTACCCAGGCTAATGCCTGTGAGCATATGGTCCTACGTGCCTGGGTAGAACGCCAATGGCTGGGGTTGCGCAAACGGGTACGCGTCAGCGCCTTCTGTCAGAAGGTTCACCAGGAAGTAGCCCACCCTGAAGTTGGCTGCGGCGAATGTCATCCAATCCCCTTTTCTATCTCTGAACATGGCTAATGACACTGACCCTTCTTATTGATCTTGATGACACGCTCTTAATCAACAATGCCGAACTGTTTCAGGAAGCCTATCTCAGGGCCTTGGCTGAACATCTGAGGCATTTTGTTGCACCGGAGAAGTTAATCGGGCAACTCTTGACGGCTACACGGGCTATGTACCAAAAGAAAACTCCGCAGGGAAGCCTAAAGACCACCTTTGATGCGCATTTTTACCCTGGATTAGGAATTCCCCAAGCCCGTCTTCAACACCCCATAGATGATTTTTACGCCAATGTCTTTCCCTCTTTGCGTACTTACACACAGCCCCGTCCAGAAGCGGTTGACCTTGTGGAAAAGGCTCTAGCCCGAGGCCATCGTGTTGTCGTGGCTACTAACCCACTTTTTCCACGCGTAGCCATTCTAGAACGCTTACGGTGGGCTTTGCTCCCACCTGAAAAATATCCATTTACTCTAATACCCGACTACGAAACTTTCCACTTTTGTAAACCGCATCCAGCCTTCATGGCCGAGATTTTAGCCACACTGCGGTGGCCCGAAGGAGCCGCGGTCATGATAGGAAACAGCGCCGAAGAAGATATTCTCCCGGCCGAAGCGCTTGGGCTCCCAACCTACTGGGTCAGTGCATCTCCCCACCCCAATGGAATACAACAACACCCCCTCAGCCGTCAGGGTCCCTTCACAGGCGTCCTGGATTGGCTGGATGAGGTAGAAAAGGCCGGAAGGAGCCTTGAGATCAAAACACCAGCCGCCATTATGGCCGCTCTCGCGGCCACACCAGCCGCCATTGAGAATCTGACTCGCGCTCTACCTCCATCCCAATGGACACAACGCCCCGCGCCTCAAGAATGGGCAGTTAATGAGGTCATCTGTCACTTACGTGATGTGGACGTTGAAGTCAATTTACCTCGCCTGGATCTGTTGCTGAACGACGAAAATCCTTTCATCCCCGGAATTGACACCGACAATTGGGCTACAGCGCGCAACTACCACCTCCAGGACGGCCATGAAGCCCTGGAAGCCTTCACGACCTCGCGTACCAAAATTCTCGAGCGACTTGAAGCCCTTTCTCCCACTGATTGGCAACGACCGGCACGTCACGCCATTTTCGGCCCCACTACCCTACAAGAAATTATGGAGTTCGTGGTGACTCACGATCGCACCCACATTCGTCAAATCGGCGCCACAATAGATCAGATACAGTGGCACAGTCCATCTTAACCCCGTTCTGCCTCACCTCCTGATGTGGCACCTGAAGCCGGAGTTGGGGCTTCGACGCGAAAAACATCCAGAATGCGACGCACAATTTCATAAACCACGTTCTGCTTAAAACCGGAAATCCACGCCAGCACATAGATAACAAAGGCTGAACGAATATTAAGCCCGGGTTCAACTCCTGCGGTCAAGGAGAAGAAACCTGCCTGAATGACAAGGAAAATGAATCCTCCGAGCATAATCCCCAAGACAGGATTGGTGAGATACCACAAAGCAAATTGGGGGTCAAAATCCTGTTCTTTGGCGATGTGTTTCCATAACGCGTAAAGCGCTCCCACTACGCCACCCAATCCGCCCCAAATCAGGCTACTTAACAGATGAACCAGGTTTACCTCGGAGATGGGACTGGCGCTTCGAATGGCCTCGTAAGTCGGTGCCAGGTTAATTTGCACCAACCCCCAAGCAAACACCCCGAACCATAAGACCTCGTAAAGAAACAACGGAAACCCGACCCTTTGGGAAGCCCTTCTCATCCTTTCCATGAAGGCAAGATGGTACTCCACTTCGCTCAACAGGCGCTCAGCCTCTTCGTAATACTCTGATCCCTGGCTAACCAGATTCTGAGCCTTTTCCAGCAGATCGAGAAATGCCACTGCCTTCTGGGGGTTGTTGAGGCTGGATTGAATGCTCTTCCGGGCTTTATCCACACGGTCCATGAAGACCCCAGGGTACACTTCACGCCAGTCGCCGCTCCTTTTCGGTTCTTTTTCTTCAGAACCCTCATTTATAGCCACTGGCCAGTTACCACCAAGGGATGGAGAGTTGGCCGATTTATCAGTAATATCATCCAGTGAAACATTTGGCTGGATAATATCTGGGGTATCTTCTTCAACTTCTACCCCTTGCGATTCCACACCTTCTTCAAGCATTTTCTCTCTCCTCACCCGGGATATTTTGAGTATATATAACCCCATACGACTTGTCAAAGTATCTACAATAGCCAAAAACCAGTTTTGCAATTCCTGGTATCCTGATGCCGAGATTGGTATAATTCCATCAGAACACATCCGATGCAAATGAACCTTACAGGTTTAAAAACTGACGGAGGTCAGTGTGAATTCACGTAACCAATCCTACATCATTTACCTGCTGCTGTTTGTAGCCATCATTGTCATGGTGGTCTACAATTTCAGCCAGCGGGGAACTAGCTCTGAGGTTTCTATCAATCAGTTAGCCGAAGATATTAAGCAGGGTCGTGTTAGCAAGATTGAGGAAAATGAGAATCGTCTACGGGTTGTATACAAAGACCTGACAGAGGCAATCTCTACAAAAGAGGCAGATGCCACGCTGGTTGAGCAATTGCTCCACTTGGGCGTAACTCAGGAGCAACTACATCCGAATAACATCAGCATTATCATTAAGCCGCCAAGCCCCTGGTTGGGAGTCATTACAGCCCTTGGGTACATTCTCCCCTTCCTCATCCTGATCGGGGCGTTCTTCTTCATCTTTCGTCAAGCCCAGGGCACTAATAATGCCGCCATGTCCTTTGGCAAATCCCGAGCACGCATGTTCACGGGCGATCATCCCACGGTCACATTCGCAGATGTAGCAGGCGTGGATGAGGCGAAGGAGGAGTTGAAAGAGGTAGTTGAATTCCTGCGTGAACCTCAAAAGTTCATCGCGCTGGGGGCTCGAATTCCTAAAGGCGTGCTCCTGGTAGGGCCCCCTGGTACCGGGAAAACCCTTTTAGCCAAAGCCGTCTCTGGTGAAGCCGGCGTTCCCTTTTTCTCGATTTCCGGCTCTGAATTTGTGGAAATGTTCGTCGGTGTGGGTGCAAGCCGAGTGCGTGACCTGTTTGACCAAGCCAAACGTCATTCGCCCTGCATCGTCTTCGTAGATGAGATTGACGCTGTGGGGCGCCAACGTGGCGCAGGACTCGGTGGCAGTCATGACGAGCGCGAGCAAACACTTAACCAGTTGTTGGTCGAGATGGATGGCTTCGACACTGACACCAACATCATCATCATGGCAGCCACAAACCGCCCCGACATCCTTGATCCCGCTCTCTTGCGCCCCGGACGCTTTGATCGCCGGGTGGTGCTTGATCGGCCTGATGTGCGCGGGCGAGAGGCCATTTTGCGTGTCCATGTCAAGGGAAAACCTCTGGACAGCGACGTAGACCTCTCCATCCTGGCTCGTGCCACCCCTGGATTCGTAGGCGCTGACCTAGAAAACCTCGTCAATGAAGCCGCTATTCTAGCCGCACGGCGCAATCGGAAAAGCATTTCGATGGCCGAATTTGAGGAAGCCATTGAACGCGTAATTGCCGGTCCAGAACGCAAGAGCCGCCTGATCAGTCAGGAAGAGAAACGAATCATCGCCTATCACGAGGCGGGCCATGCCGTGGTCATGAACGCCCTGCCTGAAGCCGACCCGGTACAGAAAGTATCTATTATTGCCCGTGGAATGGCTGCTGGCTATACACTCTCGCTACCGCAAGAGGATCGCACCCTGATGCCTCGGAAAAAACTGATTGCTGAGATGGTCGGCCTGCTAGGTGGACGGGCAGCCGAGGAGTTGGTATTTGACGACATCACATCCGGGGCTGGCAATGACCTGGAACGGGTTACCCAACTGGCACGGACTATGGTAACGCGTCTGGGCATGAGTGAAGAACTTGGGCCAATGGTGTACGGGCAGAAAGAGGAACTCATCTTCCTTGGCCGTGAAATTGCTGAACAGCGCGACTATTCCGAAGCCGTAGCCGAGCAAATAGACCGTGAGGTACGCCGCTTGGTAAATGAGGCTTACCAGAAGGCACGCCAGTTACTTATCCAGTACCGCGATAAACTAGATGCGGTTGCCCAGCGCCTGCTAGAAGTTGAGACTCTTTCACGGGAAGAGTTTGAAGCCATCTTCCCCCCGCCAGTACCCAAACACAGCGGTATCCCCAGCATGGTCTCCAATAACTAGCCTTCTCAATGGGATTTTGAAGAGCGCCTCCCTTGGGCAGGCGCTCTTTTTTATTGCTGAATTGCTCGAGACTTCGCCTGCAATTTCTCCCAAGCCCCTTTCCAGGGTTCTCCCAGGCGATGCCGTACTGGGAGCTGCACATGACCGATCCGGGAAGCCACCTCACCAACCAGACGCGCAATCCCTTCCCAGTCTTCCTCGGCAAGCGCCTCTCGCAAACGATGGCTTAACACCTGCGTCCACTCCCAATCCAATCGAAAGCGATCAGCCTTGAGCCAATACCCCCGCTTTTCCCAGGCTTTGACCGTCTCATCAATATTTTGAGCAATTTCTTCCATCGCTAGCACCAGGAAAGCCACCAAATCCCGCGTTTGCGCGTTAATTGTTCCCTGCTGCATCAATTCACGTACGGCTAAGGCCAATGACCGTACCAGGGTCTGACGCTGCTTTCCTACGCCATCTGTCTGAATAACCCGACTCAATGATCCTCCAAGCAAGTTAGGATTGTCAATTGGCTCAGATTATAGCCATTATTCTCTAAAAGAGAAGGTAACCCAAAACAGTCTTTTACCAGTCCTTAGGGCCATAGGCATAGCCTCCGAAAGCAGGGGTCATTGACGCCTGGAGTAGTATTGCTTATAATTTCGCCAGCCAGGGGAAGTGCTGGAACTGGCAGACAGGCGTGACTTAGGATCACGTGCCGCGAGGCGTGCGGGTTCGAGTCCCGCCTTCCCCACCAAATCGAAAAATCACTATACGAAAGGATAATCATAGGTGGTGAACATCATCGAGAAAACGCAACGCGACGACCATCAGGTCTATATTGTGGCCGAGTTTGAACCTGAGGTTTGGAAAGACTACAAGCGCAAAGCTACCAAACGATTAGGCGAAAGGGTGCGCATTCCTGGTTTTCGGCCGGGGAAAGCCCCCCTCGAGATGGTGCGTCGGACCGTAGGAAACGAGGCCATCGAAGAACTGGCAATTGAGATGTTGATT
>FWWL01008872.1_pt1 | contig 12606 bp, 12 predicted proteins | sample 2228331 | NCBI WGS metagenome assembly FWWL01 (sample SAMEA103939775, study PRJEB20133) | metagenome | reverse complement strand
GCACACGGCCGTCCTGGGCGACACGCCCGCCGCCATCGCCCGCGAGAAGGCGGCCATCGTGCGGCCCCCCGGCCCCCTGGTGCTGGCGCCCCAGTCCTACGCCGAGGCCAGGGAGGTCTGCCTGCAGGCGGCGGCGCGGGCGGGGGTGGAGGTGGTGGACGTGGCCGCCCGCTACCGCTGGCAGCCGCTGGAGCGGGGGCCGGAGGGGCAGCGCTTCCGCCTGGAGTGGCAGGAGGGCGCCCTGGAGCTCTGCCTGCCCCTGGCCGGCGCCCACCAGTTGGAGAACGCCGCCACCGCCGTGGCCGTCGCCCACGCCCTGGCCCGGCAGGGGCTGCCCGTGCCCGAGGAGGCCATCGTGGGCGGGCTGGCAGCCGTGCGCTGGCCCGGGCGACTGGAGGTGCTGGCCCGGGCGCCCATAGTGGTGGCCGACGGCGCCCATAACCGCGACTCGGCCCGTCGCCTGCGGGAGGCCCTGCGCGAGTACTTCGGCGCCAGCGAGGCGGTGCTGGTGGTGGGCACCCTGGCCGACAAGGACATCGCCGCCATGGCCGAGGAGCTGGCGCCGGTGGCGACGGCCGTGGTCGCCGCCCCCTTCGACCACCCCCGCGCCATGCCCGCCGACAGGGTGGCGGGCGCCTTCGCCGCCCGCGGCTGCCGCGTCCGGCAGGCGCGAGATATAGAAGATGCCCTGGGCCAGGCATTGGCCGTAAGCGCAGGGCGGGTTTTAATATGTCTAACAGGTTCCCTGGCCTTCGTGGCCGAAGGGCGCCGTCTCCTGACGGCAGATCGGGCGAGGTGAAAGTATGAACCGAGAACAGCGGCGCCGGGCCGTCATCACCGGCGTGGGCGCCATCACCCCCCTGGGCAACTCGGTGGAGGAGTTCTGGCAGGGCTGCCTGGAAGGGCGCTCGGGCATAGACTACCTGACCCAGTTCGACGCCTCCACCTACCCGGTGCGCATCGCCGGCGAGGTGAAGGGCTTCGACCCCGAGGACTACATGGACCGGCGGGAGGCCAGGCGCATGGCCCGCTTCTCCCAGTTCGCCGTGGCCGCCGCCCGCCAGGCCATCGAGAGCGCCGGCCTGAAGCCGGAGCGCGAGGACTCGGAGCGGGTGGGCGTGCTGCTGGGGGTGGGCATCGGCGGCTTCCCCAACGTGGACGAGGGGATGCGCACGGTGGTCAGCAGGGGCGGCATGCGGCTCGACCCCTTCTTCATCGCCAAGATGCTGCCCAACATGGCCGCCGCCCACGTGGCCATGCAGTTCGGCCTGCGCGGCTACAACAACACCGTCACCACCGCCTGCGCCGCCGCCACCCAGGCCATGGGCGACGCCCTGGAGCTGATCCGCAGCGGCCGGGCCGACGTCGTCCTGGCCGGCGGCGCCGAGGCCGCCCTCTGCGAACTGGGGCTGGCCGGCTTCGCCGTCATGCGCGCCCTCTCCACCCAGAACGAGCCGCCCCAGAAGGCCAGCCGCCCCTTCGACGCCAAGCGGGACGGCTTCGTGGCCGCCGAGGGGGCGGCCATCTTCGTCCTGGAGAGCCTCGAGCACGCCCTGGCCCGGGGCGCCCCCATCCTGTGCGAGCTGGCCGGCTACGCCGCCACCGCCGACGCCTACCACATCGTCGCCCCCTGCGCCGACGGCGACGGGGCGGTGCGCTGCATGCGCCTGGCCCTGCAGGACGCCGGCGTCTCCCCCGAGGAGGTGGACTACATCAACGCCCACGGCACCTCCACCCCCCTGAACGACGCCATCGAGACCCTGGCCATCAAGCGGGTGTTCGGCGAGCGGGCCTACCGCATACCCGTCAGCTCCACCAAGTCCATGGTGGGCCACTGCTTCGGCGCCGCCGGGGCGGTGGAGTGCGTGGCCGTGGTCAAGAGCATCGAGACGGGCTGGCTGCACCCCACCATCAACTACGAGCACCCCGACCCCGACTGCGACCTGGACTACGTGCCCAACCAGCCGCGCCAGGCCGAGGTGCGGGTGGTGCTGAAGAACTCCTTCGGCTTCGGCGGGCAGAACGCCTGCCTGGTGTTCAAGCGCTTCGAAGGGTGAGGGGCACCGCATGCGGGTGCTGGTGGCGGGGGGAGCGGGCTACGTCGGCTCCGTGGCCGTCCAGGAGCTCCTCGCCCACGGTCACGAGGCGGTGGTGCTGGACTCCCTGGTGAGCGGCCACGCCGCCGCCGTCCCCCCCGAGGCGGAGCTGGTGGTGGCCGACGCCCGCGACGACGAGGCCCTGGCCAGGCTCTTCGCCTCCCGTCGCCTGGACGCCGTCCTCCACTTCGCCGCCTACACCGTGGCCAGCGAATCGGTGCTCCACCCCGGGCGCTACTTCGCCAACAACGTGGGCAGCGCCATCTGCCTGCTCAACGCCTGCGTCGCCTACGAGGTGGGGCTGTTCGTCTTCAGTTCCAGCGCCGCCGTCTACGGCACGCCCGACACGGTGCCCATCCCCGAGGACGCACCCCTGCGCCCCATCAACCCCTACGGCGAGTCCAAGGCGGTGGTGGAGCGGCTGCTGCCCTGGTTCGCTGCCGCCCACGGCCTGCGCTACATGGCCCTGCGCTACTTCAACGCCGTGGGCGCCTCGGGCCCCCTGGGCGAGGACCACCGCCCCGAGACGCACCTGCTGCCGCGGGTGCTGCAGGTGGCCCTGGGCCAGATGGAGGCGGTGCCCATCTACGGCGCCGAATACCCCACCGCCGACGGCACCTGCGTGCGCGACTACGTGCACGTGCGTGACCTGGCCCGCGCCCACGTGCTGGCCCTGGAATACCTGGCGCGGGGCGGCGAGAGCGGCGCCCTGAACCTGGGGACGGGCCAGGGCTACAGCAACCTGCAGGTGGTGGAGGCCGCCCGACGCGTCACCGGCCACCCTATACCGGTGCGCTGGGAGGCCCAGCGCCCGGGCGACCCGCCCGTGCTGGTGGCCTCGGCCCAGCGCGCCCGCGAGGTGCTGGGCTGGCAGCCCCGCCACACCTCCCTGGAGGAGATGGTGGCCTCGGCCTGGGAGTGGCACCGCGCCCACCCCCACGGCTACCCCGAGTGACGGCCCCTCAGAACACGCCCCTGATGAGCGGCCAGAGGACGCTCTCCCACAGGCTGCCCACGGCCAGCCCCGTCCAGAGCAGCGAATGGGGCAGCGCCCCGCCGACGCCGATGGCATAGGCCAGGGGGCGTCCCAGCCGCAGCAGCAGGAGCACCACCGCCCGCCAGAAAGGGCCGAACCAGAGGACGCACAGGGGCACCGCCAGCAGCCACACCAGCCAGGGGCGCTCGGGGCCGTCCAGCAGCGGGCGGGACCACTCCCGCTCCAGCGCCCAGCGCTGCAACGTCCGCAGCACCTCCTCGCCGTCCAGCAGCAGGAGGAACAGGAGACAGAGGGCGGCGGTGAAGCCGGCCATGGCCAGGGCGCCCGGCCAGCGGCCCAGGGTCGCCACCAGCAGGAAGGGCAGAGGGGCGGCCAGCCACGCCTCCAGCCGCCAGATGGTCACCGCCGCCACCACCCGCGGCGTCAGGTGACGGCGCAGCAGCGCCAGCAGGGAGGGTCGCGCCTCCTCCCGCACCGCCGCCCTTCTAATCGAGAGGGAACGTCGCCACCCGCTCATACACGGCGCCCGCGGGGTGGAGGTGGCTGCGCATCAGGCTCATCTCCGCCAGGGACATTGTAACGGGCGGGACCGTTACCCGGGGCAGGACGCTCGGCAGCAGGGCCGCCGCGCGGCGCATCTCGTTCTCGGGCACGCGGGCCAGGGTCAGATGGGGACTGAAGGGGCGACCCTCGCGGGGGAAGCGGAGGGCCGCCAGCGCCTCCTCCACCCGCGCCTGCAGCCGCTCCAGCCGCTGCCGGTCGCCCTCCAGCCCGACCCAGAGCACCCGCGGGCCGCGGCGGTCGCCGAAGGTGCCCAGGCCGGCCAGGGCCAGACGCAGCGTGCCGCCGCCGGCGGCCCCCTCCAGGGCGGCCATGATCTCTCCCAGCCGCGCGGCGGGCGTCTCGCCCAGGAACTTGAGGGTGAGGTGGATGCCCTCGGGCCGCACCCAGCGCAGTCGCTCCAGCCCCTGGGCGCGCAGGGACGCCTGCACCGCCGCCAGGGCCTCCCGCACCGGCCCCGGCAGCTCCAGGGCCACGAACAGGCGCCAGCGCTCCCCTTCAGCCATCGCGGCAGCCCAGCAGCGCCAGGGCGTTGCGCGACCAGCGCTCGGCCAGCGACCGGTCGGGCAGCGAGGCCAGGGCCCGCTCCTGCCCCAGCAGCGGGAAGTCGCTGCCGAAGAGGAGGCGGTCGTCGTCCACCAGGGCGTAGGCGTCGGGGGAGTAGAGGAGGGGGACGGCGGCGGTGTCGAAGTAGAGCCGACGACAGACCTCCCGCACCTCGGGCATGTGGGCGTAGAAGGGGAGGCCACCGCCCAGGTGGCCGCCGATGATGGTCAGGTCGGGGTTGGCCTCGGCGAAGCGGTAGAAAGTGGCCAGGGCCAGCCCCTCCTTGCCGGCGTAGCGGTGTCCGACGGGCTCCGAGACGTGGAACAGGAGGGCCAGCCCCAGCCGCCCCGCCAGCGACGCGAGCCGTTCGCCCGCCGGCCCCAGCAGGTCCCAGCCCTGGCTCTCGGGTCGCAGCTCCCCCAGGCCGCGGGCACCGGCCCGGGCGCAGCGCTCCGCCTCCTCCTCGGCGCCCGGGGCAGCCGGGTTGACGGTGCAGAAGGCCACCAGGCGACCGCCGCTGCGGGCCGCCCACTCCAGCAGGTAGTCGTTGTGCCGACGGCACACCTCCTGGTCGCGCCAGGCGAAGCCGAGGATGAAGCTTGTGTCAACCTCCGCCCGCTCCATGCTGGCCAGCAGGTCGGGCGCCGTGGCCAGGCGTGCCCGGGGGTTCCCGTAAAGCTCGCCGAAGGTGGGGTCGGCGCGCAGGTATTCCTCCCGCGCCTCCACCACCGACGGCGGGAAGACGTGGGTGTGACAGTCCACCACCATCACGCCGCAGTTTACCCGCCCGGCCAGGCTACGGCCAGACGCGGGGCGCCGCTGCCCCCGGCGGACAACGCAGGGTGCGTTGTCGCTCGCTTCGCCCCGCCCTATAATGGGTAACGCCGGGAAGGGGACGGCCTCGACGGCGTTGGCGTCGCTCAGCGCAGATAGGCTCCGCCAGCTGGAGACGGTGGCCCGGCGGGTGCGGCAGCACATCGTCCGCATGACCGCCGCCGCCGGCTCCGGCCACCCTGGTGGCTCCCTCTCCTGCGTCGAGATCCTGGTGACCCTCTACTTCCACGTCCTGCGCCACGACCCGCAGAACCCCTACTGGCCCCAGCGCGACCGCTTCGTGCTGAGCAAGGGCCACGCCACCCCCGCCTACTACGCCGTCCTGGCCGAGGCGGGCTACTTCCCCGACCAGGAGCTGCTCACCTTCCGTCGGCTGGGCAGCCGCCTGCAGGGGCACACGGTCATGGGCTGCCCGCCGGGGGTGGAGATGTCGGCCGGCGCCCTGGGCATGGGCCTCTCCTTCAGCGTGGGCCTGGCCCTGGCCGCCCGCCTGGACGGCGAGCCCTGGCGCGTCTACTGCCTCCTCTCCGACGGCGACTGCAACGAGGGGCAGACCTGGGAGGCGGCCATGGCCGCCGCCCACCACCGCCTGGACAACCTGACGGCTATCGTGGACTACAACCGTATCCAGAACGACGGCTTCTCCGACTACACGCATTACCGCGGCCCCGACAGCCGCGACCGCCCCGGCGGCTGGGTGGCACCCGACGGCTACACGGTCAACATCATGTCGCTGGAACCCTTCGCCGAGAAGTGGCGCGCCTTCGGCTGGCAGGTGCTGGAGTGCGACGGCCACGACCTGCAGCAGCTCGTCGCGGCCCTGGAGGAGGCACGAGGGGTGCGTGGCCGGCCCACGGTCGTCATCTGCCACACGGTGAAGGGGCGGGGCGTGAGCTTCATGGAGCACAACCCCGCCTTCCACGGCAAGGCGCCCACCCCCGAACAGGCGGAGCAGGCGCTGAGGGAACTGGGGGCGTAGGATGCTGCAGACGGGACGCACTGCCGCCACCCGCGAGGCGCTGGGCCCCACCCTGGTCCGGCTGGCCAGGGAGGGGATGGACATCGTGGTGGTGGACGCCGACCTGGGCGTCTCCACCACCGCCGCCCAGTTCGGGCGGGAGTTCCCCGAGCGCTTCTTCACCATGGGCGTGGCCGAGCAGAACGCCGTGGGCGTGGCGGCGGGGCTCGCCGCCGCTGGCAAGGTCGCCTTCGTCAGCTCCTTCGCCGTCTTCATCCCCGGTCACTGCTACGACCAGGTGCGGGTGGCCGTCGCCCAGCCCAACCTGAACGTCAAGATAGCCGCCTCCCACGGCGGCATCGTCACCGGCGAGGACGGCGCCTCGGCCCAGTCGCTGGAGGACCTGGCCCTGATGCTCGCCCTGCCCACCTTCCGCGTCGTCGTCCCCGCCGACGTGGTGGAGTGCGCCCAGGCCATCGAGGAGGCGGCGCGGCGCTACGGCCCCTTCTACATCCGCATGGTGCGCCCGAAGGTGCCGGTCATCTACGACGAGTCCTATCGCTTTCAGTTAGGGAAGGCCCACCGCCTGCGCGACGGCGACGACGTGACCATCGCCGCCATCGGCGTCATGGTGCCCGCTGCCCTGGAGGCGGCCGAACTGCTGGCGCGGGAGGGCATCGCCTGTCGGGTGCTGAACATGGCCTCCCTGCGCCCGCTGGACGAGGAGGCCATCGTCGCCGCCGCCCGCGAGACGGGGGCCATCGTCACCGCCGAGGACCACAGCGTCCACGGTGGCCTGGGCAGCCTGGTGACCAGGGTGACGGCGCGCGAATGCCCGGTGCCGGTGACCTGCGTGGGTATGGAGACCTTCGGCACCAGCGGCCGCTGGGACGAACTGCTGGAGCACTTCGGGCTGACGCCGGAGCGTCTGGCCCGCGAAGCGAAGGCGCTGCTGGCGCGCAAGCGTGCCAGCGTCTAGTCCTTCATGTATCCGTTGCCCTCGAAGACCGGCTGGGGCGCTTGACGGGCAGGACAGCCGCCTACTCCTGCTGCCAGCCCCCTCGGGCGGGCCATGCGGTGGCGCCAGCCTCGCCTCGCCTGCTCCGGTAAGGCGGCCCCGCTTTGCTGTCCCGGCAGGTGGCGCACCGGGCGATGGTGAACACCTCGGCATCGGTGGGGGCGGCGCCGTTCACCGGCGCGTAGCCAGGGACGCACTGGGCAGTCGAGAGCGAACTACGAAAGGTCACGGAAGCGGGGCTTGCGCTTCTCCTGGAATGCCCTCAGCCCCTCGGCGACCTCGTCGGAGGTCAGATGCGCGAAGAACTGGTCCCGTTCTAGCTCCAGCACCACATCGTAAGCGGTCCGCCAGGCCAGGTTGGTCAGGGCCTTGATCCTCCCCAGGGCCAATGGCCCCTTGGCCTCCAGGGCCGCCACGATCTCGTCCACCCGCGACTCGAGGCGGTCATCGGGGACGACCCAGTTGACCAGGCCTATCTGCTGCGCCTCGCGCGCCGAGATCAGCTCGCCGAGGAAAAGGAGCCTCTTGGCGTTGCGCATGCCCACTAGAAGGGGCAGACGAACGGTGGCGCCCCCTGCCGGGATCAGGCCGTAGTTGGCATGGGCATCACCGATGACCGCACTCTCGGCAGCGACGGCCAGGTCGCATGCCAACAGCAACTCGCATCCTCCGGCCACGCAAACGCCGTTGACAGCAGCGATGGCAGGAACGGAAGAACGCTCCAGGCGCTGGAGGGCCTCGCCCATGCGGGTGAATAGCGCCCGTACGTGACTATCGCGGTCGCGGGCGAACTGCCTGGCCCAGGCGAGATCGGCGCCCGCGCAGAACGCCCGACCCCTCCCCGTGAAGACGATAGCTACGGGTGTCTGTCGCAGGGCGTGGTCAATAGCCTCGGTCAGCTCCTGCATCATCGTCGCGTCTATGGCGTTCAGGACCTGGGGGCGGTTGAGGGCGATCCACAAGGCGCCAGCGCGATGCCACACTTCTAGCGTCTTGAACATGGGCCTCCTCCCGCTCTCTGCAAGGTCGCTCGTGCAGCTTTTGGACGCGTCATCGTTGTGGCCCCGCTACCGAACGGGGGAACGATGGAGGATAATAAATATCTGGTTGGTAATGGTCGGCACATTCGCCGTTCGCCTGCAGGGATAGGTGACCGCCGCCACCAGGGGGACGTGGCAATACGATGCCGGGATTCGGCGGTGGAGGAGGAAAGGTATGGCCAGGAACAAGGCGACCAGCCGCCAACGGATCGTCGAGGAGGCGGCCCGGCTTTTCGAACTGCGGGGTTACCACGAGACGACCATAGACGACATCGCTGCTTCGGTGGGCGTGGCCAAGCCGACCATCTACCGCTACGTTAGAAGCAAACAGCAGGTGCTGGAGGAGATATTCGAGCGGCTGGTAACGCGCCTGCGGCGGGACTTGGAGCGGGTGGCGAGCATTCACGACCCTCAATCCCAGCTGCGCGAGTTGGTGCGTAGTTCGGTAGTCGCCGTGGCCGATTTGAGGCCCCATTTCACCATCTTTTTCTACGAGGACCGTGAACTACCCACCCGGTCGAGGCGGCGCTTCCGCCAATACGCGCGCGGCATCAATGAAACGGTGGCCACTATCCTGGAAAGGTGCCAGCGGGCCGGTGTGCTCCGGCAAGATGTGCAGCCGAAGCTGGCTGCCTTGTTCTTGCTGGGCATGATCACTTCCATGGCTCGTTGGTTCGACCCATCAGGACCGCTGAACGCCGACCAGATGGCCGACCAGGTCCTCCGTTTTTTCGCCCCCGACGCGCTCAAGACCGACACGATGCCGGTGACAGGCCCTCCCTCCCCCCGAAGGAAGGCCCACCGCACGGTGGGGTAACCAGAGGCGCCGAGCCGCAGCGCCCCCTGCCGAGCTCCCATCGTCCTGTCGCTTCCCATCGGCCGTGACCAGCGTGAACCGGTTCGCCGTAATCCTTAGCACCCGCATCACTTCAGGCCCAGGCCTTCACGAATGCGATCGAACATGGCTGGCCGGAGGTCGGGCACGCCGAAGCTCCCCCCGTGTGGCGCTCCGGTAACGAGCAGCCACTGCTTCTTGGGGCTGCGCAGCTGCTGGTAGAGCTTGCCGACCTGCCACACGATGCCGAGCGTCGCGTCGTCCTGAGCTCCCCCGCCGATGGCGATCTCGAAGTCGATCGGATGGTCGAACCACCAGTCGCCGCCGGTGAAACGGAAGGAGGACTGGTCGAACTCTTGTCGGTAGCGTCCCTGCTGGCAGTCGCTGCCGGAGGCAAAGATGTAGTCCAGGGTCTCGAGGATGAAGCCCACCTGGGCGGGATTGTTCACCGGGTAGTGCAGCTTATCGGTGGGCTGGGGATTTTCGGGGTCCCGTTCGCTGACGCCATCTGGTGCCCGGCCCTGGCAGGCCGCATTGATATCGAACGTGGCCACAGGCCCACCGGTGAGGAACTGGTAGTCTACGATGTCATCCAGCCCATGCCAGAACACGGGCGCAAAGGTAGCTATTGCCCCGCCACTGCCGCCGGCTGTCCCGAATTTCGTCCCAGGGGGCACCAGGTTGTCGTGGACCCAGCGCATAACGGCGGCCACCCGCCGCGACGCCTCCAAGAAGCTGGTGCCGGCTGCCCCCTTGCGGGTCACCCAGCCAGACATGACCCGGGTTCCCAGAGGACCTCGGGGCCTGGAGGCGGGCACGCCGTCGTCCCAGCGGAGTCCGATGACGCGGATACCGTCCGATTCCAGGGGACGGAACAGCATGTCGTTCCAGGTGTTGCCGCCCCCGCCCGAGTGGGTGAGGAGCGCCGCCCTGACGCTCTGTCCAGGGGCGGGGTCGTTCCAGCGCAGCTCCCCGCCCATATCGTCCACCACGAAGGCCAAAGTCTTTAGGCCGCGGCCCAAGCTGTCGGCGGAAAACGCCGTCGGTGCGGTGGTCCTCACCGCGCTCTGCCACTCGGAAGCGGGCACCTCTTTGCTGCAGCGGTATATAGCCGAGTCTGCTGTCGGGTGCTCTATTTCCCAGCGCGAGTCGGCGCAGATATGCACCATCGGCAGAGCTGGCCCTGGGGCTTCGGGGGCGCTCGCGGCCGGGCCCGCGGTCTCGACCGCAGCCCGGGACCCTCCGCCGCATGCCGCCGCCGACAGCAGGATGCACACCAGCCAGGCAGCCGGACGAGAGAGTCGCTTACGCGCAGCTGTCTGCCACATGTCGTCCTCCTCTTTCGCTAATCGCTCCCCCAGGGGTTGCCGCGAGACCATGGCCCCTGTCCGCCCTCAAACCTTCTTGGTGGGAGGTCTGCCCCAGATGCCGGCCGGACGGGCCACCAAGACGGCAGTCAGAAGCATGAGCACCAGCGGCAGCTTCATCTCGGGGCCCAGCCAGTCCTGCGGCGTGTACGTCCCCAGGAGGTTCTCGGCTACACCCACGGCTATCCCGCACAGCACTGCCCCCGGTGCGCTGGTCAGCCCCCCTAGCACCGCCGCCGTCATGGCGTACAGGAGGACCGGAAACATGAAGCCGGGCCAAACGAGCGTGATGGGGGCAATGAGCAGGCCCGCCAGACTGCCCAGGGCCGTTGACAGGCCCCAGCTCACGGCCCGCATTCGGCCCACATTGATGCCCACCAACTGACTGGCGACGGGGTTCTCGGCGCTCGCTCGCATCGCCAGGCCGAGCTTGGTGCGGGTGAACAGGAACAGGAGCAGGAGGGACAGGAGGGCGGCCGCCCCCAGCAGCGCAGCATGGTGCTGGCTCATGCGGGCCACGCCCAGGTCAATGCTGCGCGCCACCAACGGGCTGTCGAGGCGCTTCGGGAGGTCTCCCTGCGCCCAGATGGATATAGCGACCCCGTTCAGGAGGCTGAACAGTCCCAGCGTCACAACGACGATGCTGAGGACAGGGGCCCTGGCGAGGGGTCGCACCAGCGTCCGTTCCGTCATGACGCCCATGGCAGCACCCAGCGCTACGCCCACGGGCATGGCCTGCCACAGGGACAGTCCGGCTCGCGTCAGTGACCAGGACACGAACGTCACCAGCATGGCCATCTCGCCGATGGCGAAGTTTATGACCCCGGTGCTCCGGAACATCAGCACGATCGCCAGCGCCAGCAGGCCGTAGACGCCGCCTGCGGCTACCCCCGCCAGCACCTGCTCGAAGAACAGGCGGGGCTCCTGCCAGGGCGGGGCGCTCAAAAACGGCCAGGGGGCACCGGACTCCCAGAGGACGGTCAGGCCAGCCATCTCTCAAGCACCCAGCTCGGGCCGCCAGAAAACGTCACCGGCATGCCCCGGCCCATCAGTCGGTGCCTATGGCGCCGGTAAGCCTGCGGAAGGTGCCGTCGGGGTTGATCTGCACGAGGCGCAGCGCCTGGATCGCCAGGGGGTCCGATGGCCCCAGGGTCACCTCGATGCCCTCGTCTAGCAAGGAGGTGCGGAAGTGCTGCAAAGACAGGGCCGCCTCCCGGACGCCGGCGCGAGTCAGGTCGCCGCGTTCGCACGCGCGACGGAGGACCTCGACCAGCAATTCACCCACCGTCTGAGCCGTCACGGTGTTGAGGTTGGGGGCCGGGCCGCCGTAGGAGTTCATGATCCGCTTGTGCTCCATCATGGCGGGCGCAGAGGCGTCCACTCGTGCGTCCAGCAGGAACTGCGTGGTAATGGCCCCGGCCATCTGCTGGTATCCGCGAGCCACGTCGCCTCCACCCAGAACGCTCGCCAGCAGGGAGGGGAGGGTGCTCTGGCTCAGGATGACCTGTGGCCGCCAGTTGTTCAACTGCATATAGGCGTAGGCGCGAGCGGCCTGCGGCGGCGTGGCCAGGATGAAGAGGACGTCGGGATTGGCGCTGCGGAGGTTGGCCATCTGCGAGGTTATGTCAACAGCAGTGGCCTCGTAGGGCTGCTCCGCCACCACTCGGCCCCGGTAGGCCTGCTTGAAGCCAGCTATGGCGTCCTTCCCCGTGTCGTCGTTCTGATAGAGGAATCCCACCGTCTTGCCGGCAAGGTTGGCGTTGGCATAGTTGGCCAGGATCTTCCCCTCATCGAAATACGGCGGGAAGAAGAGCACCGACCAGGGCCGCTTCGGGCCCACCAATGTGCCCGCCCCCGTCACCAGGAAGAGGTTCGGGACGCCGTCAGAGGGATCGCCATCACCGTTGGGGTCGTTCACGTAGTCCGCTGACCCGGCGTTGTTGGGCCCGCCCCAGCCCCCTGCCAGCGCCAGCACCTTATCCGTCTCGATCAGCTTGCGAGCCGCCTCGCGTGCCAGGACCGGGCTGTATTGGTCGTCCTCGGCAATGTATACGATCTTTCGCCCGCACACCCCTCCGTCTTCCTGGTTGACCTTGGTGAGGTATGCCTGCATGGCAGCGATGTAGGGAGTCAGCAGGCCGCCTGCGGGGCCGCTGAGAGGGAGATGGGCGCCGATCCTGATCTCGCTGTCGGTGACCCCGTAGTCGGTGCGCAGACGCGGCCCAGGGGTCGCTGTGCTCTCGCCGCCTCCCCCGCAGGCGACCGAGGCCGCAAGCGCTGCGAGCAGCAGCGGCAACCAGGCTCTCCACGAATTGATCCCCAACATGGCCATAGCCCTCCTTTACTGCCTTGAG
>FWWL01008870.1_pt1 | contig 12610 bp, 11 predicted proteins | sample 2228331 | NCBI WGS metagenome assembly FWWL01 (sample SAMEA103939775, study PRJEB20133) | metagenome | reverse complement strand
TATTCTTAGCCCGGGTTCTCAATCCTTGATACCAATGCAGAGCGTGTTGACGTTCACGGTGAGACGTCCCGGTTGTGGCAGGGGATGTCCGACGAGGTTGTTCTGATAGATGCCGTTGCCAGGGCTCCTCTTAGCGCCTTTAATACCTATCGTCTGGCGGCGCCCGCAAACTATAAGCACGGGGCCTTCCTGTGGCTTGAGATCGACACCGTTCACCCTGCGGTGGTCAACGAACTGCTGGCGGAGTTCGATAGAGAGGTGCAGTTACTGGAGGTCTGCACGGTACTGCCGGAATATCTTCAGAACCCGCAGAACATCTTTCCGGACCCCACCCTTTCCAGCAGCGACTGGTACAACGAGCACGTGCCGCAGTACTACGACGACGACCCGCTGACAGGTGAGCCGAGATACAGACCTCAGCCGTGGCCGGTGTACCGTGAAGGTGGTCGTGTTACACTGCTCGGCGATGATGACAGGTACTTCCGTGCCACCTGTCTGTACAACACACGCCTGGATCTGACCCCGAAGGATATATCGGAGCATGTCTATCTGCTGGAGCTCGAGATAGAGCTTATCGGCGAGAGTGCGGACATCTCTGTACAGGTGTGGCATGACACCAGTGTGAGACCGACATCGGTCAAACGCGGTGTGGAGCCTGTGCCGGGCACCCAGGTGCTCTATTTTCCGATCATGCTGCCGCCCCTGGATGCTCCGGACAGCACCGCCGTCTATAAGCATAGCGTCTCGGTATTCATGCGTGCTCCAGAGGGTACAAAGTGCAGGATCCACGCGCTGCGTTTTTATCGTTGGTTGAAGCGTGTGGCACTCGATCCGCAGATGCGGCGGAAGTTTCTGGTAACGCTGCCGGCGTCTGCGGGTAACGTTTTCTGGCTGGGTCTGGTCGTGCCTGGCTATGAGGAGCACGAGCAGGGGCTGGTCTACCGCGTTGGCATTAAGCGACTGGATATCCGCTACTGTGAATACGAGCCTGAAGGGCTGGTTGAGACCCGCGAGGTGCCCCAGTTTGAGAGGCCGATCACATCGGCCAGCGTGGTGGTGGATGGTGAGAACCTGAGCACAAGCGACCTGGAGGTAGGCAACTCCGAATCTTTCCGGTACAGTGTTGTGCTGCCAGCGGATGAAACGCAATCGGTTACCTTTGTGCCTGTGTTCGGTCAAGCAGGTAATCCTGATGGGAACACCATTTACGTTCCCGTCCAGTTCCGCACCGAGGTTTTTGACGGGGGCGACTCTTTCATGTTGCAGGACGTTCCCTATTGCAGTGCGGAGATGGTTCGAGCGATGATCTCCACCATCGGGCGGTATGACCCCAATCTGGACCTGGCGACGGCATCGCTGGAGGACCTGCAGGCGCTGGCGGGTGAGAACCTGGACAGACTGGTTCGGCCCTTCAGCATTACCGGTGCCGCGCTGTCTGTGGTGAGGTTATCCGGTGGCTCGGAGGTGGAGCAAAACCTGGGCGCGGCGCAGACCATTGTCGACGCGGGCACAGAGTTCTGGTACAGAGAACAGACGCTGTCGACTACCGGCGTTTTTGACGTGGAGAGCGACCTGCGCATTCTCTCGACTCAGCACATAAGCGACAATGCGCTTGGAATGATGTACCCCAGCTCACCGGTTCGCTTCTTCAACGAGCTTTACTGGTTCCGTCGCCCCGAGTCGGACACGATGGACGAACACTTCGCCGGCGTCATTCCGGGTCACATGGTGGGTTTTTACCCGAGGATACCCGGCCGCATTGTTCCCATGTGGAAGTTGACGGCGGCGGCGCCTTTTGGTACCCTGGCAACGCCGCGTGTGCCGATGATACAGGGTGCGTATGGGCTCTGGCCGGATTGGTCTGACCCGTACTACTGCGGGATGCTGATACAACCCGGTGGCAGGTTTGTCGGCCGCGCTCGTGCTTCCACCATACCGACGTCGACGACGGAGCAGGAGTTTGACTTCGATGTGGAGGTGGATTCAGACCTCCCTTCTGCTCAGACGTTGATGCTGGTGACCACGCGGCGTAGCAATACGGCGAGCGGTATCCACAATCCTATCAACATGCACCACCTCAACTTTGTGCCTGCCCACTTTTTCAGGGCGACATATCAGCTGAATGTGCGCATGAGATTCTACGGGATGTATTATCCCACGTGGTCCAACCCCAGGCTGGAGCAGAGGCCAGGCATCAAGTTCAAAACGAACTTCGCGCTGCGTGACGGCTCCGGCAACGACCTGGTCAGCTGGGGCACCGTGCAGCCGATGGACCCGACAGAGGTTGATGCGATCAACGGCGCCTACTTCCCCGTGGAGTTTGGGGTAACCTCTTCGGACATCGATCTCTCGTCACTGACAAAGACGCAGGTGTCGTTCGTGGACCTTCAGACGGTAGTGGCACACGACACAGGCTATCCGCTGGGATCTCTCAGTAACTCCTGCGTAGCCATCCTGAGCATTCGCCACGCCCAGCTGCTGGTAAAAGGCAGCACCGTATCAACCTCCGGCAACAGCCTGGAGGTCACGTTTGGTCGTCTCAATCAGGATGACCCGGACGCGCTGGTGCGTTCGGTGGCGATGATTCCGCGCGACGATATTGCCCCGACCTCCACAAACGCCAAACTCATCATCCAGAACCTGCGGGTGGAGAACGTTTTGCGTGAGACCGGGGATGCCGTCTGGCTGACCGTGGTCACCGTGTATGGCGACACCACTCAGGACGAGTGTGTCCAGACGATCGATCTCACTCAGGTACCGGGTGCTGATGTGACCTTCTACGGTTCCTATGCGGATGTGGAGGTACCTTTGCTGGAGGTCTATGTGAACGCGGGCGGCGAGTCCGCGATGCGGCCTATCAACCACATCCGCTTTATGGTGATACGCGGCAACTATCAGCAGCCCACCAGGGTACGCATCGGTCTGCCTGTTCGGTTCCGCGACAGCTACACGGCGCCCTATCAGTATCGCTGGCTGGCTCTAAAGGCGTCGACAGACCTGCAGCGACTGTCCGGTGCGTTCACTTTGACCATACCTGTGTTACTCAGGGGCTTTGCTCAGGGTGTCGGGGTAAAGGTGGTGCTTCGTGGGGTTGCCGGCAGCACCGCGCACAGCATGGAGCTCACCAGTGCTGGTGGTGCGGTGGTTTTGCAGGACCCTGGTCCTCCCGCTGGCGGCCAGCCGCGGCAGGCGTTACTTACGATATTTGTCACGAGCAACCCGTTCACGCGTATCGATGGGCTGGATGTGTACGTGGAGCTGCCGTCCACGTTGAGTTCGGACACGGTTTACGGGCTTGGTCTGGCCACGACCGGTCGGTGCATCCTCACGCTGGGCGCCTATGTGCCCGTACGTGTCTGGTTGACAATGGAAGACGGCGTATTTGTGCCGGATACCATTGGCAAACTGGCGGTATACGGTAGTCGTCGTGTGGACACGGAGCGGTTGGAGCCTGCATCGGATGTGCTGGTGGAGGAGTATACGGCTGCGGTACTGGAAGGTCGTGCGTCCAGGACGCTTGAATACAACCGGCGGATGTATATGACGGCGTTCCGGCCGATTACGGTACGTGAGGGTAAACCTCAGGTTCGGGTATGGCTATATGACCGCAATACAGGTACCGAGATCAGGGAGCTTGCCGCTTCGGAGTTCGATGTGGACCCAACGCGGGGTCTGGTTCAACCCAGGTGGGATATAAAGGACGACGAATATCTGGTGGCGTCCTATTCGTTCGAGGTGCTGAACGAAGGGCAGTTACTGCAGTATCGTCTGAGGATCAGGTCGGCGCCGATCACGCGTAACAGGACGGACTATTTAACGGGTGCAGAGCCGCAGTTGCAGCCTTTTGAGTTCGGCGCCAAGCACAGCACGCCGTTTGAATATTTCCATCGCGGTGTGGAGTTGCAGCTGGTGGAGCCTGCTCCCTATGAGCGTGGTGCGGTGCGGGTTGGTTACTGGTACCTGCCCGTCCGACCGGCGGTGAAGTTAAGGCTTCGCATGACCCCTGCGGGACCGCCTGTGGTACGACAAATCTATGTGAAGGTGTGAGTGTATGGAGTTCTACATTCCGACATATCCCATTAAGGACAAGCGGGCAGCGACGGAGCTTCCCTTGTGGGTGCTCGCTCAGCTGGAGGAGCTTCAAACACAGGTACGGCAGATGCAGGAAGGCGGGCAACAATCGGCGATATCCGCACAGAAACAGGCTGAGGAGCTGGAGCAGTTGACCGAAGCGCTTCTCAACAAGGCCGAAGAGATCGCCCACCGGATGGAACGAGTCTGCAGTTACATCGAGCGCTTCAACGCAGATAGTGGATCAGGGACATTGGAACGCGACCAGCACAGCGGGGTGCTTCATCTCAAGACGGTGGAACTGGTGCCTGCAACGGATGCTATCAAGTGGGTGTGGGTTAATGAAGATCAGTGTGTTGGTATTCCCGGTAACACCATGACGGTCAAGGCGGTAACGGTTGACCAGAACAAAAGGATAAACGTGGAGTTATATTCGCACTCCATGAACCCTGCAAACATTCTGGACGCCTTCGACGGTTCGACGGACACGTGGGTGGAATGGGAGCGTGTGGTCATCAAGGCGAAGCAAAGGATGAAACGGCTGGATGACGACATGCTCTTTCCGGACGATTCAGGTCAGGAGATGGATGTTCTTCAGGCGACGGCGGGTAAGGGCTGGAAGGTGCTGGTCGGATTGCTGGGCAAGCTGGAGCTGGTGGAACGTCCGCTGGCGGAGTTCCACGACGACCCTCACGGGCTGACTCCGGCAAAGCTGGCGTTGGAGATGGAGTTTCAGGGCGACACTAGCGGCATGTGGCTGGAGATTGTGCCGTACCACATAGGTGGTCAGTTGATGGTTCTGGAGAGGCTGGAGGTCTCTGATGATGGCGCGAACTGGAAGGTGGTCTATGCTCCAAAAGCGACCGCAAAGCCAGGAACGAACGCCTCCCAGGCCTCACTTTTCCGTAAAGACAATGCTTCCTACCAGATGGGGGTCGCTCGTTTTGAGGGAAGTTATGTGATCCGTAAGGCTATACCGAACCGCTTCATGCTGAACGGGGCCAGGTATGCCAGGATGGTACTCAGTGCTGGTGGCTGGTATGAGCCCACATACGGGTTCGGTCATCGGTATGCGGCAGTGCATGTCACGGAGACCAAAAAGACGACCGCGTTATTCGGGCTTTATCGTCGCAGCAGCAGTACGGATTGGTGGGAGCGAGTAGATACGGAGCCCATGGCAGTTGGTACTCTGGTCATCAAGGAGGACCAGGCTCATAAGGTTGTCAGTTTTATAGTGGGCGGCGCCGTCGGACTGGCCACCGGTCTCACCTCGGCTGTGGTATCGTCCGTTCTCGGTTCCGGCTTTGTTGCCGGGCTGGGTGCGCTGGCTAACCCCTTGCTCTTCGTTGTGGGCGGGGTGCTGCTGGGGGGTGTGCTTAAAAACCTGTTTGGCTCCACAAAGGTGGAGCGCAGGGTGGACAGACAGGTCGCCGGCATTGATGTCTTCAAAGGATGGCGCAGTGCTGTGGGTATTCGCGAGATACGGGTTGTACGGCGTCGTTACGAACCGCATGGGGTGTGGACGTCTGACGTCATCACGTTTCCGAAGATGGTGAAGCAGGTCATCTTCTACCCACACCACGACGTGCCGGAAGGCACATCGGTCTCCTATACGCTGATTGCCGACGGTGCGCAGTATCCGATGTCTTCCGACGGCAAAAGCGTGGTGAACCTGAACGCTCCTGCCGCAAATCTACAGGTGCGTGTGGAGATGACGGGTACGGAGCAGGTGTCTCCTGTGCTCTATTCCTTCGGCCTGGAGGGTTATGCTTGATGCAGTCTGTAGGCGAAGTGCAGTACGGCATGCTTTATGAATGGATGCTTGCGGAATGGATGGCCGTTCATGCAAGGTTGCCAGAGCTTCTGGAGGCCACCGAGAGACTGAACGAGCTCATGCCTGGCGGGCTGGGCGTTCCGGTTTGCGTGCCGCGCGTGGACCGGCCGTTCGAGACGTGGAACTGGTTGTACCGGGATGTTGTGGTGCTACAAGAAGCGGTCAGGCGTGCCTCCAGCGAGCACCGCTCCATGCAGATGGCGCTTCAATCCCTTTTAGATGGTTTGCGCAGCAGGATAGCGCACCTGAGCAGGAAGGTAGATTCGTTTGCCCTGCGCGGCGCTCAGGCGGGATATGTTATCTATGACACGTTCAGTTCGTACGCCTTTATTGGCGAGCTGTCAGGCACCTCTGTGGATACCCTGCGCGGCGAGTTGAGACTGCACCTGACCACGGCGCACAGTGTGCCGATGCGTATGGTGCGCGATGGTCGTCTGGTATACCTGGAATCGGACGATTACGTGGAGGTATCCGGTGTAAGGGTTGCTGTGTACGGAAGGGGATACCTGACGATAGATGCGTTGACGGAGGAGGGTTGGTTGCAGGTCTTCTATGGCGCATTGAGCGGTGAGGACCTGGTCGAGTTCGGCTTGCACAGGGTCAAGCGATTGCGTCTGGAGCATGACGGTGAGGTGCTGTCTGTGCGTGCGGTGCGTCGAGGCTACGCGCCCAGTGGCTACATGCAGAGTGTGGAAGCGCCCATACCTGGCAGCACTATCTATACCGCTCTGAGGTTGAGAATGAAGGCTGACGTGCCTGAGGGAACATCGGTATCGGCGCAAGTGCGGGTAAAAAGAGGCAGCAGCTGGTCCCGATGGCGGGACATAGATGCAGGCGTGGGTCGCGCAGACAGCACGCTGCTCAACCCTCGCATTGTCAATCAGGTGTTGACCGAGTGGACGTCGACAAATTACGGTACGTACCGCTGTGTAATCGGGTCCGGTCAGCACAGACCGGTGGTACACTTCATACTGGGGAGCGATCAGTGGCTGGTGGAACAGCACCCTGCGCCTGGAGGGGTAGATTATTATATAGACAACCCCACCTATCGGCCTGCGGGGGAGGTGTTGTCTCTTTACGCCACGCCCAGGGACGTGGCGGTCAGCTCGAGCGCGGATGGTCTTATTACCGGCATCAGCACAGACCCGTCAGATGTGAGGGCGTTGCTCTACAGGACGGATATTGGCGGCAGGCGTGTCATTATTGCCTCCATAGCGCCTGGGAGACTGCCTCAGGGTATGTACATTTTCCGTTCATGGGTGAAGGTGGAATCTTCCCAGAGTTTAAAGGTCAGTCTGGCCAGAGGTAGTGGGGGAACATCCGTCAACGCGGCAATGTATATTGACGGTAACCCTGTGATTGCCTTTTCCTCAGTTTCAAGGCTTGAGCATGAGTCCTGGCAGGTAGTTCAGGTGCAGCAGGGATGGCATGAGATAGCCGTTACGGTTGCCGGCACCTCGGGTCTGGTTTACTGGAGCGTTGACCGGGAGGTGCAGGCGTTCCCCGACGTGCTCGAAGAGGTGCAGGTAGCCAACCTTCGTCATAACAGCTACCATCAGACACCTTCGGTATCGATTTACAGGGAGAACGGCTCATGGTATGTGGAGACCAACGTGTTCATGTCGCGGGGGGTCGATAAAGACCTGACCGGCGACCCGCCTGCGTTTACCATGTACCGGCTGGATACCGATGTGTCGGCCAGCGCGGTGCAGGTGAGGATATACCTCTACAGTAACCGCCCGGACAGGACGCCTGTTGTGGATTCCTATCAGCTGGAGATGGTGAAGTAAGATGCCCTTGATGCCTGGAAGATTGGTGCCGTCTGCAACCAACGAGTATGGGGTGCCTTCAGCTTCCGTGCTGCTTACCCCTGCATGGGGTGGTCTGCAGGTTCCGTACGATTTCACCTCCTGGTCTGGCATTTCCAGCGGCGTAACGGTGATGATCTGGTATGAGGTCGAGGACAACGTGCCGGTAGAGTGGCGGCTTGGTAGCGGTCAGGTGGTGACGAGCAACACGGGCATGGTGGTGGTAGAGGATCCGTCGATGAGCGTGGTGACGGCCTATCCGTCCACGTTGATGGTGCTGGCACGGGTTAGCGATGGGTTGAAGCAGATACGTCTTTTGATGACGAAGGTGTGGGCGAGGTTTACAGCCATCTCGCAGGACGGTGGCGGTTTTGGAATGTGGCGTCAGGACGGATTTGAGCCGGCGATACTGAGCAGCAGGTTTTTGTTCCACGGGGTGCGTTCCGGTTACCCGTTTCTGATGTTATCGCACTGTGTGGCGCAGACGGCAGCGGCAACGCGTTCTGTGGTGGACACCCTGTTGCGTGTGCCCGACAGCTCCTGGGAGCCGGTGGTAAAGTATGCGGTGCAGAACATGCGCAGAGCAGCGTTGTGGGTTTACTGCAACACGGTGGTGAAGATTTGAGGTTGAGGTGATGTCTGAGTGGAAGAGTTGAAAATAGGAAGGCAGACAGGACTGGAGCCACTGCGTTCAAGGCTGGCGCCTGGCGCCGTTGCCACCAGCGAGACCATTAACGCGTGGCGCGCCGACCTGGAAGAGGCCATTTTGAAGGTCAAGCAGGACCTGCAGAGCACCAGGTCGATGGTACAGCAGATGGGTACGTGGTTTGGCGGTATGATGCTGGGCATCAATACGCTGTATGGGCCTCTTATCAACTCCTACATGGCCAAGGTCGACGACCTCAACCAGATCTTCTGGCCTGTGGGTTGGGGTACCGGGTGGACCATTCCGTCCAGCATGTACGATAGCACCTACGACCTTATCACTGCGCCTGTGGAGGAAGATATCTACACGGCTGCCGGAAACAGAATATACGTGCGATATGTGGGTGTTCAGGATTACCATTTCAACGACGACATCGGGGCTTTAGGTGGCGACCTCGAGCTGGATGCAGGCAACATCACCAGGCCGGACCGATGGGATTCGCTGGTGGTGATCCCGCGGGTTAACCCCAGCGCGGAGTTCGAGTCGATACGTGTCTCGGTGCCTCTCATCTCCAGTGGTGGTGCCTGGACCAACAACATTGAGATTGTGGCGGTGCCCTGGTCACGTGGAAGCCTTTCAGGCAAGCGCTACGGGGTGCATGTGGGTTCTCTCACCGGTATCGGTGCGTCCGGACGCTGGTATTCTGAGTTACTGGACACGGACATGCCTCCCATAGCTGCCGACAGGATCTTTTGGGAGACAGATAACCCGGCATGGGGTCAGCAGATAGCGCTGACAGTGGAGATCAGGGTTTACGGGGCGCACATCTATCCGGCGCTCATCCGGTTTGCTCCGCGCGCTACAAGGTTCAGCACCACTGCGGGCACGGTGACCCTGGACTGCGATCAGATTCGGAGTGGTACCTCCATCAAAAAGTGGAAGGTGGTCTACACGCCGGTAACCCGAGGGGCTTACAGCGGGAGCCCATACACGGAGACAAACTATCCCGTGACCGGCAGCGTGCAGGGGTCGTCCAACAACGTGCTGGAATTGAACGTTGCGCCCTACAGCCCCTATTTTGGGCCTGCTATTCGCGGTGTGTATTTGCACATAGAATAGTGCCAATATGCAGATAAAGGCCGATGGTGGAACTGGTTGCTCATAGAACGATAGGCGCAGATGGCAGGGCGCATGAGGTTCCTGCTCCTGATCGTTTGTGGAGTTCACTGATGCAGGAGCGTGTGGGTCGTGCCACTGACCTGAGTTTCCGTGCCGACATTGTATCCGTAACGCAGCGTGCGATGGCGATAGGCTGCACGCTGGTTCAGGTTGTGGCGCGTGATCTGGGCATTCCGGAACATCTGGTGCTCTCCTGTGCAGCCGAGGTTCCCATTCGGTCTGCTGCCCTTGTGGCTGGCCCGGAAGAATCCCCGCCTGACTGGATAGATTATCCCGTCTATCGCATTGACCGGGCGGAAGATGTTCTCGGTCTTGGGCGGGACGTTTTGCTGGTCAGCCGTTTTGCTTTTTGGCTGCCTCTATATTGCTACTGGAACGGCATCTGCCATGTGGTGCTGGACGATCCTGTTCCACAGCCGTGGCTGATGCCCGGCACGAGGTTTGTTGCACTTACCGGGGACTGGTGGCAGCAGGCAGCCAATATAGTGCAGAGATTCTTATCTGGAGGTTTACCGGGTTGATGAGCTCTATGCACCTTCGTATTCCTGGCAAGCTGGACGTAGCGCTGGAGTTTGAGAAGAGTGATATGGTCAGTAACGAGAACGCTTATGACGGCATGGATGTTCGGCGTATCGCTTTTGGACTGGTACACGCGTTGCCGCCACACGTGCTGATCAGGCTGGCGCGTGAGATTCTGATGACCATGCAGGATATGGCCATCAGGGCATTGCGTGAAGAGGCTTCGCTCCGTAACCAGACATTGAGGCTGGAGGTACGTGACGAGGGCACTGGTCCCATGCCTGGTGAGTTGCACTATCAGTTCAGTCCTCGTCAACCGGGTGGCCATTCCTACGGCACTGCGGACTACGTAGAAGAGGATGAAGCACCTGACGTGTTTCCACCTGGTGACGACCTTGAGGGTGACGAGGAATGAACGTTCCGTCCATTAACGATTTCCGGTGTCCAAACTCAGCGTGCCGTGCGGCGCAGATTCGGTGGAAGGGGTTACCGTTTGAGCGGGTGGAATACGTTGCGCTGGACGCACAGGGCAAGGAGATAGACCGAATTATCGTTTACAGGTGCAGACACTGTGGTCACGAGTTCCGGATCGGTAAGGCCTAACTATGCACGTCGGGGCGCGCGCTTCGAGCAGGAGCTGCGCGCCTCACAGAACGAACGCGTGGTGCTGGTCAAGGTACCCGTAGGCACCACAAGCGGGATGCGTTTCAGTGGCGGTGGCTATGTCGACTTTGTCGGAGTGATAGACGGAGTGCCGGTGGCAATAGAGGCGAAGAGCTGCAGCTCCGGTCGGTTCAGGCTGGACAGGGTGACGGACAACCAGTATTATTTCCTACAAAAGTTTTCTGCCGCCGGTGGGTTGTCTATGATACTGGTCAGGTACAAGTGCCAGATTGTCAGAGTCGCAGCTATCGTGGTAGAATATGTAATGGAGCTTCTTCAGTCTGGGGTCAGCAGTCTGGACGCCAAAGACCTCATGTTGCTTCCACAAATACCACGTCAGGGATCAGCGTGGGATCTCACTGTCATCTCAACACTGTGGAGACGATAATGAGTGCATTCGACACGCAGGATCTGATCAGGACGGCCAAATGCGGTGACATCTGCAGTTTAGCACAATTATGGGACAGATTTGGCGACATGATGGTACGTCAGGCCAAGCGTACGACCAGGATGTATGCGCCGGAGATCTATGAAGATGTGGATGGCATGGTATATCTCTGGTTCGTGGGCATAGTGAGGGACTACGATCCGTCCAGGATGGACTTCGCTCCCTATTGCAGAGCGAAGCTTAAACAGCAACTGTTTCATTACATCATGCGGCGATTGTCGGTCAGAAGGCGTGAGATACCGCTCTCTGCTCTTCATGACATCGAGTCTTCCCAGTCCTACGACGAGTTGCTGGAATCGGCGTTGCATGTGGACGGGCACGAAGACGAGGCCATCCTGCGTGCTGTTATCGGCAGGATGCACCGGGACATGCAGTTTTTGCTTGGGCTGGTCGTTGCCGGCTATACGCGCGATGAGTGCTGTGCGCTCATGAAGATCACCAAACACAGGTACTACCATCTGATGCGAGCCATTCGGGAAGTGCTCACGGCACATTTGACAGCAGACGAATAGACTTCACGTGGGAGGGGAACGGTTTGGTTCCGGTATCTCAGCTATTGCGCGGAAGGTTGTACAGCACGCACCTGACGGTGCGCTGTCCGAACTACCATCGATGCATCGTGTGCGGCAGTTGCCGTCACTACGACCACAACAACCTGGCATGTCACAGCTGTGAGCACGAGCACAAGCAGAAGGTAAGGTGCAGGTGTCGTGCTGAGACGCTGCTTGCCGTGAGGTTGCTCACGCACAAAATCGGGCGGGAGATGCTGCATCCCGACAACCCTGCGGCTCAGCGTCTGGGCGATATCACCGAGCCGGAAATCGCCTTTGCGGCGGATAGACTGAACGTCAGTGATACCTGAGGTGGCTAATGGAGGGTGGAGTGGACAGGCCGATACCATCTGCAGGATGGTATCCGCCTGTTCGAAGCGTTGTACGAACATATCGACGCTCTTGTGGAATGCTATCGCCAGGGAGATAGCAGTGCTGCTGAACAGCTTCTTGAGATATTCGAGCCTTTACTGCGTCACGCTTTCCAGTTCCTCAGGTTCGGTAAGGTCGGCAGGGACAACATCTACGCGGGATTCTGCAAGGTCTACGGGGATACCGTAGCTGCAGGTGCGCGCACCATCGCCGACAGGCTCCGCTTCGTGGAAGATGACGAACTCTGGCAGGAGATCAGGGTGGCGTTTCTTACAGCCTGCATGACATCTTCCAACGTTTCCTACGGGTTCAGACGTAACATTGTGCGACGCATTGGATACCTTTTATCCAGACGGTACCGGGACACGCTGTATCTGGACGATCTGCCAGAAGGGTGTGCGCAGACAAACGACGCAGCGACCTGGATATCAGGCTTATCCACAGGTGTTCTGTTTGAGCACCTGACAGAGCTGGAACGGGAAGTGCTGTACAGACGATACGTGCTTGAACAAGAGTGTA
>FWWL01008869.1_pt1 | contig 12613 bp, 10 predicted proteins | sample 2228331 | NCBI WGS metagenome assembly FWWL01 (sample SAMEA103939775, study PRJEB20133) | metagenome | reverse complement strand
TCGGCCGTGGCCTGGCCCGCACCCACGCCGCGGGGGCACCCGGTTTCGGCGCCGAGCGCGACGGCTTCATCGGGCGCCTGCCGCTGCCGCAGCGGCCCACCGACACGTGGGCGGAGTTCTACGCCGTGCGCCGGCTCCTGCCCTACCTCAAGCTCGCCCGCGACCGGGGACACGTGAGCGCCGAGGAGGCCGCGACCGTGGAGGCGGTCGTGGGTCGGCTCACGAGGTTGCTCCCCGAGGAGCCGCCCGCCCGGCTGCACGGCGACCTGTGGAACGGCAACGTCGTCTGGGGCGGCCCGTCGGCCCAGTCGCCCGGGACGCCCGCGCGCGGCTGGCTGGTCGACCCGGCGGCGTACGGCGGACACCGGGAGGTGGACCTGGCGATGCTGGCGCTCTTCGGGCTGCCGCACCTGCCGCAGGTCCTGGAGGGCTACGAGGCGGTCGCCCCGCTCGCCGAGGGCTGGCAGGACCGGGTCGCGCTCCACCAGCTCTTCCCCCTGCTGGTCCACGCCTGCCTCTTCGGCGGCGGGTACGGTCCCCGCGCCGCCGGCCTGGCCGCCCGCTACCTCTGACCCTGTCGAGCCCGCCGCGGGCAGGCGCTCTCTCAGCCACCGCTCAGCCCTGCCTGGCACAGTGGACCCGTGACCGCCCCCGCCGACGACCGCGCCGACGCGAAGCACCGCGTCCTGGTCGTCGACGACGACAAGGCCGTGCGCGAGTCGCTGCGTCGCAGCCTGGAGTTCAACGGGTACGCCGTCACGCTGGCCCACGACGGCGCGGAGGCCCTGGCCTCGATCGGCTCGTCCCGTCCCGACGTGGTCGTGATGGACGTGATGATGCCGCGGCTCGGGGGCCTGGAGACGACCCGCGCGCTGCGGACGGCCGGCAACGACGTGCCCGTGCTGGTGCTGACCGCGCGTGACGCCGTGGGCGACCGGGTCGAGGGCCTGGACGCCGGGGCCGACGACTACCTGACGAAGCCGTTCGCGTTGGCCGAGCTGCTGGCCCGGCTGCGCGCGCTGCTGCGCCGTGTGGCCCCCGCCGAGGGCGCCGCCGACGAGGTGCTCTCCTTCGCCGACCTGTCCATGGACACCGCCACCCGCGAGGTGCGGCGCGGCGAGCGGCTGATCGAGCTGACCCGCACGGAGTTCGCGCTGCTGGAGATGTTCCTGCGCCGGCCGCGCCGGGTGCTGGAGCGCTCCTTCATCCTCGAGGAGGTGTGGGGCTACGACTTCCCCACGACCGCCAACTCCCTCGAGGTCTACGTCGGCTACCTGCGCCGCAAGACCGAGGCCGAGGGCGAGCCGCGGCTGCTGCACACCGTGCGCGGTGTGGGCTACGTGCTCAAGGAGTCATGAGCAGCCGCGAGCGCTGGCACTACCGCCGCTCGCTGGCCAGCCGCGTCACGCTGCTGACGACGATCGCCGTCGGTCTCTCGGTCGCCTTCGTCGCGCTCGGTGCGTTCGTCACCACCCGGGTCCAGCTCGGCAGCTCCCTGGACTCCTCGCTGCTCGAGCGCGCCCAGCAAGCCGCCACCCAGACCACGCTGGCCAACAGCGTCCGCGCCGACATCCCGCCGTGGGCGCTGGGGGCGGGCGACATCCGGATCGCGTTCATCGACCTCGACGAGAACCCGCCCATCTTCTCCGCTGACCGCGCCGGCGACCCGCAGATCTCCCTCGGCGAGGAGGAGCTGGCCGTGGCGCTGCGCCAGGAGCCGTTCTCCCTGCGCACCGTCGACACGGGGGACGAGCGGTTCCGAGTGGTGGCGGTGCCGGCCGGCGCCTCCGGACAGGGGCAGGCGCTGGTGCTCGCGCAGTCCCTGGCCCCGCAGGAGCGGGTCCTCGGCAAGCTCGGCTTCGTCACCGTCCTGTTCGGCATCGCGGGCATGATCACCGCCGGCTTGGCCGGCTGGGCCGTGGCCAGCAACGGCCTGCGGCCGGTGCGCCGGCTCACCGGCGCGGTCGAGACGATCGCCCGCACCGAGCGGCTGACCCCGATCCAGGTCGAGGGCGACGACGAGGTCGCGCGCCTGGCCACCGCCTTCAACCAGATGCTGCTGGCCCTCGACCTCTCCCGCGCACGGCAGCGCCAGCTCGTCGCCGACGCCGGCCACGAGCTGCGCACGCCCCTGACGTCCCTGCGCACCAACATCGAGCTGCTGGGCCAGGCCGACGGCGGCGGCCCCTCGCTGCCGCCGGGGGCCCGGGCCGAGCTTCTCGCCGACGTCGCCGCGCAGATCGAGGAGCTCAGCCAGCTCGTGGGCGACCTGGTCGAGCTGGCCCGCGACGAGCCGCTGCCCACCGTCGTGGAGTCGGTCGAGCTCGCCGAGGCCGTCGACCACGCCGTCGAGCGCGTACGCCGCCGCGCCCCCTCCCTGCACTTCGAGGTCGACACGGCGCCCTGGGTGGTCCAGGGCGAGACCGGCACCCTGGAGCGCGCGGTCACGAACCTCCTCGACAACGCCGCGAAGTGGAGCCCGCCCGGCGGCACCGTGCGCGTGCACCTGGACCGCGGCGTCCTCACCGTCGACGACGAGGGCCCGGGCATCGCCGAGCACGACCTGCCGCACGTCTTCGACCGGTTCTACCGCTCCGAGGAGTCCCGTGCGATGCCCGGCTCGGGCCTCGGGCTCTCGATCGTCGCGCAGGCCGCGGCCCGGCACGCGGGCAGCGTGCGGGCCGAGCGCTCCCCCCACGGCGGGGCCCGGCTGGTGCTGGAGCTCCCCGGCACACCGAGCCTGGTGGACGTCGGTACCTAGGAGTCTGCCGACCATGCGGCCTGCTGCGCGCCGCGATGGACGCACACTGGCTGCGTTGCGGACGCTCGAGGGCCGACAGGCTGCCTCCGCGCCCGCGCCTTGCCAGCGCACGCCCCTGGCCACGCTCGCGACGGCCCCCTGGTCGGCACACTCCTAGACTCACCCCCCGTGAGCCCCGAGGCGTCCCCAGCGGACCAGCCCTTCCTCCCCGTCAGCATCATCCTGGGCGGCGTGCAGAAGGGTGCCTCGGGCACGCTCCACGCCCTGCTGGTGCGGCACCGGCACGTGGCCCGGCACGGCGTCAAGGAGCGGCACTTCTTCGACGACGACGGCCTCGACTGGTCGGCGCCGGACTACTCCTCCTACGGCACCGTGCCGCGCGAGGACCAGCAGGAGCTGGCCCGCCGCGCGATCGACTCCACCCCGTCGTACTTCTTCTGGCCGGGCGCGATGGAGCGCATCGCGGCGTACGACGCGCACCTCGCCGCCACCGGGGGCCCGGAGGTGCAGCTGGTGCTGTGCTTCCGCGACCCGATCGAGCGGGCGTTCTCGCAGTGGACGATGCTCACCGACAAGCTCGACGCCAAGCGGGAGTACCCGGGCTTCGGCGAGCTGATCCGGATGCGCACTCCCGGGGTGCACGAGGTGCCGCCGGGCTGGAGCAAGCGCGACGCCCGGCAGTACTCCGTGGTCTCCCGAGGCCTCTACGGCGCGCAGCTGCGGCGCGCGCTCGAGCACCTGCCGCGCGAGCGGATGCTGCTCATGCGCTTCGACGACGTCGTCGTGGACCCGGGGGCCGCGCTGGACACCATGACCGACTTCCTGGGGCTGCACCGCTTCGGCCGCGACATCGACCCGCGCCCCCGCAACTCCCACCAGCGCCGGCTCGACGCCGCCCCGCCCACCGGCGAGGACCTGCGGCTGCTGGCCGACACCTACGCCGACGACCTGCTGGTCTTCACCCGGCTCTCCGGGCTGGACACCTCGGGCTGGGCCACCTCCCGGATCCTCGCCGACGAGCTGGACCCGGCCGACCTCGCCGACCGCCTGGCCCGCAAGGCCGGCCTGGCCTGAGGCTCCGCGCCGCCGGTCAGTAGCGTGCGGCGCGTGGACCTCGCCTTCTTCCGCCCCCTGCCCGACCACGCGCAGCAGGACGCGGTCGAGCCGCTGGACCTGGCGATGAGCAGCTGGTCCGAGGACCAGGCACACGGCGTCGCGGTGGCCGGCCTGCTGGGGCGCGCGGCCGAGTCCGTCGTACGCCGTCAGCGACCCGAGCTGGTGCCGACCCGGGTCACCGTGGACCTCTTCGCCCCCACGCGCATGCAGCCCGCCTGGACGAGCGCCGAGGTGGTCCGCGAGAGCCGGCGTCTCATGCTCGTGGACGTGACCCTGCACCAGGAGTCCGGCCCCACCGCGCGCGCCTCGACGCTGTGGCTGCGCCCGTCGGAGGACGCGCCCGGCGACACCTGGTCGAACCCGGACCGGCCCGAGCCGCCGCCGCTGGACGTCGCCCCCGTGACCGACCAGCCGCACGTGCCGTTCATCCACAGCGACGCCGGCTGGTCCCAGGACTTCCGCCAGCACCAGGACGGCTCGCGCAAGACCTACTGGAACACTGCACCCGCGATCGTCCTCGGCGAGCCGGTCACGCCGTTCCAGGCGGTCGCGGCCTCGGCCGACGGCACCAGCCTGGCGTCGAACTGGGGCAGCGCCGGGGTGCAGCACATCAACGCCGACGTGACCCTCACCCTGGCCCGGCTGCCGATCGGGGTGACCGTGGGGCTGCGCGCCCTGGACCGGGTCGAGGTCGACGGGGTCGCGGTGAGCAGCTGCACCGTCTTCGACCGGCACGGCCCGCTCGGCACGACGGTGGTGACGTCGATGGCCAACACCCGCCGCGGGATCGACATGGGCGGGCGGCGCTGGGAGGACGACCCGCGCTCGGAGCCCGGCGTCTGACATCCCCTTGGGGGGTTAGTGGGTATCCTCGGCTCATGACCCGTCTCGTGTCCCTGCTGGCCGCCTTGCTCCTCGGGGTCACCGCCTGCTCCAGCGGCGACGGCAGCGCCTCGATCTCCTCCGCGGTCGACGCCGGCGCCACCGTCATCGACGTGCGCACCCCGGCCGAGTTCGACGAGGGCCACGTGGAGGGTGCGGTGAACATCGACGTCACCGCCCCCGACTTCGACGACCGGCTCGCCGAGGCGTCGTACGTCGTCTACTGCCGCTCCGGCAGCCGCTCGGCCGACGCCGTGGCCCGGATGCGTGACGCCGGCTTCACCGACGTGGTCGACGGCGGCGGCCTGGGCGACATGGAGGACGCCGGCTACCCCGCCGGCTCCTGACCCGCCGGCCCCTCAGCCGCCCGCGCGGTCCGACTCGCGCCAGGCCCGCTCGAAGGGCAGCCGCCAGGCGTGCGGCGCGATGAGCTGGTGGATCGCGTTGGGCCCCCACGAGCCCGGCTGGTAGGACCGCACCGGCGGCGGGTTCTCCAGCAGCGGCATGGACTTGGCCCACAGCTCCTCGATGCCCGAGGCGGTGGTGAAGAGCGTGTGGTCCCCGCGCATCGCGTCGTGGATGAGCCGCTCGTAGGCCTCCAGCACCAGCCCGGAGGACGGGGTGTCGTGCACGGCGAACTGCATCGACAGCTTGTCCAGCTTCATCCCGGGCCCGGGGCGCTTGCCGTAGAACGACAGCGACATCCGCGACTGGTCGGCCAGGTCGAACGTGAGGTGGTCCGGCCCTTGCGTGCCGACGTTGGAGCCCTCGGGGAACATGCTGAGCGGCGGCTCCTTGAACGCGATCGAGATGATCCGCGCACCCTCGGCGAGCTTCTTGCCGGTCCGGAGGTAGAACGGCACCCCGGCCCACCGCCAGTTGTCGATGTCGACGCGCAGCGCCACGAAGGTCTCGGTGTCGGACTCCTCGGCGACCTCCTCCTTGCCGCGGTAGCCCTGGTACTGCCCGCGCACGACCTTGCTCGGGTCGAGCGGCTTCATGGAGCGGAAGACCTTGAGCTTCTCGTCGCTGATCGGGCCCGGGGTCAGCGAGGTCGGCGGCTCCATCGCCGCGAACGCCAGCACCTGCATGAGGTGGGTGACGACCATGTCGCGGTAGGCGCCGGTGCTCTCGTAGAACGCCGTGCGCCCCTCCAGCCCCAGCGTCTCGGGGACGTCGATCTGCACGTGGTCGATGAAGTTGCGGTTCCAGATCGGCTCGAAGAGCCCGTTGGCGAAGCGGAAGGCCAGGATGTTCTGCGCAGCCTCCTTGCCCAGGAAGTGGTCGATCCGGAAGACCTGCTCCTCGGCGAACACCTCGTGCACCCGGGCGTTGAGCGCCTTCGCCGACTCCAGGTCGGTGCCGAAGGGCTTCTCCATCACGATCCGCGACCGCTCGACCAGGTCGGCGTCGTGCAGCTGCTTGACGACCGCGAGCGCCGCCCGGGGCGGCACCGACAGGTAGTGCAGCCGCCGCTTGTCCTGCGGCGGCCCCGGCAGCAGCTCCTCGGCTCGGCGTACCTCCCGCTCCAGCGCCTCGGTGCCCGCCTTCTGCGGGACGTAGGTCAGCAGCTCGACGAACTCCGCCCACACCTGCTCCGAGCAGGAGTCGCCGTGCTCGTCGACGGCCTGACGGGCGATCCGGCGGAACTCCTCGGTGTCGATCTCCTCCAGCGACGTCCCGACGATCCGGGCGTCGTTGAGCAGGTCGGCCTGGTAGAGGTGCAGCAGCCCGGGCAGCAGCTTGCGCTTGGACAGGTCGCCGACCGCGCCGAAGAGCACCACCACCGTGGGCTTCTGCTCCTCCCGGTCCATCGCACCGTCGATCGACCGCTGGTCGGGTCCGTGGGTGGCCATGCCTCCGACCCTAGCCACGCCGAGGCGCCCGCCCACGTCACGGGCGGGTGAACACCTCGAGCAGCCGCCGCGCCTTCAACGCCGCCTCCGCGTGCTCCTCCGCCACGTCCGACAGCACCGTGATCCCGCCCCCGGTCCCCACCGTCCACCGCCCGTCGCCGGCGGTCACCAGCGACCGGATCACCACCCCGAGGTCGGCCCGCCCGTCGCCGGACACCCAGCCGAACGCGCCGGCGTACGCCCCCCGCGGCGAGGACTCGACCTCGTCGACGACCTCCATCGTCCGCAGCTTCGGGGCCCCCGTCATCGACCCGGCCGGGAAGAGCGCCCGCAGCGCCGCCACCGTCGACACCTCCGGCCGCAGCCGACCCCGCACCGTCGACACCAGCTGGTGGACGGTCTCGTAGGACTCCACCTCCATCAGCTGCGGCACCTCGACGCTGCCCACCTCGCAGACCGACGCCACGTCGTGGCGCAGCAGGTCGACGATCATCAGGTTCTCCGCCCGGAACCGCTCGTCCCCCGCCAGCCGCGCCCGCTGCGCCTCGTCCTCCGCCGCCGTCGCCCCGCGCGGGGTCGTCCCCTTGATCGGCTTGGTCTCCAGCAGCCGCACGCCGTCGCCCTCGCTGCCGCCGTCGTCGTCGTCGTCGTACGAGACCGTCGCGAACCGCTCCGGGCTGCTCGACAGCAACCACGCCCGCGCCCCGGGGACGTCGTGCTGGAGGAACCCGGCGTACGGCGCAGGGTTGAGCTCGCGCAGCCGCAGGTACGCCGCCGCCGGCTCGATCCCGCTCTCCACCCGCACCCGGTGGGTCAGGTTCACCTCGTAGCTGTCCCCCGCGTGGAGGCGCTCCTGGACCCGCTCGAAGGCGGCCCGGTATGACTCCTCGACCGGGGACGCAGGGCGAGAGGAATCCCCGGATATCAGGCTCTTCTGCCGCTTGTCAGGCGTTGCAACCCCTGAAAAGCGCAAGGAAGGCCTGATGTCCGGGGATTCCGTCACGTGCTCCACCAACCGCACCCGCGAGGGCCGCATCAGCACGGCGTCGGGGACGTCGGCGGAGGGCCGGGCGGGGAGGTCGGGGCGGCAGGCGTAGCCGAGGTACCCGAACCACTGGTCCCGGGGACTCCCGGCGGCCAGCTCGGCCTCCAGCACCTCGAAGACGTCGTCGCCGACGACCTCGGAGCGGCCGGAGGCGTGGCGGGTCACCTCGCGGCGGGCGGCGGAGTAGGTGAGGGAGACGTCGGCGTCCTCGAGGACGCCGAGGATCGAGCGCTGGCCGGACCAGTCGCGGGCGCCCCCGCCGTCGAGCCAGAACTTGCGGGGAGAGGGCGAGGCGAGCCAGTCGGCGATGACGGGGTGCCGGGTGAGGTCCGGGCTCACTTGCTCAGGAACCTCTCCACGAGGTGCCGGCCGTGCTCGGAGAGCACCGACTCGGGGTGGAACTGCACTCCCTCGAGCGGCAGGTCGCGGTGCCGGACCGCCATCACGGCCCCGTCGTCGTCGGCGGTGGCGGTGACCTCGAGGCAGTCGGGCACGACGGTGGCGGCCAACGAGTGGTAGCGCACGGCGCGGAACCCCTGCGGCAGCCCCGCGAGCACGCCGACGCCGGCGTGGGAGACCGCCGACACGCGACCGTGGGCCGGCACGGCGCGCTCCACCCTGCCGCCGTACGTCGTCACGAGGCCCTGCATGCCGAGGCAGACCCCCAGGACGGGCCGGGTGGCGGCGCGCAGGACGGCCCCGCCGACGGCGAAGTCGGCCGCGACGTCGGGGTGCCCGGGGCCGGGGGACAGCACGACGTGGGTGTGCGCGAGCACCTGCTCGACGGTGGTCTCGTCGTGCTGGACCAGCGTCGGCAGCCGGCCGGTGACCGAGGCGACCAGGTGCACGAGCGACCAGGTGTAGGAGTCGTGGTGGTCGACCACCACGACATCAGGCACAGGGGCCACGTCGGGCTCAGCCCAGGAGCCGGGCGACGACCTCGTGCAGCAGGCCGTCGCCGCGCTGGGTGAGGATGGACTCTGCGTGGAACTGGATGCCGGTGTAGTGCGGACCGCGCAGCACGTGGACGTCCCCGGTCTCGGGATCGGCGTCCACGCTGACACCGTCGGGCAGCTCGACGCCGGGGCCGACCCGGCCGACGAAGGTGTTGTAGAAGCCGACCCGCTCGGTGCGCCCGTCGACCGAGAGCGCCGACTGGGTGCCCTGGAAGACGATGTCCTTGTAGGCCAGGGGGATCCCGAGCCGGTGGCAGAGGGCCTGGTGGCCGAGGCAGACGGCGAGGAACGGCTGCTGCCGCTCCAGCAGCGAGTCGACGGCCTGGCGCAGCGTGGCCATCTTGGGGTCGGCGTCGTCGCGGGGGTCGCCGGGGCCGGGGCCGACGATGACGAGGTCGTGGCCCTCGAGGCAGCCGTCGGTGTAGTCCTCGTGCCGCACGACCGAGCTCTGCATGCCGAGCACGCCGAGGACGTGGCGCAGCATGTTCACGAAGTCGTCCTCGCCGTCGAGGATGACGACCGACCTCCCCGCCAGTCGCGGGTCGGGCTCGCTGTCGCCCTGGTCGGTCAGCCAGAAGGACGAGAGCCGGCGGTTGCGGCCGTTGAGCGCGACCAGCACGTCCTCGTCGTTGACGAGCTCGAGCACCTCCTCGCGCCGCGCGGGCGGGGTCGGAACCAGGCCGAAGGCCGACAGGATCCCGCCCGCCTTGGCGTGGGTCTCGGCCACCTCGTACGCCGGGTCGGAGTCGCGCACGAGCGTGGCACCGGCCGTGACGGACAGGTTGCCGTCGAGGTCGACGTCGGCGGTGCGGATGACGATGGGGCTGTCGAGGACCGGCTCGCCCTCGGGGTCGCGGCCCAGGACCGCCAGCGCGGCGCCGTAGTAGCCGCGGCCGTGGGGCTCGTACTCCTTGATCAGCCGGCAGGCGTTCTCGACCGGGGAGCCGGTGACGGTGGCGGCGTACATCGTGTCGCGCAGGACCTCGCGGACGTCGCTGCGGGTGCGCCCGGCCAGGAGGTACTCGGTGTGCACGAGGTGGGACATCGGCTTGAGGAACGGCCCGAGCACCTGGCCGCCCTCGTGGCAGATGTCGCACATCATCTTCAGCTCCTCGTCGACGACCATGAAGAGCTCGTAGATCTCCTTCTCGTCGGCGAGGAAGGAGAGCAGGTCGCGCTTGAGGTCGGCCGCGGGGGCACCGTCGGGGGCGGTGACGGCCTCGGTGCGGGGCAGCCGGAAGGTGCCGGAGATGGGGTTCATCCGGACCTCGCCGCCGTGCACGCTGACGTGCCGCTCGGGGCTGGCGCCGACGAGGTAGCGGTCGCCGGTGAAGAACAGGAAGGTCCAGTAGGCGCCGTGCTCACGCTCGAGCAGGCGGCGGAAGACGGCGAGCGCCTTGGTGGCGTCCCAGTCGGCGACGACGGCGCGGTAGCGGCGGCCGACCACGAGGTTCGCGCCCTCGCCCTGGCCGATCTCGTCCTGGATGATCGCGTCGACGACCTTGGCGTAGGCGTCGTCGTCGATGTCGAAGCCGCCGCGGTCGGCGAGCTCGACCCCGGTGTCGGGGATCGCCTCGAGCACCTCGGCGACGGAGAGCTCGTGCTCCTCGTCGACGTCGACCACCACGAGCGGGGTGCCGTCGTCGTGGGCCTCGAAGCCGCGCTCGGCGACCTGCCGGAACGGCACGGCGAGCAGCCGGTCGCAGGTGCGGCCGGGCTCCGGCGTACCGGTCTCGAGGGGGACGTCGGTGATCGACTCCGCCACCCAGCGGCGGCCGCCGACCAGGCCGACGGTGTCCTTGCCGCCCACGCGGGTCGAGCGCCGGATGAGCGCCCAGGCCTCGTGCCGCTGCAGCGCGTCGATCGCGGCTCGGGCATCGGGGCGGGTCGTCATGGGGTGAAGCCTAGGAGCCGCGGGGTCCTCGGCGCCTCCCGGTTGTCGGCCGTGGACGTCCACCGCCGCCGGTCGAGGTCCGAGGCGCGCCAGCGCCGAGCCACGCGACCCCTGGCCGGATCGGGCTAGGCAATCGCTACTCATCGCCGGGCGGGCGCCGCGCTGGTTGCCTTCTCCCTACTCCCTCATCCCCCGACCCCCTGGAGATCCCATGCCCCGCCTCCGCTCCCGAGCGGTCGTCGCCGCCCTCGGCGCCGGTCTCGTCCTGCCGGCCCTCGCCACGCTGCCCTCGCAGGCGGTGGTCGGGTCCGGCACGGTGTCCTTCAACGACTGCGACGTGGTCCTCAACCCGCTCGCCGAGAACGACCCCGTCACGCAGAACGGCACCTGGACCCTCCCCGTGACCGTCGACCACCCGAGCCCCGTACCGGTCTTCAGCAGCCAGACTGTGGGCTTCGAGCTCGGCGACGTTCCTGCCGGCACCTTCCCCGACGACCTGACCGACACCACGCTCGACGTCTTCGTGGAGTTCGAGGACGGCCGCGGCGGCAGCCTGCAGTTCGCGGCCCCGAGCTCGTTCCTGGGCGACTTCGACCCGAACCAGCCGCTGACCCTCGGCGAGTACGACGTCGACAACGTGGAGTACGGCGAGTCCGGCCCCTACTCCTTCTTCCTCAAGAAGGTCACGGTCGACATCCTCGGCTTCGTCGGCGACGAGGGTCGCAACTACCGCTACTCCTGCGACCGCGTGGCGAACCCGACGTCGCTGGTGACCGTCGGCGTGTTCGACCCCAACGCCCCGGCCCAGATCACGCTGGACTCCCTGCAGGCCACCCAGGGCCAGTCGGTCGGGATCTCCGGTCGCGACTTCCTCGCGCAGGTCGGGAGCCTGACGCCGACCGTCGGAGGAGAGCCGGCCAACGCCTTCCCGGTCGACGAGATCGGCTTCTTCGACGGCCAGCTCGTGGTCCCGGAGTTCGCGCCCCCGGGCCAGCAGGAGGTGCGGGCCACCTACCAGGGCGAGACCGCCACGGCGTTCATCACCGTCGTCGCGAAGAAGGCCCAGCTGGTCGTCACGAAGGCGGTCAAGGCCGGCAAGACGCTGGCGGTCAACGGCTCGCTGTTCAAGCCCGGCGAGAAGGTCACCCTGAAGCTGAAGAAGAAGGGTCCGGCCAAGAAGGGCACCAAGAAGGCCTTCGGCACCAGCGTCACCGCGGGCCCCGACGGCACCATCAGCAAGGGCGTGAAGCTGAAGAAGGCGGCGAAGGGCTCGTGGAAGATCACCGCCAAGGGCGCCAGCAGCGGTCGCACCGCGGCGTCCGGCTTCAAGGTCTCCTGAGGCGGGCCCGCCGACGCGGCGGGCACCCTCGCCCCCGGTGGGCGGTCCGGTCGAGCCGGTCCGCCCACCGGGAGAACGGCCCGGAACCACCCCTGGCTTCACCCCCACGGGCTACTTTCTGGTCCATGAGCACGACCGGGCGCGCCGAGGAGCTCCAGCGCCTGCGTGCGCACGTGCTCGAGCGCCGGGCCGTGCTGGTGGCGGGGCCTGCTGGCGCAGGTCGCTCGCACCTCCTGGAGGCGCTCGCCGAGCAGCTGGCCGCCAGCGGCACCCGGCACCGCCTGCTGCGGGGGTCCGACGGCGAGGCGGGCGTCCCGCTGGTCGCCTTCGCCCCGCTGCTCTCCCGCTTCGGCGTCCACCTGCCACCCGAGGGAGGGCAGGGCACCCTCGACGTCTACACGCGGCTGCCCGCCCAGGTGCGTGCGGCCGGGCTGACGGTCCTGGTCGACGACCTGCACCTGCTCACCCGGGCCTCCCAGGTGCTGCTGGCGCAGCTGGCCCGCGCCGGCGTCGCCCTGGTCGCCACCGTCCCGAGCCTCGAGGACGTCCCCCGCGCCATCCTCGACGACCTGGGCACACGCGGCGGCTGGGGCGTCGAGCACCTCGGTCCCCTCTCCGACGACGCGGTGCTCGCGATGGCCGCCGACCGGCTCGGCGACGAGCTGTCGGCACCCTCGGCCGCGCTGCTCCTGCGGTACGCCGGCGGCAACCCGCTCGTCGTGCGCGAGCTGCTGGCCGGGGCGGCCGGCACGACCACCAGCGGC
>FWWL01003943.1_pt1 | contig 12613 bp, 8 predicted proteins | sample 2228331 | NCBI WGS metagenome assembly FWWL01 (sample SAMEA103939775, study PRJEB20133) | metagenome | reverse complement strand
TGGGCGACAAAGAACAAGTACTTAAGATATTCGAGCGTGTTCCGAAGGATGCGCAGGAGGCGTATGAGATGATTTTGGAGGAGCATCGCTTGGAGATGGATCAGGAGGTGTTGGAAAAGACTTGGAAGGAGGCTAATGAGCAAGGTCTGCAACAAGGCCGCGTTGAGGGTATCCAGGAGCATATCCGGGTAACCGTGCTCAATCTGCTGCAGACTTTGCCTTCATTGAGCGACGCCCAAATAGCCGCAATAGCGGAAACCACTGAGGAATTTGTTCGCTCCTTGAGAGAGGAACTGGCTCAAAAGCGGGAGGGGCCTGACGATACACAAAAGCCGTAGGGACGCCTCTATCTCATGAAGTTTGAGAGGGTATTCGCAGATGAGGTACCGCGGAGAAACTGCAAGGGAGGGCTGCGTATTCGTTGGCATACGCTGAACTGTTCTCATTAACACGAACTCGGAGTTCCAAAAAGTCAAAAACAGTGGGCTTAGTGAGTGCAAAGCCCTCTCAAGACATGTGCAAAAGCACTCCGCGGCCTTTGGCGACGGGTTAGTTCAAGAAACCTCGTTTACTTTCGCTCGGTGCAGAGACAGGGATGGTAAGGTCTCGCCTTAATAATGGAGCGATGGCGGGGGCGTAACTCTGCGTCTGCAGGAGCGGACACGCCATCGCGCTATTACGCCATTAGCCGAAGCCCAGCAGCGGGCCGGGCACACGCTAAGCACAAACAAAGGCCCTGGAGCCGGGTGCATGTGAACAGGACAGGCAAGGCTCCAGGGCCGTTTTTTCGCAAAAAACAGTCTTCGTGGGAGCGGCTTTTGGCTTTATGCACCGCAGGCCAGACCTCCACCACAGTGCTTAGCGCAGGCGTATGATGACCTCTTCACCGTTGGGCAGCGTGAGGCGAGCAAAGCGGTCGCAGGTGCCCGGGCCAAAATCGAGTGTGGAGGTTTTACCGTTGCGAGTGAATTCGATTACACCCTCCACTATCCAGCGGCAGTTGCCGCGCTTCACAAGCGGCTCCTTGATAGTGGCGGAGAAGGTCTTGCCGTTGCGGCCAGTGCCGGAGGTGTTGCCCGTAATGTTCCAGACGTTGTCCCAATGTGTGGGGGTGTTGCCGCCCTGCACCAAAGTAGCAGTGTGGGTGTGGTTCCAGGTAGCAAAGGAGCCATCGGGGTAAGTGATCTTCATGTCCGTGGCCGTGCGGGTGTACGACCAATTGCCGGCAGCGTCTTTGCCGTTGTTCGTCCAGGTTTTGGTGCCCTCTACGCGTACCCCATCTACGTAGAAGTTATCAAAAGTTTTGGTGCGCTGGGCGCCGGCCGTGAACATTTCCGCGGTTTGGGTAATGATGATTTTGCCCTTGAGCATGTGTTCGCCATTGGGGCCTAAGCAGCCATCTGCCCCGTAGTCAATCGTAATGGTGTTGGGCCAAGTGCCCCAGGGCTGGGCGAGGGTAACGGTTGGGCAGGTGCCTCCGCTGCCGCGCTCCTCGATGGCAATGTCAGCAGCCTGGTCTATCTCGGCGGAGAAGTCTTCTAAGGTAGCCAGGTCTTCGGAGGTAACGACATCGGCATCCGTAGCATCGTCCTTCTTACATGAAGAGACAAAAAGAGCTGTGCTTACAAACAGACCAATGAGAAACAGATACTTGTTCATAATCAGGTTGTTTTTTGTGTGAAATTTGTTAGTTGATGCCATTTTGATAGGGCACCTGTCCTTGCGTTTAAATCAGGCCCTCTTAACGAAGTGTTAAAGTGTTTTTGCGAAACCAAACTACCTTTGCTGCACAATAGATAAATGTTTTTTACCCTTAGGAAAAAGGGGAGATACCCAACAACTTTCCACTAAAAATTTCACATCGCTATGAAAAAAACCGTTGCTATCCTGCTCGCTTTTGCCTTTGGAGTAATGCTTGCTCAGGCGCAAGAAGACCCGGTTAAACTCGCCCGACAAGCGGCTCGCGCCCTGACGAACTATAACATGGACCCCGGTAGCAATTTGGAAAAATTGGACGAAGCCAAAGACAAAATCAACCGGGCGCTGCAGGCGGAGCAAACCCAGGGCTTGGTGTCTGCCTGGCAGACCAAGGGCGAGATTTATAGCACTATCGTGCAGCGAGAAATGACCCTTCGCCAGCTCAACCCCACCATGCCGCTCAGCGGCGACAACGACGCCCTCGTGGCCTTCGAAGCCTTCCAAAAGGCTTACCAGCTGGCTACCAAAAAATTCGAAAAAGCAGACGCGGCAAAAGGTATCGCGGAGGTGCAGGTTTACCTGATTAATATCGGGTTGATGAAGTACGAGGCCAAGATGTACGACAAGGCCTTCTACTCTTTCGATGCTCTCGTCAAGAGCCACGACATTTTGTCTGCGGAGAAGCTCAAGAGCTACTTGGACGACCCAGAGCAGTATCAAAACCAGCTCTACGTTACTGCGCTGTGTGCCCAATTGGCCAACTTCAACGACGAGGCGGAAGCATACTACATGCGCCTTTATCAAAAGGGCAACGCTCAGGCTGCTGTTTACGAGGGTCTATACCAGATTAAGACAGCTAAGGGCGACGACGAAAGCGCCGAGCGCATCCTCAAGGAGGGGCGTCAGAAGTACCCCACCGACGCAGGGCTGCTCTTTTCCGAAATCAACCTCTACCTGAAGAAAGGCGAGCTAGATGCCCTCATCAGCCGCCTTAAGCAGGCCATAGAGCAGGAGCCTAACAACCTGAGCCTGTACATTACCCTTGGCAGTGTGTACGACAACCTCTACCAGCGCGAGGCCCAAGGGAAAAACCAGGAGAAGGCTGCGGAGTACTTTGCAGAAGCCAAGAAGTACTACGAAAAAGCCATCGAAATAGACCCGAAGGCTGCAGATGCATATTACTCGCTCGGCGCTCTTTATTACAACAAGGCCGCTGCGCGCACGCAAGACCTGAATGCCCTTCCTCAAGATGACTACTCTGCGGCCACCATCAAAAAGTATCAGCAGCTCCAAAAGGAAATCATGGGCCTTTTTGATGAGGCGCTGCCATACTTCCAAAAAGCAGAAGCGCTCAACCCTAACGACGTCAACACCCTCATTGCTCTTTCGGAGATCTATGCGCGCAAAGACGAACTGGAGATGTCGCTCGAGTTCAAGAAGCGCCTCGAAGTCGTTCGTGGAGGCGGCAAAAATACTGAGCCTTATTTCAAGATGTAATCGGGCGTACATCGGAACACGTTTATGAAAGAAGAGACGGTTTCAGCGCCGCGCTTGCTCAACGCTGCCGTTATTGTGGCAGCGTTGGGCTATTTTGTGGACATCTACGACCTGCTGCTCTTTGGCTTTGTGCGGGTCAAGAGCCTCAAGGATTTAGGCTTTTCAGGCCAAGCCCTGACCGATATTGGCCTGACACTGCTCAACTGGCAAATGGCCGGCATGTTGTTGGGCGGTGTGCTTTGGGGCGTGTTGGGCGACAAACGGGGGCGCGTGCGCGTGCTCTATTTTTCCATAGCGCTGTACTCTCTTGCCAACATCCTCAACGGCTTGGTTGTCTCCTCTACGGATTACGCTGTGTTGCGCTTTCTGGCGGGTATTGGCTTGGCAGGCGAGCTAGGCGCAGGCATCACCTTGGTGGCCGAAAGTTTGCCCAAAGACAAGCGCGGCTATGGGACGATGATTGTGGCCTCTGTGGGCCTGAGCGGTGCCTTGCTGGCCTGGTTGATAGACATGTTCTTCCCCTGGCGGGTGTGCTTTTTCATCGGCGGCGGCTTAGGGCTACTACTGCTGGTGTTGCGCATTAGCGTCAGCGAGTCGGGCATGTTCCGCCAAATGGAAGCCACCGAGGGCATCAGCCGAGGCAACTTCTTAGCCCTCTTCACCAACTGGGACCGGTTTTCGCGCTTTGCGCGATGCCTGCTCATTGGCTTCCCGACGTGGTTTGTGGTGGGTGTGCTCGTTACTCTGGCGCCCGAATTTGGCGAGGCTAAAGGACTTAGTGGCGTATCGGCGGGCAATGCTATTGCAGCCTGTTACACAGGACTTATTCTGGGCGACATCGCTTCTGGCCTGCTCAGCCAGCTGTTGCGCAGTCGCCTAAAGGTGATGTGGATCTTCCTCACAGTGGATGCCCTGGCTGTAGCGTACTATTTGGCGGCGCCCTTCTCCAGTGTAGCGGCCTTTCATTTTGCCCACTTCCTATTAGGGCTGTCGGTGGGTTTCTGGGTTATCTTCGTTACCATTGGAGCTGAGCAGTTTGGTACTAACCTGCGCGCCACAGTGGCTACGTCGGTGCCCAATTTTGCCCGCGGCATGCTGGTGCCCATTGCCTCGTCCTTTTTGTGGCTCAAGGCTCCTGACATGACCGGGGGAGTCATCCCTGCAGCAGCCATTGTAGGTGCGGTCTGCCTCCTCATTGCCTTTTTAGCACTTGTTGGTTTGAAGGAAACCTTCGACCAAGATTTGAATTACATGGAGACTGTCTGAACTTAGGCACATGCCTACCTTTGCCCGGCCATTGGCCATACCTTTCGTCTTCCAAATTTCTACATACGCATGAACTTCGACCTCATAGTCATCGGCAGCGGCCCAGGCGGCTACGTGGCTGCCATCAGGGCTTCTCAATTGGGTATGAACACCGCCGTTATCGAGCGCGAAAGCCTCGGCGGCATCTGTCTCAATTGGGGCTGCATCCCCACTAAGGCCTTGCTCAAAAGCGCCCAAGTGTTCGAATATCTTCAGCACGCCGAAGATTACGGCATCCGCATCGAGGGCAAAAGCCAAGCGGACTTCACTGGCATGATTAAGCGTAGCCGCAGCGTAGCAGAAGGCATGAGCAAGGGGGTGCAGTTTCTAATGAAAAAGAACAAGATCACCGTCATCAGCGGCACTGGGCGCTTGGTTCCAGGGCCCAAGGTGGTGGTCAAGGATGCGAGCGGTAAAGAGACGGAATACACCGCCAAGCACATCATCATTGCTACCGGAGGGCGCGCTAAGGAATTGCCCAATCTGCCCATTGACGGCAAAAAGGTTATTGAGTACCGCCGCGCTATGTCGCTCGAGCAACAGCCCAAGCGCATGGTCGTCGTGGGTGCCGGTGCTATTGGAGTCGAGTTTGGCTACTTTTATCACACTATCGGCACGGAGGTGAGCATCGTCGAGTTTCTCGAGCAAGGCTTAGTGCCCCGCGAAGACGCCGATGTGTCGAAAGAGTTGGCTAAAATCTACAGCCGCAAAGGCATGAAAATCTACGCTGGCTGGGCCGTTGAAAGTGTGGACACTTCCGGCAAGGAAGTCAAAGTCCTCATCAAAAACCGGAAGGACGGCAAGACCGAAACCCTCGCCTGCGATGTCGTGCTCAGCGCCGCAGGCGTAACACCCAACACCGAAAACATCGGCTTGGAAACGCTCGGCATAGCCACAGACCGCGGCTACATCAAAGTGGACGAATACTACCACACCAATGTGCCCGGCGTGTATGCCATCGGCGACGTGCTGCCCACTCAAGCCCTCGCCCACGTAGCCAGCGCCGAAGGCATCACTTGCGTAGAAAAAATCGCTGGTCTCAACCCCGAACCCATAGACTACAACAACATTCCCAGCTGCACCTATTGCTCGCCCGAAATTGCCTCTGTGGGCTACACAGAAGCCGCTGCCAAAGAGGCTGGCTACGAAGTGCTGGTGGGCAAGTTTCCCTTTACCGCTTCTGGGAAGGCAAAAGCTGCCGGCGCACCTGAAGGCTTCGTAAAAGTTATTTTTGACAAAAAATACGGCGAATGGCTGGGGGCGCACCTCATTGGCGTCAACGTAACGGAGATGATTGCCGAAGTCGTTGCTGCGCGAAAATTAGAAACAACCGGGCACGAGATACTCAAATCCGTGCATCCGCACCCTACCATGAGCGAGGCCATTATGGAGGCCACCGCTGCCGCCTACGGCGAGGTAATCCATCTTTAACCTTGGCGCTTAAGTACCGCTTTTGCAGCCACTGCAGCCCAGCAGCTAAGGTGGCTTCGCGCATTCTCACAAACCCTTAGCCCGTCTGAGTCATGCAAGACGACCATTTCAAGGACGCAGCCGACATTATCCGTCGGGAACTTCTTCCAGAAGAAGGCGTTACTCCTGACGATGAGACCGTGCTGCTGGCCATGATTGAGCGCCGAGTGGCAGAATTGTTCGAGCACCAGCCCGAATACCTGATGAGCCTGCTGTATCGGCTCGATGTGTTGGAAGAAAAGATAGTGCCCGTCATGCGCGGCCAAAGCGCAGAGCCTATCCCTTTGGCCTTAGCGCGGCTCATCATGGAGCGGCAAAAGCAGCGTGTCGAGACAAGGCGCCGCGTAAAGCCTCGACCTATGGACGACGCCGAAGAGTGGGCTTGGTAAATACACCTCTACGCTAGTCCGCGTCGCGCACCACTGCAATGCATTTTAACTCGATAGCAATAGGTGTGGGCAGGCGGTCAATGCCGACGGTGGTGCGGCAGGGTTGGTTGTCCCGAAAATACTCGGCGTATATGCGGTTGAAGGTGTGAAAGTCGCGCTCCATGTTGGTCAGGAAGACCGTAACATCCACCAGGTCCTCCCAGCGGGCGCCGCTGGCTTCGAGTACAGCGCGGACGTTTTGGAAAACGGAGTGCACCTGGGCTTCGAAGTCGAATTCGACGTAGTTGCCGCTGGCGCTGCGCTTGAGGCCCGGCACTTCGTCAGAGTTTGGGTCGCGCGGGCCAATACCTGAGAGGAATAGCAGGTTGCCCACCCGGCGCGCATGTGGGTACAGGCCAACGGGTTTGGGTGCGTTGTGGGCGTCGAATTTTTCCGATGTCGTCATGAGCTGCTGTGTATCGTTGTTAGAAGGTAGGGGCACAGCGTCATTAGTCAAACTCGATAGTATCGCCGGCCTTGAAGGTTTTCTTCCCTGCGAGCGGAGCACTGGCCGTTTCAAGGGGTGTTTCGAAGAGCGTCCTTTGCTGGGCATTGAGGTTTTCCACCGCTTCAGCCGATGCGGGAGAGTCAGCCGGAGCCTCACTAACCTCCTGAATATCTGACAGCAGCGCGTCGCTCAGCTTGTTGCCCACGGCTTTCCAGCCCTTGATGTCCATGAAGTCGCCCAGGCTAATTTCGCCGCTCATGGGCTTGCCCTTCACTTTGAGGGTGTAGCGGATGCGCGGGTTGGGTTTCACACTGGCAAAGAGCAACTTAGACTTAGAGTGGTCTGTGATGAAGGCGTAGCGTTCGCGCAGCCGGGAGGTCTCGATGCGGAAGCGTTTGACCATAGTCCAGCCCTTGTGCCCATCAAAGTGCACCGCGTTGATGACGACGTCAGGGTGGAACTTGCAGATATGGAGCACCTCTTTGGGTTCAAAGCGCTGCAGCAGGTCAGTGTCCGTGAGCTCATAGGAGCCGTCGCGGTAGAGCACGAGGATTTGGTCGCCGGTGTCAAACTCACCCAGCAACTGGCCGCGCTCCTGCGTGTTGAGGCGGCCGGTAATGTCGTCGTACCAGATCTTTTGAGCGCCGATGGTGCTCTTGCCCATCTCTTTTTGGCGGATGCTTTTGACCGGGTATTTGGTCAGGATGTTGCCCTGAGCGTCGCGCCCTTTGATGGCCAGTTCGCCAAAGTCGTAGTCGAACACCTTGATTTTCGCTGAGCAGCCCGGCGTCAAGGTAACGGTAACGATTTCACTTTCGCCATTAGGGTTGGCCGTCAGGTAGAGGATGCGCGAACCTTTTCCATTGCCTCCGACAGGATACTCCTTATCGCGCGTGATGGCCGTCACGTTAAAGCGCTTAACCATGGTGCGCCCAGTTTTCCCGTCCAAATAGACCATGTTGTAAGTAGTGCGTTCGTCGTTCTTCTTCCACACAGCCGCGTGGATAATGTCTTTGCCTACAAAGACCTTCTCCCCGATGCGCACTACTTTCATAATGCCATCGCGGCGAAACACGATGACGTCGTCTATGTCAGAGCAGTCTTGCACAAACTCATCCTTCTTGAGGCCAAAGCCGATAAAGCCACCAGCGCGATCTACGTAGAGTTTGGCATTGTTGGCCACCACTTCGGTGGCGCGTATATCGTCGAAGACGGCAATTTCGGTCTTCCGCTCGCGTCCGCTGCCGTATTTCTCCATGAGCCGGCGGAAGTAGGCAATGGCGTAATCCGTCAGGTGCTCCAAGTGGTGCAGCGTCTGACGTAATTCCTCACGAAGGCGAGCCATTTCCTCATCGGCCTTAAAAGCGTTGTATTTGGAAATACGCTTGATGCGGATTTCTGTTAGGCGTATGAGGTCTTCCTCTGTTAGTTCGCGCAGAAGTTTGACCTTATCGGTCTTTTTGCGGTAGTCGGCATCACTCGGTGTAATGACGTACCGGCGCAGCCCTGCTTCAATAGTCTCCAGCACCGCTTCCCACGTTTCACACTCCTCGATGTCGCGATAGATGCGCTTCTCAATGAAAATCTTCTCCAAAGAAGCGAAGTGGAGCTTCTCCTCCAGTTCTCGGCGCAGGATTTCTAGTTCCTGCCTCAATAGATTTTTGGTGTGCTCGGTAGAAATGCGCAATAGCGCATTCACATCGGTGAACAGCGGACGGTTGTCCTGGATGACGCAGCAGTTAGGGCTGATATTCACCTCGCAGTCCGTAAAAGCGTACAAAGCGTCTATGGTTACATCAGGACTGACGCCCGGCTGCAGCTCAATCTCTATATCCACCTCTGCAGCTGTCTTGTCCGTAACGCGATTGATTTTGATCTGCCCTTTCTCGTTGGCTTTTAGGATGGAGTCAATGAGGTCGCTGACGAAGACCCCGTAGGGCAGCTCCGTGATGCGCAGCGTTTTCTTGTCCACCTCCTGGATACGCGCCCGCACACGCACTTTGCCGCCACGCGCCCCCCCATTGTATTGCGTAACATCCACCAAGCCACCAGTGGGAAAGTCCGGGTACAGGCTCACCTCGCGCCCTTCCAACGCGGCAATGCTGGCCTCGCACAGCTCAATGAAATTGTGGGGCAATACCTTGGTACTCAACCCCACCGCAATGCCCTCCACTCCTTGGGCCAGCAGCAGCGGGAATTTCATCGGCAGCGTAATGGGTTCGCGCTTTCGCCCATCGTATGACATCTGCCAGCGCGTCGTCTGCGGGTTGAAAGCCACCTCTAAGGCAAACTTCGTCAGCCGAGCCTCAATGTAGCGCGGAGCCGCGGCTGGGTCACCCGTACGGTAGTCGCCCCAATTGCCTTGGCAGTCAATGAGCAAATCTTTTTGTCCTAAGTTAACTAGCGCCTCCCCAATAGCCGCATCACCATGTGGATGATACTGCATCGTTTGCCCGATGAGGTTGGCCACTTTGTGGTAGCGCCCATCGTGCTGCTCATACATGGCGTGCAGGATGCGCCGTTGTACAGGCTTAAGACCGTCTTCAACGGCCGGCACTGCCCGCTCGAGAATGACGTACGAGGCATAGTCCAGAAAATAGTTCTGGTACATGCCCGACAGGGTAATCAAGTGGTCATCGCCGTGGGCCGAAGCCGTGGGCGGCACCGAGGTATCCTTTTTTGAGCGCGGCATAGGGCTATCTTTTTTGGTGAAAAAGCACAGGCAAAGGTAAGACACAATGGCACATTTTTTAAAACAAAAGGTTTTAAAATCCGACCCGCTTCTGCTTGGACCTTCAAGGGCTTTTAGCTGGCTCTGTCCTTGAGCTTTTGAAAGGGTATGCCTTTTTAGGGGAGGGCTGTTTCCCAAACCACCCGCTTTGCGTTCGCCGCTACCTACACCTCCCTTACCGATACCGTTTTTGGGGAAAAACAGCTCCAGCGCTTCGGCTTGGCTTTTCCGCGCATCTGCACCTGTGGAGGCCTCAGCTTGGGCTTGGCATGTGCCCGTCTCGCCCTGGGGTCTTAATAACGGCGCAGCAGCTCCTCCGTGTCGCCGTGTTTGCAGGCGCGGAGGCGAGAGGCTGCCGTTTTGCGATTATTAAGGCCCAAAAGCGGGACGAAAACACGCCCGGGGGCCAAGCAGGAGCCGCATACCCAGCCACTACGCCCACAGCAGTGGCTCCGAAGCCGGCAGCCGTTTTTCACCCTCAAAAAACGGAGGTGAGAAAGGCGGCGGGAAAGTGGCCGGCTCTACTCTTCACTTATCACTTATCACTTATCACTTTTCACTTCAAAATTGCAGGCTCTGCGGGCGCTCTGGAAAATATCATTCATCATTCATCACTTCAAAATAGTAGGCACTGCGGATGCTCTGGAAAATTGCACCCTTTGCCACCGGGACAGCCTCAATGCTGCGGCAGTAGAGGGGCTATGGCGCTGAGATGATCCGCTGTAGAAGGCTGATTTCGCGCCAGATGCTCCAGTTTTTGGCGTAGAGGAAGTTGATGCGGTGGATTTCATCTTCAGACAGTTGGGCTGCATCGCGCCTTGTCAGCGGGGCGAATACGGCTGGCTTCAGGGGCGGCCATTGGCCCGCGGGAGTGGTGGCAGCGGTGGATGCGTATCCTATCCATGTTTTCTGGCCCAGTAGTACGGGCCACCAGTTTTGGGCGAAGGTAAGCCTGTTTTTGAGCAGAAACGCCGCCACGGGGCTCCCTACTACGAGCAAGGCGCATACCGCTAGGTCGAAGATGCGCTTGAGCCGGCGCTGCTCGGGTTCGGCCAAGCGATACTGGTGCGCGTCGGAGTACAGTTCGCCAGGGCGGTCTTTGCTACTGCTTCCGATGATGTGGTTGCTGTGAGCGGGTAGGGTTCTGTAGCGGAAGCCAGGGCCGAGTTGTTGCATGGCATCGAGCATGCTGCTTATCGGCACGTCGCGGGTACAAAAGACAACTTCGTCCACCTCGAAAGCGCTCACCAGGGTCTGAAGGCGGTGCGTTTGGTTTGCCGAGAGGGTGGTAGTCAGTTCCCAGGCCACCTGAGCGCGGTGCAGCAGTTGTTGGGCGCGTTCGCACTCTTCTGGGCTACCGATGATGAGGATTTTCGGGCGTTGCATATGCCCTATACGTAGGCTGCGGTACTCGATAGCATACAGCAACATACGCAGCGCCGTTAGCCCTAGCGCAGCCCACAGTGCCCCCAGTACCAGCAACGCACGCGAGGAGCGGAGGGTCTGGTCGAGGAAGCCGTAAATGGCAGCCACCAGCACTGAGCCGACGCCCACATTGCGCAACAACCGCAGCAGATCATAGCGGCGGCGGCGATCGTAGCTGCCGCCCAACCAAAGCACGAGCAACCACACTGCCGTGTATAGTGGAAAGTTGACCCACAGCACCGTAGGCAGGAAGTGGTCTGGGTCTTTGTAGTAATAATTGGCCCAGAAGTCTTTGAGCCACACCAAGCCGCCAAATAGCATCATAGCATCTAGCAGCGGTAGCCAAGTGCGCTGGGCCGCCTGGGCCAATAGGGCTACCACTGCGCGTAAGGCAATAGCCGCATACAGCAGCAGGGCCAGCACTCGTGCGCCTCGCCGTTGGAAGTGCTTGCGGGCAAAAATGATCATGGCCTCATAAAAACGCTTGACATATCGGAAGCTGCCCTTCTGCGTGCTCTCGCCCTTGTAATGTAAAACGCGCACGTGCGGATAGTAATAATTCAGGAAACCTGCCTGCCGGATGCGATAGGAAAGATCAATATCCTCTCCGTACATGAAGAAGGCCTCATCCAGCAAGCCTGCATGCCCTAAGGCGCTGCGCCGCAGAAACATAAAGCATCCGGCCAACACTTCGACAGCATGCGTTTGTTCGGGGTCGAGGTGCCCCAAGTAGTAGCCGTTGAAGTGCGCACTGCCCGGAAAGAGTACGCCTAGCCCGACCATCTTGCAAAACGATACCCACGGCGTAGGGAAACCACGCTTGCTCTCGGGCAGGTATTGTCCGCTGCCGTCGAGCAGGCGCACACCTAAAGCGCCCGCCTCCGGATGAGCATCCATGAATTGCAAACAATGGCGAAAGGTGTCTTCCTCCACCAGCGTGTCTGGATTGAGCAACAACACATATTCGCCATGGCTGCGGCGTATGGCCTGGTTGTTGGCTGCGGCAAAACCCACGTTGGTCACATTGGAAATAAGGTGTACCTCCGGAAAACGGCGTTTAACCATTTCCGCAGACCCATCTGAAGAGCAGTTGTCCACTACCCAGACGTCACCCTCGATACCTGCCATGGCCCGGCACACAGAAAGCAGACACTGCTCCAGGAAAGCGCTTACATTGTAGCTGACAATGACCACAGACAGCCGCATGATGCAAAAGTGCGGTGGCTTCGTCACCTATGGGTAGCATGCCGAGCGTAAATTGCACGATTGGTTATTTTAGAAATAGAGCAAGACTCTCGCGTGCTGAATAAAAGAGCCGAGTTAGAAAATAGCTGGATCTTATTCCTTTTCAACGGAACGCCACTGCTCTTGTAAGAGCCTAACTAATTAATGGTTGTGCATCCATTCAAATATGCCCCCTTGCCACTGCCTGACGCTGCGACACATAATACCGCCCTACCTTTCAGGCTCACATGTGGCACTGAGGCTCCCTTTGCAGGAGGACAACTCTTGTTTCTATAGCAAAAAACAGCGGCTTATGCTCTCTTCCTGAGACTTGAGAGGGGGTAGTCTCGGCTGCCTGCCCAAGGGTGGAGAAAAAAGAAAAACCGC
>FWWL01008868.1_pt1 | contig 12614 bp, 15 predicted proteins | sample 2228331 | NCBI WGS metagenome assembly FWWL01 (sample SAMEA103939775, study PRJEB20133) | metagenome | reverse complement strand
ATGAAAAGGCCGCCGCCGGGGGTGAAGACCCCGCGGCGGCGGTGATGGCGAGGACCGAGAGAGGGATGGCCCAGCCGAGTTGCTGAAGGTTCATGGTGCCGGGTGCTCCGGGTTACGATGTGTATGACAACTCGTGCGATGGTCGTCAACTAGCCGTTAGTCGTAGTTGTATGACAAAGCCCAACCTGTTTCCAGCGTTCGCAATGGCATGCCCTGACCTGCGCGCGCGCATTTGACCACAGTGGCAAAGGGTCCGGTGGGTGCCCGGTAGACCGGGTCGGTCGCGGGTTGCGCATCGCAGGCGCCATAGCCCGTGGTGGCGAAGCGTGTCACCGCGCCCCGCGCGAACTGGATGCCGGACCTGCCTTTTGCGGCGCTCTCCGAGAAGCTGGCAAACTCCATGTCGATCCGCGCGATTTTGACGCCCTCAGCCGGAACGATGCGGTCGCGGCGTTCGATCTTTCCCGGTGAGAAGCGGTAGTGCGTTTCGATCGACACGCGCGTGTCGAGCTGTGCGTCGTTGCCGCCCATGCGGTCGAGCGCGGTCTGGTGCCAGCGCACATCGGTCACCGCGCCGCGCCGGGTGACGCGGACATCCTTGAAGAACGCCAGCGGCATCAGCACGTCGCCATTGGCGAGTGTGATGCGCGGCAACAGCTGCGGGAAGGTCGCGTCCGCCGAGCCCGCGAGCATGCCGGGCGAGAAGGGAATCGGGAAATAGGGGTTGTTCATATGCTGCCCCTCCGCCCCGTTGATGATCGGGAGCGAGATCATCCGCTTCCCGTCGCGGATCGTCACAAGCCCGCGATCATGCACGCCGCGCGCAAACCAGGTCATGGTCGAGCGCGGCAGCGTGTCCAGCCAGCGTGCAAACCCCGGACCGGGCGCCTGACCGCGATAGCCGAGCCGGTTCCAGATCGCGTTGGTGTAGATGTGCTGGCGCGCGAGACTGAAATTCTCACCCAGGATGCGCCCTTCGCCGCGATAGACATCGGTGCGCCGCCCCTGCCCCCATAAGGTGCGGCCCCACAGGTCGACCGATCCGCTGACCGGACCGATCCAGAAATCCATGTAGCGCGCGGTGACGCGGCTGGAAAAGGCATAGGCCATGCGCTCTTCGACCGGGGTCATCACCTTGAGCAGCGCAGCGGCGGTCAGCACTTCGAGGAAGGCGGTGTCGCCATAGGTGCCGATGCTGCGACCGTACTCGAACCCCTCGCCATGCAGGTTGAAGCGCGGGAGCAGCAGGTCGACCGACTTGCGCAGCCACGCCTTGACCTCGTCGCTCGGCGTCATGCCGGTTTCGAGCAGGCGGTGCGCGATCTCGCCGATCAGCAGCACCGAATAGCGGTCGAACCGCCCCTTCCCCTCGGTCTCGTCGGCAAAGCCATATTCGCCCGAATATTTGCGATAATGGTCGATCATCCGCGCGAGCAACTGGTCCCCCGCGCTGGCATCCTCCCAGCCGAGCAGGTGGCGGAAGCGCGCGATCGAGAAGGCGACGCCGTAATAATTGTTGGGCAGGTTGATCAGGCTGAGGTCCGGACGGACGAAGCGCCGCCAGTCGAGCCGCTGTTTGAGCGTGGCGAGCGTTTGGGGGCGCACCGCGCGTTCGAGCAAGCCGCGTGCGTGCAGGTCGTGCAGTGCGGCGATGTAGTAATAGAGGCCCCAGCTCTCATTGTCATTGGCGAGCGTGAGGTCGGCCATGTCGGCAAATTCGCGCAGTCGCTGATCGAGCCTGGGATCGCCGGGTTCGAGCGCGACGATGCGATGCGCCATGGTTGCGGCGATCTTGCCTGGCAGGAACTTGTCGCCGCCGCCGAACACCGCAACGCCGTCGATCTTCGTCGCCTTGCCATCGCGCAGCAGCTGTTCGACCAGCTTTTCGAGCTGGGGCGACAGCCGCGTCGTGACGCTCACGTCCATCGGCGCGACGCTGTCGGCATAGACTGGACCCGCCGGGGCGTCGGCGCGGCGATCGGCGGGGGCGGCCTGGGCCGCGACGGGGGCCGCGAGTGCCAACAGCAACAACGAACGCATCAACGATACTCCTTCCGCGCGAGATCGGCCATCGCGGTACCGGCGAGCAGGAAGGCGCCCGCGCCATAGAATTGGGTTTCCTTCGCCGACACGCTGTCGGGTCGGTCGCCGACCTGCTGGACCCAGCCGAGCATGCCATCGGGCTGCACCGCGCGGACGATCGCGTCCCAGCCGCGGATCGCCGCAGGCTGATAGGTCGCGCGGTCGAGGAGACCGGCATCGATTCCCCAGGCAAAGGCATAGGTGTAGAATGCGGTGCCGCTGCTTTCGGGCGGCGTGCCTGGATCGGTGTCGAGCAGCGAGGGCGACCAGTATCCATCGGGCTTTTGCAGCGTCAGCAGCCTTGCCGCCATGGCGCGGAACAACCCTTCATAATATGCGCGTTTGGGATCCTTGCGCGGCATCGCGTCGAGCATGCGGACGATGCCGGCCATCACCCAGCCGTTGCCGCGGCTCCAGAATTGCTTGCGGCCCTTGGCATCGCGCGTGTCGAAGAAGCGGCTGTCGCGGAAATAGAGCTTTTCGACCGGGTCGTAGAGATAGTCGGTGGTCGCCTTGAACTCTTCATGCGCGAACTCGGCATAGCGCTGGTCCCCGGTCTGGCGGGCGAGCTGAAGCAGGGTGGGCGGTGCCATGAACAGCGCGTCGCACCAGCACCAGCGGTCCGTACATTTCGACCAGCCCGCCCCCGGCGCACCGGGGATGAATTCGAGGCTGCCGGTCTGGCGGTTGGCGAGGACGTGGTCGAAATAGGCGATGGTCGGCGCGAGCGCCTCCTGCCCCGCACCGTTGCGCGCGGCCCAGATCCACGCCTGTCCGATCAGTTGATCGTCGGCGTGAAAGGGATTGTCGCCGAGTTTCCACGCCTGCTCCCGCCCGAGTTCCATCAGCGGCGGGGCGTAGCGCGCATCATATTTGGCCAGCTCGGTCAGCGCGATCCAGAAGGTCGCCTGCTGCCAGTCGCGCGGGTTCTGCACGCTCTTGCGCGCGGCGGGCATCGTTGCCCAGTTGGTGCGGTTGGCGAGCTGCCAGTCGGCAACGCGACGTACTTGCGCAAGGATCGCGTCCGGGCGGGGCAGCTGCGCGCGTGTCTCGACTGCCGCTGGCGACACTGTCGGAACCGCTGGAGCGGGAGCCGCCCCCGCAAGGGCGAGCAGGATCAGTGACATCTCATTTCCTTCCGGCAGCAACGCGGCACGTGGCGGTCGCGCGCCCTCTCCTGATCACCCGGCGCGTCATTCCTGTTGACACCGGTGCCATAATCTTTCCAATTGACGTCGAGCTGTCAATAAGGTTGTCACACAACTAGACAATAGTCGAGGGAGATTGGATGCCCGAAGCGCGAACAGGTCGCGGCGCCATTGCGGTTGGCGCGATTGCCCTGCTGGCCGCGCCACTGGCGTTGGCACAGGACCGCAAGCCATTGCGCCCGGCCTCGGCCGAAGAGCAGACCGCGCGTGCGGCGGTGTCGATCGCCGATTATCGTTTCGGTGACCTGTTGTTCGAGAATGACCGGATCGCGTTCCGCATCTATGGGCGCCCGCTTGAGGCGGCCGAGCCGCCCTCCTCCTCCGGTATCGACGCATGGGGCAAGCGGGTGCGCTGGCCGTTCATGGACCGCCAGTTGCGCACCGGCGACCAGCATCAGGATCAGGGTGAGGGCGTCGATTTCTACAATGTCGGCACCGGGCGCGGGGTCGGCGGGCTTGGCATCTGGCACGACAACAAGCTGTGGACCTCTCGCAACTATGTGAACCCGCGCATCGCGAGCGCCGGGCCGGATCGCGCGGCGTTCAGCGTCGACTATCCCGCCTGGCCGGTCGATACCGCGCGCAACGTGGCGGAGACGCGGCAGTTTGCGCTGGTGCCGGGCAGCAACTTCATCCGGATGACCTCAACGATCACGTCGAGCAGCGCCGAGCCGCTGACCGTTGCGGTCGGCTTGTCCAAGCGCGCGACCGGCACTGCTTTGGGCAAAGTGACCAAGGATGCCGAGCGGGCGCGACTGATCTGGTGGGGGCCGGAGGCGCCGGACAAGGGCGCCATGGCCGGCGCGGTGATGGTCGATCCGGCGGCGTTCGTCGGCTTTGCCGAGGATGCCGACAATTACCTGATCCTCGTCCGGGTCACGCCGGGCAAACCCTTTGTCTATTATGCCGGCGCGGCGTGGAGCGGCGGTCCCGATTTCAAGCGCGAACCCGATTGGCACGCCTATGTCCAGCAGCAACAGCCTGATTTCAAACCCTAGTCACATGGCCACGGGCAATGCTATCCGTGCCGTGATGACGGTGACCAAGGCGGCATCGCTGGCCGACGATCTCGTCCAGCGGTTCGAGGAACAGATCGAACGCGGAGAGATGCCGCCCGGCTCGCGCTTCCCGACCGAGAAAGCGATTACCGAGAGTTTCGGGGTCAGCCGGACCGTGGTGCGCGAAGCCTATTCACGGCTCGCCGCGCGCGGGCTGCTCGTCTCGCGACGCGGATCGGGGGCCTATGTCGCCGAGGGTGCGCAATATCGCGCGTTCCAGGTGACGCCGGACGAGGTCAGCGCGATCGACGATGTGCTGCGCCTGCTCGAAATGCGCATGGGGTTCGAGGCGGAGATGGCCGACCTTGCCGCCCAGCGCCGGACCGAGGCCGATCTGGAGGACATCCGCGCTGCGCTGGCCGCGATGGATGCCAGCACCGAGGCGGAGGGATCGGTCGCCGCCGACGCGGCGTTCCACGCGGCAATCGCGCGCGCGACGGGCAATGCCTATTTCGTGCGCTTCACCCAGTTTTTGGGCGTGCGGCTCGTCCCTTCGCGCAAGCTGTATCTGCAGGGCAACGACCCGAAAAAGCACCAGCGCTATGCCCGGATGATCAACCGCGACCATGAGGCGATCTATGCCGCGATCGAGGCGGGCGATCCCGCGGCGGCGCGGCGCGCGGCACGGCGGCATATCCAGAAGTCGATCGACCGGCATGAGGCGCTGAAGGCCGGACGGAGTGATGGCGAAGGCGATGAGGGGTGACCGGCACGTGAGCAAATGGAGCGTCTCCCTCGCGCTTTTGGCAGCCATTATGCTGACCGGTTGCGGAGACGCCGAGATGCTGAATGGCTCAACTCGATCGTCGCCGAACGATGTGCTCGCGCAGACCATTGAGCGGCAGGTTGCGGCTCAGGCTCCAGAACATGATCTTCGACAATATGTCCGCCTCTACGTGCGCGGTGCCGAGGGCAATATTGACGCGACTTACCTGGTGGCGCACATGGGAGGCCTGCCTAGCACGTGGAAAGGTGGTCATTCCTATTGGGTCGCGTCAAGCGACGTCCCTAGGGTTTTGGACGGGGGCTGTGCGGTCATCAACGTGCTTTATCACGAGCCGACGAGTACGTTGGTCTCTGTGCATTGCAACGGCGACGCTTAGCGGTCGGAACCTCCGGTCGACCGCCGCCCCGCCTCACACGCGACTGAGCCGCTGGCGGAAGGGTGGATGCTGAAACAAGTTCAGCATGACGGACGCTGAGAAACGCGCGTTCCAAACTGCAACAAAAAAGGGGGAGGGTTTCTCCCTCCCCCTCTTTGGAATGGCGGCGCTTCTGCGCTTCCCTTCCCTTTCCACGGCCCCCCGGCTGGGAAAGGGGCTGCCCGTCCACGGCCCCCCGGCTGGGACGGGCAATCCTGTTGACTGCCCGATCAGAACGGGAACAGCGCGTCGTAGATCTGCTGGCCCCAGCGTGCCTGCTGCGCGTCGGACAGCTGGCCGCGGCCGCCATAGCTGATGCGCGCTTCGGCGATCTGGCTGTGGCGCACCGAATTGTCGCGGCCGATATCCTGCGGGCGGACCACGCCGCTGACCACCAGTTCGCGCAACTCGTTGTTCACGCGCACTTCCTGACGGCCCCGGATGCCGAGATTGCCGTTGGGAAAGACGTTGGTGACGATCGCCGACATGGTCATGTTGATCGTTTCGGAGCGGCTGATATTGCCGCCGCCGCTCGACTGCGATTTCGAATTGGTGCTGGCGAGGTTGGTCGGGTCGATCGACTTGGGCAGCAGGTTCTGGAGCCCGAGCAGCGACGCGATACCGGCGTTTTCAGAGCCACTGCGGTTGCGCGAGGTATTGTTGCCGACCTCGGCCTTGTCCGCGATGTTGATCTTGATCGTCAGGATATCGCCCATGCGGGTCGCACGCTGATCGCTGAGGAAGGCACCGGCACCCGCGCGGAACAGCGAAGCGGAGGCGGCCGGAGCCTGAACCGGGACGGCACCAGTCGGAGCCGGAGCACTGGCCACTGCCTGTGCAACGGTGCCGGGGCGATAGCCGGGATTGCCGATCGAGCGCTCGCCGCCCGGCATAGCCATCTCTTCGGGCGCGCTCATCTTCGGCGCCTTGCCGATGCGGCCGAGGCGCTCGACCGAACCGCAGCCGGAAACCAGGGTCGCTGCGGTGACGGCAAGAATGATCTTCTTCATGGGGTTAACTCCCTCAATACAGGATACGGACCAGCCCGTTGCCCGCGACGAAGCCGTCGAGCGTGCGCTGGGTGGAGGTGGTGACGACGCGGACCGGTTCGCCCGCCCCCGCGCTGGCCAGGGCGCGGCCCTGGGTGGTGATTGTGAGCGCGCCGACCTTGTAGGCGATCAGCACCGGCTCGCCCCGGCGGACCAACCGCGGCGTGATCACGTCGCTGACCCGCACGATCGATCCGGGCGAGAGCGGGCGCACCGCCTCCAGCCCCTTGGCGGCGTCCGCCTCGATCGCGCCGCGCCCCATATTGGGCGAACGCTTTTCGTAGACGAAGTCGTCGGCGGACAGGATCTCGCCGCGCTGGACCGGGCGCGCGAGCACGGCGACCTCGACCTGCTCGGGGCCGACGCGGGTGGGTGCAGGCGTCTGCGCCGGTGCGGGGACCGGAACCAGCGCTGCGGCAATGAAGGCGATGCGGTAGATCATCAGCGCAGCTGGCTGGTCGTCGCCAGCATTTCGTCCGCGGTCTTCACGACGCGGCTGTTCATCTCATAGGCGCGCTGCGCGGTGATCAGCGCGGTGATTTCGGCGACCGGGTTGACGTTCGACGCCTCGACAAAGCCCTGTTGCAGCGTGCCGAAGCCCGGCTCGCCCGGATTGGCGAGCGTCGCTTGCCCCGATGCGGCGGTCTCCAGATAAAGGTTGCCGCCCTGCGCCTCGAGCCCGGCTTCGTTGATGAAGGTCGCGAGCTGAAGCTGACCGACATTCTGCGGCTCGGGCTGGCCGGCGAGGATCACCTGAACCTCGCCGGTCTTGGAGACCGTGACGTCCACCGCTTCGGCGGGGATGGTAATGCCCGGCTGGACCGGGAAGCCGTCGGCATTGACCAGTTCGCCCTGGTCCGACAGCTGGAACGAACCGTCGCGGGTATAGGCGGTCTCACCCGACGGGAGCGTTACCGCGAAATAGCCGCGCCCCTGGATCGCCAGATCATAGCGATTGTCGGTCTGGCTCATCGCGCCTTGCGTGGCGATGCGATAGACGCCGCCGGTCTTGACGCCCGCGCCGATCTGAATGCCGGTCGGCACGCGGCTGTCGGGGCCGGATGCGCCGCCCGGCCGGGTCACCTGCTGGTAGAGCAGGTCCTGAAACTCGGCACGCTGGCGCTTGTAGCCGGTCGTGTTCATGTTCGCGATGTTGTTCGAGATCACATCGACATTCGTCTGCTGCGCGAGCATCCCGGTGCCGGCGATGGAGAGGGTACGCATGGGTCAGTCTCCGTGGAAAGGGGGTCAGCCGAAGCGGCCAAGCTTGTCGATCGCGGTCTTGCGCATGTCGCCAAGGGACTCGGACATTTTCATGCTGGTCTGATAGGCGCGCAGGATCTCGACCATGTTGGTGGTCTCGACGATCGCCTGGACGTTGGATCCTTCGACGCCGCCGCTCTTGAGCTTGGTATCGGCGGCGGCGAGTTCGCGTCCGCCGGTGCCGCTGAAGGTGCCGTCGCCGCGCGGATCGACCATGCGCTCGTCGTCAAACACGGTGACCGCCACGCGACCGACCTGCGCGTCGCCCGCGCTGACCGTGCCGTCCTTGCCGATGCTGACCTGTCCCGCCTGTTCGGGCGGGATCGTGATCGGGCGACCACCTTCGCCGAGCAGGGTGAGACCGCCCGCCGTCTGCAAGGTGCCGTCTTCACCGACCCGCAGATAGCCCGCACGCGTATAGGCGGTGCCGCCCTCCGGAGTTTCGACCGTCAGGTAGCCCGCGCCGTCGATCATCACGTCGATCGGATTGCCGGTCGCCATGAACGCGCCTGCGCTCTGATCATGCACCGCGCCATAATCGAGCACCATCGACGTCGTCTTGATCGGCGCGTCCGCACCGCCGCCGCTTTGCTCCACATATTCGCGGAACACCGGCGCTTCGCGCTTGAACCCGGCCGTCGAGATATTGGCCATGTTGTTCGCGCTCACGTCGAGCCGACGCCGCAGCGCCTGATTGTGACTCAGCAGCACATAGGATGAGATATCCATCGCGACCGCTCTCCGAAAAAAATCGTCCAAGTTTTTTGCGGCTAGGCAAATGTTGCCGCCCCACTCCCCTATAATAGGAACATTCCGCCGGTCCGGTCGCGGATGGGCAAAGAGATTGGGACGCGAGACATGAGCGACGACATCATCGTCGAGGCCAAGGACGGCGAGGCGGCAGCCAAGCCCAAGGGCAGCAAGAAGAAGCTGATGATCATCATCGGCGCGGCCGTGCTGGTGCTGGGCGGCGGCGGTGGCGGCGCGGCGTTCTTCCTGATGGGATCGGACAAGCCGGCGGCAAAAACTGCCGAGGGCGAGCATGCCGACGCGGAGACCGAAGCCGAACCGGAGGCCGAAGGCGAAGGCGAAGGTGAGAAAGGCAAAGACGGCAAGAGCGCTGCCTATCTCGACGTGCCCCCGCTGGTCGTGAACCTGCGCAGCGCCGATGGTGCGGCCCGCTTCCTGAAGGTCCATTTCGTGCTGGTGCCCGGCAAGGCGAGCTCGGTCGAGAAGCTGCAGGGCAAGCTGCCGCTGCTGATCGATGCCTATCAGCCATTCCTGCGCGAATTGCGCCCCGAGGACCTGAACGGGTCGGGCGCAGTCTATCGCGTCAAGGAAGAGCTGCTGGTCCGCGCCACCCAGACGCTGGGTCCGGACGCGGTCAAGGATGTTCTGATCCAGGATCTGGTGCAGCAATGAGCGACGATTTCGACGATTTCGAGCTTCCCGAGCCGCCCAAGTTCGATTCCGACGCGGAAGCGTTGCTCGATCAGGCAGGCATCGACGCGCTGTTTGGGCAGGTCGGCGGGTTCAGCCAGCCGAAGGAAGGCCTGCGCGCGGTCATCGAATCCAACGTCATCAGCCGCGAGCGGCTGCCGATGCTGGAGGTCGTGTTCGACCGCATGGTCCGCATCTTTGCGACCTCGATGCGCAACCTCACCTCCGACGCGATCGACGTCAGCCTTGAGGAAGTGACCTCGATCCGCTTTGGCGACTATCTCAACCACATCATGCTCCCCGCGATGATCGGCGTGTTCCGCGTCGAGGAGTGGGAGAATTACGGCCTGGTCTCGGTCGATTCAGGCCTGATCTATGCCGTGGTCGACGCGCTGCTGGGCGGACGGCGCGGCGGTGGCGAGCAGGTGATGATCGACGGGCGCGGGTTCACGACGATCGAAACCGACCTGGTTTCGCGCATGCTGGGCCATGTGCTGAGCGATCTGTCGACATCGATGGCACCGATCACCCCGACCACGATCGAGCTGGAGCGCGTCGAGAGCAGCCCGCGCTTCGTCGCGATTGCCGGCACCACCAACGTCTGCGCCGTCGCAACCTTCCGCGTCAGCATGGACGAGCGCGGGGGCAATTTCAGCATCCTGCTGCCCTATGCGACGATCGAGCCGGTCCGCCATCTGCTCAACCAGCGGTTCATGGGCGAAAAGCTGGGCCGCGACACGATCTGGGAAGTGCATATGGCGTCGGAGGTCCGCAAGGTCGACGTGACGCTGGACGTGGTCCTGGGCGAACGCGACATGCCGCTCGGCACCGTGCGCGACTTCAAGGTCGGTCAGACGATCCCGCTGTTCGCCGACCCCGACCAGCCGCTCGACATGCAATGCGGCGGCGTAACCATCGGCCGGGCCCAGATCGGCCAGCGGTCGAACAAGATCGCGGTGCGGCTGGTATCCGACATCGCCAAGGAGATGCGCGCATGACTTATTCGCTGATCGCGAACGTGCTCACCATGTTGTTCTGTACGGTGGTGATCGTTCAGAGCATGCGCATGATGCGTGCGCTCAACGCCCTGAAGCGCAACGATCTGGCGCAGGTCGTCTCGACGCTCGATCAGGCAACGGTGCAGGCGCGGCTGGTGCTGTCCGAACTCAAGGGCACGCTGACGCAATATGCGCGCGGCACCCATGACGCCGCCCGCGCCAAGGCAGTTGCCGACGAATTGCGGATGATGATCGAGATTGCAGATTCGACCGCCGAACGACTGGTCGAATCCGCCGCAGCCGCACGCCGCGTCGAGCCGGTGGACCGCTACTGATGCGCATCCCCTTTTTGCTGATCACCGCCGCCGTGGCGACTGTGGGCGCGGTGGCGAATGGCGTCGATGCGGCCGTGGCCGTCGGCGAATCCGTGGTGCCCAAGACGCGGCTTGGCAGCCAGATCGAGGGCGAACTCAGCGCCGCCCAGCGCAAGGAGGCCGAACGCCGCCGCGCGCTCGACCTGCGCGAACAGGCGCTCAAGGCGGCGCGGCTGCGCATGGAGCGCCAGCAGAAGGATGCCGAAGCCAAGGCCGCAGCCGAGGGCAAGGCCGATGCGCAGGCGGGCGCTGCCGCCGCGCCGGGCGGGGCACCCGCCGCCGAAGAGAAGCGGTACAGCGACCTGGCCCGCATCTTTCAATCGATGAAGCCTGCCAAGGCCGCGCCGGTGTTCGAGAAACTAAGCCCCGATGTGCAATTCCAGGTTGCGCAGCGGATGCGCGACCGCAACGCCGCGCTGATGATGCAGGCGATGTCGCCCGATGCCGCCGCGACCCTTGGCATGGCACTGGCCCGTGGTGGCATGACCCAGCCCAAGTCTGCGGCTGCCACACCGGCAAAGGGTGGCCGCACCGCGCCGCGATGAATGGGCACCGCCCTACTGTAATACTACAATACTGACAGAAGCACTCAGCTAAGATCATCTTGCAATAAGCGGGGTTCTTTGGCGGAGACTGCAGTGACGATCCCCGACACGGACGAGGGGCCTTTGTCGAGCGAAGATGCGCTGCGTCGAGCAGCGCTTTTTGCATCCGGCTTGCTCGCCCTGCGCGAATCGCCCCGCTTCAACGACCTGGTTCAGGATCTGAGCCGCACGATGGACGTGCCGATCGCGGGCGTCAGCGTGGTCGATAGCGGATTTTGCTGGCTGCCGGTGCTGCACGGAGTCGATCTCGACTCGATCCCCCTGTCCGAATCGCTGTGCGCCGGGGTGGTCGAAACCCAGATCCCGATGACCGAGACCGATCTTCCGGCAAATCCGAAATTCGCCGATAACCGCTTCGTCGCGGGACCGCTCGCGCTGCGTGCCTATGCCGCCGTGCCGATGTGCGGCGTGCAGGGGGCGAAACTGGGTAGCGTGTTCATCGCGGACCAGCGTGTTCGACCCGATTTCGCCAATCGCGCCATTCCGCAGCTGGAGCGCACGACCGTGCGCATTTTGGAAGAGGCATCCTCGCCGCATCATATGCGCCGCGTCGGTCGCACCACGGTTGAGGGGCTGGAATCGCTGATCCGACGGGCCACCCGCAACGGTGATGACGCGCTGGTCACCGCAATCGATCGCGTGATGCGCGACGTGCTGCCGCTGACCGGGATGCGCGGAAATTAGGTCAGGGCGCGCCGCGCGCGGGGCTGGTGCGCACTTCGAGGATCAGCACATGACCCGCCTGCGGATCGGCGGCGTGCGCGGCGGCATCCAGCATATGGGCCAGCGCCTCGGCGTCGACCGCAACGCGTGGTGACGCGTTCAGCTGGGCAAAATCGAGCAGCGCCGACAGCATCGCCGCGCGCAATGCCGGTTGCGCCGTGCCAAGCGCGCCCGCATCGACCCCGTCGGCCGGGGTGATGGCCAGCTCAAGCTCGAGGTCGCCGTCGAGCCGTCCGGCATCGATGATCGGCACGCGAAACTTGCCCAGCGGAACGACGGCGGCATCCCCCCCGCCCCCACCCGCGGCGCCGGCCGGCGCGGCCACGGCAAGCAATGCGGCGGCAGCAGTCAAGCGGGCAGCGGTTCTGCGCATGCGGTCTCCAATCAAAGGCGTGCAGCGGAACCGCACGCGACCCCGTCTCTCTATAATAGGTTGAAAACCGCGTGTTGGGACTTGCCCCGTTGGGATTTGAATGAGCCACGATCAAAAGCCCGCACGCGTTCGCGTCATCGGTGGCAGTGCCGCCGACCGCCGCCTGCGCGGCGGCTTTGCCACCGGCCCCGCCCCGCGCCGCGCCGCTAAGCCCCGCCCGGTCGTCAAGCCGGGCTTGGGCCGCGCGCTGATCGCATTCCTGTTTCTGTCCGCAGCGTTGGTCGGCGGCGTGGTTCAGG
>FWWL01008867.1_pt1 | contig 12615 bp, 13 predicted proteins | sample 2228331 | NCBI WGS metagenome assembly FWWL01 (sample SAMEA103939775, study PRJEB20133) | metagenome | reverse complement strand
GGCAGGGGGGGGAGGGGCAGATAAAGCCAGCACAACTGGCCCCTTGGGTTTATCACTACCTATCAGAGTGACTACCGACCTTTCACGGGGGATGGTTATGGAACAACCCATCCGCATCCTGGTCGTGGACGACGAGGTCGGCATCCGCGAGGGCTGTCGCCGGGTGCTGGTCCCCCAGGGCTTTGTCGTAGATACCGCGGAGAACGGCCCGGCAGGCCTGCGTAAACTCCGGGAAAACCGCTACGATATCCTGCTCCTGGACATCATGATGCCCGGAATGAGCGGCCTGGAGATGCTCCGGCAGGTCCGGCAGATAGACCCCGAACTCATCTGCATTATCATCACCGGCTATGCCACGGTGGAACTGGCCGTCCAGGCCATCCGGGAGGGCGCCCAGGACTTCATCGCCAAGCCCTTCACCGCCGAACTTCTGCTTCAGGTCATCCACCGGGAACTGGAGCACCGGGCCCTGCGGCGGGAGGCGGAACGAGTACGGGCGTTGGAGGAGGAGGCCCGGGAACTGGCTCGCGCCAGGGCTGAACTCCAGAAACTGGAGGCGGTGGAAGGCCGCTTTATGCTCACCCTTGTCCACATCCTGCGCGCCCCCGTCGCCGTCCTGCAGAACTCCATCCAGTTGATCCGCAAAGGATACGTCTCCCCCGAAGAACAGATGGAACTCCTGGGGCGGGCCGAACAGCGGGCCGGAGAGTTGCTGACCACTCTGGACGACCTGTTGCTTCTGGCCTATCTGAAGGAACGGATCGGGTTCAGCCGGGCGGAGACGGTCTCACTGGCGGAGGTCCTGGAAGGAGTACTGGCCTCCCTGAAGCCCCGCGCCGACCGGCAGGGGGTCGCGCTGGAGATGGAGGTACGGGATTCCCCCCAGGTGCGCGCCAATCCCGACCACATCCGGGCGCTCTGGAGCCACCTGGTGGATAACGCGATCCGCTATACCCCCTCCGGCGGTCGGGTGAAAGTTACGGTGGAAGCGGACTGGGAGCGTGGGGCGGCAGTAGGTACCGTCTCCGATACGGGTATCGGCATCCCGCCGGACGAAATCCCGCGCATCTTTGAGGAGTTCTACCGTACCGAAGAGGCCAAACGGATGCAGGAGACGGGGACCGGCCTGGGGCTGTGCATCGTCCGGCAGGTGATAGAAATGTACGAGGGGACAATAGAGGTGGATTCGGAAGTCGGCCGGGGGACCGCTTTCCGCTTCACGCTCCCCCTGGCCGAAACGGGAGGCATGGAATGAGAAACTTTCTGCTTCGCCTTCTGGGCGGACGGCTGCGGGTGATACTGACGGTGGCCTTTGCGCTGGTCGCTGCTCTGACGGTGGGACTGAACGCACTGGTCATCTCGCGGGTGCTTAACGACTACCTCTCGGCCGCCGAGGCGGAACGGGTGGCACGGGATATGAAACTGGCCGAGGCCTTCTACCAGCTCAAACTGGACGAGGTCGCGGCCATCAGCCACCGGCTGGTGCTGGACCAGTGGGTGGTGGAGAACTTCTCCGCGGCCCGGGCGGGAGACCCGGAAGCGATCGGGGTCATTGACCGGCAGATCACCAACAAAATCACCGTCCTGGCCCTGGGCGGCACCCATCTCATTGCCGTCCTGGACGCCGACGGCAACATTGTGGTGGGGAAAGTGCTCTGGCCGGAGGGACATCTCTCCCCTGTTCTCACCGGTGGTCGCTTTGGCGACCTGCCCATCGTCCAGACGGTGCTGGAAAAGGGCAAGCCCCAGGCGGCCACCGAAATCATCCCCGCCGAGTTCCTGGCCCAGGTAAAGTTGGACCGTCAGGCCTACATCCCGCTGCTGGAGACGCCGCTGGCGGCGCCGGAGCCCTTTGACCCCCGCGAGGGTACCGCGGGCCTGGCTCTGGTAGGCGTCTCCCCTCTGAAAGACCCATCCGGCAACCTGGTGGGCGCCGTCCTTTCGGCCTATATGTTCAACAACGACTACACGCTGGTGGACCGGATCAGGGAAGTTGCCGGGATAGATACCGTCACCATCTTTCTGGGCGACCTGCGGGTCTCCACCAACGTGACCGACGAGGCCGGACGGCGGGCCATCGGCACGCGCATCTCTCAGGCCGTGCGTCGGGTCGTCCTGGAGGAGGGGCGGGAGTACGTGGGCCGCGCCTTTGTCGTCAAAGAGTGGTACATCACCCGCTACGAACCGTTGCGCGACCACCGGGGCAATGTGGTCGGCAGTCTGTACGTCGGGGCGCGCGAGGCAGCGTTTCTGGGACTGGTCCACACCTTCAACCAGCGGGTCGCTCTGATTGCGGCCATCTGCATCCTGCTGGCCGGGGTCATCGCCGTCCCCATCGGGTACGTCATCACCCGCCCGATCACCGACCTGGTCGCCGCGCACCGTCGCCTGGCGGAGGGCGATATGAACGTACGGGTGGAAACGTACGGCAACGGCGAACTGGCCGTCCTGGGCCGTTCGTTCAACGCGATGGCGGAGACGATCCACCGCACCCAGCAGGAACTGCTCCACAAAGAGAAACTGGCCTCTATGGGGCAACTGGCGGCCGGAGTGGCTCACGAACTGAACAACCCGCTGGGGACGATTCTCCTCTTCGCCGAGGCCGTGCAACGGGAACTCCCCCCGGATGACCCCCACCGGGACGACCTGAAGATGATCATCCAGGAGACGACCCGCGCCAGGAAGATCGTCGCGGACCTGCTGAACTTCGCCCGGCAACAGGAGGTGCTGGCGCAGGATACCGACCTGCACGCTCTGCTGGATCAGGTCATAGAGAACCTGCGCCATCAGCCGACCTTCGCGCAGGTGGAAATTGTTCGGGACTACGGCCCGGATGTTCCTGTCATCCAGGCCGACCCCGCCCAGTTGCAGCAGGTCTTCATCAATTTGCTGAACAATGCTGCCGAAGCGATTGAGGGGCCCGGGACGATCGCGATCTCCACCCGTTCCCTGAACGGTCAGGTGGAGATTCGTATCGCCGATACCGGATGCGGGATTCCGGAGGAGAACCTGGGGAAACTCTTCACCCCCTTCTTCACCACCAAGCCGCCGGGGAAGGGGACCGGCCTGGGGCTGTCCATTGTCTACGGCATCGTCAAGATGCACCGGGGGCAGATCGGCGTCCGGAGCGAAGTGGGGAAGGGGACGACCTTTACCATCACCCTGCCGGTACGGTGGGCCGGGGAGGTGGAGCGGCCCCGGGTGATGCAAGGGGAAGTGATCGGGTAGAGAAGAAATCGTAGCGGGCGGCCTTCGGCCGCCCGCTACAGATTTTCTACCAAACGCAACCCTGCGCAGGCAGGCGGATTGTAGGGGATGTAGGGGATGTAAATGTAGGGGCGACTTTGAAAGTCGCCCCTACAAAGTCGCCTCTGCGGGGCAACCGGGGGCAACGCATATGCCGCCCGTAAGGGACGACACAGGCGTCGCCACCCGTAGGGGCGAGGCATGCCTCGCGCCTACGATTTCCCTGCCAGCATCGCCTCTATGCGCGCCAGCAGCACATCCGGGTCTATCGGCTTGTGAATCCACTCGTCCACCGGAATATACTCATCCGACGGCAGGGTGGCCTGTGCCCGCGCCCCCGTCAGGGAGGTCACCATAATCACCGGCACATCCCGCAACTGGGGATCCTGAGCCATCTCCCGGCTCACGTCCAGCCCGTCCAGGATGTAGGACATCATAATGTCCAGCAACACCAGGTCGGGTTTCTCCTTCCGCATCACCTGGAGCGCCTGCTGACCGCTGGCTGCCGTAATGACCTCGTACCCCCTGGTGCTCAGGATTTTGCGCGTCAGATTGACGAAGTCCGGGTCGTCGTCTACCACCAGTATCCTGGCCATTCCTCTGCTCCTTTCCCCGAGGCTAATGCTTCCCCTCGGCCGCGGCGCGCTTCTTCGCCTCGTAGATTTCCCGCGCCCGTTTGGGGCCGTAGAACCACCTGGCGTGATGCTCTGCCGCGTATTCTGCCGAGACGACCCCGAAGCGCATGCTTACCAGCCCGGCCCACATCAGCGGGTGTGCCACCGCCAGGTAGAGATGCACCAGGAACATACAGACCGAAACAATCATCATCAGGTCGTGACCGATCACCAGCCAGCGGAAGATTTCCGGCGGGATGATCCCTTTGCCGAACCACATCGGGATGCCGGTGATGCCAAAGACGGCCCAGGCGATCATCATCACCAGCCCGTTCAGTTTCTCCCCGGCGTTGAAGCGGCCCTGAGGCGGCATCGCCTCGTGCTTTCCCAGCAGATAGTAGGCGGGGGCTCCTTTCAGCCAGCCGATGTCCTCTTTATTGGGCAGGAACTCGCGGATATGCAACAGCAGGCGACGAGGCTGAAAGATGTAGTAGATGATGGGCAGGAGGCCGAAGAGAATGGCCGCTACGCGGTGGATCATGCGGACGAACTCCCCCGCTGCGCCCTGCGCCAGGGGCTGCAGGAAGGGAAAGTACAGAACCATCCCGGTGATCGCCAGGGGGACAAAAGTCGCCGTATGCAGCCAGTGGCCCAACCGTTCCAGCGTCGTGTACTTGGGGATCCACTGGATGGCGATAACTTCTCCACGGTCCTTGAGCTGGACAGTCATCTCACTTCCTCCATACGAATCTTGCGGCGGACGAAGAGGAAGGCTCCCAGAATTCCCGCTAACGCCACACCGAAGAGCGCGTTGCCCAGGGGCTGAATCACTTTCTGCCAGGTACGGGCCAGCGCCGGCGACCGGGGGGCCGCGGGCAAGCCGTACTGGGCGGGCTCATCCAGCAGGATGCTCAACCGGTGCAGCCCCCCCAGTTCTGTCTCCCCATAGATGCGCGCGTTCATCCCTTGCGCCTGCAACTCCGTCACCCGTGCCCGGGCCACTTCCAGCAATTCCGCCCGTTTGCCCCACTGCAGAGCCCCCACGGGACAGACCGTCGCGCAGAACGGGCCTCCCAGCCCGTTCCAGATACGGTCCTGACAAAATGTGCACTTCGCCGCCTTCGCTGCGCCGGTCCAGATGTTGGCCGTCTGGAGATGGGGGACACCGAAGGGGCAGAACTGGGTACAGTATCCGCAGCCGCTGCACTTCTCTCGGTCCAGAGCCACAAAGCCCCGCTCATCGTGGAAAAGCGCCCCCGTTGGGCAGACGGTGACACAAGCGGCGTCGGTGCAGTGCATGCACTGGTAACTGAAAAAGTGCCAGCCCGGCGCGCTCTTTTTCAGTTTGATGAGGGTCCAGGTGACGGCCGAAAGGTCGGTGGGGGATTCGTAGATACCCAGGGCGTCGGTGCTCTCCGCAGGGAGTTTATTCCATCGCTTGCAGGCCATCTGACAGGCCCGGCAGCCGACGCACTTGACCGGATCGTACAGAATGGCCAACTCCTCGGGGGAAGCCGCTCGGGATGGGGCAGGGGATACCAGACCTTCGGCCAGAGGGATTCCGATTCCCAGAACCGAAAGGCCCAGAAACTCCCGGCGGCTCATCGTCGGAGTTGCCTGACCATTCGGAGATGGCTTATTTCGCTTCACGGTTCCTCCTCCTGGTGGGTTGAATGCCCCATTGTTGCAGTTCCGCCAGAACGTTGTGGGCCAGGGTTTCCACCTGGGCGGCTACGGAGGGCGAGAGTTCCAGTCCCACGTCCAGGACCGCCGGCTGAATGCCCCAGAGCACCACCTGGTCGGGGTAGCGGTCCAGCAAGCGGGCCGCCGCCAGCAGGTCGTGGACGCCCATCTGGTGGGGAGAGATCTGCATCCGGAAAATTGCCATCACCTCGTCCCCCTCCAGCCGGAGCACCGTTCCTGCCGGGGCGTCCATCTGGACGGCATCCACAATCAGCAGTCGCTGCGCGTCCTCCACATAGGGCAGGAGGTCCAGCCCCAGGGTGCCGCCGTCCATCACGTCCACCTCCTGCGGGAATTCGTACCGTTCCCGCAGGAGGCGGACGACGTGGATACCGACTCCCTCATCGCTCAGGAGGATGTTCCCCAGTCCGAGCACCAGCGTCTTCACGGGCAGGTACAATCGTTCAGGCGGATGCGGGTCACCTCCCGACCCTGCGCGTCCAGCACGTGAACGCCGCAGGCCATGCACGGGTCAAAAGAGTGGATGGTGCGCAGAATCTCTATCGGCCGCGCCGGGTCGGCGATGGGGGTTCCGATCAGGGCTGCCTCGTAGGGGCCGGGTTGACCCCTCGGGTCCCGCGGCGAGCAGTTCCAGGTGGAGGGCACCACGGCCTGATAGTTGGCGATCTTGCCGTCCACGATGCGGACCCAGTGGCCGAGGGCGCCGCGCGGCGCCTCGTGCGGTCCCCACCCCTGCGCCTCTTTGGGCCAGGTGGCCGGGTCCCACTTCTCGCCGTTGTGGATACGCAGGTCGCCACTCTCCATATTGGCGGCCAGTTCGTCCACCCAGGGGATGAGTTGCTCGGCGACCACCAGCGTCTCAATGCCGCGGGCGGCGGTGCGGCCAAGGGTGGAGAAGAGCGCTTCCGGGCCGACGCCCAGGCTCTGGAGCACCGTATCTACCAGTTCCCGAACCCGCTTCTGGCCGGAGGCGTAGGCGACCAGCACCCGGGCCAGCGGACCGACCTCCATCGGTTTGTCATCATACCGCGGCGCTTTCATCCAGGTATACTTGCCGTCGGTATCCAGGTACTGGTACGGGGGCTTCGGCCCGGTGTAGTTGGGGATGGTCTCCCCTTCCCACGGGTGCTTGCCCTTCCCGTCCCCGTCGGAGTACTGATACCAGGAGTGGGTGACGTACTCGGTGATTTTCTGCTGGTCCAGCGGGTAGACGCGGCTCAGGTCGCGGTTGAGGATGATCCCCTGAGGGAAAAGGAGGTTGCCCGCCCGATCGGGGAATTCGCCGTAGACCAGGAAGTTACCGATCCCTTCGCCCAAAGCACCCCATTCGTCTTTGTAGAAGGAGGCCACGGCGAGAAGATCGGGAATGTACACCTGCTCTACGAAAGCCTTCGCCTTGGCGAAGAGTTTTTTCAGGAAGGCCAGTTTGTCGGCATTCAGGGCGGATTCGCTATCGGGATCCACCGGGATGGCGACGCCTCCCACCAGGTAGGTCTGCGGGTGGGGGTTCTTGGAGCCCAGAATGGCGTGGGCGCGGATAACGTCCCGCTGCCAGTCCAGCGCCTCCAGATAGTGGGCGACAGCCATCAGGTTCGCCTCCGGCGGCAACCGGTAGGCGGGGTGGCCCCAGTAACCGTTGGCGAAGAGGCCCAGTTGCCCGCTCTTTACGAAGGCCTCCAGTTTCTGCTTGAGGGTGCGGAAATAGTCGGGGCTGGAATTGGGCCAATCGGAAATGGATTGGGCCAGTTTCGCCGTCGCCTCAGGGTCAGCCTTCAGCGCGCTGACGATGTCCACCCAGTCCAGGGCGTGGAGATGATAGAAGTGGATGACGTGATCCTGGACGTACTGAATTCCAGCGATCAGATTGCGGATGATACGAGCATTATCGGGAATCGTGATTCCAAGGGCATCTTCAACAGCTCGCACGGAGCTGACGGCGTGAACCGTCGTTCAAACCCCTCATATTCGCTGCGCCATCAGCCAGGCTTCCCGGGGGTCCCGTCCTTTCAGAATAATCTCCAGTCCCCGGAACGCCGTGCTGGAGGCCCAGGCGTTGGTGATGCGGCCGTCTTCTACCTGAGCCTCAATTCGCAGGTGTCCTTCTATGCGGGTGATGGGATCCACTACAATCTTTTGGGCCATTTTGGTTCCTCCCAGGTTATTCTTCCTTCTTTGTCAGTTGCTGGACCGCTACCGCGCCCGCCACGCCCGCGGCAACGCCCACTGCAGCGCCGATGACGCCCGCAGTAATGGGCGACATCTCTTCCAGCGGCTCCACAGGCGGGTAGGTGGTGGAAGGCGTCATCAGATGGATGGGTACCGGCTCATAGGCAGGCCGTTCCCAGAATTTCGGCGCTGCGCAGGCGATGCAGCCGTGGCCTGCGCCTACCGGCCAGCTGGTGCCCTCGTTCCAGCGGATGGTCGGGCAGTTCTGGAAGGCGATCGGCCCCTTGCAGCCCATCTTGTAGAGGCACCAGCCTTTGCGGTGGCCTTCGTCGCCCCAGGCCTCCACGAACTCCCCGGCGTCAAAGTGGCCGCGCCGCTCGCAGTTATCGTGGATACGGCGGCCGTAGGCGAAGAGGGGACGGCCCAGGTCGTCTGTCGCCGGCAATTCTTTGAAGGTCAGGTAATGGACAACGGTGGCGGTGATGTTGTCGGCGTTCGGTGGACAGCCGGGCAGGTTGATGATGGGGACGCCGGAGATGATGTCCTGAACCCCCTTGGCGCCGGTGGGGTTGGGGGTGGTGGACGGCCATCCGCCATAGAAGGCGCAGGCGCCGACGGTGATGATCGCTGCCGTATGGGCGGCGACTTCCTTCAGGATGTCCAGCGCCGTCCGCCCGCCGATACAGCAGTATACCCCATCGGCCTCCGTTGGGATGGCGCCTTCCACGATGGTGATATAGCCGCCCTCCTGGATGGTATCGTGGAGGGATTTCTCCGCCGCCGTACCCGAAGGAGCCATAATGGTCTCGTGGTAGTTGAGGGAGAGGATGTCCAGAACCAGTTCGGCCACCGTGGGGCGATTGGCCCGCAGCAGGCTCTCCGTGCATCCGGTGCAACTCTGGAACTCCAGCCAGAGGACCGGAGGGCGCTTGACTGTCTCCAGCGCGCGGGCGATCTTTGCGGTGGCCTCTACCGGCAGGGCCAGCACGCCGGCCATAACCGTACAGAATTTCAGGAATTCTCGTCGGGTCACACCTCGGGCAGATAGCCCATCTATCAGAGAGGGATTCATCGGGATCCTCCTTTCATAGCGCAAAATAGCAGGTAGCAGGCAGCAGGTAGCAGCGGTCGGACCAATGGCCGTTCTACCGGGGCCATCCAGTGTCAGGGGGTGAACGCACCGATCCCTTGCCGGAGTCGGCGGAGCATTTCAGGGGCAACCGGCCGGCGGTCAGATAGGGAGCGGGGAACTTAGCGGACCAGGTAAACGGAGGGGGTCTCCGCGCCGGAAGAGCGAACGCGTTGGGGGTGGAGGCACACGTCGCAAAGGGATTGGCGGAGAAAGTGGCCATAAAGTCAACTCCGGCTGCTCTACCGTCCGGCGACGGAATTCGCTCAGGAGATGTCGGTAATCGGTGACGGTCGTAAACGAATTGACGGAGGCATTGCAGATAGATTATACACAGAGCCTTTCGTTTTGTCAACCCGGAATCCTCCCAGCCCCGTCTGTTTACGGCGGGGCTGGGGAAACGGCCCTTTCCGCCCCGCCGTGAACTGGCGGGGCTTGGGAAAACGGCCCATTCCGCAATCTACCATAAAACTGAAATGCATCCCTACGAGAGGGGCTTGCGCAGCGATTCATCCCGCCTGGAAAGGGTTGGGGTTGACGGGGGCGGCTTCGCCGCCCCCGCCAACCCCGTTCCCCCGGCGGTGAAACAGCCTCCCCATCTCCTGCTTTTTCTTGCTTTCTGCTTCCGGCTTCCTGTGTCCGGCTCTTTTAATACCCTTCTTCTTCCAGTACCACCTTCCCGCGAAACGCGCGGTAAATGTACGCAGTATAGGCCAGCATGATCGGGACCCCGATCAGGGCGATGATCAGCATTGTCAGCAGGGTGAGCGCCGAAGCAGAGGCATTGTGGATGCTCAGCCCCTGATAGCCAGCGATGTTCACGGTGTTCAGGGCTGGCAGAAGGTACGGGTAGCACGCCGCGCCGAAAATCCCCATCAATGTGGCGATGGTAAGGGCAGAGGTCAGAAAGGCCCATCCAGGCCGGTGCCGGGCCAGGAGTATGCGGGTGGCGGCCATAAAGAGGAGCGCCAGAGCAGGCAGTGCCCATACCAGCGCTGGCTTGTTCTGGAACCGAGCCGGGGCGGCCCAGCGTGCGGCGATCGTGGTGAGCACGGCCAGTACCAGCAGGGCACTCCATCCGATAAGGGCCCACTTCCTCGCCCGCTCCGCCACGGCGCCGCTGGTCTTGCCCATCAGGTAAATTGCCCCATGGGTGACGAACATCGCCAGGCCAGTCACCCCGACCAGCAGGGAAAAGGGATTGAGCAGGGTGAAAAAGGTGCCCGCGTATTCCATATCCGGGGTCAGGGGGACGCCGCGCATCACGTTCCCCACCGCCACCCCCGTGAGGAGCGCCGGTATCAGGCTACCGATGCAGAGAGCACCGTCCCAGAAGGAGCGCCAGCGCCGATCCTCCACCCGGCTGCGGAACTCAAAAGAGACAGCCCGAAAGATCAGGGCAAGGATCACCAGCATCAAGGCGAGGTAAAAACCGCTGAAGACGGTTGCGTAGACGGAGGGGAATGCGGCGAACAACGCCCCGCCTCCGGTCAGCAGCCACACTTCGTTGCCGTCCCAGAAGGGGCCAATGGCCTGGAAAACCAGACGGCGCTCCCGATCGTTGCGCGCGACGAGCGGAAGAAGGACACCCGCCCCCAGGTCAAAGCCATCCAGAATGGCGTATCCGGTCAGCAGTACGCCGATCAACAGAAACCAGATGTTCTGCAGGAGCGCATGGCTCATCGTTCACCTCCCTCACGAAGCGTGCGCCAACGAAGCGTGCGCCAGAGGTTCCGGTCCTCGCCGGACTTCCCGGATCAGCAGGAAGACCAGGAGGGTCAGCAAGACGGCGTAAACGAGTACGAAGAGGAGGAGGGTCGCCAGCACCTGCCCCGCAGGCACGACCACCGAGATGGCATCCCGTGTGCGCAGCAGGCCGTAGACGGCCCATGGCTGGCGGCCTAACTCCGCAGCCAGCCATCCCAGTTCTCCAGCGATCCACGGGAGGGGTACCGTCCACACCATCGCCCGCAGGAATGTCCGGTTGGAGAACCGCCGCTGGCCCAGGAAAATCCCCAACCAGGAGAGGAGAATGAACCATCCGCCCAGGAGCACCATGAGGTGGTAAGGGTAGAATGAGAGCCCAATCGGTGGCCAATCCTCCCTCGGGAAGCGGTCCAGACCGACCACGGCAGCGTTCGGGTCCCAGTAGATGAGGAAACTTAACAGCGACGGGACAGCAATTTTCAGCCAGACCTTCTGGCGGGCGACGTCCGGGAACCCCCAGATTACCAGGTCTGCGCCCCGCTCCGTCCGGAACAGTCCCTCAAAGGCTGCCAGTTTCGCCGGCTGGGTCTCGGCGACCTGCACGGAGTGGAAATGACCCGTCACGAGGATCAGCAACGAGGCAATGGCCGCAACGACCAGTCCGATCTGCAGGGAATGGCGGGCGAATTCCTGATGGCGGCCCTTCAAGAGGTACCAGGCACTGATCCCGGCTATAAAGAAAGCGCCGGTGACCAGCGAGGCGACGATGGTATGGGTGTATCGCGGCAGGATGGAAGGATTAAATACGGCCGCCCAGAAGTCGGTCAGTTCGGCCCGACGGAAGGCGCCTTCTCCCACTATCCGGTAGGCTGTGGGGGTTTGCTGCCAGGAGTTGGCCACGATGATCCAGAAGGCGGAGAGGGTGGTACCAAGAGCCACCATCAGGGAGGAGAACCAGTAAAAGCCACGGGAAACCCGTCGCCGGCCCAGGATCAGGACGCCCAGGAAGGTGGATTCCAGGAAGAAGGCGAAAACCCCCTCCGCGGCCAGCGGGGAGCCGAAAATATCGCCGACGAAGCGGGAGTACGTGGACCAGTTGGTCCCGAACTGGAACTCCATCGTGATGCCGGAGGCCACCCCGACGGCGAAGAGGAGGGCGAATATGCGGATCCAGAAAGTCATCATCTTCTCGTAGTCGGGGTCGGCGGTGCGCAGATAGCGCCATCCAATACAGGCGATGAGCCAGGACAGGCCGATGGTCACCGCGGGAAACAGGTAGTGACAGGCCGCTGTCAATCCGAACTGGATACGTGCCAGAAGAACCGGATCCATTGCTCACCTCCCCGAAATGGGAAAAAACAAACAGGGCCGGCACCTCAGGTGCCGGCCCTCCGGATGGGGACTAAAATTGGCGGAACTTTTCGCGAGTCGCGCCGCAGATGGGGCAGCGATCTGGCGGTCCGCCCTCCACGGTCCAGCCGCAGACCTCGCAGATGTAGATGTCCCCGATCTCCACATCTTTCCCGGCCAGTACGGCCTGGCGCGCCATCTGGTACATTCCGGCATGCACCTTCTCCGCCTCCAGGGCATAGTGGGTGGACCGTACGGCGCCCTTTTCTTCCTGCAGTTCCGCCACGGCCTTGTAGGCGGGGTACATCTCCTCCACCTCAAAGGTTTCGCCGTCAATGGCAGCCTGCAGGTTGGCCTGGGTCTCTCCTACTGCGCCCAGGGTCCGCAAATGGTTGGCAGCATGCACCTGCTCCGCGAAGGCAATGGCGCGGAAGAGGCGCGCCACCTGGGGGAAGCCCTCCTTCTCCGCCTCCCCAGCGAAGATGAGATACTTCATATGGGCCTGGCTTTCCCCCGCGAACGCGGCTTCCAGATTGGCTTTGGTCATTTTACGCATGGGAATCCTCCTTTCGGTGAATGTGGAATGGTGCCATACGTTGAATATCCGGCAGTTCGCCGATTGCTGGTAGTCACTCTGATAGGTAGTGATAAACCCAAGGGGCCAGTTGTGCTGGCTTTATCTGCCCCTCCCCCCCCTGC
>FWWL01008866.1_pt1 | contig 12618 bp, 10 predicted proteins | sample 2228331 | NCBI WGS metagenome assembly FWWL01 (sample SAMEA103939775, study PRJEB20133) | metagenome | reverse complement strand
CTACGTCCTCCATTTCTGGGTTCGGGCCGCCGGCACGACCGAGTTCGCCGCCCGGTACCCGTCGGCGTTTTTCGGCGTGCTGACGGTGGCCGTAACCTTCGCCCTCGGGATGGCCCTGTTCGGGCCGGCCGCTGGCCTGGCCGGGGCGGCCCTGGCGGCGGTCTCGCCGTTCCTCATCTGGTATTCGCAGGAGGCCAGGATGTACGCCCTGGCCGTGCTCCTGGCCCTGCTGGGGTCGTGGCTGGTCTGGCAGGGGTTGAGCGGCCGCCGGGTCTGGCCGGCCTACGCCCTCACCACGGCGGCCGCCGCCTATACCCATTACCTCTGCCTGCTGGTGCCGGTCGGCCACGCCGTTTTTGTACTGGGCCGGGCCGTCGACCCGAGACAGCGGCCGGCCGTTAAGGGCTGGGTTCTGGCCGGGGCGGCCGCGGCGGTCCTTTACCTGCCGTGGCTTCCGGTGGCGTACGGGCATGCCGGGCTCCAGACGTACTGGAGCGGCCGGCCCGGCGTCCGGCAGCTCTTTGAGGATGCGGCGGCCCGGTTTGTGGCCGGTTTCTCCCTGGAGGCCGAGCGGGGTCTGGTTTTCGGCTACGGGTTCTTCGGCCTCGCTGCCCTCGGCCTTTTGCTGGCCGTCCTGGCCGGGCCGAAATTTCGGGCGGGCGGGTTTCTCCTCGGGCTGGTCGGCCTCTTGCCGGTAGCCGTTATTCTGGGTCTCACCTACTACCGGCCGAAGTTTGAGCCCCGCTACCTGATTTTCGTCTGGCCGGCCCTGGCCCTGCTGGGGGTTGCGCCCCTGGGCCTGGCGGCCCGGGCGCGGTCCCGGCTCTGGCGGCTGGGGGCGGTTATCCCCGCGGCCGGCATGGTGCTGGCCGTCGGGATTCCGGCCGCGGCGGCGGATTACAACCTCTACACGGACCCCCGCTACGGCAAGGACGTCTGGCGGGAGGTGGGCCGGTATCTGGCCGAGCGGGCCGGGGACGACGAGGTCGTGGTGCTCGATTCGGGCCACGCCTTCCGGGTCTTTGTTTATTACTACCCCGGGTCGAACTGGGTTGCCCTTCCGCCCGACCCGCCCCCTTCCCCCCTGGTTGACCGGCCCCTGGGGCCCGAAGTCGGGCCGGTCCTGGCCGAGGCCCTGCGGGGCCGGCGGGGGGTCTGGGTCGTCCGCTGGCAGGACCGGGTTGCCGACCCGACCGACCTGGCCCGAACCCTGCTTGACCGGGTCGGCTACCACACCCCGGTTCCGCCCCTGTTCGGGGCGATCCGGGTCGAGCACTACGTCCTGAACGGCGACCTGCGGGAGCTCACCCGGTTCGAGCCCCAATACCCGCTCGGCTGGGTGTTGCGGGACGAGGTCGAGTTGCTCGGGTACGACCTGCGGCCAATTGACCGGTCGGCCCTGGAGTTTGTGTTCTACTGGCGGGCGCTCCGGACGCCGTCGGCGACGTATAAACTGAGCGTCCGCATCGTGGACGACGGGCGCCGGATCCTTGCCCAGGAGGACGGCTGGCTAGCCGGCGAGGTTTACCCGACCCCGATGTGGCGGCCGGGCAGCCTGATCCTGGGTCGAATCCGCCTGGGGGTGCCCCCGGAGCTCCCGCCGGGCCGCTACGGGCTGGACTTCGTGTTTTATAAAGACGACCTGACCTGGAGCGACGATGTCCGCCGCCTTGGAACCGTCGACCTCGGGCCGTCCGGCCGCTGAGAACGGGGCCGGCCTGCTCCGGGCGGGCGGCCTGCTGGCCGTGGCGGTCGGCTTTGGCCTGCAGGTTTACCTGCTGGCTAAACAGGGCGTCTGGTATGACGAGGCGTTTAACCTTTCGGTGGCCCGGAGCGGCTGGCCCGAACTTCTCGGCCGGGCGGCGGCCGATTTCTACCCGCCCCTTTACCACCTGGTCCTCTGGGCCTGGACGGGCCTGGCCGGGACCGGCGAGTTTGCCATAAGGTTTCCGTCGGTCTGGTTCGGAACCCTCCTGGTGCCGGCCGTTTTCGGTTTTTGCGGTCTGGTCCGGCAGGCCCTGCCGGCCGAGAAGCCTGATCGCACCCGGCTGCTGCCGGTGCTGGGGGCCTTTTTGGTTGCGTTTTCGCCCCTGGTGGTCGACCTGGCCCAGGAGGCCCGGATGTATACCCTCCTGGCCCTGACCATGGTTCTGAGCCAGGCCGGCTGGGTCCGGCTGGCGGCCAAAGGTCGGGTCCGGGACGGGGCCGTCTACGTGCTGGCGACCACGGCCGCCCTCTACACCCACTACGCCGCCCTGCTCGGGTGGATTTTTCAGCCCTGGCAACTGGTGGCCGGCGGGCCAGGTCGGCGGCGCCGGCTGCTCCTGGTCTGGGCCATTCCGGCCGGCCTCTTTCTGCCCTGGTGGGGGGTGGCCTGGGGCCGGTTCAGCGGCACCGTAAACCCCGGGGCCGGCACGGCCCTGCCCGAAATCTTCCGGCGGTCGGTCGAAATCTTCTGGACCGGCTACGGGGTCGAGCCGTTCTTCCCGGCCCCGGACCCGGCGACGGCGGCCGCCGACACCCTGAAGGCCACGGTCCTGGGCGGCGGGATAACGGCCATCTTCCTCTACGGCATCTTTTCAAGCCGGGAGCTGGCCGGCCGGTATCTGGTCCCCCTCGTCGGCCCGCTGGTCCTCTGGTACCCGGTCGCCCTGGGCCGGCGGGACTTCGCCCCCCACTACCTCATCTGGGTTGCGGCCCTCGGCTGGGCCTTTGTCGGCCTGGGTATTCTCCGGCTCCCGCGCCTGCTTTCGGCCGGGGCCCTGCTGCTAACGGTCGGGGCCGAGTTTTTCGGGCTGTTTAACCTTTACCACGTGCCCCGCTACTGGAATGACGACCTCCGGGGGGCGGCCCGGCTGATGGAGGCCCTGGGCCGGCCGGGCGAGGCCATCATCGTGAACGCTTATTACGCGACGGTGGCCCTCGACTATTACTACCGGGGCCAGGCCCCCCGATTCGGCCTCCCGACCCGTCCGGACGAGCCGGATGCCGCCCTTGAGGCCGAACTCCGCCGCGTGGCCGGGTCCCATCCGTTCGTCTGGCTTGTCCTCTGGCAGTCGTATTACTCGGACCCCCGGGACCGGGTGCGCCGGTGGCTTGCGGCCAACGGCTACCTGGCCGAGGACTGGGACCTGCGGTCCCACGCCCGGGTTGTAGGGTTCTGGACGGTCCCGCCCATCCTCGACCGCCTGCCCCCGGATGCCGTGCCCGGTCCGCCGGAGGCCCTCGGTGACAGCATCCGGCTGGCCGGCATCGGCCCGCCCCGGCCGGTGCTGGAGCCGCCGGAGCTGGCGTCGGGCCTGTCCGAACTTCATTACGTCCTCTACTGGGAGGTTCTCAGGCCGGTAGACGAGGCGTATCAGGTCTTCGTCCACGTGCTCGACCCGGCGGGGCGGGTCGTGGCCCAGGGGGACGGGCCGCCCGTGCGCGGAAGCCTTCCGACCGACCGCTGGCCGGCGGGCAAAATCATCCGGGACGACCGGACGCTCCGGCTACCGCCGGGGTTCCGGCCCGGGGAGTACCGGCTGCTCATCGGCATGTACCGGCTCGCGGACCTGGTCCGCCTCGGCCACGGCCGGGTCGACCGGGTTGAGGTTGGGCCGTTCAGGTTGGGTCCTTGAAATGCGGGTTTGCCGGAGCCGACGTGGTGGCCCCATAATTCCGGGTGACACTTTCGGACGGGAGGAGACCCATGGTCGAAGAGCGGTCGGAACCGGGGCCGAGGCTGGTGGGCCGGAGCCGGCACGGGGAGCTTACCCTGGACCAGATCGCCGAGCTCCAGCCGGGCCTGGGCCGGCTGATGCCCGAGGTAAGCAACCACTACTGGATAATGTTTTATGCGGCCCGGGGCGGGAACTGGGCCCTGGCCCGGTACTGCCTCGGGCAGATCCGGGCCCTCTTTCGAATCGGGGCGACGACCCGGCCCCGGATGCGTCCCTACCTGGAGGCTTTCGAGAAGGACTACCTGGAACCGATCGGGGCGGCGATCCGGCATGAGGACCTGGGGGCCTTTGAGGCAGCCTACCGGCGGGGCATCGAAGGGGCGAACGCCACCCACGCGGCGGTGGGGCATCCGGAAATCATCTGGCAGCTTCCGCCGGACCCGCCGAAGCACCTGTACCTGGGGCCGACCCCGCCCGCAGCCGGCTCCTGACCGGCCATCCGGGCGGCCGGATTTGACAGTCGGGGGCCTCAGGTGTTAATCATGAGGCAGGATGAGCCGGATAGCTCTGCCCCAGACCCCGGCCGAGGCAAGGGCCCTGATCCGGAGCGGCGCCTGGACCGGGCCGACTTCGGGTCTGGCCATGGGCTACGTCCAGGCAAACCTGGTCATCGTCCCGAAAGACTACGCCTTTGACTTCCTTCGGTTCTGCGTCAGCAACCCGAAGCCCTGCCCCCTGCTGGAGGTAACCGAGCCGGGCTCGCCCGAGCCGGTGAACGTGGCGCCGGGCGCCGACCTTCGAACCGACCTGCCCCGCTACCGGGTCTTCCGGCACGGGGAGGTGATTGACGAGCCCACGGAGATCTCCGCCTACTGGCGGCCCGACCTGGTTGCGTTCCTGCTGGGCTGCAGTTTCACCTTTGAGGCCGCCCTGATCCGGGCCGGGGTCCCGGTCCGGCACATCGAGTGCGGGTGCACCGTGTCGATGTACATCACGAACCGGGAATGCCGGCCGGCCGGGCCCTTCAGCGGCCCGCTGGTGGTCTCGATGCGGCCGATTCCGGCCCATGAGATTGCCCGGGCGGTCCAGATAACGGCCCAGTACCCGCTGGCCCACGGGTCGCCGGTCCATGTCGGCGACCCGGCCGGCCTGGGCATTGCCGACCTCGGCCAGCCCGATTTTGGCGACCCGGTGGAAATCCGGCCGGGTGAGCTGCCGGTCTTCTGGGCCTGCGGGGTTACGCCCCAGCTTGCCCTGGCCCGGGCGAAACCCGACCTGGCCATCACCCACTACCCCGCCCACATGTTCATAACTGACCTGCTCGACGAGGCGATCCGGGCCTTCTGAGAAGCCGGCCGTTCCCGGGTATGTTATAATCCCTGTGGGAGGTGCGGCTGAAAGGTTCGCCCTTCGCTTATGAGTAAGAACGACGAGCTTCCGAGTAATCGGGCCTCGTCCCCACCACACCTGAGGCCTCATCCGGTTTACCGGCCCGAGCCCAGCCGGGAGTTTTCCGTTGCCGGACCGCGCCTTACTGGTTCAGCCTGAGACGGTGCCCTTTTTGTACGCGGTTGGCGTCCTGGCGCTGCTTCTGGTCGCCCTGTTGAGCGCCGCCGAGGCAAGTTTCATCTCCGCAAACCGCGTCCAGATCCATAACCTGGCCAGGGCCGGCAACCGGGGTGCCCAGCTCGTCGAAGACCTGCTGGGCAATTACGACCGGCTCTTCGGGACCATCCGGCTGACGTCGACCTTTCTTACGGTGCTGTTCGCCATCAGCGTCCTGCTGCTGGGCACCTATTACTTCGGCTGGGATGTTTACGCCCTGGCCGGTCTGGCGGCCGCCGCCGCGGCCGGGGTTGCCCTGCTGGGACAGATAACGCCCTGGCGGCTCGCCGCCGCCCGCGCCGAGGCGGTGGCGCCGGTTCTCGCCTGGTTCGTGCGGGGGCTGATGGTGCTGGCGGGCTGGCTGACGGGCCTCTTCATGCGGTTGCCCGAGCTTTTCCTCCGCTGGGGCGGAAAGCCGCTGACCCGCCGGTCCCCGTTTCTGACCGAGGAGGAGTTGCGGCTCCTGCTCGAAATCCGGGGCGAGCAGGGCACCATCGAAACGACCGAGTGGCGGATGGTGGAGAAGGTCTTCGAGTTCGGCGACCGGCAGGCCTACGAGGTGATGATTCCCCGGACCGATATCGTCGGGGTGCCGAAGGGGATGACGGTTGCGGACTTTCTGCGCAAGATTTACGCCCGGGCCCCCCATGCCGCCTACCCGGTCTATGACGGCAGTCTGGATAACATCGTCGGCATCCTGCACCTGAAGGACGTTGTTATGGGGCTGGCCCGGGAGACCATCACCCCGAATAGCCCGGTGGACGGCCTGATGCGGGAGCCGTACTTCGTCCCGGAGACGAAGAATATCAGCGAATTGCTGGCCGAAATGCAGGCCCATAACCAGTCCGTAGCCGTCGTGGTCGACGAGTTCGGCGGAACGGCCGGGCTGATCACCATCAACGAGCTTACGAGCGAGATTGTGGGGCGGCTGGGGGATGAGCGGCCGGAGGGGGAGGAGGGGGTCAAGCAGATCGACGAGCGGACCATCGAGGTCGACGGCACGATGCGCCTGGACGAGCTGCGGGAGCTGGTCGATATCGAGTTCCCGGAGGGCGAGTACGACACCGTTGCCGGGTTCATTCTGGCCCGCCTTGGCCGAATCCCCAGGGTCGGGGATTCGGTCGCCTTCGACCACCTGAAGCTGGTGGTCTCCGAAATGGACGGGGTCAAAATCGAGCGGGTCCGCCTGGTTCGGGCGGATGGGGCCCCGGAGGTGGCCGAGTCCCAGGCGGATACCGCGTCCGGACCCGCCGCCTGATTGCCGCTCCGGTCTGACCCGTGCCGGCGATGAATCCCCTTGACCTCGGCTTCAGGGCCCTGGTTGTCCTTGCCCTCGTTGCCCTGAACGGCTTTTTCGTGGCGGCCGAGTTCAGCCTGGTGGCCATCCGCCGGAGCCGCGTCGAACAGCTCGAGGCGGAGGGCCACCCCCTGGCACCCGCCGTCCGGTACGCCCTGGACCACCTGAACGCCTACCTGGCCGTAGCCCAGCTCGGCATCACGATGGCATCTCTGGCCCTCGGTTGGGTGGGCGAGCCGGTGCTGGCCGAGCTTCTCGTACCCCTGTTCGGTTTTCTCTCGCCGACGGTTCAGGTCATCAGCGCCCACGCGGTTGCCAGCGCCCTAGCGTTCGGCCTGATCACGGCCCTCCACATTATCCTGGGTGAGCAGGCCCCGAAGATTCTGGCGATTCAGCGCAGCGAGCCGGTCAGTCTGGTCGTAAGCGTGCCGATGCGGGTCCTGTTTGTCGTCTTGCGACCCTTTGTCGTGCTCCTGAACGGGGCCAGCAGTCTGACCTTGCAGGCCCTCGGCCTCCGGCCGGTCGCCGGTGAGCAGCTCGTTCATTCGGTCGATGAGCTGAAGCTCCTGGTGGCGGCGAGCCGGGAGGCCGGGGTCCTTGAGCCGGCCGAGGAGGAGATCGTCGAACGGGCCCTGGTAATCGGGGAGAAGACGGTTTACGAGGTGATGGTGCCCCGAACCCTCATCGTGGCGGTGCCTGAAGACGCCACGATTTACGAGGCGGTTAAGCTCTGCCTGAGCAGCGGCCACAAACAACTGCCGGTCTACCGGGGGAGCATCGATAACGTGGTCGGGACCGTCCACCTGCGGGACATGGTGGCCGCGATCTGGCCCAGCATCGACCCCGCGGCCGCCAGCCGTCCGGTGAAGGAGCTGATGCGGGAGCCCCTCTTCGTCCCGGAGAATGCGACCATCGACTCGGTCCTGGCCCAGATGCGTCACGGCGCCAAGATGGCCATCGTTGTCGAGGAGCGGGGCGGAACCGCCGGCCTGGTAACCCTGGCCGACCTGGTGGCGGTAATCCTTGGCGAGCTGGGCCCCGAGACCCACATCAAGGTTCAGCCCGACGGCACCGCCATCATCGACGGCCTGGCCTCCATCGACGAGGTGAACGAGCACCTGGGCACAAGCATCGACGACCCCGAGTACGACACGATCGGGGGCTTCATAACCGGCCGGCTGGGGCGGATTCCCCGGGTGGGCGATTCGGTCGAGGTCAACGGCTACCGGTTCACCGTCGAAGCGATGGTGGGCCTGCGGGTCGGAACCCTCCGGGCCGAGCCCCGGGGCCGCGCCCGGTCGCCGGCGCAGCCGCCCCGGGCGTGAATCCCGGAACCGCCTGTGGATAACGCGGGAGAGAACTGCGCCTCAGGCCCGCCTGGCGAAGGGTTAGAGTTCAGAGGCCGGCTTGTCGGCGGGAAGGAAGGTTAATCCATGGAAGTGAAACTTCTGGCCTATACCCCGGAACCCCTTAAGGTGATTTACACCGCGGCCCGGACCTGCTATTCGGCCCGGCCGCCGGCCGAAATCTGGGCCGACGAGGTCCCGGACGCGAAGATGGAGGACCTGGTGAACCGGCTCATCCAGCAGGGCCATCACTCGGTCCTGGAGCACGTTTCGTTCACCCTCGGCATCGCCGGGATCTCCCGTTCGTGCCTGGCCCAGCTCACCCGGCACCGGGTCGGGATCGCCTTTTCGGTCCAGTCGCAACGGTACGTTCGGCTCGACCGGCCCACCTACGTGACGCCGCCGAGCCTGGAAATCGAGGCCGAGCAGCGGGCCCGTTTCGAAGCCGCGATGGCCGGGGCCTGGCAGGTCTATAACGAGCTGGTCGCGGCCGGGGTCGCCCCGGAGGATGCCCGGTTCGTTCTGCCAAACGCAACGACCTGCAACCTGGTGCTCACCGTAAACATCCGGGAGCTGATTCACATCTGCGAACTGCGCCTCTGCCCCCGGGCCCAGTGGGAGATCCACGAGCTGTTTCTTAAGGTTGCGGCCGAGGTCGTCAGGGTTGCCCCGTTTCTCAAGCGTCACCTGGTGCCGAAGTGCCTGCGGATGGGCTACTGCGACGAGCCGGAAAGCTGCGGGATAATGCCCCACTGGCGGGAGCTGCGGGCCGGAGGGAAGCTGCCCAACCCGGTGAGCCGGCTCCAGGATAACGGCTGAGGTTCGCCGGACCGGCCAAAACCGAAACTTTCGCCCGCCGGCGGTGTTAATAGAGGCGGGTAAACCACACCGGGGGCAGAGACCCAGATGGATACCACGCCGGCAACCAGAAAATTTTCGTTTGAGCCATTCGCCGAAACGGCCGAGTACCTGGCCGTGAATCGGGCGGCCCTCAGCAACCTGGGCCGCTACATTTCCGGGGTGGTCCGCCGGATGCTGGACCTGGCGACGGGGGTAGGAACCATGGTCCAGCTCGGCCGGGAGCAGATCCCGGCCCTGCGCCAGGCGATGGTCGTCTGCGTCGACGCCTCCCGGGAAGCGGTCATTGCCGGCCGGCGGCGGCTGAGCGGCGAGCCGAACCTCCACTGGATTCAGGCCTTTGCCCAGCACCTGCCCCTGCGGGGACCCTTTGAGCTGACGACGTTCGGGAACGGAATTCACAACCTGAGCCATGAAGACAAGCTCACGGCCCTGAAGGACGTCTTCCGGGTGACCGCACCGGGCGGCCTGCTGTTCTTTAACAGCGCCTTCTACGAGGGCACCGTGGTTGAAGGCACCGAAGGGTTTTACCGGGCCAAGATCCTGCGGGCGGTCGCCGAGCTCAAGCAGATGGGCATTCCCCGCTCGAAGGAGGGCCGGGCCGAGGCCCGGAACTGGCTCAGCCCCGAGGAGTACGCCGAGCTGGTCCGGGCGGCCGGGTTTGAAATCGTCTACCTGGGACAGCGGGAGGTCCGGGTCTACCGGGAAGGGTGGCGGCTGATCTGCGAGTATGCGGATTACGCCGCCGGAGCCCTGCACGGCTACCCGGTGGAGGTCGCCGCCAGGGTATTGAGCCGGGCCGTTGTTGCGGTCCTGGATGAGCTGGGCTTCGTCGACGAGCGGGGTGAACGGTACATACCCCGCCGCTGGCTCGAAGTGATCGCCCGCAAGCCCGCCGGCTAGGCCGGGGCCGAAATCCGCCCCCGCCGGGGGCGGGGGTGCGGCCCGGCGGCCTGACGACGGTTTGCCCCGGGGGACCGCAGGCCTTAATATACTGGTGGGAGGTGGACCTGATGGGCGGTTCCCTCGTCCTCGGCGAAATCCGGGGTATCCGGATTGAGATTCACTACACCTGGCTCATCGTTTTTGTCCTCGTTGCCTGGTCACTGGCCGCGGGAGTATTTCCCCGTCTGGTCCCGGGCCTTTCGGGCGGCGGTTACGTGACGCTGGGGGCCGTCGGCACCCTGTTGCTGTTCGGTTCGGTGCTTCTCCACGAGTTGAGCCACAGCCTCGTTGCCCAGCGCCTCGGGTACCGGGTGCGCAGCATCACCCTCTTTATTTTCGGCGGCGTCGCCGCCATGGAAGGGGAGGCCCGCCGGGCCGGGGACGAGCTGCTGATTGCGGCGGCCGGCCCCGTCATGAGCCTGGTGCTGGCCGCCCTGTTTTTCGGGCTGGGTCTGGGCACCGCCGACCCCGCAACCGGCGCCCTCTTCGGCTACTCGGCCTATGCGAACCTGGCCCTGGCCGTCTTTAACCTGCTGCCGGGGTTTCCGCTGGACGGGGGCCGCATCTTCCGGGCAGTCCTCTGGCTGGCCTGGGGCGACTTCTACCGGGCAACCGATGTGGCATCACTGGTCGGCCAGGGAATCGGCTGGCTTCTGGTGGGGGCCGGGTTTTTCCTGGCCCTGAGCGGGGATATTCTCGGCGGAATCTGGCTCGCCTTTATCGGGTGGTTCCTGAACAACGCCGCCGAATCGGTTCGCCACCAGGCGACGACAACCCGGGTTTTCCGGGGCATCCGGGTCCGGGATGTAATGGACGCTTACCCGCGGGTGGTGCCGCCCTCGATGACCATCCGCCAGCTCGTCCGGGACCACATTCTGCGGGAGGGGATCCGGGCGTTCCCGGTGGTGGAGGACGACCATCTTGTGGGCATCGTCACCGTCACCGACATCCGGAACCTGCCGGAAGAGGAGTGGGAGTCGCGGCCGGTGGGGGCAGTAATGACCCGGACGCCCCTGCGGACGGTTGGCCCGGATGCGGACCTGGCGGCGGCCGTTGAGCTGATGGCCGCAACGGGCCTCAACCAGCTTCCGGTGGTTGTTGACGGCCGCCTGGTGGGGATGGTCAGCCGGGCGACCGTTTTCCGGCTACTGCAGGTGCGCCGGGAGCTCGGGGCCCGCACCCGGGAGGATGGCGGCTAACTTCTGGTGAGCCTACCGGCTGAAGTCCTGGCGTTTCTGCGAGATGCCCGCGTCGGCCGCCTGGCCACGGTTAGCCCCGACTGCCGGCCGCACGTGGTGGCCATCTGCTATGCCTTTGACGGCGAGAATTTTTACTCGGTCATCGACCCGAAGCCGAAGCGGGTGCCCCCGGCGCGGCTCAGGCGGGTCCGTAACATCCGGGTAAATCCCCAGGTTTGTCTCCTCGTCGACCACTACGAAGATGACTGGGCGAACTTAAGATACGTCCAGGTCCACGGCCGGGCCGAACTCCTCACCGGCGGCGACGAACACCGGCGGGCGGTCGGCCTGCTGCGGGAGAAATATCCCCAGTACCGGGAGATGCCGATTGATGCGGCCCCGGTGATAAAAATCGTCCCCGAAAGGTTCGTTGTCTGGGCGGCCGGCCGGGCTTAGCCTTCGGACGGGTCGACCTGAACGGCGTCGGACGCGGGCCGGCCGAGGCGGCCTTCCCGCCAGTCGGCGTAAAGGGAAAGCAGGGCCGAGCCGAGGACTAACGTCAGAACGATGGCGAGGGAAAGGCCGGTCGGGATGTGGAAGAATTCGGCCGCCAGCATCTTCAGGCCGATGTAGACCAGGACGATAGCGAGGCCGAAGTCCAGGTAGCGCAGTTCCCGCAGCAGGCTCACGACCAGGAAATAGAGGGCCCGCATGCCGAGCACGGCAAGAATGTTCGAGGTGTAGGCGATAAAGATGTCGGTGGTCACCGCCAGGACGGCCGGCACCGAGTCGATGGCGAATACGACGTCGGTGGTTTCGACGGCCAGCAGGGCCAGGATGGCGGGGGTGGCGTACCAGCGGCCATCGGCCTTGACGAAGAAGCCGTGGGTGTTGCCGTCAACTTTTATGGGGATAAACCGGCGGGCGAACCGGACTACGGCATTCTTGCCGGGGTCGGGCGCTTCACCCCGGTGAAGGGCGAGCCGGATGCCCGTGTAAATCAGAAAAAGCCCGAATACATAAACGGTCCAGCTAAATGCATTGATTAGCTCCACTCCAAGCAGGATAAATACCGCCCGTAAGATGATTGCAACAGCTATTCCGAGAAACAGGACGGTATGTTGTAGCATTATAGGAAGATGGAAATAACCGAATATAACCGCGAATACGAACACGTTATCAAAGCTTAATGCCCGCTCGATAATATAAGCGGTCAGGAACACAATAGCATCTTCGGTTCCACGCCAGGCCAGGACCAGCCCGTTGAAGGCCAGGGCCACGACGGTCCAGACCACGCTCCAGATGGCCGCGCTCTTCAGGGTTATCTGGCCGCCGCGTCCGACCAGAACCAGGTCGGTGACCAGCATCCCCAGAATGAGGGCGTGGAACAGGACCCAGGCCCAGAGTGAAAAGTCCACGGTCTTTTACCTCCCTTACAAATTGAAAGACCCTGGCCCACTGACCCCTAACTACGGTCAACAGGCCAGGGTCTCGCTTGTCCTCAGCGGACCGGCAGGGCCGGGGCTAACCTAATGCCCGTGCTGACGGCTCTGCCCGCGGACGGTTTCCCGTCCGCTCGCTACTCCCCCTGGACCGCACCTCCGCTAACTTAAGCTTAAACTTTCGGCAACCCGGGTGTCAACGTTTAAAGGATGCCCGCAAACCCGAGCAGGATCCGGGCGGTATGCTTCGTGCCCAGGATAAAGTCCTCAAGCCGGATGTGCTCG
>FWWL01008865.1_pt1 | contig 12622 bp, 11 predicted proteins | sample 2228331 | NCBI WGS metagenome assembly FWWL01 (sample SAMEA103939775, study PRJEB20133) | metagenome | reverse complement strand
CCACTGGCTTTAGCCAGTGGTTGATGACGCCCTTTTGAGCGCCTGCTTTAGCAGGCGAAGCAAATTTCCGCCGATTAAAATCGGCGCTCACGGAAAGCGTCACCGACTACGGGCTAAAGCCCGTAGCATGGGTTGGTAACGGCGCTCACCAACAACGGTAAAGAGCGGTTGGCTGAAAACGGTTACTCGCGAGTGACCAAGTTCACGAAGATTTCTTCCAGAGTCAGTTCATCGCGGCGCAGTTCCAGCAAGCCCCAACCGTTTTTGACGACGAACTCAGCGACCTGCTCGCGAATGTCATGGTTGGGTGGCGTTTCCAGAGCGAAAAGGTTGTCGCCCAAATGCTCCACGCGCAGAACGCCATCCAGTTGACTGAGTGCTGCGATGGGTTGCGAGGGAATGCGAGCGAGGCGCACCAATAGGCGTTCGTTTTGTTGCAATCGCCGAGACAGCCCTTCAGGCGTATCTTCCGCCACGATGCGCCCCTTGTGGATAATCATCACTCGCTCGCAAGTCATGGAGACTTCAGGCAGGATGTGGGTGCTCAGGATAATCGTCCGTTCCCTCGCCATGCTCTTGATAAGTTGGCGCACTTCCCGCACTTGCACAGGGTCCAAACCGATGGTGGGTTCATCCAAGATGAGCACTTGTGGGTCGTGGACGATGGCTTGGGCAACACCCACTCGTTGGCGGTAACCCTTTGAGAGGTGCCCGATCAAGCGATGGGCAACTTCTGTCAAGCCGCAGCGGTGGAGCACATAGTCCACGCGGTCGCGAATGCGCTTGCGGGGAACACCCCGAATGCGCGCCATGAAACCCAAGTAGTCCACAACCCGCATCTCATTGTAGAGGGGCACCGTCTCAGGCAAGTAACCCGTGATGCGGCGCACCTCCAACGAGTGCTCCACCACATCGTAACCACCCACTTTCACTGTGCCCGCTGTCGGGCTCAAAAAGCCCGTTAAAATGCGCATCGTGGTCGTTTTGCCAGCACCGTTGGGTCCCAGAAAGCCCAAAATTTCCCCTTGACGGACATCAAAAGTCACATCGTCCAACGCTTTCGTTTCGCCATAGAACTTCGTGAGACCGACCACTTCAATCATGGCAGGTCGCCTCCACACTGAGCGAAGCGAGCGTGGGCAGATAGGTGTTGAGCAAGCCGTGCCAAAATTTTAGCGCAACCCTTTGGCACTTCAAATTCGCTGGCTTAAAGCGTTGAGCGCAAAATCCTGAACTTTTTCTGGGACACATTCTGCAGGATCCCTACAAAGCAAGGAGGCGAGACGATGACGCAACGCTTGCGATTAGGTCTTCCGAAGGGGAGTTTGCAAGAAGCCACTTTACGACTCATGCGGATGGCGGGTTGGGAAGTGCAGGTGGAAGGGCGGTCTCACTTCCCCCGCATTAACGACCCAGAAATTCAAGCCATCTTGTTGCGGGCGCAAGAAATCCCTCGCTATGTGGCGGAAGGGGTGTTGGATGCGGGCATCACCGGCTACGACCAAGTAGTGGAAAACGATGTGGAAGACCAAGTGGTCATGGTGGAAGAGTTCGTTTACTCCAAGCAAGGGCTGGGGAAGGTGCGGCTGGTAATTGCCGTCCACAATGATTCGCCCTACCAACGGGTGGAGGATTTGGAGGGCAAACGCATTGCGACGGAGTTGCCCAACACAGTGCGAAAGTTCCTGCAGTCACGGGGCGTGTCGGCAAAGGTGGAGTTTTCGTGGGGTGCAACGGAAGCGAAAGTGCCAGAGTTGGTGGATGCCATCGCCGACATCACGGAGACAGGTTCCACCCTCCGCGCTAACAACCTGCGCATCATAGAGACCGTTTTGGAGTCTACGACCCGTCTCATTGCCAATCCGCAAGCGTGGCAGGATCCTTGGAAGCAACGGAAAATCCACCACTTAGCCCTGTTGCTCCAAGGGGCGCTGGTGGCGCAGCAGAAAGTAGGACTAAAACTGAATGCCCCTCGCTCCGCTTTGCATCAAGTGTTGCAAGTCTTACCCGCGATGAAAGCCCCCACTATCTCGCCCCTTGCCGACGAAGAATGGGTTGCCATTGAGGTCATTGTGGACGAATTGCAAGTGCGGGAACTGATTCCCCGCCTGAAAGAAGCCGGTGCCCGCGACATCATTGAGTATCCTCTCAACAAAGTGGTGCCCTAAGCCGAAGCGGACCAGTCTTCCTCCTTTCCCTCGCTCTCTGCTCTCTTGTCAGGACAATTGGTGCAGCAGGAGCGATTGGTTTGGGCAGCAGGCTCAAAGTCGCTAAGTTGGGAGACATGCCAAGTGCTGTAACCGCCGTCTTCCAACACAACGGTCACCTTCTGGCTCAGCACCTGCAGGTCAACGACCTGTCCATAGCCTTGGGGTGTTAGGACGCGTTGACCAATTTGGGGAAGGTGTCGGAGGAGTTCGCAGTAAAGGTCGTGCTCGTAGCGCAAGCAGCACTTGAGTTTCCCGCACGCCCCCAGCAAGCGGGAAGGGTTCAAATCCAGCATCTGCTCTTTTGCCATCCTCATCGTCACGCTTTCAAACCGCCGAAGGAAGCGGGAGCAACAAGAAGGGTAGCCGCACGGACCAATGGCGCCGATGGTGCGGATAGCGTCGCGGGCGCCGATTTGGAACAGCATCACCCGCTTGGGGAAGGAACGCTTCAAATCGGCAACTAACGCCCGAAAGTCCACTCGCCCTTCTGCAGCGAAGTAAACCACCAGTTGGTTCTCGTCCAGCGGATATTCGGCTTCCAGCAAGCGCATGGGGAGCCCGTGTTCCTGAACCTTTTGGTGAACGAACTGCATGTCCTGATGGGCTTTGTCGCGCAATTGGTAGTAGCGGCGAATGTCATCCGCCGTCGCCCGCCGCAGCAAACGAAAAGGGGCGAGTTCTGACTCAGGGTGCAAACGCGGGGTCTGCTTTACCCAGCCAACCTGCGGACCGAAGCGGGTCTCCGCAACAACAGGCTCCCCCCATCGCAAGTCTTCAAACCCCTCCGCTCGGTAATACAACACCTGATGAGTGGGTGGAAAAATAACGGGCACCGACGGCAAAGTCGCTATCGTTGAAGTGGCGGTTTCCGCCATCTTCGTTCCCTCCAACCGTAGTGTCCGACCGGGCTTCCTATGTGAAATCTTTCGTCACCTAAACTTGCTCCAGCGTCAGCATCGTTTCTATCGGGAGAAACCCTGACAAAAGTCTTCCCCAACCTCGGACGGGCAGTTCTCGCAAGGTGCTCCCTTTTCTTCAGACGCTGCGCTACCCCTGAAGGGGCAGTTCAGCAGGAGGGGTTGCTGAAGCAGCAATGCTTGACAAGCGAGGAAAAGCGTGGCAAAATAAAAAAGCAACTTTGTTAACTTAAAAACTCAACAAGGAGGGACGAACCATGGCGGACTACGCTCGCCCCGATGTGTTGGTCAGCACCGAGTGGGCAGCAAAGCATCTCAATGACCCGAAGGTGCGGTTCGTGGAAGTGGATGTGGACACCAGCGCTTACGAGCAAGGACATATCCCTGGCGCTGTCGGGTGGAACTGGCAGAAAGACCTTTGGGACCCGCTGCGTCGCGATATCGTGAGCAAGGAGGCGTTTGAAACCCTTTGCTCTCGGTCAGGCATCAGCAACGACACCGTCGTTGTCCTTTACGGGGACAACAACAACTGGTTTGCAGCATGGGCGTTCTGGCAGTTTCGCATTTACGGACACGACGAGGACAAACTCAAGTTGCTCAACGGGGGGCGCAAGAAATGGATAGAGGAAGGGCGCCCCTTGACAACAGAGGTGCCGCAATACCCGCCAACCACTTATGTTGCGAGGGAGCCTGACTTTTCCATTCGGGCGTTCTTTGACGAAGTGCTGGAGGCGATTAAGGCGGGGCAAGCCCGTCTGGTGGATGTCCGCTCGCCTCAAGAGTTCACGGGCGAACTGTTGGCACCACCGGGGTTGCCTGAAGGGGTCCCTGTGCGTGGCGGGCACATTCCCGGCGCTGTCAACATCCCTTGGGCGCAAGCGGTCAACGAGGACGGCACCTTCAAGAGTTACGAGGAGTTGCTCGCCCTTTACACCAGCAAGGGCATCACCCCTGACAAGCCTGTTATCGCTTACTGCCGTATTGGGGAGCGCTCCAGCCACACTTGGTTTGTGCTGAAGTATCTGCTGGGTTACCCTGTCGTCAAAAACTACGACGGCTCGTGGTCCGAATGGGCGAATCGGGTTGGCGCTCCCGCAAAGGTGGGACCTGAGCCGTAGCGTCAGGAGCGCCCCAAAACTCCCCCTTGCTGCAGTGCCCTGCCTTGTGGCGGGGCATTTTTTATTGTTGACATTGGGGCGTTGGTAGTGGCATCATTAGCAGTGGTTAGCACACGCTGTCTTAGGAGGCGATTTGGATGGTTGATTTGGAGCGCCTCATTCGTTATGCTGTGGAGATAGAGGCATCGGACATTTTTCTAAAGGTGGGCACGCCTCCGTGTTTGCGGGTGCACGGGAAGGTTTATCGGTTGAATGCCCCTCCTCTTACGGTCAGCGACTTAAAGGAAATTGCTGGTGCTATCCTGACAGAGGACCAAATGGCAGCCTTTGAAAAACGCCACGAGTTGGACTTGGGTTTTACCTTCCCTGGTGTTTGCCGTTTCCGCGTCAATGTCTATCAGCAGCGAGGCAGTCTGGCGATTGTGATGCGCGTCCTTCCTTTGCGCATCCGCACCGTGGAGGAACTGAACTTGCCCATCGTCCTCAAACGGTTAGTCACAGACCCCTCTTATCCAGGCTACGCAGTGCAAGGGTTGGTCTTGGTCACAGGACCAACGGGTTGTGGCAAGTCCACGACTCTGGCAGCGTTGCTGGACCTCATCAACCAAACTCGCCAGTGCCACATCGTCACCATTGAAGACCCCATTGAGTATGTCTACGAGGACAAACTGAGCATCGTCAGCCAGCGGGAAGTGGGTTACGACACAGCCTCTTTCACCGATGCGCTCAAGTATGTTCTGCGAGAAAGCCCCGATGTCATCCTGATTGGCGAAATGCGGGATGTGGAAACCTTTAACGCTGCGTTGATGGCAGCGGAAACAGGGCACTTGGTGTTCAGCACCGTGCACACGCCATCGGCATCGGAAACGATGGAGCGCATCGTCAACATGTTCCCGCCGCACGAACGACGAGAAGTTTGTGTCCGCCTCTCTCGTTCCCTCCTTGCTATCATTTCGCAGAAACTGGTGCCGCGTGCCGATGGGAAGGGGCGCCTGCCTGCTGTGGAGTTCATGATTGTCACACCAACCATCGCGAAGGAGATTGAAGAAGGACGCACGGGGAACCTGTATCAACTGATGGCGAAGGACAAACAGGAAGGCGGCTACTGGGGCATGCAGACGATGAACCAGGCGTTGGAAGATTATGTGCGGCAGGATCTCATCACGCCTGAGATGGCATTGCGCTTTTCCACAAACCCCAGCGAGATGCGCCACATTTTGCATCGCGTTTTGGAAGAGAAGCGGCGCAAAGCGGAGGAAGCCCAGCGGCAACAACGGGCAGCATTGCTGCGTTCGCCTCAGCAAGGGCAAAGCGGAGGGCAATAGTCCTGTAGAGTGTCTGTAGGGCAAAGGAGAGAGCCGTTAAGGTAGCAGCAAAAGCAAGAAAAGGAGGTGGCGGCTATGTCGTTGCAGTTGGATGACATTTTGCGGGATTTGGTGGAGCGAGAGGGGAGCGACTTGCACCTTAAGGTGGGGCAGCCACCTTTCTTTCGGGTCCATGGGCGCTTGGTCAAGACCGATTACCCTGTGCTTACCCCCGAAAGCATTCGCGACCTCGTTTACCCCATCCTTGCCGATTGGCAAATCAAGCGGTTGGAAACCCAACTGGAGTTGGACTTGGCTTACGAACTGAAAGGGGTCAGTCGTTTTCGGGTCAACCTTTTCCACCAACAGGGCAACTTGGGCGGCGTTTTTCGGGTCATCCCCAGCCGAGTGCGCACTATTGACGAACTGATGCTCCCACAGGTGCTGAAAAAGATTGCCATGCTAAAGCGCGGCTTAGTCTTGGTGACGGGACCAACGGGGTGCGGGAAGACCACCACTTTGGCAGCGATGGTGGACTACATCAACGAGAACCGTCAAGCCCACATCATCACCATTGAGGAACCCATTGAGTATTGGCACCAAGACAAAAAGTCCTCTATCACCCAGCGGGAGGTAGGGATAGACACGGAGACTTATGCGGAAGCCCTCCGCCATGTCACCCGGCAGAACCCCGATGTGATTTTGGTGGGTGAGATGCGGGATTTGGAGACCATCTCCTTAGCCCTTCACGCAGCAGAAACGGGACACTTAGTGTTCAGCACGGTGCACACCATTGACGCTCCCCAGACTATTGACCGCATCATTGACGCTTTTGACCCTGACCGCCAGCCGCAGGTGCGGGTGCAGTTAGCCAGCACCCTGCAAGCGGTCATCTCCCAGCAACTGGTTCCTCGGTGTGATAAACCAGGACGCGTGGCAGCGATGGAGATCATGATTGTCACCCCTGCTGTCCGCTCCCTCATTCGGCAAGGGCGCACCGACCAGATTTACAGCCACATCAAAGCGGGAGCGGAAATAGGCTGCCAACTCTTGGATGACCATTTGCTGGATTGGGTTAAGAAGGGCGTCGTGAGTTTTGAAGACGCTTACATGAAGTGCAGCAACCCCTTGGATTTTCGCCAGCGTGCTGTGGAGATGGGACTCATCTCCGCTGAACAAGCCGCTGCTTTGGCAAGCACATAAGGGGGGATAAAGATGACGCAGACAGTAATGCAAACTTTGGCTTTGGAAGACATCCTGCGGGTTGGGGTTCAGCGAAACTGCTCCGATGTGCACTTGAAAGCCGGTGCGCCTCCCATGTTTCGCCTCTTCGGGGAACTCTATCGGGCGACCAATGTGCCTCCCCTTACCCCCGAGGACACCCGCCGCCTTGTCTACAGCATCCTCCCCGACGAAAAGAGGGAGGAATTTGAGCGCCGCAAGGAGGTTGACTTCGCTTTTGACATCCCAGGCTTAGCCCGCTTGCGGGTCAACGCGCTCATGCAGCGGGGGACGGTGGAGGCAATTTTTCGGATTATCCCACCTCGCATCCCCACTTTTGAAGAACTGGGTTTACCCCCCATCGTTCGGCATTTTTGCGAACGCCCTCGCGGAATCGTCTTGGTAACCGGTCCCGCTGGCTGCGGCAAAACGACCACCTTAGCGTCCATGGTGGACTACATCAACTCCCACTTCCCTCTGCACATCATCACGGTGGAAGACCCCATTGAGTTTGTGCATCATGACAAACTGGCGTTGGTAAACCAACGGGAAGTGGGACGGGACACCCTCTCCTTCGCTAACGCTCTCAAATACGCCTTGCGAGAAGACCCTGATGTCATCATGATTGGTGAGATGCGGGACTTGGAAACCATCGCCTTAGCCATCACCGCAGCGGAAACAGGGCACTTGGTTTTGAGCACCTTGCACACGCCAGATGCCGTTCAAACTATTGACCGCATCATTGACGCCTTCCCCACCCACCAGCAGCAGCAAATTCGGATGCAGTTAGCAATCAGCCTTGTAGGGGTCATTTCCCAACGATTGGTCCGACGTGCCGACGGGAAGGGAATGGTAGCGGCGTTTGAGGTGTTAGTCGGCACAACGGCTGTCCGCGCTCTCATCCGAGAAGCAAAAACTTTCCAACTCCCCTCTGTCCTGCAAACAGGCATCCGTCAAGGCATGATGACCTTAGAGCAAAGTCTGGCAAACCTCGTTGTGAAAGGTCTCATTCGCTTAGAAGATGCCCTTGAAGAAGCGAACCATCCCGAAGCCGTGGAGGAGTTGGTCAAGGAAGCCAGGAGGCGCGAAGTCGCCTCATGAGGCGAGATTGGACAGTCTGGCGAGTAGATGTCTCCCGTTGGCTGCTGCAAATCGGAGCAGTTGGTGCTACCTTGGGCATCGGTTACCTCGTCTGGGGTGGTTTGAGAGGGTATTTCGCCGCTCCCATTGACCCTACCCGTGTTGCGATGGTTGCCAATACCCTTGCCTACTTCCTCTATTGCTGCGGTTGGTTGGTAGGTTTGGGGTTGATCGGGCTCTTTTGGGAGTGGCGTCCCATCGGCATCACCGTGTTCCTTTCCAGTGCTTTCTGCTGGTTTCTCCTCCCTTTCGCTTTCGCTGCCGTTGCTGGGGCGAATACGGAACTGACAATGCGCGGTGTGGACGCACTGCGCAGTTTTCTCGCCCCCTTGTTGATAGTTAGTTTCGTCCAAGCCCTCATCGCCTTTGTGGAATACTGGCGTCGCGGTCCCACCCTTCGGGTTCGGGCGCAAAAGGCAGGAGAGTTAGTAGTCAACATCCGAACGGAGGAGAAGAAACCCCGCCGTCCTCGCACCGTGTTAACCCCTTTGTCTCCTTGTTGGAAACTGCCCGTCGTTGACCGACTTATGTGTGAGCACTGCCCTGTCATGAAGCGGCGTCGCCCCTGTTGGCGACTGAAAGCCGGATGCCAGTGTAGCCCCGCCATTGTGGATGCGCTGTTGATAGGAATGGCAGAGAAAGGCAGCGCGGAAGCCGGCTGGTTGCTTTCCAGCACTTTGCTCCAGTGGCAGAAAGGGCAACGCCCCCCTTGTCACCGCTGCAGCATCTTTTTGCACCACCAGCAGATTAAATATGACTGGCTTGCCCCGGCTGCCTTCTTTGGGCCACCGCTCTTGCTCTTCCTCGGTTGGGAGCAGTATCAAGAGTTCTACGCCCGAACCGTTCAGTGGCTCAATAACTTGTGGGTGCAAATCGCTTTTACCCCACCTGCCCACTTTGACCCTCTTGGGCTCAACAACCCGACCATGATGGTTTACGCTGCCATCGTCCTCTGCCTGGTGGTGATGGTTTACGCTGTCCGCATGGTGGAGTTCGTCGTCTTTCGCCTTTACCTGTGACGGCTATCACAACCCCCCTATAGCCTTTGTCGGCGTTTCCTGACAAACTTTAATCCACAACTTGAGGAGAATCTTTGCTCCCGAGGCTTGCGAGGGGACACCTTTTTGCCCTTTGGGGTGAGTGCATATGTGCGGCATTTTTGGCTATCTGGGCGAGCGCGATGTCGTGGAAGTGCTCATCGCTGGGCTCAAGCGGTTGCAATACAGAGGTTACGATTCGTGCGGGATCGCCGTTTTGGATGGAAACGAGTTAGCCATTATCAAGGAAGCGGGGCGTATTGAGCGGTTGGAGCAAACCCTTTCCCGTTACACCTTCCAAGCCAAAGTCGGCATTGCCCACACTCGCTGGGCAACCCATGGGATGCCAACCCCAATCAACGCCCACCCCCACACTGATTGCCATGGCACCGTCAGCATCGTTCACAATGGGGTCATTGACAACTTTTTACCTTTGCGGGAAGCCCTTTCGCAACGCGGGCACATCTTGCGCTCTGAAACGGACACCGAAATTATCGCTCACCTGATTGAGGAAGAGTTAGAACGAGCAGAGCAAAGCGAGGAAAAAAGTGTTGCCTTCCTTCATGCTGTTCGACGCGACGTGCCTGTGGGAACAAGCCCCAGGTGTGATTGTCGCTGCCCGTTGCGGCTCACCCCTCATCATCGGGGTAGGCTCTAACGAAGCGTGCGTCGGTTCAGACCTCAACGCTATCTTGCCCATCACCAAACAGGTCATCTTGATGAACGATGGGGAACTCGCTTTGGTTACTCAAACCCACGTTCGCCTCTTTGACTTAGAAGGCAACGAACTCCCTGTCAAGGTCCAACGGATGGAATGGGAGGTGGCAGCAGAAGACCGCGCTGGCTACCCCACCTTCATGCTCAAAGAAATCTACGAGCAACCCGAACGCATCGCTCGCATCATTCAACTCCGCTGCTCAGGAGAGCAACCGCCGCACTTCCAAGAGTTGACCATGCCCCCGTCCCAATTGGTCTCCTTCCGCCGCATCATCGTTCAAGCAGCAGGAACCTCATGGCACGCGGGGCTCTATGGCAAATACCTGTTTGAGCGCTATTTGCGCATCCCAACGGATGCAGAAATTGCCTCAGAGTTCCGCTACCGCGACCCTGTTTTGGAGCAAGATACGCTGGTTATCGCTATCAGCCAATCGGGCGAAACAGCCGACACCTTGGCGGGCATTCGTCAAGCCCGCAGCCGGTTCGTCCCCGTGCTGAGCCTTTGCAATGTCCCTGGCTCTACGATGACCCGAGAGAGCGATGCGGTCATCTACCTGCACGCTGGTCCTGAAATCGGTGTCGCCTCCACGAAAGCCTACACCACTCAATTAGCCCATCTGTTCCTGTTCACCCTTTACCTCGGTCGTCTCAAGTGGCTGCTTTCTTCGGAAACCATCCAGCAACTGCTGGAGGAGTTTCGGCAACTGCCCGAGAAGATGCAGCGTGTTTTGGACGAGCAGGAGCCCCTCGTGCGGGAATGCGCGCGCACCTTCTTAGATGCCCGCTACTTCCTCTACCTTGCCCGAGGCATCAATTACCCCACCGCTTTGGAAGGGGCGCTGAAACTCAAGGAGGTCAGTTACATCCACGCTTCTGGCTACCCCGCTGGCGAATTCAAACACGGTCCCATCGCGTTGGTGGACAAAGACACCCCTGTCGTTTGCATCGCCCCTGTGGACAGCGTCTACGAGAAAACGCTGGCGAACATAGAAGAAGTCAAGGCGCGAGGTGGTCGCCTCATCGTTGTGACGACGGAAGGGAACCATGACTTTGATGAGATGGCGGAGTTCGTGTTCTTCATCCCATCCATCCACGAAGACCTCACTCCGTTGCTGACTGTCATCCCGCTGCAACTGTTAGCCCACCATGTCGCAGCCATGAAAGGCTTGGATGTGGACAAACCCCGCAATTTGGCGAAAAGCGTGACAGTGGAGTGAAGATGAACGCCCATTCGTGCGCTGAAGTCGCCTTCCGCCGAATAACGGTCTTTGCAGCAATGCGCTTCGCATCCCTTGCTGCGCTATCTTTGTCCCCACGGTGAGCGGACATGGTCTCGTGGCTGGAAATCGCTGTTATCGTTCCGTCGGATGCAGCGGAACTCATTTATGCTCTGCTGGACACGCTCGGCTGCGCCGGTGCTGCACAAAGTTTCTCCCCTGACGGCACGGTGCGGCTGGTGGGCTATGTGCCGGCGACGGAGGACGCAACGGAAAAGTTGGTTTGGCTGGCGGAGCAACTGGACTACGCGGTCGCTCATGGATGGCTCTCTTCCTCGCCGCAAGTGACCACGCGGGTGCTGGAAGCGGAAGAGTGGGAAGCGCCCTTGCGAGAAGCACTGCAACCGCTCCCTGTCGGGCGGCGATTCCTCATTGTGCTCAACGACGAACCTGTGGACAACCCTGAAGGTCGCTTGCTTTTGCGGTTGCAAAGTCTGGGAGGATTCGGCACAGGACACCACCCCACTACTCGCATGTGCTTAGAGTTGCTGGAAGAAAGCGAAATTGACGGCAAGCGAGTGTTGGATGTGGGCACAGGCTCTGGCATCCTCGCCATCGCTGCTGTGCATCTTAATGCTGCCACCGTTGTGGCAACAGACATAGACGAGGTTGCCTTAGAAGCAGCCAAACTTAACGCTGCCCGCAACGGTGTCGCTGAGCGCATCCGGTTTATCAAAAGCGACCTGCTCCGACAAGTTGAGGGACAATTTGATGTGGTGCTTTCCAACCTGCTGACCCCGCTCATCAAGGATTTAGCGTGGCAGTTGCAATCTCATCGCGTGTTAGCCCCTGACGGTGTTTGGATTGGTTCAGGTGTCTCTACGGAAGGTTGGGCGGAAGTTAAGCCCCTGTTGAGCAAATTGGGCTATCAAGTATTGACAGAGCGCGAAGCGGCGGGATGGGTCGCTTTCAAAGCCTGCCAAAAGCGATGAAACGCTTGCAAGCCTCTTAGAGCATTTCGCCGTGAAGCACAGAGTGAAGGACTTGGCGGAGTTGCCCCGTTTCCGCTTCACTTAAAGAAGTCAAGGGTCGGCGAGGGCGACCAGCAGGCACTCCTTGCGCTATCAAAGCAGCCTTCACCCGTGCGGGGAAGTTGGGTCCGTGAAGGTGGTGCCACAACCGCAACAGTTGAGTGTGCAACTGCAACGCTGTTTCGTGGTCACCCTTCTGCACCGCTTCCCACAGCGCTACCGAAAGGTGGGGGAAGGCGGTGCACAGACCAGCAATTGCACCGTGCGCCCCAAGAAGGAAACTGGGGTAGAGAAGGTCGTCAATAGCGGTCAGCACGCACTTGCCCTCCGGCAGGTTCGCCAGCAGCCATGCCAATGCGTGCATGTCGCCTGCGCTTTGTTTGACCCCGATAACGGAAGGCGTTTCCACCATCAACCGCACTAACGCTTCGGCGCTCAGGTAAGACCACGGCACAACATTGTAGACGAGCACAGGCAAACCCGTTTCATCAGCAATGGTGCGGAAGTAAGCGAACAGTTCCGCTTCGTTGGGCGGGAAAAGGTAATGGGGTGGTGTGACCATCAAAGCCGCAACAGGCAAATCACGGACCGCGCGAGCGTGCAATAAGGCTTGGCAGGTTGAATTGGCGATGATGCCTACGATGAGCGGAACGCGCCCGTTGATTTCTTCCGCCGCAATTTCGGTGACGAGGCGAGTTTCGTCGGGAGAG
>FWWL01008863.1_pt1 | contig 12627 bp, 12 predicted proteins | sample 2228331 | NCBI WGS metagenome assembly FWWL01 (sample SAMEA103939775, study PRJEB20133) | metagenome | reverse complement strand
GTGCCGGAGAAGCCGGTGAGGGTGAGGCTGATGCTATTCGGGACCAGGTCCGTGTAGGCCGGGATGGGGTCGGCGAGGATGACCTTGGTCAGGTTGGCGGTCCCGATGTTCTCGGCCACCACGGTGTAGGTGAGTTCATCCCCGGGGTAGGCCTGGGCCCTGTCCACCTGCTTGGTGAGCCGGAGGTCCCCGCCCACCACGGTGGTGGTCTCGGTGGCGGTGTCGCTGGCCTGGGCCCCAGTGGGGTTCTGCGGGTCAAAGGGGTCGGCGGTGATCCAGCAGCCTGCCGTGGTGGTGTTCACATCCACCCGGCCGATGGGCTCACCCGCGGGCACGATGACCCGGACGTAGATGGTCTGGGTGCCGCCGTTTGGGTCCACGGACACGTTGCTCAAAGCCCCGTGCCAGCTCGTCCCGTCCGTGGAGTAGAGGTAGGTCCAGCCGTACTGGCCGCCGTTGCCGGAAATGTTGCAGTAAGCCGGGGCGTTGGAGTTGTTGAGGAGGGCGTGGGTGTACTCAATCGTCCCAGGGCTGGTCACCGTCCCGGCCCGGTCGGGGTCCAGGCTCACCTGGGCCACGGTGTTCACCGTCACGGTGGTGGAGATGGTGTCCTGGACCGTGGACACCGTGGTGCTGGTAGCGGTGAAGCTTACCGCGTTGTTCCCAGGAGCCGCTCCTTGCGGCACCGTCACTGCGGCCACGAAGCAGGCCTTGTTCCCTGGGTTGATGAGGTCGGTGTTGGTCACAGGGGCGCCGTCGGGGGTACCGTCGCAGCCCGTATCAGGGTAGAAGACCACGGTCCACCCACTAGGCAGGGAGGCGGTGAGGTTGTAGATATCGGGGTTCTGGCCGGCGTTATAGACCTCGATGGGGAAGTAGACGGTCTGGCCGGGGTTGGCGGTCTGGGGAGCAGGGTTGTCGTTAGAGGGGTCGCCGTCCCCAGAGGCCCCCTGCTTGGCCAGGTCCACGGCGTAGCCCAGCGTGACCTGCTGGACCGTATCCTGGGCGGTGTCCTGCTTGGAGGGGTCGTTCTGGCTGGTGGCTGTGACGATGAGGGTCACGGGACCACCGGTGTAGCTAGCGGGGATGGCGCACTTCACCGCGAAGTCGTAGTCCGCGCCCGCGGCCACCGGGCCCACGGGGCCGGAGATGGGGGTGGTGAGGTCCGCCGCCACCAGCTGGCAGACCCAGCCCGCAGGTTGGCTGGAGACGGTAAGAGTAAAGGTGTCCTGGGCGTTCCCCGTGTTCCTCAGGGTGTGCCGGAAGATGACCTCGGTGCCGCTATGGGCCTGGGCGATGGTCTGGGCATCCCCTGAGCGGGTTACCTGGTACTGGCCAGCCGGGTATTGTCCAGAGGCGTTCCCCAAGGGGTACTGCCAGGGCCCTACGGCCACGTTGTAACTCGCTCCCACGGTGTTCTGGGTGGTGTTGGTGGTCACGGTCTGGTCCTGGGAGCCGTCGTTGAACCGGACCGTGGCCGCGTTCTGGTAGGTGGCCCCGGAGGGGGCGTTCATGGGCACGCTGGCCTGGAAGGTGAAGGTGTACTGGGCCCCTTGCGGGAAGAAGGCGCCTGTGCCCTGGATGAACATCCCGATGGCCATGGTGCCGTTCCCGGTCAGGGGCAGGTCAGAGGCCTGGAGGGTCTGCCAGGTGCTGCCGTTCGTAGAGTAGACGAAGACCACTGTGCCCGCCCCGGCGCTGCCCGTGGGCATCCCGCTCACCTCGAGGCCACTCGGGATGACGTCCGCCACCAGGATGCCCGTGGCCGAGTTGCCGTCCAAGGTAATGCTTACGCCGCTGGCCGGGCTCCCGCCGGTGTTGGAGCCGCTGATGGTATAGGTGATGATGTCACCAGGCTGGACCGTTCCCGTGGGGGAGGCGCTCTTGAAGGCGGTGAGGGCGGCGGCGGTGGTGGCCACGGCCCGGGCCCAGTTGTTGTTGTCCGTGACGCTCGGGTCGCCCTGGGAGGTCCCCACCAGGTTCAGGTTGCCGTACTGGCCGTTCTGGGCTGTGGTGGGAATCGTGGCCCGCACAATCACGCAGGCCGACTGCCCCATACCCAGGGTGACGCTCGTAATGGGCGTGGACTCCCCGGCGTCCAGGTTGCCGTTGCAGTTGGCGTCCAGGAAGATCTGGACGTTGCTAAGGTCAAAGCCATCCTGGCCTCCCTGGGTGGTGCTCAAGAGGATGGTATCCGTCCCGTTCCCGTTGTTGGTGACGGTGTAGTTGAAGAGGGCCTGGCTTCCGGGCAGGCCCTGCCGGGTCTGGCCCGGGCTGGCCTCGGTGCCGTCAGGGGCGATGGTGAAGGCGTAGACCTGCTGGACCACCGTCACCACCAGGTTGGAGGTGGTGGTCCGGGGCTGGCCCGCAGAGTCAATGTAGGTCGCGGAGGCCTGGTTCTGGATGCCCGTCCCCGCCGGGGTCATGGCCAGGGCCAGGCCCAGGAGGACCATCCCCAGGACCAGGAAGAACCCTAAAAACCTTTGGCCTATATACCCTCTCATCTCCTTTCCCTCCCTTCCTCAGCGCACCTGGGTGCGCAGAGAGACCATGACCTTTTCCCCAGGTCCTAAGACGGGGATGACCCAGCGGGCATGGGTGTACTCCTTGGGGTCTACCACCACTTCTTTTTCCACCTCTTTCCCTCCTTCCGTCACCTTGACCTTCCGCTTTAGGGGCGGAAGGCCAAAGGTCTTCCCGCCGTCAAAGCTAAACTCGGGTAGGACCCGCTGGCCCCTATGCTCCAAGGGTCGGGCAGTCCCATCCAGGTAGAAGGTCTCCTTGGGGATGGGGATGACCAGGGTCACCCTTTGCAAGGGGCCCTGGGTGCGGTTTTCCGCCACCAGGCGCCACTCCAGGACATCCCCAGGCCTGACCCCTATGGGGTTTTCCTCAAACGCCTCCTTCCCGTTCTGGACCAAGGCCCGGTAGGGCTTAAGATCCAGGACCAAGCCGGCCTGGGCCAAGGCCAGGGCCAGGAGGACCAGAAGGGCCCAAAACCAGCGCGCCTGCATACCCACCTCCTGTATCTCAGGGTGCAGAATCCTGTGAAAAACCTGTGAAAACCCCTGGGGCCAAAGCCCTGGGCCGGCCAGGTAGGGCTAGGCTAAGGGCATGGGCCTAGTCTTGGAATCCCCCTTCTGGGCCCAGGGCCTAAGGGTGGCGGGGCTGGACGAGGCCGGCCGGGGGGCCTGGGCGGGGCCTATTGTGGTGGGGGCGGTGGTCCTCCCCCCGGGGGCCTACCCTTTCCGGGACTCCAAGCGCCTAAGCCCAAGGGAACGGGTTAGGCTCGTGTCCCTGGTCCAGGAGGTGGCCCTGGCCTGGGCCCTCGGGGTAGCGGAAGCTGGGGAGGTGGACCGACTTGGCCCCCTTAAGGCCACCCTCCTCGCCGCCCAAAGGGCCCTAGAGGCCTTAGACCCGCCCCCAGAGGCCCTGGTCACGGACTACCTCCACCTAAGGACCCCCCTCCCCCTCCTCGCCCCCCCCAGGGCCGAGGAAGGGAGCCCCAACGTGGCCGCGGCCAGCATCCTGGCCAAGGTCCACCGGGACCGGCTCATGGAGGAGCTGGACCGGGTCTATCCCGGCTATGGCCTGGCCCAGCACAAGGGGTACGGGACCCCGGAGCACCGGAAGGCCCTCCTGGCCCTAGGGCCCTCCCCCATCCACCGCCTCTCCTACGCTCCCTTAAGGCAAGCTCAAGGAAGGGGGCAGAAAACCCTTTTAGACTGAGGGAGGAGGTTAAGCATGCGCGTCCTGGCCCTTTTATTCCTGGCCCTCCTTCCGGGGTGCACCGTGGTGCTGGAACCCGCGGGGTTTAGCTTCACCTACCGCGTGGGGTACGGGGGGGCTATCCTCCGGTTTGAGCCGGACCGGGGCCCGGGGGCCTCTTACTGGGTGGGGGAGGAAGTGCGGTTCATCCTGAGCCTGGCCCGGCCTGGCTGGATTAATCTGGTGGTCATAGACCCAGACGGCCAAACCTACGAGCTGGACCGGTTCTACCTCCCTGAGGGCACCCATCTCCTGCCCCCGGGGCCTTACCGGTACACCCTGGTCCCCCCCAGAGGCCTGCACCGGGTCCGGGCGGTTTACACCGATACCCGGCCTGGGGGGCGGCTGGAGGGGGTCTATACCGACTGGGACGGTCGGCTTAGGCTCTACCTCGAGGCCAGCCAGGCCAGGTGGTACGACCTAAGGGAGACGCATTTTTATGTACGTTAGGGGCATGGCCTTGCCAAGGCCCGGGGGGTAGGGTAAAATCCCCTTGACCGAAAGGAGGGTCGGATGGTCAAAAGGCGGGATTTCCTCAAAAAGGCGGGCATCGGTTTAGCGGCGAGCGCGGCCTTCGGTCCGGTCTACGCCCAGGCCCAGCCCCAGGTGCGCTGGCGCCTGGCCTCGAGCTTCCCCAAAAGCCTAGACACCATCTTTGGGGCTGCGGAGGTTCTTGCTGAGCGGGTAAGCGCCCTCACCGGGGGCCGGTTCCAGATCCGCCCCTACCAGGCAGGGGAGATTGTGCCCGGCCTCCAGGTGATGGACGCGGTCCAGCAAGGGACGGTGGAGGTGGGGCATACCGCAAGCTACTATTACGTGGGCAAGGCTGCCGTCCTGGCCTTTGACACCTCCGTGCCCTTTGGCCTCACCGCCCGGCAGCAGAACGCCTGGATGTACTATGGGGGCGGGATTGAGCTCTTCCGCCCGGTCTTTGCCGAGTTCAACATCATCCAGTTCCCCGGAGGCAACACGGGCGTCCAGATGGGGGGCTGGTTCCGGAAGGAAATCAACAGCGTAGCTGACCTCAAGGGCCTCAAGATGCGCATTCCAGGCCCCGGGGGGACGGTGTTGAGCCGGCTTGGGGTGGTCCCCCAGGTCCTGGCGGGTGGGGATATCTACCCGGCCCTGGAGCGGGGCACCGTGGACGCCGCGGAGTGGGTGGGACCCTACGACGACGAAAAACTGGGGTTCTACCGGGTGGCCCGGTTCTACTACTACCCCGGCTGGCACGAGCCCGGACCCCAGCTTACCTTCTACGTAAACCTCCGGGAGTGGCAGAAGCTCCCCAAGGAGTACCAGCAGGCCCTCGAGGTCGCCGCCGCCGAGGCCAACCTGGCCATGATGGCCAAGTACGACCAGCTCAACCCCCCAGCCCTCCAGCGCCTCATCCAGCGGGGGGTGCGGCTCCGGAAGTGGCCGGCGGATGTGATGCAGGCGGCCAAGAAGGCGGCCTTTGAGTGGTACGAGGAGGAGGCGGCCAAGGACGCCACCTACCGCAAAATTTACACGGCCTGGAAGAAGTTCCGTGAGGAACAGTACCGCTGGTTCAACACCGCCGAGCTCGGCTACGAGCAGTTCGCCCTACCGAACCCCTAGGGCCTAAAGGGGTCCGAGGCGGCCTCCCGGTTTGGGAGGCCGCCTTTTCCTCAAGCCCGGCACCTAGGCCCTAGTAACCGTAGACGAACCGGAGAATGGGCTCCTTGAGGAAGTAGACCGCCACCAGGACCAAAAGCTGGAGGAGGATAAAGGGGATCCCCCCCAGGTAGATGTCGGCGGTCCGGACCTCCTTGGGGGCTACGTTCCTTAGGTAGAAGAGGGCAAAGCCAAAGGGGGGTGTGAGGAAGGAGGTCTGGAGGTTCACCCCCACCAGGAGGCCGAACCAGAGCTTATCTATATTCAGGGCCTCGGCCCCGATGGCCAGGAGGGGGAGGGCGATAAAGGCGATCTCAAAGAAGTCGATGAAAAAACCCAGGAGGAAGACCACCAGACTTACAAAGAGGATAAAGCCCACCTCCCCCCCAGGGAGGCGGGTGAGGAAACCCTCTACCCACAAGTCGCCCTCCACCCCACGGAAGGTGAGGCTAAAAAGGGTAGAGCCTATGAGGATGAAGACCACAAAGGCCGTGAGACGGGCCGTGGATTCCATGGCCTGGTAGAGGACGGGGAAGGTGAGGCGGCGGTTGAGAAGGGCCAGAAGCAGGGCCCCCACCACCCCCATGGCCCCGGCCTCCGTGGGGGTGGCGAGGCCAATCAGGACCGTCCCCAGGACCAGGAAGATGAGGACCAAAGGCGGGACCATGGAAAGGAGGCTCCGCTTTAAGAGGAGGTTTCTCCGGATACGCGGGAGGAGGATGAGGGTCCAAAGCCCCAGGGCCAGGAGGACCTCGGCCCACTCGGCCCAGCCGGGGAGGCCCCGGCCCACGGCGTAGGCCCCCACCCCCACCAGGAGGTAGGAGAGGAGGGCGAAGGCCGCCTCTGCCTCCTTCCCCGCATAGGGCCTGGCCTCGAGAGGAAGGGCGGGCAGGGCCTTGGGCCTCAGGATGGCCTGAAGGATGGTGTAGAGGAAGTAAAGCCCAATGGTAATCCCGGCCGGGATAAGGGCGGCCCGGTACATATCCCCCACGCTGACCCCCAGTTGGTCGGCCATCACGATGAGGACCAGGCTGGGGGGCACAATCTGGGCCAGGGTGGCCGAGGCCATGATGGCCCCGCTGGCGAACCTGGGGTTATACCCATACTTGAGCATCACGGGCAGGGAGATGATGCCCATGGCCATGACGCTAGCCGCCACCACCCCGGTGGTGGCGGCCAGGATGGCCCCCACAAAAAGGATGCTTAAGGCCAGACCCCCCCTGAGGGGCCCGAAAAGCTGGCCCATGGTCTCCAAAAGCTCCTCCGCTAGGCCGCTCCTTTGGAGGATGACCCCCATGAAGGTGAAAAAGGGAATGGCTAGGAGGAGCTGGTTGGACATGATGCCGAAGACCCGGTCAGGCATAGCCCGGAGGAGCTGGACCGGGAAAAGGTCCAAGGCGATGCCCAATAGGCCAAAGACCACCCCCGTGGCCCCCAGGGCGAAGGCCACGGGATAGCCGGAAAGGAGGAAGAGGATGAGCCCCAAAAACATCAGGGGGGGCATAAGGGTCTCTAGGCTCACTCCACCACCTCCTCTTCCTCACTGGGTAGGGTGTAAACGCCCATGAGATACCCCGCCCGCTTGATGGCCTCAGCCAGGCCCTGGAGGGCCAAAAGGGCAAAGGCAATGGGCACCACCAGCTTAAGGGGCCAGCGGGGTAGCCCCCCTACGTCCGGGGAGGTCTCCCGGACCATGAGGGCGTTCATGGCCCAGGGCCAGGCAAGCCAGATCATCCCCAGGGCCATGGGGAGGAGGAAGAGAAGGGTCCCCACCAGGTCAATCCAGGCCCGGACCCGGGGGGAGAAGCGGCCATAGATGAGGTCAATCCGAACATGGGCGTTGTGCTTGAGGGCGTAGGCCCCCCCCAGGAGGAAGATGAGGGAGAACATGTACCACTGGGCCTCGAGGTAGGCGTTGGAGCTATAGCTAAAGGCGTAGCGCATGGTGGCGTTTCCCGCGGAAAGGAGGGCCACCAGCAGAACAAGCCAGGCGATGACCCGCCCTAAGGCCTCGGAAAGCCCATCCATAAGCCGGACAAAGCCAAGGAGCGCGCGCATGGGTCCCCCTTAAACCAGGGCTAGCCTACCCCCAAGCCCTCCCCCCTGTCAACGCGGGCTATAGTGAGGGGCGTGGAGCTTTTCCTAAGGGACCGGAGCCTTGCCTTGGAAAGGGTACGGCTCATGGGGGTCCTGAACCTGACCCCGGATTCCTTCTCGGATGGGGGGCTTTACCTGGACCCGGAAAGGGCCCTCAGGAGGGCCCAGGAGCTCGTCCGGGAGGGGGCGGACCTTTTGGACCTGGGGGCGGAGTCCACCCGGCCCGGGGCCGAGCCTGTCCCAGTGGAGGAGGAGAAGCGGAGGCTTCTCCCGGTCCTGGAGGCCGTCCTCCCTTTGGGGGTACCGGTGAGCGTGGACACCCGCAAGCCCGAGGTGGCGGAGGAGGCCCTAAAGATGGGGGCCCATCTTTTAAACGACGTCACGGGGCTTAGGGACGAACGGATGATCGCCCTCTGCGCCCGGTACGGGGTGGGGGCGGTGGTGATGCATATGCCCGTCCCTGACCCCAAAACGATGATGGAGCATGCCCAGTATGGGGACGTGGTGGAAGAGGTCTTAAGCTTCCTCGAGACCCAAGCAACCAAGGCCCTTAGGGCCGGGGTCCCCCAGGTGGTCCTGGACCCGGGGTTTGGGTTCGGGAAACGCCTGGAACATAACCTGGCCCTCCTTAAAAACCTTCGCCGCTTCGCCGAAACCGGCCACCCCCTTTTGGTGGGGCTTTCCCGCAAGCGCACCATCGGGGAGCTCACGGGGGTGGAGGACCCCAGGGAGAGGGTCTTCGGCACCCTGGCGGCCCACCTCTACGCCGTGGCCCAAGGGGCCCATATCCTCCGGGTCCACGACGTAAGGGCCCACCGGGAGGCCTTGAGGGTCTGGGAGGCCCTAAGTGACCCTGCCCTGGCCAAGCCGGAGCAGGGGACTCGGTAGGGGGAGGCAGGGTGGGCAGGATCGCCCTTTTGGGCCTGGAGTTCTACGGCCGGCACGGGGTCCGGCCCGAGGAAGGCCGGCTTGGGGCCCGGTTTGTGGTGGACGTGGAGCTCTGGGTCCCTTTTGAGGACCGGGGGGACCGCCTAGAGGAGACCGTGGACTACGCCCAGGTCTACGCCCTGGTGGAGGGGGTGGTCCAGGGGGAGAGGTTTTACCTGATTGAAGCTCTGGCGGACCACCTGGCCCAGAGGCTCCTCCAGGCCTTCCCCCGGCTGGAGCGGGTCCGGGTCCGGGTGCACAAGCCCCACGCCCCCATCCCCGGGGTCTTCCGGGATGTTTACGCCGAGACGGAACGGGCCAGATGAAAACCCCCTCACCCTGGTCTAACCCCCCCTTGTCAATCTGGGCCCACCGTGGTAAGATACCCCCGCCCCCAGGGGGCTAAACACGGTATCCGTTCCCCCACCGCTCTTAGCCTTTGAGCGGTGGGCTATAAAAACCCTCATCCTCGAGGTGTAGACTAAGGGGGCCCATGGAGGGGCCCGGTTATGGAAAAGGTGGCGATATTTATTGACGGCTCCAACCTCTATAAGGGGCTGGTGCAGCACCTGGGGGCGGATTACCGGCTGAACTTCCTGGAGTTCATCGGCATACTTACCGCAGGGCGGAGGCTCCTCAGGGCCTATTACTATAACGCCCCCCTTCCCCCAGAAGACGCCGCGGCCAAGGCCCACCAGAGCTTCCTCAACTACCTTAAGCGGGTGCCTTACGTCTCCGTGCGCCTGGGCCGGTTGGAGCGCAGGCCCGAGGGGTTTGTGGAAAAGGGGGTGGATATCCAGATCGCCATAGACATGCTCCGCCTGGCCTACGCCAACGCCTACGATATCGCCATCCTGGTCTCGGGGGATGGGGACTTCGCCGAGGTGGTCCGGGTGGTCCAGGACCTGGGCAAACAGGTGGAGAATACCACCTTCCAGGCCCTTTCCTCCCACCGCCTGGCCCAGCAGGCCGACCGGTTCTACCCCCTGGACAACTTCCCCTGGGAAAGGCTCAGGGCCCAGATCCTGCCCACGGACCCAGGCCCCGGGGAGGAAGGCTAGAGGAGTTCCTCCGGCCGGAAGAAGAGGCTTATCTCCCTTTGGGCGTCCTCAGGGCTTGCGGAGCCGTGGATGACGTTTTCGTCAATGGTGGTGGCGTAATCCCCCCGGATGGTGCCGGGTAGGGCGTCCTTGGGGTGGGTGGCCCCCATCATCTTCCGCACCTCGGCAATGGCGTTCGGGCCCTCCAGAACCATGGCCACCACAGGACCGGAGGTGATGAAGTTCACAAGCCCCGGGAAAAAGGGCTTGTCCTTATGCTCCGCGTAATGCCGCTCGGCCAGGGCCTGGTCCATCTGGAGCATCTTGAGCCCCACGATCCGGAAGCCCTTGTCCTCAAACCGGGCCAGAATCCGGCCCACCAGGCCCCGCCGCACCCCATCGGGTTTGACCATCACAAAGGTCCGCTCCATACCCCTTGGATTTTAAGGGTTCCGGAAGGTGGTGTAGAGGATATACCCAAGGAGGGTGAGCCAGAGGAGGAAAAGGAGGATGTCCCGGGTCTCTGCCCGCCTAGGCTTTTTCTCCGGCTCCAGGACCTGGGTGGGAAGCTCCTCGGGGATCTCCCCCAAGGGGACCCGCACCGGCTGGCCCCGGGCGGCCAGGAGAGGAAGGGCGTAGGTGGGGCTTTTCGCGGGCAGGGTCTCGGGCAGGGCCACCACCCCCAGGCTGATGTTATCGGGCCCTCCCCATTCGTTGGCCAGGGCCACCAGGCGGGCGGCCGCCTCCTTAGGGGGATAGGTTTTTAAAACCTCCGCGATGACCCGGTCCTCGAGGACGCTATAAAGCCCATCCGAGCAGAGGAGGAAGAGGTCCTTGGGCTCGGCCTTGAGGCCCAAAAGGTCCACCCGGGCCCGGGGAAAGGAGCCCAGGGCATTGGTGATCACGTTCCGCCAGCGGTGGGTCCGGGCCTCCTCCTGGGTCAAAAGCCCCTGCCGGACCCTTTCCGCCACCCAGGAATGGTCCTCGGTGAGCTGCAAGAGTTCCCCTCCCCGGTAGAGGTAGGCCCTGGAGTCCCCCACATGGGCGATTAAGGCGTAGGGCAGGTCCAGGAGGAGGACGGTGGCCGTGGTCCCCATGCCGCGGTTTTCCGGACGCTGGGCCTCCTGGTAAATCTTGGCGTTGGCCTCCTCCACCGCCTGGAGGAGGGCCTTGGGGGAAGGCTCCGCCCTTTCCAAAAGGGCCAGGATGGTCTCCACCGCCCGCCTCGAGGCCACCTCCCCCGTGCGGTGCCCCCCCATCCCGTCGGCCACCACAAAGACCCCGCCCCAGGGGGTGAGGCGGTAGCCGATGGCGTCCTCGTTCTTGGGGCGTTTCAGGCCCGGATGGGTGAGGAAGGCCACCTCGAGGTCCGGCACGAGGGGATTTTACCCCAGTAGGCCCCCGGGGGTGGGGGCTAAAGGATGAAACGCCTTGACGCATACCGCATACCGGGGTATCCTTAGAACTAGGAAACCGGGCCACCCCCAAGGGGCCCGGCGGTTTTGCTTTGGGAGGCAGGTATGCCCCTCTTTGAACCCATAGGCCCCTACACCTACCGCATCCCCCGTCAGGGAAAGATGCGGGTGGATGCGGTCTTCTTCGCCTCGGAGGAGATCCTAAAAGACCTCGAGGCCGAGGACTACGCTTCCCTGAAGCAACTCATGAACGTGGCCACCCTCCCCGGGATTGTGGAGCCGGCCCTGGCCATGCCGGATATCCACTGGGGGTACGGCTTCCCCATTGGGGGGGTAGCGGCCTTTGACCCCGAGGCGGGCGGGGTGGTAAGCCCGGGCGGGGTTGGATTTGATATAAATTGTGGGGTACGTTTAATGATCTCCAACCTCAACCTCCAGGACCTCCTCCCCCATCAGGCCCGCCTGGCCGACGCCCTCTACCGCCTCGTTCCCTCGGGGGTGGGGAGTGAAAGGCGGGATATCCGCTTCTCCAAGCGGGAGCTCAAGGAAATCCTCAAGGAAGGGGCGGGCTGGCTGGTCCGGCATGGGTTTGGGGAGGCGGAGGACCTGGGGCGCATCGAGTCAGGGGGGCGCCTCCCCTGGGCCAACCCGGACAAGGTCTCCGACCGGGCCTTTGAGCGGGGGGCCCCCCAGATCGGGACCTTAGGAAGCGGGAACCACTTCCTCGAGGTCCAGTACGTGGATGAGGTCTACGACCTCGAGGCCGCGGAGGCCTTCGGCCTCTTCAGGGGCCAGGTCACCGTCCTCATCCACACCGGAAGCCGGGGTCTGGGCCACCAGGTCTGCCAGGACTATGTGGAGCGCTTCCTTAAGGTAGCCCCCCGGTATGGGATAGAGCTCGTGGACAAGCAGCTCGCCGCGGCCCCCATTAAAAGCCCCGAGGGCCAGGACTACCTTCAGGCCATGGCCGCTGCGGCCAACTTCGCCTTTGCCAACCGCCAGCTCATCGCCCACTTCGTACGGGAGGCCTTCGAGGCCGTGGGGTTTAGCCCCAGGGCGCATGGCCTCAAGGTCCTCTACGACCTAGCCCATAACAACGCCAAGTTTGAAGAGCATGGGGGGCGGAGGGTCTTAGTCCACCGCAAGGGGGCCACCCGGGCCTTTGGCCCGGGGCACCCGGAGCTGCCCCCGGAGTACCGGCCCATTGGCCAGCCCGTCCTGGTCCCCGGGGACATGGGCCGGTATAGCTACGTCCTGGTGGGTACGGAAAAGGCCATGCAGGTCTCCTTCGGTTCCAGCTGCCACGGGGCGGGGCGGAAGATGAGCCGGCATCAGGCCAAGCGGGTGGCCCGGGAGCGAAACCTGGTCAAGGAGCTCGCGGAAAGGGTAATCCTGGTCCGGGCCGCCACCCGTGCCACGGTGGACGAGGAGATGCCTGAGGCCTATAAGGACGTCTCCCTGGTGGTGGAGGCCGTCCAGGGGGCGGGGATTGGGCGGAAAGTGGCCCGGCTTAGGCCCCTCATCGTGGTCAAAGGGTGAGACGGGGCCTGGCCTGGTCCAGGCCCTGGGCCTTATCCTGGGCCCCGATGCGGGCCCTGGCCTTGACCCTTTTTTGGGCCTGGTCCTTGGCCCAGGTCCTGCCTCCCGAAAAGTACGGCCTCGTCTTCCAGGAGGCAGAAGGGGCCTGGGTCTACCAGGCCCCGGGGGTGCGGTATGTCTACCTGCCCGGGGTGGGGTGGGTGGAGCCG
>FWWL01005758.1_pt1 | contig 12642 bp, 9 predicted proteins | sample 2228331 | NCBI WGS metagenome assembly FWWL01 (sample SAMEA103939775, study PRJEB20133) | metagenome | reverse complement strand
TAAAGCGCCTTTTCGTATTCGGTCAGAAATACTCGCGCGGCGGGTTCCAGGTCAGGATACTCATGAATCAGGGCGAAAATGTGCTCGGCTGGAGTTGTGCCGGTAGGGGCGATCTGTCGGAGTAATCGGCTGATCAGTTCAACTTGAAGAAACAGGCGCTCCATAGGGGTGAGACGAACGTAATTGGCCCATAAGTGTAACCATCTGGGTGCTTGCCATCCCTGGTTCAATAACTGTCGCTCGAGATAAACAGCGAGCGAACGTTCTGGACTGGTGCGTCGAATCTGGTTCATTCGGAACACTGCATACACCAGTCCTCCTAAGGCAAACCCAACCAGTAGGATGGGCACGAAACGGTCAAAGGTAGTGCTGTTAAAGGGAGAGGCCACGTTATTATTTCCGTCTATTTCTGCTTCCTCAAGGCGGTTAAATTGCTCAGCCAGTTCACGTGTGTTGCTGCGGGATGGGTTGGCTACCGGTGGGTTAAGCTCTTCCTGTAAGTTGGCCCCCGAAGGGCGAACAATCAACGGTTGAGCCGAAGTGGGTTCAAATTCGACCCACCCGATTCCTGGAAAGTAGACTTCGGGCCAGGCATGACTGTGTTTCTGACGCACTGTAAACTGGGTATTGGTGGGGTCGGGTTCCCCCTGCGCGTAGCCCACGGCAAGACGGGCTGGAATCCCTAGAGAGCGCACCAACAGCACTTCCGCGGTTGCATAATAATTACAGAAACCGCGCTTGAGATCGAACAAAAACCACAGGATGGGATCGCGATCTCGGGGAGGAGTGGGGATGGTGGTCGAATAAATGTAATTTTCGCGCAGGTACTGGGTGATGGCAACTACCTGATCGTAGGGGTTGTCCAACCCTCCGGCAATGGTCCCTGCCAGTTTAGAAAAGGTGAAGGGCATGGGTACATTTAGGTAGCGTTCGCGAATCCAATCCGGGTAATCGCGGCCTGCGGCGCGTAAATCGGCCTCCGTAGGATTGGCGATCAGCGATTGGACGGTATAGCGTTCTTCAGGTCGAAGCAGGGGGTGTACCTTGAGAGCGAGCGCCTCGAGTGGGGGAATCTCTGTCAACGGGCGCTGGTCAATCAGGGCGGTAACTGGACGATCTACGCTCAAGGGAATGGAAGGTGCGTAGAGTGTTTCCAGGTGACGGTTGGCCTCAATGGTAAATTCGGCACTTACACGGTCGCGATAAAGATTAGGAGAGGTGAGGAATTCGCCGGCTTCGAAAGGCACCTCTTCCTCAAAGGTGTTTCTCCAGACCCCGTTCTCATACGTGTCGTAGATGGTAGCGCGCCAGTAGTACACAGCCCCCTCTGGGCGGGGTTGGCTGGCCTGCGCAGTGAAAACCACGTCTTCCGAGAGGGATACGCCGGTGCCTAGATTCAGGTTGGCTGAGTAAACCTGCACGGTGATCACGGCTGGCCCGCGCAGAGGAGCAAAGAGGTTTTCCATCCGTTTGCGCAGCGTCAACCAGGAAGAACGCAGCCAGGTTGCACCCTCTGGCGCCTCGACGGCAGAGGTGGTCAGGTTAGCAGCGTTCCAGGCCAGGAGAACCATCACCAAAGCAATACCCAAAGCCCATTTGCCGAGCGTAAACTCGGTTTCCATATCTACGGCTGTGGCTGTTTGTTCCCAGTGGGCAGCGTTGTGGTGATAATGGAGCAGGGTGATCAAGAGCAGGCTCAGGACAACGTAAGTTGCCAGGGCGGTCCCCTTTTGTCCCAAGGTGGGGTGGTAGATGTCTACCACCACAATGGAGATACCACCGATGATTAGGGGGATCCAGGGGCGCCCATAGCGCACTTGCAAATAGCCGGCACTCAAACTAATACCCCAAAAAAGCAATAGCATGCTACTCAGAAAAAGCAGCGGATCGGTCACGGGCCGATTGTTCAGAAACTGGTATGTAGCCCAGTACAGGCGTGCGTAGAGAGTATTTAATCGGGCAAGCCAGAGGGATTGGTCTTGAATAAGAAGCCCCAATTGCCAGGGTACGAAAAAGGCGGTATATGCCACGCCGAGAGCCGAAGCCAGCCGGCGAGGGAAACGACTATATCCTAAGGCCAGGCCCAGCACCCCACCGGCCAGCACGGCTTGAGTCACCTTCTCAAGATTTTCCGTCCAGCCAGTGCTGCTCAGGTGCGAGGCGGCCACTGTCATCGCGGCGAGGAGACAAACCGCGGTTGGGAAGGAAAACCAGCGTTCCGGTTTTGCCTGCATAATTTGAGTGTACAATAATAGCAATCGGTTCGTCAATTGCCATGGCTAAAAATCATACCAGAGGTATCTTATTATGGATCAGATCACCTGGGTGATCGCCTTCCAAAATCTGGGATTATGGTTACAGCCTTTGATGTCTTTCATTTCCACGTTAGGGACTGAGCAGTTTTATTTGCTGGTCATGCCGTGGATTTTCTGGTGTGTGGATGCTACGATTGGTATGCAGTTTGCCCTTTTATTGCTAATCAGCGGTGCCCTCAATACCTACCTGAAGTTCATCTTCCATGCGCCTCGCCCTTTCTGGGTGGATAGCCGGGTTCAGGCGCTGGCAGTGGAGACCTCATTTGGCATTCCCTCAGGACACGCTCAGAATGCTGCCAGTTTATGGGGGTTTGGGGCTGTTTTGGCCCGGAATAAAGGAATCAGGTGGGTGATTGGTCTGGTTATCCTCGCCATTGGTCTCTCGCGGATCTACCTGGGGGTCCACTTTATTAGTGATGTGCTCGCGGGATGGCTGGTTGGGGCACTATTGCTGTGGGCTTTCCTGCGGTTGGCGCCTCGCTTTTCGCGTTGGTGGGGATTCCTTTCCATGCCGAGACAATTGGTGTTTGCGGCGGTCTCCTCGGTGGCTATTCCGGTCATCGGTTGGGGGCTTGCTATGGCGTTTCGAACCTGGGCACTTCCTGAGGCGTGGGTGGCGATTGTCCAAAGTAAAATCGGGCTCATCCCACTGCAACCCTTCTCGCTGGATGGGCTGATCACCATTGCAGGAACGTGGCTGGGGGCTTTGGCAGGGTGGATTATCTGCACACACCAATGGGGAAGTTATCCCTCAGGAGGCACTCTAACGCAACGGGTTCTGCGTTATGGCATTGGCTTGATTGGTTTGGGGGCGTTCTACGCAGGATTGGGCATGGCCTTTGGGCGACTCTTAAGTTCCCTGGACGGCAGTAGCGAAAACCTGCTCGGTATGGTCTTACGGTATTTCAGGTATGGGATTGTGGGGGCATGGGTTACAGCAGGAGCTCCCTGGATTTTCAAGGTATTACGTCTGTACGGTGCAAAAGGAGGTTGAACCATGCGCCAGATAGGTCGTTTCCTAATGGGTCTGTTAGTTGGTTGGGTTGTGGGAAGCCTGGTAGGCCTTCTGCTGGCACCGGCACCGGGCCCGAGCACACAGCAGCGGATTGTACAGGCTTATCAGAAGTTTCTGGCGGATATTCAAGAAGCCGCCAGGGCGCGGCGGCATGAGTTAGAGCAGGAACTGGAGCGGTTGCGCAGGGGCGGAGGGACATCAACGGCGTAGAGGGGTTTCCTCATCGTCGTTCTAAGACCAGGCGGTAGGTGGCTGGCTGGCGGGTGAAGCGGGTGGTGCCGCTAATGACCAGCGTGGCCGTGTCCCGCGTATCCAGGGTGAACTCAAATTGAGCGCGCTGGTTGGCATCTAAAGCCAGGGGCTCAATAGAAGTGGTACGGCCTTGACGGATGAGAGTCAGGCGGAAGGTTTGAGGCAAGCGGTTTTGGATGCGCACAAACCCTTCTGCCTGCCAGCCCCCTTCATCTTGCTCAAAGTCGCTGAAATAATTAATCGCCGGGATGGCCACATCATCCAGCAAAAAACCTTCGCCATTAACAGCGGCATCTGTGATGTACTCAAAGCGCAAGGTCACGCGCTTGCCGGCAAATTGAGACAGGTCAACGTGTTCTTGAATATACCCCTGACTGCTGCCGTTGTAGCCACAGCCATAAGAGTTACCCGAGGGGTCATCAATCGTACACGATGGGGTGGTAAGTATTTGCCAATCCTCACCGTTCTCAGAAGCTAGCAGGTAAAGATAGTCGTAGTCTTTTTCCAGGTCATACCAGGTCCAATACGTAAGGGTGATGGGCCCTTCAATAGACGTGAAGTCGAACGTCTGGGTTAACGTCATGTCTGATTCGTCCCCCTTGTTTGACCAGAAGGCATAATTCCCTGAATAGGCCCCTATGGGGAGTACACCAACCTCCTGGTTGCCCTCGAAGCGCAGGCGCCAGCGCCCAGGACAGGCAATTTGAATGTATTCGGCCCCATACTGGTGGACCGTTCCGGTGATCTCCCCGGTATCACACGATTGGAGATCTTCGGTTGCTGTGAAAGTTGGCGGGATGTCATAGCGGTGGTAGGTGTATCGCCCGTCGGCCAGTGATGCATCTTGTAAATAGTTGGTGATCGTCCAATCCACGAAGACATCATCGGCGGTGTAGTATTGTCCTGTCATTGGATCGGTAGCACCCATGTCCCTAAGCACAGCATCGAGGCTATCCATACCGTTATCCGGGTGTGCCACCAGGGCTTGTGTGGCTTTTTCGCCAAAACGATCCAGAAAATAGGCTACGAACAGAAACGAAGCGCCGTAATGGGGAGTGGTGGCGTTGGGGTCGTTCGGCCAATCGTTTAATTGCAGGTCGGGTTCGCGAGCGAAAAGATAATCAAAACCACCAGGGTCATAGCCATTAAGAAAGGCGGCTAACTCTGAAAAACCTTCGTTCAGCCAGGATTCTTCATTGCGGTCGCGGTACCAGTGGATCATGTGTTGAAATTCGTGTGCCAACACACCATAGGTATAAGGGTCGTCCAAGGGGGTATTGTCGGCGTTGACGATGAACATCTCGTGGGCATTTGAATATTCCTGAGCCAGCGGATGTATAGAGTCAGAAGAGGAGAAATAAGCAGCAACTGAATTGCCCAGATTTGAAGCATACAAGATATATATGCGCGGGTCATTGTCAATGCCCGGGTTCCATTCGCTGCCGAAGAATTCGCGCGTGGTGGGGTAAATGTGTTTGCAAAATGTCTCGGCCAGGTCTTGTAGATCACTGGTGCGGTAACTAATTCCCTCCTCAATCCAGAAATAGGCACAATCGGCAGCGTAGGCGAGCTCAGCCGTCACGCTGAAATTCTGATTGGTGTCTACATTGGCCACCCAGAAGGATTCGCGATCCCCCAGCCGATAGGGGCGCGCGGGTTGCACAGAGGGGATAAAGCGCTTGCCCTCGAGGCGACGTGCCAGGTCGTTTAAGTCGCGGCTTGGGACGGTGGTATTGCGCAGACGTTCAAGCGTTTCATAGGCTCCCTCAGGGATAGGATCCGGATAAGTGGAGTAGGGGGTTAAGGTAAACTGGGGGGCAGTTGAAGTTTCAAGATGGCTGAGAGGAGTTGGAGAGGAGAGAGAAGGAGTGGACTGAATTAATAACAGCCCAATGCCCATTCCTGTCATAACCAGAACCAAGCAACAGCAAAACATAAAGGCGATTAAACCGATAACGATCCACCAAATATTCCGATTCATGGCATCTCCTTCACCTCTAAAAATGGGCTGTCAAAGGGCAGTTTTATTATCCAGCCAGGGGTTCTGTGAGCGTTCCTCGGCTACTGTGGTTTCTGGACCATGTCCCGGAAGCAAACGTGTGTGGGGAGGAAGGGTGAGTACCTGTTCGGTGATACTGCGTTGGAGTTGTTCAAAATCACCACCGGGCAGATCTGTGCGACCGACACCATGGTAAAAAATTAGATCACCACAGAATGCGATTCCTTGGGAAGGCAACAAGAAAATCACATGGCCGGGAGAATGTCCGGGGGTATGGCGAACCTCGATTGGGGTTTCTCCAAATTTGAGGACCTGGCCGTGAAAGAAGGTGAAATTGGGTTCCACCTGGACATTCAATGGCCACCCGAACCAGTCGGCCCCACCATTTGCGTGCCAGATAGGTAAGTCGGCAGGGTGCAGTCCTATCTTGAGGTGGGGGATTCGGCTAGCAAGGGTCGGGACTCCGGCAATGTGATCAAAATGTGCATGGGTGATCCAGATTTGAGTGAGTTGAAGTCTCTCTTTTTCTAATATATCGAAGAGAACTTCACACTCAAAGGAGGGGTCAATGACGATGGCTTCGCGGTGAAGGATTTCAATGAGCAGGTAAGTGTTATTTGCCAGGGGGCCCAATTTGAATGATCTGATCTCAAGCGGCATGGATCAATCCTCCCCATGACCGGGAACCAAAGCGGGCTCGGGGCTGAGAGATTCCCCGGAACTAAAGCGCTGGCTGATGCTAAGAGCGATCATGCCCAGTAGCAGCGCCACCAGGTACACAAGAGAAGGGGAACGCTGATAGAGCCATCCTGCAAGTGCGGCGCTAATCACAATCCCCAAAGCGTTGACGGTCTCAATCAGCCCGTAGGCAGAACCTACCTGTTGTTCCCCTACCAGGGAACGTGCCCAGGCCAGGATCATAGCCCGATAGAACCGGAACCCCCCCAGCAGGGAATATCCTACCCCGTACCACCACGGGGAGTGACTCATCCAAGTAATAAACGCGAAGGATATGCCGGTTACCAACCCCAATGTAACGCCCATGGTTGGTTTGAGATGCCCAAAAGCAAGCGCCAATGCGGTGGTACCCAGACTGCACAGGCTACCAAATAGCCCGATTTGCTCCATGGTAATACCACGATGGGTAGTCAGGAAATTGGGGGTGAGGGGTTGGGCAAGATAAAGTGCGATGATCCCCAACCCATTGAAGGCTAACAGATTGAGGAAAGGGCGTGCTGTGGGCAAAGCAGAGCGAGGGAGGCGTGAAGGGGGTGCAGGGGCAATGGGGCGAATGAAGAGTACCAGCAAGGTTGAAAGTCCAAACGTGAAGAAACCGAAATAGTAGATTTGACGCAGCCCCCAGGTTTGGGCGATGAAGCCACCTACCACTGGGCCCAGGGCGGCACCCAGGGTGAAACTGGCGGAGGCAACGCTCAGCGCCCGTGCGGGTGTCCAGGTGCCACGTGCAGCGGTAATGTAAGTGTTCATGGGCGCCAGCACAGAAGAGGTGAGGCCGTAAATGACCAGGCCGATGACAAATCCTTGCAAACTATGCGCAGCAGCCATCAAGGCGGCGGCGATTGTGCCCATGATCCACGAAAACCACATTAACGGACGCGGCCCTAGGCGGTCGGTGAGATAGCCGGCTGGAAGCTGGGTTAAAGCCATGGCCAGCCCCCAGGCGCTCAAGATACCCCCAATGAGCAGCGGAGTGGCCCCAAGGGATTCCATATAAAGGGTTTGGAAGAAGGTGAAAGCCCCTTCCCCGATACCCCAGGCGAATAAGGAAATGACAACCAGGGCCAGGTCGCGAGTCATGTTACTGAACCCGGCTGGGAGAAGGATTTCAAAAAAGCGTCGATTTCATGAAAGACAATGGGGTAATCGGTATCACAGGTGAGCACGTGCCCACTGTTTTCCACCCAGACGAGTTTCTTCTCGGGGGTTTCTAAAGCCTCAAAGATGCGGATGGCATTTTCAGGGGAAACGGCGCGATCCTGTCGAGAGTGCATGAGCAACACCGGCACCCGGATAAGAGGGAGTTCCTGGCGCATCCTGGCTAACAGGGCAAGAAGTTGTTCAATCCCGGCTGTGGGATAAGCCGGATATTCGCGATGCTCTTTGGCTAGGGCGGGGTTATGCCAATCCGGATTTCCTTTGGGCACAAAAGGTTGTAGATACTTAAGCCAACGGATAAATTTCAGACGCCAATCATTGGGCAGAGCGTAGGGGGTGGAGAGGGCAACCGCTCCGTGCACAGGATAATTGGCTGCTGCTAAAAGCGCCAGAATTCCACCCATTGAGAGCCCAATGACAAAAACCTGTTCGTAGGTAGAATGAAGCAGAGCCAGGCCGTCCTCGACACTTGCCAGCCAATCCTCCCAGCGACAGCGCACTAGGTCTTCAATGCGTGTGGCATGCCCTGCCAGGCGGATACCCAGAACAGTATAATCAAGACCTGCCAGGAATTCGCCCAGCCCCCGCATTTCCTTTGGGGTGCCGGTAAAACCATGGACCAGTAAACACGCTGTGCGACCTCGCGGGAAAAAGAAGGGTTGCGCATCGGAAATCAAAAGCATGGGGAGCCTTCCTCCGGGTTCTATTCAAGAAGGTTGATCAGGTCTCGAGGGAAGTCGGACAGGGTCAGGCAGCCTGCTTCGGTTACAACCACATCGTCTTCTATCCGAATGCCCCCCATTGCGGGGAAATATAATCCGGGCTCAATGGTGAAGACCATACCCGCTGCCAGGGGGAGGGTGTTCTCGGCGTAGATGTAAGGCGGTTCGTGGGCTTCCAGGCCCAGCCCATGGCCCGTGCGGTGGGTGAAATAAGCGCCATAACCGGCACGCTCAATCACGCTGCGGGCCGCCCGATCAATCTCTCCTGCGGGGAGGCCCGGGCGGACCCTGGCACGTGCCGCCTGATTGGCTGCCAAAACAATTTCATGAGCCACTTTGAGGTCCGGTGGGATATTTCCCAGCCCAAACACCCGGGTTAGATCGGCGCAGTATCCGTTCCAGGTAGCGCCCCAATCAACCAACACCACATCTCCTAATTGCAGAACACGGTCCTCTGGTGTGGCGTGAGGGTTAGCAGCATTAGGGCCACTGGCAACAATCGGGGCAAACGGCAATGGGGTTTCCGAACCTGCACGTAAGAGTTGAATGTACAGTTCACTAGCGATTTCGCGTTCTGAGATGCCCGGGCGGATGGCCGGTAGGGTGGCCTGGAGTGCTACCTGCGCAATCTCTACGGCCTTACGCAGGCTGGTTACCTTACGCAGGCTGGCTACCTCCGCTTCGGATTTCTGGAGTCGGAGCGCTGCCAGTGCCTCTTCCGCAGAGAGGAAAGTAGCGTTAGGAAGCGCCTTCTGCAATAAATTCAATTCCAAGAATCGCAGGCGTGTGGGTTCCACTCCAATGCGGCTGGCTTTCCCCTGGAGAGGACGAACGGCCTGAGCAAAAGCACCTTCCCAGGCTGTGGGATCATCCGGGTAAGGCACGGCTTGAAGATCGAGCGGACTTTTTTCCAGGCTCTGAACCTCGAAAGCCGGAAGGACAAGCCGCGGTGATTCGCCTGGAATCAAAAGCAAGCAAATTGGGCGCTCAAATAAACGCATTTGAAGGTGGGTCAGATAAAAAAAGTTGGGGCCTGGGATGAGTACCAGCGCATCCAGTCCCATTTTTTGAAGATGATTGTATAAGTGTTCCAGGATTCCTTCCATGATGGTAAAACCTCCGGAAGAGATTATATCGCAATCTTCTTTTGTGGATTGATTCACCAGGGTTGGCAGGGTGTGTAGATCGGAGGAATCGGGCAATGCAAGTATAATAATGCTAGTCATGATCCTGGTGACTGGTGCAACAGGGTTCGTCGGTCAGGCGTTGGTGCGCCATCTGGTGGCGCGGCGGCGACCCATACGTTTGCTATTAAGACCGGGACGCAAGTCCCTCCAGTTACCGAAAGGGGTACCCATTGACGCCGTTGTTTGTGATTTGGGGGATGAGCGGGCACTGGCAGCCGCCCTTAGGGGTGTAACTCATATCATTCATCTGATTGGTGCTGAGCGTGAGAGCAGTCGGGCTTCGTTTGAACGGGTGGATGTGCGTGCCACACGTGCCCTGGCCGAGGCGGCTGCTAAGGCGGGTGTACGGCGGCTGATTTATTTGAGCCATCTGGGGGCCGACCGTGCTTCGGCTTTTCCCCTGCTCAAGGCCAAGGGAATTGCCGAAGCATCAGTGATGAATAGCGGTGTGCCCTATACTATTCTGCGTTCGGCAGTAACCTATGGGCCGGGCGATCAGTTTATTACGGGGTTGGCCACACTTTTACGCCGAACCCCCGGTTTTTTTCTGATGCCCGGAGATGGGGAAATGCTGCTCCAGCCCTTATGGATAGGGGATCTGGTTGAAGCCCTGGACATTGCTCTGGAATACCCGCCCCTGGAAAATCAGGTGATCTCGATTGGTGGCCCGGAGTACCTTTCATTGCGTCAGATAGTAGGGCAAATCATGGACACATTGCATCTGAAGCGTTGGGTGATCAACATCCCTTTGGGAAGCCTCAAAATTCTGGCTTTAATTTTGGATCAGTGGCGAGGTTTCCCTGTGTCAATCTATTGGCTGGACTACCTTTCCTCTGATCGCACGACCTCATTGGATAATCTCCCGCGGGTGTTTGGGATTATCCCGGCGCGCTTTCATCAGCAAATCACATTCCTAACCAGGTCATTAAACCCCTCGGCGGGATGGCTGGGGACGCAGGAGGCATTATGAGCATCTCTGCGTTTTGTGTGCATGGGCACTTTTACCAACCCCCGCGAGAAGATCCTATAACGGGGGAGATTCCGGATGAACGGGGTGCGGCACCTTTTCGGAACTGGAACGAGCGCGTTCATGCCCATTGCTATCAACCCAATGCCGATCTGGGTAACTTTGGGCGCATCTCTTTTGATTTCGGTCCGACCCTATTAAATTGGATGAGCGGCCATGACCCGATCACCCTGGCCAAAATCGTTGCCCAGGAGCGCCATCACTTTCGGCAACAGGGTGTGGGGAACGGGATGGCCCAGCCCTACTTCCATGTCATCCTACCCTTGTTGCCATTGCATGATCGAAAGATCGAAATTCTTTGGGGGTTGCGGGCCTTTGAGCATCGCTTTGGCCATCCGGCCAGTGGGTTGTGGTTGCCCGAAACCGCGGTAGATGAGGAAACTCTGGCGCTCTGCGCTGAATCAGGTGTGCAGTTCACTATTCTGGCCCCCTGGCAGGCTGCGGACCCTGAGATAGATGTCACCCAACCTTACGAATGGAAAGACAATGACACTGGTAAGCCCCTGGCGCTCTTTTTCTACCATGCAGATCTCAGCACTCAGGTAAGTTTTGACCCTCTGGCGACCTTGAACGCCGATCATTTCCGAGATCTTCTGGTGGAGGCCATCGCCCACACCAGCACAGAGGACCGCCTGATTTTGGTCGCTTCAGATGGTGAATTGTATGGGCATCATCAACCCTTCCGCGATCATTTTTTGGCTCATTTGACACAGAGGGGGAGCGGGGCATTGCAAAGCACGTTTTTGGGGCTCTGGTTGAAAGAGCATCCCCCTCGGGGAAAAGTGGGTGTTCTTCCGGCGACTTCCTGGAGTTGCCGTCACGGCCTGGCACGGTGGTCACGTGGGTGTGAGTGTACCCCACACAGCGATTGGAAGGCTCCCTTTTGGCAAGCGTTGCGTCATTTGGGTGAACAACTGGATAGTCTATATGTCCAAATTGTAGGGCGTTACCTGGTTGATCCCTGGCGATTGGCTGAGCGCTACATTGAAGTATTAATGGGGCGCGTGAGTTTGAGTGAATTGTTCTTCTGGCTGACTGGCGAAGTGCCGCGGGAAAGGGCCCTGCGCCAGGTGGACTATTTGATGCGCGCCCAACTCAACAAACAACGAATGTACACTTCGTGTGGGTGGTTTTTTGAGGATTTTGACCGCCCAGAACCCCAAATTAATGTGCGATATGCGGCTCAAGCAGTGTGGTGGAATGGATTGGCAACCGGGGTAGATCTCTTTGATGAGACTGTCAACACATTGGCATGTGTTCGCAGTAATGTTACCGCTCTGAACGCAGCCGAGGTTTTTACAGCACACTATGCGCGTGCGGCTCAAGCGCCATTTCCGCTCTCTGAGCGGTTGCAACCATCTCATTTGACCAGCATTAATTTAATCCGCCACTAGAGGAGGCGCTTTAGCCTATTTTGAATCCAGATACTTTCTCTGCCACTCGTAAAGTTTGTTGAGCGCTTCAAGTGGGGTTAATACGTTTAGATCTAGCGCTTTTAGCTCTTCAAGTAGGGGATTGGTTTCGGGGAAGAGGGTGAGTTGCTGGGGTAGGGTTGGGTTGAGAGTGAGGGCACGCCCTGAGGTTCTTTCAAGTTGTTCAAGGATTTCACTGGCACGTTGAATGACCGGTCGCGGCAGGCCTGCCAGTTGAGCGACGTGAATGCCGTAGGAGCGATCGGCTCCACCTGGCACAATTTTATGTAGAAAGATGACCCGATTTTCAGCCTCGGTAACTGCCACGTTGTAATTACGCACACCGGGTAGAAGCTCGGCCAGTTGGGTTAACTCATGGTAATGAGTGGCGAATAGCGTGCGTGGACGCAGGCGAGGGTGATTATGGAGATATTCTACAACAGCCCAGGCGATGGAAAGCCCATCATAGGTGGAGGTACCACGCCCGATTTCATCCAGTATCAGAAGGCTACGTTGTGTGGCGTGGTTGAGGATATTGGCGGTTTCGGTCATCTCGACCATGAAGGTGGACTGACCGGCGAAAATCTCATCCTGGGCGCCGATTCGGGTGAAGATGCGATCCACCCATCCTATGCGGGCTGAGGCGGCCGGGACAAAAGAACCAATTTGGGCCATCAGCACAATGAGGGCGACCTGACGTAAAAATGTGGACTTGCCGCTCATGTTGGGGCCAGTGATGATGCGAATGACCTCACCCTCTTCGAAAACCGCATCATTGGGAACGAAGCGCTCGCCCTTGAGCATTTTTTCTACAAAT
>FWWL01008855.1_pt1 | contig 12643 bp, 10 predicted proteins | sample 2228331 | NCBI WGS metagenome assembly FWWL01 (sample SAMEA103939775, study PRJEB20133) | metagenome | reverse complement strand
GGAGGTGCTGTTCCCCTTCGACACCATCTCTCACGAGGCGTGGCGGATCGGCCTGGGTCAGTACAACAGCCGGATCTTCGCGATCCCGCCCGCGTACGGCATCGAACAGCGTATCCTGAACGGGTACCTGTACATCACCCCGGTACCCGTGGGTGACCCGAAGTGGGTAGAGGAACGGGTCTCCGTGTTCATGAAGCGGGCAGGCTACTACTACCAAAATTGGAACGCGCTGTTTGATCGGTGGAAGGAGAAGGCCACTCGCCACATCGAGGAACTGGAAGCCATCCAGATACCGCGTTTGGGGCGCCTGGACGAAGAGGCAGTGGTCACGGAGGCTCGGGGTATCTCCACAGGCTGGAAGCTCCTGGAAGCATACGAGCGGCTCATCAATAACTTCTTCACCATGTGGCAGTACCACTTCGAGATGTTGAATTTGGGCTACGCCGCGTACCTGAACCTGTATCAGTTCTGCAAGCAAGCCTTCCCAGGGATCGGCGACCAGACCATCGCGCAGATGGTGGCCGGCTGGGACCTGCTGTTCTTCCGGCCGGACGACGAGCTGAAGAAGTTGGCTCGTCTGGCCCTGGATCTAGGCATTGCGGACCGCATCCGGGAGCCCAAGAAGCCGGAGGAGATTGTGGCGGCGTTGCGTCAAGATCCCAAGGCGCAGAAGTGGGTGGCCGCCCTGGATGAGGCATGGCGGCCCTGGTTCTACTTCTCCAACGGCGCGGGCTTCTACCACCATCACCGCAGCTGGATAGACGACCTGACGGTGCCGTGGGCCGCCCTGAAGGGGTACATGGAGAGGATTGAGCGAGGCGAAAACGTGGACCGGCCCAAGCAGGAGATTCTGGAGCGGCGGGAGCGGCTGGCCCGCGAGTACCGGGAACTGCTGAGTACGGAGCAGGACCGTGCCACCTTTGACCAAAACCTGGCCCTGGCGCGTACCGTAGCTACCTACATCGAGGATCACAACTTCTACGTAGAACACTGGCACCACACCATCTTCTGGAACAAGATGCGGGAGGTGGGCGACCGCTTCGTGGAGGCAGGGTTTTTGGAGGATCGGGAGGATGTGTTCTACCTGAACCGGCACGAGGTGGCGCAGGCCCTGGCGGACCTGGTGGCTACGTGGGCCACTGGGGGCAAAAGCCGCGGCCCCGTCTACTGGAAGCGGGAAGTGGCAGAACGCAAGCGCATTCTGGACGTGCTGCGTACGTGGTCGCCCCCGCCCGCCCTTGGGCCCGTGCCCGAGGAGATCACGGAGCCCTTCACGGTGATGTTGTGGGGCGTGACCACCGAGCGAGTAAAGGAGTGGTTAGGGATTGCGGGGGCACGGACGGACGACGAGATCCGCGGGTACCCGGGGTCTCCTGGAGTAGCAGAAGGCGTGGCTCGGGTGATCCTGTCCGCCCAGCAGCTTTCCGAGGTGCAGCCGGGGGAGATCCTGGTTTGTCCTATCACCGCGCCCAGCTGGGGGCCGGTGTTCAACCGGATCGCGGCCGCGGTCTCCGATATCGGCGGCATTATGTCCCACGCGGCCATCGTGTCGCGGGAGTACGGCCTGCCTGCGGTGGTGGGCACCGGGGACGCCACCAAGCGTATCCGCACGGGCGACCTGATCCGGGTGGACGGGAACACGGGCGTGGTGCGGATCCTCAAGCGGGCGGGAGGGTAAACCATGCGCTATGTGGTGCCTCTGGACACTTGTGGCCAAGCTGGCCTAGGAAGGGTAGGAGGGAAAGCCGCGGGGTTGTGGGAACTACTGCGGCGCAGGCTTCCTGTTCCGCCGGGGTTTGTGGTCACCACGGAAGCGTACCGGGAGTTCGTGCGGTCGGAGGGCCTGGAGCGGGAGATCCGCCGGTGGGTGGAGCAGGCCCGCGGATCGGTAGAAGGGCAGCTGGAGGCTTCGCAGCAAATCCGCACGCTGTTTACACAATGCCGCCCTCCGGAGTTCCTGGTGCAGGAGGTAGGGCAGGCGTACGCGCAGCTGGGAGAACCACCGGTGGCGGTTCGGTCCTCTGCAGTGGGGGAGGACGCTACGACGGCTTCCTTCGCGGGCGAGCACGAGAGCTACCTCTGGGTGTGCGGCTGCGAGCAGGTAGCGGCGGCAGTGCTGCGATGTTGGGCGAGCCTGTTCAGTCCGCAGGCGCTAAGCTATTTCGCGCACCTGAGGGTTGACCCCACAGAGGCCGCGATGGGGGTGGTAGTGCAGCACATGGTGGACGCCGAAGTGGCGGGCGTGATGATTACCCTGGACCCCGTCACCGGTGACCCCTCCCAGGTAACGGTGGAGGCCAGCTACGGGCTGGGACTGGCGGTGGTGGGCGGGGAGGTCACGCCCGACCGCTTCGCCGTAGACAAGGTCACTCTGGAGGTGCGTTCCGCCCGCCCTGGCAACAAAAGCGTGGCGTACCGGTACGACCCTACGCAGGGACGGGTTGTGGCGTTCCCGGTACCCCCGGAACAGGCTTGTGAGCTTTGCCTGCGTCCCGAGCAGGTTCAGGAGATTGCGTGGATGGGTAAACAACTGGAACGGGAGCTGGGCCGTCCCCAGGACGTGGAGTGGGCCCTAGACGGCCAGGGGCGGCTGTATCTGGTGCAGACGCGTCCGGAGACGGTGTGGAGCAACCGCGTCCGCGCGCCCCTGGGGGATCCGAACGAGCCCATGCTAACCCGGATCCTGCGCAACATGCGCATCCCCATGCGGATCGCGGACTGACCTGTGCGTGGTCCCTGGCGGGTCTGGCTGTTCGACCTAGACAACACCCTGGTGAATGTGGCGGACGGGGTTGATTACTGCGCAGCCTGTGACGCCCTCAGGGCTCGGTTCCCAGGGTTGCGTGCTGCCGACCTTCCGCCCGTGCAGTTCGCACGGTGCGCGGTGGAGGCGTTGAGCCTCTTGGAAGCGCTGCGCGACGACCCTCACCGCTGGGCAGAGGCTTCGGAGGTGGTAGAAGAGTTCGAGCTAGCAGGCGCGAGTCGGTCTGTGGCCATGCCCGGGCTTTGGGGAGTGTGGGCCCTGGTTGGGGGGCGTCCCGTGGGCGTGGTGACGCTCGTGGGGCCAAGGGCGGCACGGGCGATCCTGGATCGGCACGGGCTAAAGCCGACGTGTTTGGTGGCGCGGGAGGCGGGCCTCCGCAGCAAGCCCGCTCCCGACCAGGTGCTGCGGGCCCTGCAGCAGCTCGGCGCGGCCCCACACGAGGCGGTGCTGATAGGGGACAGCAGCTGGGACGAACACGCGGCTCAAGCTGCGGGGGTAGCGTTCGTGGGGATCCGTTGGGGCCGCCTACAGCCAGGCTTCAGCCCGTACACCCATGTGGTAGAGGACCTGGTAGAGGCAGCCCAGCTCCTCCGGCAGTCCCTGTAATGAACCCGGTTCAAGCCTAACGCCGCCCTTTTTGCCTTGTCTTCTTCAGCCCAAACTCCGGAAATGTCGCCTCTTCAGGGTTCAACCGGATAAAGATCAACACACTTCGTCGCTAGAACATGCAGCCAGCTGCGGGCGGCAACTGGCAGGAAGTTGCGGATCTACGAGCTTTCAACCCCTGCTCAGCCTGTAGCGCACCGTTCCTCCCTGCTCCTCCTCCCGAACCCGGCCCTGTCCGTGAAGGTACCGCAGGTGGGCCATGGCCTCCACGAGGCCGAACCGCTCGTTGTGGGGATCCAGGTCCGGTCCGAACAAGGCCCGGTGCACCTCGTACGGGGTCTTCGGACCGGCCTGCAGCACCGCCTCCACCTCCTGGAGCCTGTGGAGGTGGTGGGCGATGAGCTCTGTGACGCGCTCCCGATACCCCTCATACGGGTCTCCGTGGCCTGGGAGCACCATCCGCACCCGAACTGCCTTGAGCCGCTTAAGGCTTGTAAGGAAGTCTGCAAGGGGATCTGAGCCCGAAAGGGGCCATAGGCCGATGTTGGGCGTGATGCGCCCGAGCAGGTGGTCCCCGGCGAGCAGCACCTCACCGTCGTACAGGCAGATGTGGGCGGGGGCATGGCCTGGGGTCACCAGTACCTCCCACCGCCGCCCGCCGATCCTCACCTCTTCTCCCTCCTCCAGGAAGCGATCTACCCGGGGAGGCGGGGTCCGTTCCCAGATCCGCTTTCCCGCTTCCACCGTCTGCGCCACACCCTCCGGAGGCATCCCGGCCCGATGGAACTGCTCTTCTAGCTTTTTCCAGACCTCGCCCTCCGGACGGTACGCCCACGCGACCTCCAGCTCCTTTGCCGCCATCCATACCGGACAGCCGAACCACGCCTGGAGTTCCCGGGCCATGCCGAAGTGATCAGGGTGGGCATGGGTGATGAGGATCGCGGCGAGATGTACTCGAGCCTGCTCTAGAGCCCGGCGGAGGATCTCGCGCCCTTGGGGGAACGGATAGCCCGTGTCCACCAGCACCGCGTGTGCGCCGTCCGCCACCAGATACACGTTGACCCATCGGGTGGGAAACGGCACGGGAACCCGGAGCCGCCGAACACGGGAAGTTACTTCCTCGAACTGCGGGACGAACTCCTCCACCGCCTAGTCCCGGCCGAAGGCGCTCGATCCCGTGATCTCCCGACCTACGATGAGGGTGTGGATGTCGTAGGTACCCTCGTAGGTGTCTACGGACTCCAGGTTGGCCGCGTGCCGCATGGCGTGGTACTCCGTGGTGATCCCGTACGCCCCCAGGATCTGCCGCGCCTCCCGCGCCACCTCCAGGGCCGCCCGTACGTTGTGCCGCTTCGCCAAGGACACCTGGGCATAGTGCAGGCGTCCTGCGTCCTTGAGCTGCCCCAGCCGGTAGGCCAGCAGTTGGCTCGAGGTGATCTTCGTGAGCATGTCCACCAGCCGCTCCTGGATGATCTGGGTGGAGGCAATGGGCCGGCCGAAGGCGATGCGGGTCTGGGCATAGCTCAGGGCCTCCTCAAAGCAGGCCACCGCCGCTCCCACGGCCCCCCACGCGATCCCGTACCGGGCCTGGGTGAGGCAGCTGAGGGCCTTGCCGAGCCCCACACCCTCAGGCAATGCCAGGTCCTCTGGGACTTCCACCTCCTCCAGGACCAGCTCGCTCGTCACGGAGGCCCGCATGGAGATCTTGGTGTGGATGTCGTGGGCGGAGAACCCCGGGAGGTCGGTGGGGACGATGAAGCCCCGCACGGTGCCGGACTCGTCCTTGGCCCAGACGATGGCGATGTGGGCGATGGAGCCGTTGGTGATCCACATCTTGGTGCCCGTCAGCACCCAGCCCCGGCTCGTGTGGCGGGCCCGGGTCTGCATGGCCGCGGGATCGCTTCCGGCCGTCGGCTCCGTGAGCCCGAAGCACCCGATGAGCTCCCCTCGAGCCAGCTTGGGGAGGAAGTGTCGGCGCTGCTCCTCGCTCCCGTAGGCGTAGATGGGGTACATCACGAGGGAGCCCTGCACGCTCACGAAGGAGCGCAGGCCGCTGTCGCCCCGCTCCAGCTCCTGGAGGATGAGGCCGTAGGCGATGTTGTCAAGCTCCGCGCATCCGTAGGCCTCGGGGAGGTTTGCGCCCAGCACCCCAAGCTCTGCTAGGCGCGGCACGAGCTCACGGGGGAAGTGGCCCTCCAGCCACCACCGCCCGATGTGGGGCAGGACCTCCCGGTCCACGAACCGCCGTACGGTATCGCGAACAGACCGCTGGACCTCCGTGAGGAGGTCTTCCACCGCGTAGAAGTCCGAGACCACCCGGTAGGCCGGCTCCTGCACCATCCTCCTCCCTCCTCACTCGTTTTGTCCTCTGTTCGCCCGCGTCTCCTTGCCCGGCCAGCTACCCAGCCAAGTGGCTCGTCGGAGCAAGGGCGCAGTGCGGTAACGTTCCTCACCATAGTAGGCCTGTAACCCCTCCAGAATCCCCGCGATCGCCCGGATCCCCACCCGCTCCGCCCAGGCAAAGGGGCCGAAGGGATGGTTCACCCCCAGGCGCATGGCCAGATCGATGTCCTCCCGGCAGGCAACCCCTTCCCCGAGTGCGAACGCGGCCTCGTTCACCAGGGCGGCCAACACCCGGGGGAAGATGCCGCCCGGTGCATCCCCTACCTGCAGGAGGGGGAGTCCCAGGGCGGCCAGCCAGGGGGTGGGATCCACCTCCGTGCGCTCGTGGGCGGTCCACTCCAGGAGCTTCCGATCTTCGAGCGGCGGGAGTGTAATGTATCCCGCGAGGCGCTCGGGACGGCTGACCCAGCTGGCAACTTCTGCACTTGCGGTGTTGGTGCACGCCACGAGGAGCACCGCACCCTCCGGGAGCGCGCGGTCCAGGGCCTGCACCAACGTGCGCTTGCGGGCCCGGTCCTCCACCTCGGCCTCGAAAGCCGCGGCCACGGTAAGCGGCCCATCCGGCGGATCTGCGACCTCCACCACCGCAACCCCTCGCTCCCGCAGCCTGCGGGCCAGTTCCGTCGCGAGCTCTGAGCGTCCGGCCACCGCATACGGTCCCGGATGAGGGTCCGGGAGGGGGAGAGGGGGAGGCGGCGCCTGTGGCGCGTCGTACCGGTAAAATCCCTGACCCGTCTTCCGGCCTAGCCGTCCGCCCAAGACCATCTCCCGTTGGAGAGGGTGGGGCCGGAAGCGGCTCTCGCCGAAGAAGGCCTGATGGAGGCTCTGGGAGACGGCATAGCCCACGTCGATCCCGACCAGGTCCATGAGCTCAAACGGACCCATCCGGAATCCGCCCGCTTCCCGCACGGCTCGGTCCACGGTGGCCGGGTCCGCAAGCCCTTCCCCGACCAGCCGCAGCCCTTCCGTGTAGAAGGGCCGGTTCACCCGGTTGACCAGGAATCCGGGACTGTCCCGCACGACGACGGGAGTCTTTCCGACGGCCCGGGCGAAGGCCACCAGCCGCTCGACCACCTCCGGGGAGGTCTGCGGCGCGTGCACCACCTCCACCAGGGGCATTCGGGGCGGGGGGTTGAAGAAATGGAGTCCGGCCACCCGGTGGGATCCTGGGCTTGCAGCCGCAAGCTCCGCTACGCTGAGAGAGCTGGTGTTCGTGGCCAGGATGGCCTCCGGACAGAGGGTACCCAGGCGTCCGAAGAGCTCCTTTTTCAGATTCAGGTCCTCCGGGGCAGCTTCGATCACCAGCTCGGTGGGGGCCAGGGCCTCAAGGTCCTCTACCGGTACGATCCGCTCCAGGACCTCTTGGAGCACCGCTGGGCCGATTCTGCCCCGCTGGACCGCCTGCTCCAGCTCCTCCCGGATGCGTGTGAGGGCCCGCTGCAGGGCCTGAGGATACGCATCATACAGCAACACCCGCAATCCCGCCAGGGCGCAGACCTCAGCGATCCCGGCCCCCATGGTGCCGGCGCCGCAGATCCCTACGGTTCGGATTCCGTGCTCCATCCGTCACCTACCGACCCCGGAAGACGGGGGTGCGCTTTTCCAGGAACGCCCGGACCCCTTCCTGGCGGTCCTCCGTGGCGAAGACCAAGGCCCAGAGCCTGCGTTCGTACTCCAACCCCACCTCCAGGGGGGTGTCCATAGACCGGAGCACCGCCTCCTTGGCGAGCCGTGCTGCGATGGGGGCCTTGGAAGCGATCTCCCGGGCGAGGGCCAGGGCTTCCTCCAGGTAGCGCTCCTGCGGGACCACCCGGTTCACCAGGCCCCACGCGTAGGCCTCCTGGGCGGTGAGGTGCCGGCCCGTGAGGATCAACTCCATAGCCCGGTGCTTGCCCACAATCCGGGGCAGCCGCTGGGTTCCTCCCGCTCCCGGCAGGACGCCCAGGTTGATCTCGGGCTGTCCGAACCGGGCGGTCTCCGCGGCAACCACGAGGTCACAAGCCATGGCCAGCTCGCACCCACCTCCTAAGCAGTACCCGCTCACCGCAGCCACGAGGGGCTTGGGGAAGCGGCGGATGCGCTCCCACACCGTCACCCGGTGCCCGCGGAGCATATCGAGGAAGGTGACCTCCTGAAACTCCCGGATATCCGCGCCCGCGGCGAAGGCCCGGTCGTTGCCCGTGAGGACCACCACCCGGATCTCGGCATCCGCCTCGAACCCATCCAGGGCCCGGACCAGCTCGTCCAGCATCCGGGTGCTGAGGGCGTTCAGCTTCTCAGGTCGGTTGAGCCGCACGAGCCCCACGTGCGGCTCAGGCACCTCCACGAGGATCTCCGCGTAGGTCATGACCCACCTCCATCCTCAAAGTATCTGTTTCCCGGCCGTCGGCAGGAAGTCCTCGAGGCGTACGCGATCCCATCCCATCGGCCGAATGCGCTCGAAGGGCTTTCGGGCTTCTGTCCCTGCACAGAGGGGCGGCTTGGTGGCATCGATGAGCACCTTACCGCCCACCCGGTTCCAGTAGGGTCCCCCCGGCGGGACCCGTTCGGGGACCGATGGATCCATGGGATGGGCGCGGATGCCCGGGATGACCACGATGTCCTCCTCCGGGTTGCACCGCGTGTTGATCGCCCAGAGGATCTCCCAGGAGTTGAAGATATTCACGTCTTCGTCGACCGCGATCGCGACTTTCGGATGGAGCACGGGGCTGCTGAGGACACCGAGCAGGACCTGTTTCGCCTCCCCCCAGAAGCGGGGTGTCATCTGTACCACCACCCCGAAGATCCCCGGCAGTACGAGGACGTTGTGGAGCTGAACGTGCCCCGCGATGGTTCGGATATGGTTGTAGATGGCTACGGCGATGGGGACCTTGTGGAAGACGCAGCCTTCCACTTCCGAGCCGTTCTGGATCGCTTTGAAGATGGCGTCGTGCCGCATCGTAATGCAGTCTACCTCGATGACGGGGTTTTCACCCATGCCAGCCACATAGTAGTCCTGGAACTCGGAGAAGGGACCTTCTGGCTCCCGCACATGAGGGAGGACCTTGCCTTCCAGCACGATCTCTGCGTCGTAGGGGACCTGGAGATCATTGGTCTCGCACTGTACCAGCCGGACAGGTTCTCCCAGCAGCCCACCGGCGAGCTCCAGCTCGTCCACCTCATAGGGAACCGAGGTGGCCGCGGCCATGTAGTGGAGAGGGTGGTGGCCGATGTAGATGGCGATGGGCATAGCTTCGTTGGCCGCTTCATACTTATCAAAAATCTGGCGGGTGTGCCGAGGGACCATGAGAATGCCCAGGCGGCGGGGTCCCTTGATCTGCAGCCTGTGGATGGCGACGTTCCGCTTGCCCGTCTCCGGATCCCGGCAGACCACAAGACCTGATGCGATGTAGGGGGTCTCCTCACTGCCCACCACGTGGGCGGGAATCCGGGTGACATCTACCTGCGTGCCTTTCCAGATCACCTCCTTCACGGGACCCGAGCCGACCTCTTCCGGGGGGATCCGGCGGCTTGCCCGCTCCGCGGCAACGGGGATCAAGCGGTCCAGAGTCGTCCCATAGGCAAGGGCTGCGTGGCGGAGGTTGGCGGGCGCCTGTCCTAAGCTGCGCCATCCAGGAAACCCGACCAGGTTCTCGAAGAGCAACGCCTTCTCACGGGACTGGTGGAGAAGGGCGCCCATCTCCGTGTGGGGATGCACCGGGCGCTGGATCCGGACGAGTTCGTCTGCCTCCTCCAGCTGGGCGATCCAGGTCCGCATGTCGGCGCCCATGTGCTCACCTCCTCTCGTGCCCATCGTCCAGCACAGAGGCCCACCGAGCCAAAATCGGCTCGCGGACTTCGGGGCTGGACTGCGCGACGGGGGGGAATCGATCCTTCCACTCAAAGGGTCGGGTCGCGTCGATGATGGCCCGGGAGTTGAATCCCTTCCGGTCGGGAGGTGTCCGTGGATCCAGAGGACCACTCCAGCAGCGGCGGATGATGTCGATGGACTCCTCCGGCTCGCTCCGAGTACACACCGCCCACATGACTTCGTGGAGGTCGGTGACGTCCACGTCCTCGTCTACGACGATGACATACCGTCCGAGGTAGTTCCCTGCATGGCATCCCATGGCCACCAGGGCGGCTTGCTTGGCATGGCCCGCGTATCGCTGGCGGACGGCCACCACCAGAAGCAGCCGACTTCCTCCGACTTCGTGCACCCACACACCGGCGATGTCCGGCACACCTGCTCGCGCCAGGGCCTCCTCGATGAGGGCGGATCGGAGGACGCTCCGGAAATACGTGAGCTCCGTAGGGGGCTTACCTGGAGGGGAGCCGAGGAGGATGGGGTCGTTGCGGTGGTAGATCGCCTTGACTTCGATCCAGGGCTCAGGGCGAGCGCTGGAGGCATAGTAGCCAGTCCACTCTCCAAAGGGGCCCTCCGTGTCCGTCCGATCCGGATACGCGAACCCCTCGAGGACGATCTCCGCGTCTGCGGGGAAGGGAAGGCCGGTGTACCGGCCTCGGATGACCTGGACGGGTTCGCCGAGCACACCTCCCACCCAGGCGAGCTCATTGAGCCCGTATGGAAGCTCAAGGCTGCCTGCCAGAAAGATGAGGGGGTGATGGCCTACGGAGACCACCACGGGACAGGGCTGTCCTCTGGCGAAGTACTTGTCCCGGTGCAGGCGCCCGTGCTTGCCGGGGGACACGTAGAAGAAGGCGCTGCGGGTGTCCCGTACCATTACCCGGTAGGTCCCCGCGTTCAACGTTCCGTCTTCGGGATCCTGGGTGATGGTGACACTGCCCGTTCCAATGTATCGGCCTCCGTCGTGCTCGTGCCATTTGGGCACCGGGAACCGCAGGAGGTCCACCTCCGGCCCTTCCAGGACGTTCTCCAGAACCGGACCGTCCGTAACTTCCACGGGCGGAATGGGGTGGATCTCACGGCTCCGTTTGCGCCAGGCCAGCACCAGTTCGCGGTCGGATGAGATGTCTCCCAGGCCGAGAGTAAGGCTTAGCCGGCGCGGGGAGCCCAACGCGTTTGTCAGCACCCGGTACCCGGCAGGATACCCAGGGACTTCATCGAAGAGGACCGCGGGACCGGGCGGCCTGCGCCGGCGCTGGACTTCTTCTGTGAGCACGCCGATCTCCAGATCCCACGAAGCGCCCCGGATAAGGCGCAACTCGCCGAAGCTATCGACCTGTCGGATCCAGGTACGGAGGTCTAGGGTACCCATGGCTCCTCCTCACGCAAACTCCAACCACTCCCGATGTCCGAACCCCATCCGGTTGTCCGTAAAGCCGATGCGATAGGGTCGGAGACGGTACAGGCGCACCTTTGCACCGGCCAAGGCGTAGAGGTCACTTTGCGGGTCGAAGAAGGGCTTCGCCCAGGGGAACTTCTTCAGGTATACCTCAAGGCCGCGGGTATAGGCCTCGCCAGCCAGCGTGTCCACCGGACCCTCCAACTGGATCCCCTGAATGATCCGCCAGTCCGCGTAGTCCTCCGTGATGGCAGCGCTCGCCCACCCGCAGGTCGCCAGGTTCTGGCCGTGGCGGCTTGCGGGATCCGAGAAGAAGTACAGGCACAGGGCCGCGTCACAGGCGTAATAGACCGGGCTTGCCCAGGGTCCGTCCGGTCCGTGGGTAGCCAGCACCATCACCCGGTGACAGGTCAGGTAGTCCCGCACCTTCTCCTCAAGCGATACGCTCTGCGGAGATCGCCTCTTCTTACCGGGTAGGGCGCATCTGAGGAAAAGATCCTTTGCCCATTGCCGTACGCCCCCCAGGAACTCCATGCCTACGCTCGCCACCCGCTCCCTCCCGGCGCCTCCACCCCCTGCCCGGCCCTCGGAATCCACACCCACAGGGTACCGGGTAGCGGGTCCGGCATCCCCTCTCCCGCCCACGCGCACAGCCCCCCCTGCTCCTGGACTCGTCGGAAGTCGGAGGGCGACCGGAGGAGGTAGAGGACATCCCGTTCCACCTGGTTGGGACACCCGACCTCCACCGCCCGGATCCCCGGGAAGGGAGCCGGTGCCACGTCTACCCTCTGTCCGTCCGCGAGGCCAAGCGCGGAACGCAGGTGGCAAGTGGCCACCAGTTCCAGCTGCTCAGGGGGGTATTGGGGAACGAGGGGAACCACCGCCAGCACGGGAAGGTGGGCCAGCCGCGCCCCGAAGAAGAGAGCGGAGCAGTGGGATCGATGCGGCTCCAAGATAGCCCGGGGGAGCGCCCGCCACCGATCCCGGATGCTCCCGGAGCCCTCCACCCTCAGGTTGAGGGTCCCTGGATATGGGGCGATCCCCAGCAGCCGCGCGAGGTGGTCTAGGATTTCGGGCCGCCGCACGAACTCCGCGGCTCGACCCACTCCGGAGCACACCGTACCGCGGACCCCCAAGCGACCGGTCGTTCGATCCCCACAGATCACGGGGATTCCTCCAGGAGGGTGATTTCGGGAGGCTCTCCCTCGAACCCCAGGGCCTTCCACCGAGCCCGCACCCTCTGGTACATGGCCCGCGAGAGTTTGGTGCGGGGGGCGAACTCCTTCAGGTAGCGATGCTCCTTACAGGCATTGATCAGGGCCTTGGATCCGTACGGTCGCTTTTCGGGCGGGTTCTGGGTGGGATCTAGCCATGTGGACCAGGTCTGCCTCAAGATGTCGATATCCTCCGCGGGATTGCAGCGGGTGGAGAGGGCCCAGAGGACCTGGTTGATGTCGCTGGGGTCCACGTCCTCGTCCACCGCGATGATCCACTTGGTGTAGTAGGCACCGCCCGGACACTGAGCCGCCAGCGCCAGCACCTGCGGGGCGTGGCCCGCATACCGCTGCTCCAGGGAAACCACGGTGAGTCCAAACCCCCCGGCGGCCGCGGGGTGTGCCCACAC
>FWWL01008854.1_pt1 | contig 12643 bp, 9 predicted proteins | sample 2228331 | NCBI WGS metagenome assembly FWWL01 (sample SAMEA103939775, study PRJEB20133) | metagenome | reverse complement strand
AACTCGTGTGGTTAGCCATAGTTTCGCTGTCAATAGCGATTTTGGGAACATCGAAACTATCACCGGGGGCGGAGGTGACGTTGCGCATTCGAAACACGCCGCCGCTGCGACTTGTGGGGCTTATCCAGCGTTGGGACCGCGACGGGAACCCCGTCCGGCCGGTGGACCCAAAGGCCAAGATCGATAGCCCCCAGTGCATTGTGGGCCGTCAGCGGGACAACGAAACTTGGGTCTTTGAGGGCCTTGCGCCGGGCAGATATGATGCAGTCCTTTTGGGCAATGAGCGGGTCCGTATTGATGGTTTCGATTTCCCGCCGGTGCTCGAGTTTGATCCGTTTTTCCGAGGGGATGCAGAAGTGGATGAGGAACACCGAAAAACCATCGAGGATGACATCCGCGCCTCGCGCCATTATGAAAATAAGGTTGAGCCGCTTTATTTCGGCGGCAATGATGACGTGGTTCGTGTCCTCGTCATGCTGATTCGGGACCTTCCCACTAGCTACGAGGCCGATTTTCCAGGGGCGGCCACCATCCGACACGAAATCTGGCAATACAAGTGGGCGTACGGTGGCTGGACGAAGGAAAAACGAACGCGGGTGATCGATCGGTGTATTCTCCACCGCGACGAATTGCGAAAATGGACGTGGCTTTGGGACCCCCGACTGGGTGGAATCGAGGTGAAAAACAAGAACGACAAGATCACAATTGATTACCAGTTCCCTGACATCGCTGATCGGCAATTGAAGGGACTATACCCGTACTGACACAGGTAGCCGCCGGAAGACACTGCCAACAATGACAATCACGGCCGGTGTCGCTCTTGATGTGTAACCTTGTCGGGTTTCTTGTGTAGATAGAATTGACAGGCCGCGCCTTGCGCGGCCTAGTGTGGGTGTTAGCCCAATAAGGCGGCACGACGAAGGTACCGGTTTGTCGGCTGTGCTGTTCCTAAACCTAATAACTACCGGTCGAGGCTCGTCGTGCTTCGTGCAAAGGTAATCACTGCTTCCCAAAAGGAGAACCAATGATGCGGAGGTTTGGCCAAGTCCTGTTTGTAGTGGTTTTCGCTCTTACTGTGGCCATGACGAGCATGCCGACCGCGGGGGCCATCGAGCCCCCGCTGGCGGCAAAAATTTTTCCCGCAAAAACCGCCGTCTTTTTTTCGATACCGGATGTGCCCGAGTTGAAAAAGGCAGTCCTGGCGTCTTCGTCTGGGCAGATGTTGCAGGATCCACAGTTGCGGCCTTTCTTGACGGACCTGTGGAGCGGGATTGTCGAGGCTGCCGCAGTGGTGGAGAAAGAAACGGGTGTTTCCTTGGAGGCAATGCTCAACATTCCTAAGGGGGAATTGTCCTTGGGCTTGGTGTCCTCCGAAAACCAAGGATGGGTACTCTTAATTTACATGGATGCCAAGGAGAACGTTGAGACGCTCAAGAAGCTCATCGACCGTGGACGAGAGGCCGCAGGGAAGGCCGGGGCCATTATCCGGGAAGAGGACGTCAACGGTTTGCCTTTAACGGTCCTTCGACCGAAGGAAGGCCAGACAAATGAGAATAATCGGCGGCCCCAGCCAACTCTGGCCTATGCCATTAATGGCTCAACGCTGCTTGTAGGGCTGGCGTTTCTCGGAGAAGAGGACTTGGATGTCATCCGTGATGCTGTTGAGCGATCTTCCGGAGCATCTTCGAGTACAGACACCCTGAGTGGAAAAAGCAAGTTTACCCAATTTCTCTCTAGCGTACGACATGCGACACGAGGCAAAATCCACGTGCTCTTTTTTGCCGATCCCCTCGAGGTCCTGCGGGGATACGCCAAGGTTGAAACGGGGGCTGCTGTCGCGTTGGCGGTTCTCCCGGTGCTGGGATTGGACGGGCTGAATTCACTCGGCGGGGCAGGTAGCGCGGAGATATCAGGCTGGGACTACGTCCGGGAGTTACATGTGTTTTTGGATAATCCCCGGCGAGGGGTTCTCGATGTACCGGCCTTCAAACCCGCCAATCTGACACCCGAGGAGTTTATCCCCTCGACTGTCATTACCTATGCCACCGTGTCGCTGGATTTGTCGGCAACAGTGTCTCGCGTGGCCAAACTTTACGACGGTTTCCAGGGCGATGGTGCCTTTGAACGGAGGATTGGTGGACGAATGGAACGCTTCCTTGGGGTCAGTCTCACCGAAGAGTTATTGCCGGCCACAACGGGGAGGGTGAGCTTTGTTCGGTGGGTGGAACGGCCCGTGACAATGACCAGCATTTCCAGTGGACTTGTCGTCGAGTTAAAGGATGAGGACGTGGCGGCCATGATCGTGGATCGCATCTACCAGACGCGACAAGCCGATTTTGAGAAAAAGGAGTTCGGCACGTGGCAATACTATCAATCGACCCGCACGAGGCCGTCCACCTTTCGCGCGAACGTGAGGTTTTCCATTCCATGTTTGGCGGCTCTTGGGCGGTTCTTGATCGTCACGGATGGTCCGGCACTGATGCAGGAGTTGTTCGCCACTGCCGGTGATCCGCAGCGGGCCCTGGTGGAGTCACTGGAATTCAAGGTTGTCCGAGGACGGATCAAGGACCTTGCCGGTCGGGATGAAGTGTCGATGCTCGTTTTCCAACGGCCTGATGAGGCCATGCGTGTCTTTTACGAAGGAGTGGTCAATCAACCCATTACAGAGCAGATGCGGACCTCGGCCCAATCCAATCCGCTTCTGAAAGCCTTTATTGCGGCCCGAGAGCGGAATTCCCTTCCCCCATTTGAGGTCTTGCAACGATATTATGCCCCTCAAGGGGCCCTTTTAATCGACGATGCTACCGGGTTGCACCTGATCGACTTCGGATTGCGGAAGAAGCTCCCGTGATGTTGGCTTCGCACGGCGGGTTCGTTGCTCAAGATAGACGGCCAGCACAGCCAAATCGGCGGGGGTGATTCCGCTGATCCGGCCGGCTTGGGCGAAATCAACGGGCCGGATCTTGGCAAGTTTTTCCCGTGCTTCTGCCCGGAGGTGAGGAACATCGTCATAGTTGATATCGGAAGGGATTCGCCTTTCGGCCAGACGGCGCTGCCGTTCAATAGCGGCTTCCTCGCGCGCCAAGTAACCTTCGTACTTGACGTCATACATGACCTGTTCCACAACGTCTTGCCGAAATGTCCCTAGTTCCGGACAGATTTCGACGAGTTGATCCCATGTTGTCTCGGGCTGTGCCAGGCGTTTGATCAAGGGCACACCGTGATATCTCACCGATTCCAAGATGGCCCGCAGGCGATGAATACCATCGAGTTTTTCCTGGAAGCGCTTCCACCGCTCGTCGCTCACAAGTCCCAACTCTCGTCCTAGCGGCGTCAAGCGGCGATCGGCATTGTCATGACGCAATCGCAGTCGATACTCGGCTCGACTTGTGAACATCCGATAAGGTTCATCAACACCGCGGGTCACAAGGTCGTCGATCATCACACCAATGTAGGCCTGATGCCGCGCCAGCACCACAGGGTCTTTGCCGAGGAGCTTTCGCACGGCATTAATACCGGCCATGAGGCCTTGCCCTGCCGCCTCCTCATAACCCGTTGTCCCGTTGATTTGACCTGCCAAAAACAAACCGGCGACTCGCTTTGTCTCCAGGGAAGGCTGCAATTGATCGGGCGGTAGATAATCATATTCAATGGCGTAACCGTAACGCATGATCTCAGCCCGCTCCAGCCCGGGTATTTCCCGAATCATGGCCTCTTGCACGTCGCGCGGGACACTCGTTGCCAGTCCATTGACATAAACTTCGTGTGTGGATCGTCCTTCGGGTTCCAGGAAAAGTTGATGACGTGAACGATCGGGAAAGCGGACGATTTTGATTTCCACGGAAGGACAGTAGCGCGGGCCCACCGACTGAATTTGACCCGTGAACATTGGTGCGCGATGAAGATTGGCGCGAATGATCTCGTGGACTCGCTCGTTTGTGTAAGTGATCCAACAAGGTACCTGCTCGCAAGTGACCTTGTCGGTCATAAACGAGAAGGGCACGGGATGCTCATCGCCGGGTTGCATTTCCAAACGGCTGTAATCGATGGTCCGTCCGTTGATCCGAGGTGGTGTTCCGGTCTTGAACCGCAGAACGGTGAAGCCCAATTCCCGCAGGGACTGACTCAGCCCGATAACGGCCTCCTCCCCGGCACGACCGCCTTCCATCTTTTTCTCACCGTAATGAAGGAGGCCTCGCATAAACGTGCCCGTGCAGAGAATCACGCATGGGGCGCGATAGATTGCGTCGCTCCGCACCGTGACCCCGACGATTCGCAGCCTACCCCCTGTCTTTTCCACCAACAACGATTCAACCGTCTCTTGACGCAACGCCAGATTCGGTTGGGATTCACAGATGTGCTTGACCTTTTGATGATACGCGACTTTGTCCGCCTGTGCGCGAGGACCATGCATCGCGGGTCCCTTGCGGCGATTGAGCAAGCGATACTGAATGGCGGTCGCATCGATGGCCTGCCCCATTGCGCCCCCCAGGGCGTCGATCTCGCGAACGATCTGGCCCTTCGCGACCCCCCCAATCGCCGGATTGCAACTCATCTTGGCGATCGTGTCGAGGTTGCTTGTCAAGAGGGCGGTCTTGGCCCCCATTCGTGCGGCGGCCAATGCGGCCTCCACGCCGGCGTGTCCCGCACCGACAACGATCACATCGAAATCGTACGCACTTGTCGTCATATTTTCCGCTTATAGGTGCTAGGACTCTCACGGAGTCGTCTTGCGAGCTGTGGTGATGGCGATGCAGTCGTAACTGACTCGACCGTTCTGATAGACCATTTTACTTCTGCGAATAATCCGCCATCCCCCGTTCTGGAAAACACCTTCGGTCTCGATCTTTTCCACAAGACCGTTGGCTGTCTCCAAGTATTTTGCCAGACCGGCATGCTGGGTCAAAACGATGGGCCGAAAATCGGGACCTACGACAAGTGTCACCGGTTCGATCACAAGGTTGGAGAGATCCGTGATCGGTGGCGGTTCCACTTTGGGACGTTGGAGGCGAATCATCCGCGCTCGCGCATCCGGGCCAACTGTTTCCTTGGCGGAGCTAATCATATCGAGCAGACGGTCTCGGACCTCGGTCAAGTCTTTAGCCGAGGATATTTCGCGCCACTTCGGGTCACTTTGAATGGCCTTGGCAAGGAGGGATACCTCCCGAAGGTACTGGTTCCTTTGATTCTCCGGCACAAGGTGCATGATGATAATAGACACGCGTTCCTTGTCGTCGGGGGAGTAAGTAATTCCATGGGCACTCCACCCAACGACGCACAACAAGTCGCCCTCGAAAGATACCCGTGCATGGGGGCATGCCCAACCTTGCCCGAGGGACGTGTATGAAGTGCGTTCGCGTTCCAGGACGAGACCCTCAATGTCAAGGCCGGCCGGCAGAGACGGAATGGCCTCGAGGATTCTCGCCAGGATGCGCAAGGCCTCTTCTTTGTCGTCGTCTTCGGGAAGTTCGATCAGTCGTCCCTCTTGGAGGGCATCAAGGAGACTGTCCATACTCACTTATCTCCATATCGCCGGAAGAACCAACGTTTAACGATGTGCGTCAATGTGCCATAAGTAACGAGAAAACCTCCAATCCATAACCAATATGTGGCCGGGAGGGGTACCATTCCCAAGACATCGGCCAGGGGTGAATACGGTAGCCAAATACCGACGGCCATCACGGCCAGAGTTGTCAAGATCATCGGAGCGGAAGCGCAGCTCCCGATAAACGGAATACGCTGCGTGCGGATGATATGGACAATCAACGTTTGCGTCAGGAGGGATTCAACAAACCAACCTGTTTGGAAGAGACTTACCCAATACTCGCGATCGCTTCCGCCTTGCAAGTACGCGGAACATCCGAAGATAAACCACATGAGGGCAAATGTGAGGTAATCGAAGACCGAACTGATCGGTCCGATGAACACCATGAATCGGCGGATATTGTCAATATCCCATTTCAAGGGGCGCGCCACTTGCTCCGGATCAACGTTGTCTGATGGGATGCCTGTTTGTGACACATCGTACAGTAGGTTATTCACAAGGATGTGGATGGGCTTCATGGGAAGGAAGGGCAACAAGTAACTGGCTCCAAGGACACTGAACATGTTGCCAAAATTGGAGCTTGCGCCCATCCGAATGTACTTGACGATGTTTGCGAAAATTCGTCTCCCTTCCATGACCCCCTCCTCCAAAACGAGGAGGTTTTTCTCGAGCAAAACAATGTCAGCGGCCTCTTTGGCTACGTCAACCGCGGAGTCCACCGAAATCCCCACATCGGCGGCTTTCATAGCGGCGGCATCGTTGATCCCATCACCCAAGAACCCCACGACTTGCCCGGCTTCCCGCAACTTGCGGACAATCTGCTCCTTTTGACTGGGGCTGAGTTTCACAAAGACATCGACCTCACGGACGATCCTGGCGAACTCCTCCTCGGTCAAATCGGCGAGCTCGTTTCCCGATACGATCCGCCGGACCTCCAGCCCCACATCATGACAGACTTTTTCGGTGACGAGGGCATTGTCACCCGTCAGGACCTTGACCGTAACGCCTACTTCTCTCAGCAGTCGGATCGCCTCGAGTGCCGACTCCTTCGGTGGATCGTAGAAGGCAATGTAGCCTAGCAAGATCAGATCGGATTCGTCGGCTACGGTGAAAGTCGTCTTGTCCCTAGGGAATTCGCGGTAGGCAACCCCCAAGACGCGAAAGCCTTCCCGATTGAGTCGTTCAACCTCCTCAAATAAATCATTTTGGATGACGGGAATCAGGGGATAGATTTCGTCGCCAATTTGGTAGTACCGGCAGCATTCGTAGATTTCTTCCACGGCCCCCTTGCAGATGAGCACGTGGTCACCTTCGTAATCAACGACCACAGACATGCGGCGCCGCTGGAAATCAAAGGGAAGCTCATCGACAAGGCGACACCGGCTGCTTTCCACATCGAGATTCGCCCGATCTAGCACCGCATGGTCGATCAGGCTTCGCAAACCGGTTTGAAAATAGCTATTGAGATAGGCATACGTGAGAACGTCGTCGCTGGGGCGTCCCGTGATATCCACATGACGTTCCAACACAACACGGTCCTGGGTCAGCGTTCCGGTCTTGTCGGTGCAAAGCACATCCATGGCCCCAAAGTTTTGGATGGCCGGAAGATGCTTGACGATGACCTTCCGCTTGGCCATGCTCAAGGCCCCTTTGGCCAGGTTGACCGTGACGATCATGGGCAGCATTTCGGGAGTCAGGCCCACAGCCACCGAAAGCCCGAAGAGCAAGGCCTCCACCCAATTGCCTTTGGTGAGTCCCACAATAAGGAAGACGAGGGCCACCATGACGACCATGAACCGAATCATAAGCCAGGTGAATCCCCGAATACCTTGGTCAAAGCTGGTCTCGGGTCGCGCTTCGATAAGGCGTGCCGAAATCGAACCGAGCATCGTCTTGGTGCCGGTGTTCACGACGACGGCTCGGGCCGTGCCGCTAATGACATTGCTTCCGAGAAAGCAGGCATTGGGGAGATCCCAGGGGCTGGTGGCCAGGCTACCGTTGAGAAACACCGTCTTTTCGACGGGCATCGATTCTCCCGTCAGCACCGATTGGCTCACGAAAAAGTCCTTGGCCGAGAGCAAACGGACGTCGGCCGGCACCATAGCCCCGGCGTGGAGAAGGACAATATCACCGGGGACAATTTCTGAAATCTTGACCTCAACTTCACGACCGCCGCGAAGGACAAGGCTTCGGGGCTGAACACGCTTTCCCAGTGCCTCCACAGCACGATTCGATCGACGATCAAGCAGATAGGAAAGCCCAATGCTGAGAAGAACCATCGCCGCGACGACAATGGCCGATTTCCACTCGCCAATAAGCCCCGAAACGCCCCCGATCACAAATAGCTGAATGTTGAGCGGATTGCGGCACCGGTGGAGAATATCCGCCCAAAATGAAAGCCTTTGGGCGTGAGGAAGTTCGTTGGGACCGTATTCATCGAGACGGGCCTCGACCTCGGCCTCATCCAGGCCGGACCATTTTGTGCCCAATCGGGCGAGCGCTTCGCCGGGTGTTAGGGTACAAATCTCAATCAGCAACTTTTCGTGAGGGGCCAATGCCTGAGCGAGCCGGGTCTCCTCTTTCTACCTGATCCGCAGCGCTTCAATCAGGTTTCGAGGAAGCGAACGAAGCATCCCTATCTCCCCGAGCCCTCACGTTCTTCTTGCCGGTTGGAAGTTCAAGCGACACCCTGTCGTCAGAGGGGCCTTATCTAACACGACATCCGACGGCCGGAAACTGCGAAAAGACTGCGCCACAACGGCTAGTGGGCCGCCAACCATTTCATGTTGTGGCTGCAATCGGTTTTCGTGGGGGAGGTTTATCGTGAAAGGCGCACCAATAGGCCGAGAAAAAGACGCAATTGAAGTTGCGCGCACCTGAGAATCGAACCGACCCATGTTGCGCCTCCGCTGACTCCACGGACCCGCCCGCGGCCGGAGGCGCTCTGTCGGTTCAGCGGACCATCAAGAACAGACAGATGCAAAGGCCCCCAACCGGGTGGGAATTCCAACGCTGATGGTCATCCACGTCGTTATCGGACATCTCTTCACTCTTGCCGTAGCCACAACCCGCGTCGTGACGGAATCCTAAGCCACGTAAAACACAAACACGTTCTGAGTGCTGCGGCACCCCTTTCTTACAAGTTTAAGACTGCGCAAGGCTTCTTTCAAGGATGGAGATTGTGCGGAATCCGCTTAACCACAATGTCTTTCAAATGATTCAAACCGTGGCAAATTGAGGCGTGAAATGACGGAAGGTCAGACATTCTCTCGGGTGCATTGAATCGACATTCGCCAGGAAGGTACCCCCCGCACACTGCGGGGCAGGATCATCTGAAATGGCCGGTGATGGTGGTAAACGGCTGCGTGAGTCGTTATAACATACAAACGGCAAAAGGCACGTAATTAGGAGGCGTTTTTATGACCACGGTGCTTGTTGTGGATGATTTTCCTCTTGATTCGCAGTTGGTCGGTTCGCTGCTCAAAAAGCGATTCGACTGGAAGATCGAATACGCTGCCTCGGGGACGGAAGCCCTTGCGCGGATGAAGCAAAACGTGCCCGATCTTGTCATTACCGACATCAGCATGCCCGAAATGGACGGACTGGAGCTGGTTCAGCATATTCGGAAGATGTTTCCCGAAGTCCCCGTCATTTTGACAACCGCCTTCGGCACGGATTTATTGGCAATTGAAGCCCTGGAACGTGGTGCAGCCAGTTACGTTCCGAAATCTCAGTTGGCCACACGGCTGGCCGAGACGGCAGACTCCGTTCTGCGGATCGCAGAACAAAATCGGGAGAGGGAGCGGCTCTTCCGTTGCCTGGAATATATTGAGTTCGAGTATGTTCTGGACAACGAGGCAGAGCTCATTCAGCCCCTCGTATCGGTGGTTCAACAAACCCTGGCCGGGATGGAATTTGCTGATTTTGCCGGTCGCCTGCAATTGGGGATTGCCCTTAAGGAAGCCCTGCTAAACGCGTTGTTTCACGGTAACCTCGAGATCAGCAAGAATGAGATCGAGGCCGTCTCAGACCACCTTTTGGAAGACAGTGAACTAAGTTTGGTGGCGAAGCGCCGTCAGGATCCTCGGTATCGTGATCGTAAGATCCATGTCTTGGTTCGTATCACGAAAGAGGAAGCAAGGTTTGTTGTGCGGGACGACGGGCCCGGCTTCGATGTGCATAGCGTGATCCGCAAGAAAGACGAATCCCGGGAGCTCGGGGCACAACGTGGGCTGTCCTTGATTCAGACGTTTATGGATGAAGTCCATTTCAACGAAAAAGGGAATGAGATCACGCTTATTAAACGGCGCGAAAAGGCATCCAAGCCGTAACCATTTCCGAGTCATGGTTCCACAACACACTCAAGTCTTATGGGTCCGGTGGACGGGCCAATGCTTCCGTCGTTACGGGTACTACTCGTCGATCATCACGATAGCTTTGTCTATAACTTAGGGCGATATTTTGAGTTGCTCGGTTGCCGGGTCACGATTGTCCGACCTACGGCAGTGCCGCAACCATCGGTGATTCCGCAACTTTTTGATCTTGTCGTTCTCTCACCGGGACCCTGTGCTCCTCAGAATGCGATCACGTCCGTGGAGCTTGTGCGTAAGCTCGCAGGTCAAGTACCGATTTTCGGTGTTTGTCTGGGACATCAAATCATCGCCGAGGCCTTCGGTGGTAGAACCGTCTGCGCGGATGAACCCGTCCACGGCAGGGCAACCCGGGTATGGCATGATGCCCAGCTCGAATTCGCGGGGGTCTCGAATCCCTTTCCGGCCGGACGGTATCACTCGCTGATTGCGGATCGAGACTCGCTCAGCCGGGAACTCGAGGTCTCGGCCTGGACGGAAGATGGCTTACCCATGGCCATCCGCCATAGACGCTTTCCGATCGTGGGTTGGCAGTTTCACCCGGAGTCGGTGCTGACCCCGTTGGGACTTGATCTCCTACGAAACCTGCTGCTCGCGTGGAGTCAATCGCCGGGCTTTCTCAGATGACACTTCGGTAAAGCGTCAATCCGGAACGAAGGGGCCTAACACATACTCTCATTGAAGCAGGCCGTAATCGACGAGGACCTTGCGGAGCCGGTTCTCCTGGTCAGGAGAAAGCGGTGTCAACGGCAAACGCAATTCTCCGGTATCCCGTCCTAGCAATCGCATGGCCGCCTTGATGGGGATGGGATTCGTGGACAATCCCAGCATGTCACGAGCCAAGGGGAATAGCTTTTTGTGCCAACGAATGGCCTCTGAGATGTTGCCTTCTTCAAAGGCCCGAATCATGGCAATCATATCCTGTGGCACGATATTCCCGATCACCGAAATCACACCGCGGCCACCCACGGACAGGATTGGCAGAGTGAGGCTGTCATCCCCACTGAGGACCGTTAAGTCCGTCTGTGTCGTCAATTGCGAGACCTGATCCAAAGAACCGCTGGCCTCTTTGACCATGGCGATGTTGGGAAACTCGGCCAAGCGGAAGAAAGTTTCCGGTTCGATGTTTCGTCCGGTTCGACCGGGAATATTGTAAATACAAATAGGAATATCGACCGCCTGTGCGAGGGCTTTGAAGTGCTGGTACAAGCCCTCTTGCGGAGGTCGGTTGTAATAGGGCGACACGACCAAGACCGCGTCGGCCCCCACTTGGGCGGCAAACCGCGTCAGTTCGAGGGCTTCTTCGGTGCTGTTGGAACCCGTCCCCGGCATAACCTTGACTCGGCCACTTGCCGCCTTGATCACCGCCGAGATAACCTCGCGGTGCTCAGGATGTGACAACGTGGGGGATTCGCCCGTTGTTCCGACCGGGCAAAGACACGTCACACCGGCCTGAATCTGAAACTCGACTTGCTCCTCGAGTCTGGCGTAGTCAACTTGTCCGTCACGAAAGGGTGTAATCAAGGCAACGGACAGCCCGGCGAATTGTTCAGCTCGTGTGGTCATAGATTTCTCGTGACTGTTCTGGAAAGGAAGTTCGATGCTTACGGCGTCACAAGCTTACCAAACAATCATTGGAAATGTTCGGAATGGGATGCTGCCCAGACCATCAGGTCCTTCATTTCACGAACGGCCTGAACCATTCCCACGAGCACGGCCCTGGCCACAATGCTGTGCCCGATGTTCAGTTCTTCCATCCCCGGGATGGCAGCCACTGGTTGAACGTTGCGGTAGGTCAAACCGTGGCCGGCGTGCAACTTCAAGCCCCGCTGAAGGACCTCCTGGGAAACCTTTCGCAGTTGCTGTAATTCCTGCTCTTGGGCCTTCCCCGAAGAATTGGCATACCGACCCGTGTGGAGTTCGACGGCCACGGCCCCCGTTTTGGCTGCTGCATCGAGTTGGGCCAAGTCCGGATCGATGAATAGGCTCACATCGATCCCGGCATCTTGTAGCCGCTTCACAAAGTCCGTGACTCGGGCCAATTGACCGGCAACGTCAAGCCCGCCCTCCGTGGTGATTTCCTCACGGCGCTCCGGAACCAATGTCGCCTGGTCTGGTTTAACGGCCAGGGCAATGCCCGCGATTTCTTCCGAGCAAGCCATTTCCAGGTTCAATTTGACGGCCGTTGTCTCCCGCAGAAGTCGCAGGTCACGGTCCTGAATGTGTCGGCGGTCTTCTCGCAGATGAATGGTGATACCGTCGGCCCCACCAAGCTCCGCCAAAGCCGCTGCCCAGACGGGGTCCGGCTCGTAGGTCCGTCTGGCCTGTCTCAACGTGGCAACATGATCGACATTAACACCCAGGTGGATCATTTCCAAGAGCACCAAATAACACTCAGCTAAAGCAAACCGTAAAAGGCCGGGAGAGGAGGCCCTCTCACCGCAAAACCCGATTAGCGCGATTATATCGGCAACGCATACGGCCGCAAAGAAACCCTTCGTGACAAACCGACGTTGGCAAGTCCGTGACTTGTTACAACCGTTATGGAGTCATGGAGTTGTCGCTACGGGACCGTATTCCAGTGGTGACAGGTGGCTTCCTTGTCGATTGCATGCGAGCAACACCAGCGAACGAAGCCCCATGACAAGGGCATACCGTCCCCACCCATTATGCTCCCCCGTTGTTTGTTCCCCGATATAGTTTTCGGTTGAGCGCCGGGAAGAACGCA
>FWWL01008850.1_pt1 | contig 12648 bp, 11 predicted proteins | sample 2228331 | NCBI WGS metagenome assembly FWWL01 (sample SAMEA103939775, study PRJEB20133) | metagenome | reverse complement strand
CGGCAGGCCCGTCTCCCGCCGCACGGCCTCGGTGACGGTGGCCGCCAGGGCGGGGTGGTAAGCGAACTCCAGGCCGTTCTCCACGTTGGGACAGCTGATGTTCAGCTCCAGGGCGCTTATCCCGGGGAGGCCGTCCAGGGCCCGCGCCAGGGCCACGTAGTCCTCCACCCGCTCGCCGGCGATATTGGCCACCACCGGTACCTGCCAGGTGGCCCATACCGGGGCCATCTCCCGGACCACGACCTCCAGGCCCACGTTCTGGAGGCCGATGGAGTTGATAAGGCCGGCAGGGGCCTCCACCAGCCGCGGCTGGGGGTTGCCCTGACGGGGCCGCAGGGTGATGCTCTTGCTGACGATGGCCCCCAGGGCGTCCAAGTCCAGGTAGCGGTGGAGCTCCAGGCCGTAGCTGAAGCAACCGGAGGCCACCATCACCGGATTGGCCAGCACCAACCCCCGCTTCCCCCGGCCTCCAATCTCCACCTGCAGGCGCATACCCTACGTCTAGTATACGGTGAGGGGCACAAAAGGGGGCCGCCACCAGCGGCCCCCGCCTCCTGTGCCCCTCTATAGCCTACAGGGCCAGGGCCATCTCCCCTTCGGTCTGCCCGGCCAGGGAGAAGCCTCCCTCCTCGTCCAGATCCGCCGGGCGCCGGGCCACGGGCTCGGTGGCCGGCTCCTCACCCCAGTAATAAGACTCGGGGGTGGAATTGCGGAACTCGCGCACCGCACCACAGCGCCGGCAACGCCCCACACTCATCGCCCCACTGGGGGTAGCGATGACCCAGTGGTGCCGGCACTGGGCCACCACCTGCGGCGCCTCTGCACCTGCCTCCCTCTCCAACACCGCCTCGCCCATCTCCACATCACCTCCACCATATAGATAACGACCAAACCCCATCCGCTACACCGCGACCACCTTTCGACATTGTTACATTCTTCACTAGCATGGCCATTATAGCAAGCCCCCCCAAGGTTGTCAAGGCGCTTATGGTAAATACAATTAGCTCTTTTCTAATCGGTCAAACCTGGCGCTGGGGATGGGGTCCGTGTTATACTTTGGGGGGAGAGGTGGGGGGAGGTGCAAGGGGTTTCATGCACCCGACCAAGAGGCAGATCCTGGACTACCTGAAGCGGCACGGCCGGGCGACCATCGATGAGCTGGCGCGGGCCTTGGCCCTGGCCCGGGCCACCGTGCGCCAGCACTTGGTAGCCCTGGAGCGGGATGCCCTGGTGGCGGCGCAGGAGGAGCGGGGGGCCAGTGGGCGCCCCCGCTACGTGTTCTATCTGGGGGCCGCCGGGCACGATGCCTTCCCCAAGCAGTATGGGGAGCTGGCCCTTTTGGTCCTGGAGGAGGTGGGGAGGCTGGAGGCCGGCGACCTGGAGGGCCTCTCCGCCCCTGAGAAGCGGGCCCTGGTCCTGGGGCGGGCCCTGGAGAGGATGGCCCGGGCCCGCGCCCCCCTCTTGGAGGGCAAGGGCCTCTCCCAGCGGGTGAAGGTGGTAGCCCAGCTCATCCGGGAGGAGGGGGGCCTGATCGAGTGGCGCCGCCTGGAGGAGGGCTACGAGATCATCGACTACAACTGCCTCTACCAGCGGGTGGCCGAGGCCCACCAGGAGGTCTGTCAGGGGCACGTCCAGTTGCTGGCCCGCCTCCTAGGCCGGCCCGTGCGCTGCCTAGAGTCCCAGAGCCAGGGGGCCCCTGCCTGCCGATTCGTGGTCCAGGCCCTCCCAGGCGACGTCTGACACGGAGGCGCAGAGATGAGCGGGGACAAGCTTACCCGGGAGGCGGTGCTGGAGGCCCTTAAGGCCATCCGCGATCCCGACCTAGGGCGGGACATCGTCTCCCTGGGCTTTGTAGGCCTGGAGGATGTGGCCTTATGCGGTGACCGGGTGAAGGTGACCATCACCCTCACCACCCCGGCCTGCCCGGTGCGGGAGGAGATGCGCCGGCAAGCGGAGGCGATCCTCCTCTCCCTCCCGGGCATCGCCCATGCCGAGGTGGAGATGAAGGCCCAGGTGCGGGCCACGGGCTTCCGTGGGCCACGGCCGGTAGCGGGGGTGCGCAACCTCATCGCCGTGGCCTCCAATAAGGGGGGCGTAGGCAAGAGCACGGTGGCCGTCAACCTGGCCCTGGCCCTGCGCGACTTTGGGGCGCGGGTGGGGCTTCTGGACGCCGACCTCACCGGGCCCAATGTGCCCACCATGCTGGGCCTGCCCCCAGGCTTCCAGGCCGACCGGGGCCTGTCCATCGTCGAGCGCTACGGCATCAAGGTGGTCTCCCTGGGCTTCCTTTTGCCCCCAGGAACGGCAGTCATCTGGCGGGGGCCTTTGATCGGCACTGGCATCCGCCAGCTACTGCACGAGATCCCCTGGGGGGAGGACGGGGAGCTGGACTACCTGGTGGTGGACCTGCCCCCCGGCACCAGCGATGCCTCCATGAGCCTGGCCCAGGACGCCACCGTCACTGGGGTGGTCATCGTCACCACCCCCAACGCCGTGTCCATCGAAGATGCCCTAAAGGCCATCTCCCTCTTCGAGCGCCTCAACGTCCCCATCTTTGGGGCCATCGAGAACATGAGCTATTTCGTCTGCCCCCACTGTGGAGGGCGGGTGGACATATTTGGCCACGGGCTGGTGGAGCAGGCCTGCCGAGAGACAGGTCTGGACTACCTAGGGGCCATCCCCCTAGACCCCAAGGTGCGGGAAGGGGCAGACAAGGGGGTGCCCATCCTGGAGGCCGAGCCCCAGTCCCCTGTGGCCCAGGCCATCCGGGCCATCGCCCAGAAGGTGGCGGCCAAGGCCAGCATCCAGCACTTTGTGGCCCAGGGCCTGCAGGGGCGTTAGGGGGCCCGGAAGACCCGCCTCCCCTCCAGGCGCACCAGGCGGCCGAAGTTGGGGGGCGGGAAGTGCCCGAAGGCCACCCGCAACCCCTCGCTCTCTAGGAAGTCGAACACGCGCCGCCTGGTCTCCGCCGCCTGCGCCGGGTCGGTGTCGAAGGTGGAAGACCAGTCCGTCCTGTCCACCTGTAGGGGGTGGTTGGCCAGGTCGCCGGCGATGAGGGCCCTCTCCCCCTGGGAGGCGATGAGGATGCTGGTGTGGCCGGGGGTGTGGCCAGGGGTGGGCATGGTGGTGACCCCCTCCGCCAGGGTCACCTCGCCGGAGAACAGCTCCAACGCCCCCAGCTCTTGCAGGGGGAGGAGGGTCAGGCGGCCACCGGACTGGTCGATGCGCTCAGGGGCTGTGAAGTGCTCCCAGTCGGCCCGTGGCAGGTAGTAGCGGGCGCGGGGAAAGGTCAGGCGGGGACGTCCGGCCTCCTGTTGCACGTTCCAGCCCACATGGTCTATGTGCAGGTGGGTGCACACCACCACGTCGATGTCCTCTGGGCGCACCCCTTTCTCCGCCATGTCGTCCAGGAGGCGCCCCCGTGCACCTCCTAGCCAGGCGTGGGGGCCGGGGCCCAGGCCGGTGTCCACCAGCACCGTCCGCCCCCCAGAGCGGATGACGTAGGCCGAGGCGAAGGTCTGGTAACGTCCCTCAGGGGTGTAGGACTGGGGGTAAAGGTCACGGTAGGAGAGGATCTCCTGCATGTCCCGGCCAGGGAAGAGCATGGAGTGGTCAAAGACCATGCTCAGGTCCAGGAGCTCCAGCACCTCGATGTTCCCCACCCTCGTCACGTGCGTGGCCATGGCCCACCTCCCGCGCTCAGGATTCAGCAAGAGTATAGCCCTAAGGGGGGTAGCACCTCCAGCCCTTCACTGGATGTCCCACAGGCTGAAGCGAGGCCCATGGCGACAGACCAGGCGCATCCCCCGGCGGGTGGGGACGGCGCAGCCATAGCAGATGCCGGTGCCACAGGCCATGCGCTCCTCCAGGAGCACCTGCACCGGGCGGCGGAGGCCGCAGGCCCGGAGGGTGCGGGCCAGCTCAGCGTACATCTGGGGCGGGCCGCAGGCGAACACCTGGTGGGCCCAGGCCAGATAGCGAGGGACGAGCTCGGTCACCGGCCCGTGGTGGCCCCGGCTGCCGTCGTCGGTGGCCAGCACCACCTCCACATCCTGGGGCACCAAGGAGATGGGGACGAGCCTCTCCGCCGAGCGGGCCCCGTAGAGGAGGGTCACCGCCCGCCCCTTGGCCACCGCCTCCTCGGCCAGGCCCAATAGGGGGGCGATACCCAGGCCCCCGGCCACCAACAGGAGGTGGCGGGCGGAGGCCTCTACCGCGAACCCCCGCCCCAGGGGCCCGAAGGCCCAGAGGCGGTCGCCGGGGCGCCTCTGGGCCAGCCAGGCCGTGCCCCGCCCCCGCACGTCGAAGAGGATGGCCCACTGCCTCTCGCCCCCCACCTGGCGGAAGCGGTGGTAGCTCATGGGCCGGGGCAGGAGAGGGTCGAGCCCCTCCCCGCACAGGACCATAAGGAAGCGGCCGGGGCCTGCCCCTCGGGCCAGGGGAGGGGAGGAGAGCCACATGAGGAAGGTGTCCCGGCACACCTCCTCTTGGGAGAGCACCAGGGCCTGGGCCAGGCCCATGCTCCCGCTCATGGCCGTCGATATTCGGGGAGGGGGCGAACGGAGAACTGACGGTGGTCCACCAGGAGGGCCTCCACCGCCGCCCTGGCCGTGTCGATGGAGGTGAAGCAGGGGATGCGCTTCTCCACTGCCGCCCGCCGGATGTAGAAACCGTCCTTGATGGTGGCCGTCTGGGCCCCCTCAGGGGTGTTGATGACGACGTCTACCAGGCCTTGGTGGATAATGTCCACCACGTTGGGGTGGCCCTCCCCCAGCCTCTTAGTCACCTCGGCCACCTCTAGGCCCAGGCCCCGGATAAGGGCCGCCGTGCCCTCGGTGGCGTACAGGCGGTAGCCGGCCTGGGCCAGGCGGCGGAGGATGGGGATGGCCTCCGGCTTGGTGCGGTCGGCCAACGAGAGGAGGATGCTCCCCTTGGGGGGAAGGGCCATATCGGCGGCCATGAGGGCCTTGGCCAGGGCGGGGCGGAATTCGACGTCGATGCCCATCACCTCGCCGGTGGACTTCATCTCCGGCCCCAGGTAGGTGTCCACCCCCGCCAGCTTGGACATGGAGAACACAGGGGCCTTGACCGCCACCAGCCCCTGCTTGGGCCATAGCCCATAGGGATAGCCCATCTGGGGGATGGTCTTGCCCAAAAGGGTGCCCACCGCCAGACGTACCATGGGCACGCCCGTGGCCTTAGAGATGAAGGGCACAGTGCGGCTGGCGCGGGGGTTCACCTCCAGCACATAGACCGTGGACTGGCCCCCCTCACGGATGATGACGAACTGGACGTTGATGAGCCCTTTGAGGCCCAGGGCCCGGGCCAGGCGTCGCGTGTATTCCACCACCGTGTCCACCTCCTGGGGGGTGAGGCCCAGGGCAGGGTAGACAGCCATGGAGTCGCCGGAGTGGACGCCGGCCCGCTCGATATGCTGCATGATCCCAGGGATGAGGACGTCATGGCCGTCGCAGACGGCGTCCACCTCCACCTCGATCCCCTCCAGGTACTTATCGATGCGGATGGGGCGGCCCTCGCCTATTTGGGCCGCCTCCTGCACGAAGTGGATGAGCTGGCTGGCCCCCTCCACGATCTCCATGGCCCGCCCGCCTAGGACGTAGCTGGGGCGCACTAGCACGGGGTAGCCCAGGACGGCGGCCGTGCGCAGGGCCTCCTCCAGGCTCCGCACCGAGGCCCCCGGGGGCTGGGGGATGCCCAGCTCGTCCAGCAGGGCCTCAAACTGGGCCCGGTCCTCGGCCAGGTCGATGGCCTCGGCGGTGGAGCCCAAGAGAGGCAGGCCGGCGCGGGCCAGAGGCCAAGCCAAATTGATGGCCGTCTGGCCTCCGAACTGGACGATGGCCGGGGGCGGCCCGTCCTCGCCGGCCTCGTTTTCCAAGATGTCGCGTACCGCCTCCTCGTCTAAAGGCTCGAAGTAGAGGCGGTCGCTGGTATCGAAGTCCGTGGACACCGTCTCTGGGTTGCAGTTGACGATAATGGCCTTATAGCCCTCCCGCTGCAGGGCCCAGGCCGTGTGCACCGAGCAATAGTCGAACTCGATGCCCTGGCCGATGCGGATAGGCCCGGAGCCGATGACCAGGGCCTTAGGGCCCTCCAGGGGCGGGGCCTCGTTCTCCGCCCCCTCGTCCTCCTCGTAGGTGCTGTAGAAGTAAGGGGTCTGGGCCTCAAACTCGGCGGCGCAAGTGTCCACCATCTTGTACACCGGCCTTATGCCCCAGCGGCGGCGCATCTCCCGCACCTGCTCCGGCAGCATGTCGGCCAGGGTGGCGATGTCCCGATCGGGAAAGCCTTTGCCCTTGGCCTCCCGCAGAAGGGCGGGGGTGAGGGGCTCGGAGAGGAGGCGGCGCTCCAGGGCCACCAGGCCAGCCAGCTTCTCCAAAAACCAGGGATCGATGCCCGAGAGCTGGGCCAGCTCCATGACCCTGGCCCCCCGCCGCAGGGCAGCCATAAGGGCCCACAGGCGCAGGTCGTTGGGATGGGCCACCAGCTGGCGGATGTCCTCCTCTGTCCAGGAGGGGTCCTCCCACAGGAGGGTGCGGCCCCCCATCTCCAGGGAACGCACCGCCTTCTGCAGGGCCTGCTCGAAGGTGCGGGCGATGGCCATGGCCTCCCCCGTGGACTTCATCTGGGTGCCGATGGTGCGCTCCCCCAAGGGGAACTTGTCGAAGGGCCAACGGGGGATCTTGACCACCACATAGTCCAAGGCCGGCTCGAAGGCGGCGGTGGTCTTGCCCGTCACCCGGTTCTCGATTTCGTCCAGGCGGCGGCCCACAGCGATCTTGGCCGACACGCGGGCGATGGGGTAGCCGGTGGCCTTGGAGGCCAGGGCCGAGGAGCGGGAGACGCGGGGGTTGACCTCGATGACGTAGTAAGGGGGGCGGCCATCGGGGGGGAGGGCCCAGGGGGCGATCTCCTGCCTGGGGGCGAGGGCGAACTGGATGTTGCAACCCCCCTCCACCCCCAGGGCGCGGATGATCTTCAGGGCCGCCGAGCGCAACATCTGGTACTCCTTGTCGGTGAGAGTCTGGCTGGGGGCCACCACGATGCTGTCCCCAGTGTGCACCCCCATGGGGTCCATGTTCTCCATGTTGCACACGGTGATGCAGTTGTCCGCCCCGTCCCGCAGCACCTCGTACTCGATCTCCTTCCAGCCCAGAAGACAGCGCTCCAGGAGGACCTGCCCAATGGGGGAGGCCCGCAGGCCGATGGAGACGATGTGCTCCAGCTCCTCCATGGTGCGGGCCACGCCGCCGCCGGTGCCCCCCAGGGTGTAGGCCGGACGCACCACCAGGGGCAGGCCCAGCTCCCGGGCCACACGGCGGGCCTCTGTCAGGCTGGTGACCGCCTCGCTTTCTGGGCGGGGCTCGCCGATCTCGTCTAGGAGGCGCTTGAACAGCTCTCGGTCTTCGGCCCGGCGGATGGCCTCGATGGGGGTGCCCAGCACCGGCACCCCAAAGCGGTCGAGGACGCCGGCATCGGCCAGGGCTACAGCCAGGTTCAGGCCCGTCTGCCCCCCCAGGGTGGCCAAAAGGCCATCGGGGCGCTCCCGCTCGATGATGCGGGCCAGCACCTCCACCGTCAGGGGCTCGATGTACACCTTGTCGGCGATCTCCTGGTCGGTCATGATGGTCGCCGGGTTGGGGTTCACTAGGACGGTCTCGATGCCCTCCTCCCGCAGGGCGCGGCAGGCCTGGGAGCCGGAATAATCGAACTCCGCCGCCTGTCCGATGACGATGGGCCCTGAGCCGATGATGAGGACCTTTCTGGGCCTGCCCATCTTTCCCCTCACAGCGGCAGCTCGTATTGGATGCCCCGGGCCACGGCCTGGGCCAGGGCCCCTAGGTCGCCGAAGAAGCTGAGGGCTGGCTCGTTGCCCTGGGGTATGGTGCCTCGCAGGCGCTGGGCCCCCAGGCGGCGGGCATGCTCCATGGCCATGAGGGCCAACTGGGTGCCGATGCCCTGCCGGCGGAAGGGGGCAAGCACCCATACCCCCAAGACCAGGGTGCTCGGATCGTCAGGGGCCGGCTCCAGAATGGCAAACCCCGTCGCCTCTTGGCCCACCTTGGCGATGAACATGGCCCCCCGTCCCCGGTAAGCCTGCAGGCGGCGGGCCACCGCCTCGGCGGTCATGGGCTCCGGTAGGGCGGAGGCCTCCCGCCCCATCTCCTGCAGGATGCGCTGGGCCACGGTAGCGATGCCCTGGGCGTCGCGACGGGTTGCCCGTCGCACCTTTAAGGCCTTCATCTTCCCTCCTTGAACCGGTCCACCATCTCTAAGAACCGGGAGAACACGTACTCGTTGTCTCTGGGCCCGGGGGAGGCCTCCGAATGGTACTGGATGGTGAGGATGGGCAGCTCCCGGTGACGTAATCCCTCCACCGTGCCATCATGGAGGTGGATCTGCCATACCTCCAGGCCGCCCCGCAGACCTTCGGGGTCCACGGCGTAGCCATGGTTCTGAGAGGTGATGAAGACCTGCCCCGTGACCAGGTCCTTGACTGGGTGGTTGGCCCCCCGGTGGCCGAACTTGAGTTTGAAGGTGCGGGCCCCGAAGGCGCGGGCGATGACCTGGTGGCCCAGGCAGATGCCCAACATGGGCACCCGGCCCACCAGGGCCCTGCTGGTGGCCACCAGGTAGTCTAGCAGGGCGGGGTCGCCGGGGCCCGGCGAGAGCACTAGGCCGTCAGGCCTCAGGGCCAGCACCTCCTCCGCCGTGGCCGTACAGGGCAACACGGTAACCCGGCATCCCTCATGGCGCAGGAGGCGCATGATGTTGTATTTGACCCCGCTATCGATGACCACCACGTGGTGGCGGGGCGCCGGCGGCCCCTCCCATTCGTAAGGGGCGGGGGTGGTCACCTCCCGCACCAGGTCGGTGGTGCCGTAACGGGGTACCTGCTGCAGGCGGGCCAGGGCCTTATGGGGCGGCTCGTCCAGGGCGATGGCCCCCATCATCACTCCTCGTGTGCGCAGGCGGCGGGTGAGGGCGCGCGTGTCCACCCCCTCAAGCCCCGGGACCCCCTGCGAGGCCAGGTATTCGTGGAGGGTCATCTCCGCCCCCCAGTGAGAGGGGGCGGTACAGGCCTCCCGCACCACCAGGGCCCGCACCTGGATGCGCCCCGACTCCCCGTCCTGACGGTTGATGCCATAGTTGCCCACGAGGGGATAGGTGAGCACTAAGATCTGGCCGGCGTAAGAGGGATCGGTGAGCATCTCTTGGTAGCCGGTCATAGAGGTGGAGAAGACCACCTCTCCATAGGCAGGGGCGGGGGCGCCGAAGGGCCGCCCCCTGAACACGGAGCCGTCTTCCAGCACTAGATAGGCCCTCATTCCTCCCACACCACCTTTCCCTGATAGATGGTGCGGACGGCCCGGCCCCGCAGGCGCCACCCGGCTAGGGGGGTATTCTTGCCCTTGCTGGCGAAGGAGGCGGGGTCCACTGTCCACTCCCGTGCCAGGTCAATGGCCACCACATCCCCGGGGGCGCCCGGGCGCAGGGTGCCCAGGCCAGGCACGTGGCGGTGGAGGCCCAGGGCCCGCGCCGGCCCCACGGTGAAGGCCTCTATGAGGCGGTGGATAGTCAGACGCCCAGCGTGTACCAGGGTCAGGCCCAGGGCTAGGGCCGTCTCCAGCCCCGAGATGCCGGGGGCGGCCAGGTCGAACTCGCATAGCTTGTCCTCTGGGGCGTGGGGGGCGTGATCGGTGGCTATACAGTCGATGACCCCCTGGGCCAGGGCCTCCTGGCAGGCCTCGGTGTCTTCCGGGGTGCGCAGGGGCGGGTTCACCTTGGCGTTGGTATCGTAGGCCAGGTCGCCAGGGGCCCCGGGGCCCCCGGTCATGACTGCCTCGTGGGTCAGGAGGAGATGGTGAGGGGTCACCTCGGCGGTGACGGGCAGGGCTTGGGCCTTGGCCTGGGCCAGGTGGGCCACCGCCCCCCGCGTGCTGACGTGGGCCACGTGCAAACGGCCACCGGTCAGGCGGCAGAGGGCGATGTCCCGGGCCACGGCCACCTCCTCGGCCGCAGCGGGCGTGCCCCGGAGCCCCAGGCGCGCCGAGACCCAGCCTTCGTGCATCACACCGGTGGCCAAGGCGGGGTCCTCGCAGTGATCGATCACCGGCAGGGAGAGCATGCGGGCGTATTCCAGGGCCCGCCGCAAGAGGTGGGGGTCAGCCACTGGCTGACCATCATCGCTGAAGGCCACTGCCCCGGCCTCGGCCAGCTCCGCCAGGTCGGCCAGCTCCTTGCCCTGGCGGGCGCGGGTAAGGCAGGCGATGGGCAGGACGCGCACGTGCCCCACTCGGGCCGCCCTCTCCAGCACCCACCGCACCAGGCCCGGAGAGTCCAGGGGAGGCTCGGTATTAGGCATACAGCAGACGGTGGTGAAACCCCCGCGGGCCGCAGCCAGGGTGCCTGTCTCGATGGTCTCCTTATGCTCCAGGCCCGGCTCCCGCAGGTGGCAGTGCACGTCCACCAGGCCGGGGCAGACCAAGAGGCCAGAGGCATCTATGACCTGGGAGGCCTCCCGCCCCGCCTCTGGCCCCACGGCGGCGATGCGCCCGTCCACAATGAGGACATCCCCCACAGCGTCCAGCCCCTGTGCCGGGTCCACGATGCGACCGCCGCGGATAGCCAGGGTGCCCATGGCCCTAGCCCTCCTCCCTTCCGGCCAGGAGATAGAGGACGGCCATGCGCACGGCCACCCCGTTGCTCACCTGCTCCTGGATGACCGACTGAGGTGAGTACACCATCTCCGGCGCTAGCTCTACCCCCTCGTTCACTGGCCCCGGGTGCATGACCAAGGCCCCGGGGCGGAGGCGAGCGGCGTACACCTGGTACAGGCGCACGTATTCCCGCAGGGATGGCAAGAGCCCCCCCTCCATGCGTTCCCGCTGCAGGCGCAGGGCCATGACCACGTCTGCCTCTTCCATGGCCTGATCCACATCGTGGACTATCTTTACGCCTGGGAAGGCCTTCTCTGCCTCCGGGGGCATAAGGGTGGGCGGGCCGCAGAAGATGACCTGTGCCCCCAGGGCGGTGAGGGCCCAGAAGTTGGAGCGGGCCACCCGGCTGTGGGCGATATCCCCCACAATAACCACCTTGCGCCCCCGCAGGTCTCCCAGGTGGCGGCGCAAGGTGTAGACGTCCACGAGGGCCTGGGTGGGGTGGGCGTGCCAGCCATCGCCGGCGTTGACCACCCGCATGCGGGTGTGCCGGGCCACCAAGTAAGGGGCCCCCGACTGCCAGTGCCGCATCACCAGTATCTGGGCCCCTAGGGCCTCGATGGTGCGCACCGTGTCCAGCAGGGACTCCCCCTTGCGCACGCTGCTGTGCTCGACGGCGAAGTTGATCACGTCCGCCCCCAGGGCCTTGGCCGCCAGCTCGAAGGAAATGCGGGTGCGGGTGCTGGGCTCGTAGAAGAGGTTCACCACCGTGATGCCTCGCAGGGCGGGCACCCTGGGCACCTCCCGCTCCAGCACCTCTTGCATGACATCAGCAGTGTGCATTACCAGCTCCAGCTCCTCAGGGGTCAGCACGTCCACATCCAGCAGGTGTCTGTGCCGCCATGTGGAGGCCTGGGCTGGGGCCAACCTCTCCCTCATCCTCACTCCTCCAGCCGCACGATGACCACTTCGTCCCTTCCGTCCACCTCTTTTAGGCGCACCTGCACCTCCTCACGCCGGGAGGTGGGGATGTTCTTGCCCACGTAGTCGGCCCGGATAGGGAGCTCGCGGTGGCCCCGGTCCACCAGGACTGCCAGCTGCACCTGGGCCGGGCGGCCATAGTCCATGAGGGCGTCCAGGGCGGCCCGGATGCTGCGACCGGTGTACAGCACGTCGTCCACCAGCACCACCTTCTTGTCATCGATGCCCACAGGGATGTGGCTGCGGTGGAGGACGGGCCTAGTGCCCCGGCGGGGCAGGTCATCGCGGTAGAGGCCGATGTCCAGGGACCCTACGGGCACCTCTTGCCCTTCAAACTCCTGCAGGGCCTGGGCCAGGCGATGGGCCAGGGGGACGCCGCGGGTGTGCATGCCCACCAGCACCACCCCTTCCACACCCTTGTTGCGCTCGATGATCTCGTGGGCGATGCGCCGCAGGGCGCGGCGGATATCGGCCTCGGTCATCAGCAGGTGCTCATGCCCCGTGCCTTTCATGGCCAACAAAAAGCCCTCCCGTCTCCCCGACGGGAGGGCATGCCTGCCAACCGCGCTTGCGACCCAGCTCTCAATATTCCCCGTCTCCCTTGTCGGCCTCGCGGGACCGACTTAAAGGTGCGACAGGGCCACACCTGTCAGCTGACAGTGTAGCACGGGGGGAAGGGGGTCGGCAACCTCAGCGGGGGCGCTGGGTGTAGTCGCCGAAGGGCTCGTCCCGCTGGCGGAGGGCCTCCCGCAGGCCCTTCTCTAGCACCAGCCGTCGCCAGGCCATCCCCTCTGGGGTGTGGCGGGCGATGCCGTCCATAAAGGTGCCCAGGATCTGGGTGGTGCGCAGGCCCATGTTCTCGTAGGCCTGGTTGACCAAGAGTTTGCTCATCACCAGCTGGTTGAGGGGGATGGTGGCCAGGCGCCTGGCGAAGGCCTCCACCTCTTCCTGCAGGCGGTGGGGAGGGAAGGCGGCAGAGGCCAGCCCT
>FWWL01008846.1_pt1 | contig 12650 bp, 8 predicted proteins | sample 2228331 | NCBI WGS metagenome assembly FWWL01 (sample SAMEA103939775, study PRJEB20133) | metagenome | reverse complement strand
AAGGGGCGGGGCGAACTGCTCGCGCCGCTGGTGGGGGCGGTTCTGGCAGCGACGGTGGTGCAGGCGGCGACCGGGTTTGCGTTGACGCAGCTCCTGTCGAAGTCCGCGCAGAGACTGATCGCGGAGCTTCGCATGCGCGTGCAGAGGCACGTGTGCCGGCTGCCGGTGTCTTTTTTCGACAGCCAGAAGACGGGTCAGCTGGTGTCGCGGATCATGACCGACGTGGAGGGCGTGCGCAACCTGGTGGGCACGGGGCTGGTGGAATTCCTGGGCGGACTGCTGACGGCAGTGTTCTCGTTTGTGATCCTGCTGCGGATCAGCCCGCTGCTGACGCTGATGGCGCTGTGCATTGTGCTGGCCTTCGGGCTGGTGCTGCGGAAGGCGTTTCTCACACTGCGGCCGATTTTCCGGGAGCGGAGCCGGATCACGGCGGAGGTCACGGGGCGGCTGGCGGAGACGCTGGGCGGAATTCGCGTGGTAAAGGCGTATCACGCCGAGGAGCGCGAGGACGAGGTCTTTGCTGCCGGTGTGAAGCGGATTCTGGAGAACGTGTTCCGCTCGCTGACGGGCGTCTCGCTGTTGAGCCTTTCGGCGACGATTCTGCTGGGAATCGTGGGCGCGCTGGTGATGTATGTGGGCGGGCGGCAGATTCTGGCGGGCTCGCTGACACTGGGCGGCTTCGTGACGTTCACGGCGTTTCTGGCGTTCATGATCGCGCCGGTGTTTCAGGTGGTGGGCGTGGGGACGCAGCTGACGGAGGTGGTGGCGGGGCTCGAGCGCACGCGGGAGCTGCTCGACATGCCCGCCGAACAACAGGATCCGGAGCGCACCGTCGAGCTCGGGCCCGTGCGCGGCGAGGTGCGGTTCGAGGACGTGTGGTTCCGCTACGAGGAAGGAAAGGAAGTGCTGCGGGGCGTGAGTTTCGCTGCTCAACCGGGCACGGTGACTGCGCTGGTGGGGTCTTCGGGCTCGGGCAAGTCGACGATCCTTGGACTGATCGCATGCTTCTACAAGCCCGTGCAGGGACGCGTGCTTGTCGACGGCGTCGACCTGTCGAAAGTGACGCTGGAAAGCTACCGGCGGCAGCTGGGCGTGGTATTGCAGGAGACGTTCCTGTTCGACGGGACGATTCGCGAGAACGTGCAGTTCGCGCGCCCGGACGCGAGCGAGGAGGAGGTGCTGGAGGCGTGCCGGTTGGCGCGCGTGGACGAATTCGCCGAGCGGCTGCCGGACGGGTATGACACTGTGGTGGGCGAGCGGGGGGTGAAGCTGAGCGGCGGGCAGAAGCAGCGCGTGTCGATTGCGCGGGCGATCCTCGCCAATCCGCGGATCCTCCTGCTGGACGAGGCTACTTCCAGCCTGGACAGCGAGACGGAGGCGCTGATTCAGGCAGGGCTGGGGCACCTGATGCAGGGGCGGACGACCTTCGTGATCGCGCACCGGCTGTCCACGATCCGCAGGGCGCACCGGATCCTGGTGGTGGAGGAGGGGCTCGTGGCGGAAGACGGCACGCACGAGGAGCTGATGGCGGCGCGGGGGCGGTATTACGAACTCTACACGCGGCAGCACGGGCTGGAGCAGAACCTGTTTCTGGCGCCGGGCGAGGCGGACGTGGTGGAAGAGCCTGCTGCGGAGTGAGGCTCCGCCGGGCGGCGGGCGCGCCGCCCGGGACTGCGGCAGGCACAGGGTTGAAGCAGACATTCAGACCTGATAAAAGTGTTACGGGTCCGAGCGGGGAGCCTGCCAGGGGTGGCAGGAAACGCTTCGGTTCTCCAGAGACGCTTTGGTCATTGAGAGGAGTCAGAATGAGAGGTTTCTTTCGGGCCGTCCTGGTGACGGCCTTTTTCGTTTTTGCAGGCCCCGTGCAAGGGCAGACGGTGACGGGGTCTCTGATGGCGACGGTGCAGGATCAGGCCGGGGCGGTGGTGCCCATGGCTGAGGCGACGCTGACGAACCAGGCGACTGGAGCGTCGATCGCGTCGAGGACGAACGAGGCAGGCATTGTGCTTTACCCGGGCCTGACGCCGGGCGTGTATACGCTGAGGATCACGGCGCCGGGCTTCCGGACGTATCAGGTGCGGGACATCACGATCACGGCGAACGAGCGGAGGACGCTGGGTACCATCACGCTGCAATTGGGGCAGGTTCAGGAAAGCGTGGAAGTGGTGGCGGAAGCGACGCCCGTGCAAACGGCCTCGAGTGAACGCTCGGGGCTGATTTCCGGCGACCAGATTCTGAACATCGCGATCAAGGGGAGGGACTTCCTCGGGCTGTTGAGCACGCTGCCCGGAGTGATCGACACCAACGTGGGTTCCCGCGAGGTGGTGATGACGGGCAACATCCTCAACGGGCTGCACGTGAACGGCGGGCGCACCACGTCAATCATGTACGCGCTGGACGGCATCTCCGCGGTGGATACGGGTTCGAATTCGAGCGTCCACAATGCGCCGAACATGGACGCCATTGCAGAGGTGAAGGTGCTGACGAGCAACTATCAGGCCGAGTACGGGCGCAACAGCGCGGGCACGATCAACGTGATCATCAAGAGCGGGACGCAGGATTTTCGCGGAAGCGCCTATTGGTACTACCGGCACGAGTCGCTGAACGCGAACAATTTCTTCTCGAACCGCACCGGCACGCCGCGGCCGATTTACCGCTTCAACAGCGGCGGATACTCGATCGGCGGCCCCATCTATGCGCCGGGAAAGTTCAATGTGGACAAGGACAAGCTGTTCTTCTTTTTCTCGCAGGAATTCGTGCGGAGGCGGCTGTACCCGGGCATCCGGTTTGTGACGACTCCGACGGCGCTGGAACGGCAGGGCGACTTTTCGAAGACGTTCGACACCAACGGGGCGCTGATCAAGATCCGCGATCCGCTTTCCGGAGGCTATTTCCCGGGCAATATCGTGCCGGCGTCGAGAATCAACCCGCTCGGGCAGGCGATCCTGAATTTTTATCCGCTGCCGAATTACACCGATCCGGATCCGAAGCTGGTCTACAGCCGCAACTACCGGACGGACATCAGCGGGCGCAACCCGCGGCGGCAGGAGGTGATCCGGATCGACTACAACGTGACGTCCACGCTGCGGGCCTACTTCCGCGGCATCCGGGACAACGATGACGAGGAGTGGCCCTACGGATCGTGGGTGACGGGCAGCATCAACTACGACCTGACCAACACGCTGAGACCGCAGCGGGGGCGCGGCGGAGTGATCAATCTGACGAAGGTCTTCAGCCCGACGATGGTGAACGAGTTCATCTTCGGCGCCACCAACCGCAGCCAGACCTTCAACCCGGTGGAGCCGGAGAAGGTGGCCCGGAGCCGGATGGGCAACATCGGGCAGTGGTATCCGCACGCGAACGAGTCCAAGGCGGTGCCGAACGTGACGTTCGGCGGCGTGCCGAACTACATCAACAATTCGCTCGGCAACATCCCCTACACGAACCGCAACCCGGTGTTCACGATCTCGAACAACCTGAGCAAGCTGGCAGGCAGGCACTCGCTGAAGGCGGGCATTTACTTCGAGCGGATGCGCAAGGACGAGGTGGGCAACCCGAACACGCGCGGGGCGTTCGATTTCGGCAGGAACGCGAACAATCCGCTGGATGCCAACTGGGCGTTCGCCAACGCGTTGCTCGGCAATTTCAACAGCTACTCGGAGGGGACGTTCCGGCCCTATTCCCACTACCGTTATTCGCAGGTGGAGTGGTTTGCGCAGGATTCGTGGCGCGTGATTCCGCGGCTGACGATCGACTTCGGCGTACGTGCCTATTATGCGCCGTCGGCGCACGACGACCGGTTCGCGATCACGACGTTTGATCCGGCGCTGTACGACCGCAGCAAGGTGGCGACGATGATCGTGCCGGGCAAGAACGCGGCAGGCAAGCGGATCGGCGTGGACCCGCGCACGGGGACCGAATATCCGCTGCCTTATATCGGGCTGTTCGTTCCTGGCAGCGGAGACACGGCGCCCGGCATGGTGGTGGGCGGCAAGGGATACGTGGACACGCTCTACACAACGCCTTTGTTCAGCTTCGGCCCGCGTTTCGGCATCGCCTACGACCTTACCGGCGACGGCAAGACGGCGATCCGGGCGGGTTGGGGCCTGTTCTTCGACCGCCCGCAGGGCAACGTCTATTCGGGCACGAACGGGCAGCCCCCGGTTGCCTATACGCCGACGCTGTATTTCGGCACGCTGGATACGTTCCTGCAATCGCAGGGGACCTACGGGCCGAGCAGCGTGAACGCCCCGCAGGTGGGCGAGCAGCCGCTGCCGCGCGTGATGAACTTCAGCTTCGGCATCCAGCGGGAGGTGGGCTTCGGCACGGTGATCGACGCCTCCTACGTCGGCAGCCTCGGCCGCAGCCTGCTCTACGTCCGGGACATCAACCCGATCCCGATGTACGCCCGGTTCGACCCCAACAACGTGGACTGGACCACCGGGAGCCCGTTGCCGGACAATTTCCTGCGGCCTTATTACGGGCAGAGCAGCATCAACGTGCGCGGCTTCGGAGCGACTTCCAACTACCACTCCTTCCAGCTCACGGCCAACCGGCGCATGAAGAACGGCCTGCAGTACGGCGTGGCGTACACCTTCTCGAAGGCTCTGGGCGTGGGCGCCGCTGATTTCGACAGCGTGAGCCCGTACTTCTCGATGCGCGAGCGCAACTACGGGCTGCTCAGCTACGACGCCACGCATGCGATGGTCATCAACTACACCTACGAGCTGCCGAACCTTGCGGCCCGGTGGAAGAACGGGTTCCTGAACCAGGTGTTCGGCTACTGGCAGCTCTCGGGGATCACCACGTTCCAGTCGGGCTTCCCGTATACGCCGACGTTCTCCACGTCGGACACGGTGGATCTGACGGGATCGAGCGAAGGCGCGCGCATCACGGTGCTGGGCGACCCGAGATTGCCCAAGGACCAATGGACGTTCGACCGGACGTTCCGCACGGAGATGTTTGCGCGGACCCCGAAGGGGGATTTCGGCAACGCGGGCATCGGGCTGCTGCGAGGTCCGGGAATCAACAACTTCGACATCAGCGTGACCAAGCGCTTCCCGGTGACCGAGGAGCGCTACTTCTGGTTCCGGGCGGAGTTCTTCAATGCGTTCAACCACACGCAGTTCTCCGGCGTTTCGTCGGCGGCGCGGTTCGATCCGGCGGGGAACCAGATCAACCTGAACTTCGGCGCCTACACAAGCGCGCGTGATCCGCGGCGGATTCAGCTTTCGCTGCGGTTCATGTTCTGAAGCGCGGAGCAACGGGGCGGCACGTCCTCGGGCGTGCCGCCCTTCTTGTGCTCGGCGAACCGGGCAGGGACGCTGCCGGAGGCGAGGCGCTTCAGACGCGGTAGTGATCCGGGCGCCACTGCCGGATCGCGCGCTTGATGGCGTCCGGAGCCATGTTCTCTTCCGCCGCTCGCCGCGCGAGTTCGACGAACTCGCCATCGGAGGCGAAGCGCAGGGCGACGATCTGCTTCACGCTCAGGCGCGGATCGAGCAGTTTTCCGGCGAGGACGAAGTGGCGCAGGTTTTCTTCGGCACGAATGGCGCGGTCCTGCGCCTTCAGGGCGTAGATGCGGGCATAGCCGGCGATGAAGAGCGCGCAGAAGGCGAGGACGGCGATCAGCGAGGCGCTGTACAGGCGCTGATGGTCGCCGAGGGATTTCCAGAGGTTCACGAGCGAGCCGATGCAGGTGAGCAGCAGCACCGGCGAGAGGAGGAAGTGGTAGCCGGGATCGAGCCGGGCGTGATCGGCGTAAGACTGTTCTTTCATCGCTGGCCTCATGGTGAACGCCCTCCGCTGAAACGCGAATCCGGCGAAAAGGGCGGGCTGCGCGCCCCAGATCATGATAGCGGCTGCCGGTCTGCGGCGGCGCCCGAGACAACGATGCCGGCTCCGGCAGGAGCGGCGCGGAATTTCGCCAGTCGGCGCGGCGCGCGCGGCGGCGGGGGTTGACACCTGCGGCTCAGGACGGAGAGCCCATGCGGCGTTGCAGGGCGGGACCGGGAATCTCTGCGTGTGCGCGCGCTCCGCGCGTGGCGAGGATCTCCTCGCCGAGCGCGCTCAGCCGCCGGACGGCGCGCAGCCAGACGACGGACGCAGCGTAGTACCTTCGCGCGGAGGCGAGAGCGCGCCATTGCTCCAGAGCCTGATCTCCGCGCAGTGCGTCCGGGGCTGGCGTGCCGGCGCCGACGGGCTCGGCGCAGAGCCGCAAATTGCCGCCGTCGGAGGGGTGGAGAGCGAGAGAAGCTTCCAGCCGGCGGCGCGGGCGCAATCCGCGAGGGTGTCTGCGGTGAAGTAGTACAGATGGGCCTTGTGCCAGCGGCGGGCGGGGGGGGGGAAGGGCGCCTGCAGATTCGGAGTTTCCAGAGCCAGCCGTCCGCCGGGCGCGGCGGCAGCACGCAGCTTCTGCAGGAACGCGACGGGATCGAGGGTGTGCTCGATCAGGTGGAAGGAGCAGACCACGTCGAAGCGTTCCTGCGGCGGAGGGGATTGCTCGACCCATGCATTCTGCACCGGGACGCCGAGGCATTCCCGGGCGTAGGAGGCCAGAACGGGATCCGGTTCGATGCCGCGGGCATCGAAGCCGGCGAGCGAGAGCACGAACACGGTTTCCCCGCCGTCGCAGCCGGCATCCAGAACGCGGGCGCCCGGACGGGCGGTCTGCCGGATCCACTCCAGACGGTCCAACGCAATGCGGGCGTGGCGGTACATGCGCCGCGGGGACGGCAAGCGGGCGTTCTTGTCTTCCCGCCGGGATTGGCGCTCGTAGAAGTCGCGGTGCGCTTCCGGCGAGGGACGCGGAGAGACGCGGACGAGGCCGCAACCGTGGCAAAGCACGATCCGGAGCGGGGCGCCCGAGCGGTCGCGCGTGCCGATCGTCGCGGCTTCGCGCCGTTGACAGAGCGGGCAGTCATCGGGCTGGATGGACCATGGCCCGGGCGGCCGCATATTCCAACAAGGTGACCCGGGCCCGGCGCAGGATGCAATGGACGCGCTGCCCGCGGCGGCTGAGGCTGCCGCCGGGGATCCGCCGTCAGGAGGGGACTTCCGAAAGGGCGCGTTGATACCGCGGATGGGCACGCGAGAGGTGGCGTTTCATGGCGCGGACAGCCGCCTCGGGATCCCGCTTCTCGACGGCCTTCAGAATTGCCGCGTGCTCTTTCAGGGTGAGATCTTCCACGTTCGGCGCATGGAGGAGCCGCGGATAGTGGCCGAAAATCCACCCGAGCATGGCCTCGCTGAGGGCGGGATACAGGGGGTTCCCGGTCAGGGAGGCGAGTGTGACATGGAAGCGGATGTCCGCCGTCATGAAGCGCACCGCGTCTCCGCGCGCCGCTTCCTGGGCTTGGAGTGCCTGCTGCAACTGCTCGATGCCCTCCTTCGTCGCCCGCCGGGCTGCCTCCCTTACCAGGAACTGTTCAAACGCGAGGCGGGCGTCGCGAAGCGCTTCGCGCATTTCCGGGGAGGTCGTCAACAAATGGCGGATGGTGGCGTCCATGCTGCGCAGAACGCCCCCGGCATCCAGCTGGACCACGCGCGCCCGCTCGCCGTGCTGGATCTCGATCAGCCCCATCCGTTCGAGAGTCTGAAGGGCTTCCCGAACCGCCGGGCGTCCAACTCCAAAGCGCTCCATCAGGGCGCGCTCTCCGGGCAGGCGGCTGCCGGGCGGAAGCTCGCCGCGTTCGATGAGGGCCAGCAAACGGTCCAGCACCTGATCGGCCAGCTTCTTGCGGACGAGTTTCTCTTCGTTGTTCCCGGACAAGTCCATGCTTTCATCATACCGGCGGCACCCATGGGACGCCTTCGACTGATCAGGACAGATGATCATCACAACTGCCGGCGGCCAAATCGTGCGGTCCGGGTTGCCAGAAGCGGCACGCGCCCTGTCCGGGCAGCGGAACAGCCGGGCTGTTGCGGGAGCGCCGGGCGGCTTCAGGCCCGCTCCCTTACGGGCCAGAACTCGCTTTCGGTTCGCGCCTCCCGCATGAGGCGGGCGAGAGTGGCGGCGATATCGGGCTTGTCCGCGGCGAGGTTGCGCCGTTCCCCGAGGTCGTCGTCCAGGTTGTACAGTTCCAGAGGCCCGTTCAGCCCCTTGCGAATGCCCTTCCACGGTCCCATGCGCACCGCCTGCGAGAATCCGCCCTCGTGGAACTCCCAATAGAAGTAGTCGTGCGGCTTCTGCGGCTGCCCCAGCAGCGCGGGAACGATGGACATGCCGTCGAGCCCTGCGGGCGGTTCCGCGCCGGCCAGCTCGGCGAACGTGGGCAGGATGTCCCAGAAGGCCCAGGGGAAATCGCTGGTCTGTCCGGGGCGGATGCGCGACGGCCAGCGGGCCAGCATGGGCACGCGGATGCCCCCTTCAGTGAGGTCGCGCTTGATGCCGCGCAAGGGGCCTGAGGATTCGAAGAACTTCGGGTCGTGCCCGCCCTCCTTGTGAGGGCCGTTGTCGGAGGTGAAGAGAACCAGCGTGTTGTCGTCGAGGCCCTTGCGCCTGATTGTCTCCAGAATGCGGCCGATGTCGGCGTCCATGCGCGTGATCATGGCCGCGAATCCCTTTTCCGGCCGCGGCCACGGGCGGTTCTCATAAGGACCGTAGGAGGGGACTTCCATGCCGTCGCCGGAATCGCGCCCCATCTCGTTGTTGGCGTGAGGAGCGGTGTAGCAGAGATGGAGGAAAAACGGATTTGAGCCATCCTGTTTTTCCAGGAATTGCAGGGCGCGCTGCGTGAACAGGTCCGGCGCGTAGTCCTTCCGCTGCAGGCCCATGTTGCCGCGGCACAGCCACGCCGTTTCACCGTCGAGCAGGTGTTCCGGGTAATAGTTGTGGGCGTGCAATTGGGAGAAGAAGCCGAACCATTCGTCGAAGCCCTTGCGCGTGGGGTAACCCGTGGAGCCAAGCTCGCCGAGGCTCCATTTGCCGAACAGTGCCGTGCGGTAACCGGCTCGCTTGAGGATCTCGGTGACGGTGAGGTCTTCGGGGCGCAGAGGCAGGTCGGGGGAGCGGTTGCCGCGGGTGCGTGCATGTCCGGTGTGGAGTCCGGTCATTAGAGAACAGCGCGAAGGAGCGCAGACGGTGGAGCCCGCGTAGGCGGAGGTGAAGCGGATGCCTTCCGCAGCCATCCGGTCGAGGTTGGGCGTGAGGATGCGCGTTTGCCCGTAGCAGCCGAGATCGCCGTAGCCGAGGTCGTCGGCAAGAATCAGGATGATGTTCGGGCGCGGCGCTGCGGGGGGCGTCTGGAAGGACGCGGCGCCCGCAGCCGCAGCCCCGAGAAACTGGCGGCGGTTCACCATCTGCGTGCCCATTCCTGCATGCTCTCCTTGAGCGCCACGGCCGTCTGGGCGTGGAGCTCCACCGTGTCCTGCGTGGAGCGGGCATAGCCGCCCGCGAGGGTCACGGCGACGGGTATATGTTTTCGCAGCGCGAGGTCGAAGACAAGCCGGTCGCGCTCGTAGAGGCCCTCGCGGGTGAGTGAGAGGCCGCCGAGCTGATCGTCGAAGTAGGGGTCGACGCCGGCGACGTAGATCAGGATCTCGGGGCGGAAGCCGAGGACGGCGGCTTCGCAGGCGGGGCGAAGCCGGGAGAGGTATTCCCCGTCTCCGGCGCCATCTTCGAGATGGATGTCGATGGTGGAGGGCGGCTTTACGGCCGGGTAGTTGTTGAAGTGGTGGATGGAGAGGGTGAAGACATCGGGATCGCCCCCGAAAATCGCCGCCGTGCCGTTGCCATGATGGACGTCGGTATCCACGACGAGCGCCTTGCGCAGCACCCCTTCGCGTTGCAGGACGCGCACGGCGACCGCGACGTCGTTGACGGCGCAGAACCCCTCGCCGTGAGCGGGAAAGGCGTGGTGGAAGCCGCCGCCGATGTTGAAGCACGCGCCGTCGGAGAGGGCGCGGCGGGCCGCGAGCAGGGTGCCTCCGGTGGCGAGAAACACGCCTTCGACCATGCGCCGCGAGTAGGGGATTTCCAATTTCAGGATCTCGTGGTAGCTGAGCTTGCCCCGCTCGAGCTTTTCGATCCACTCGGGTGTATGCACGCAGAGGAGCTGTTCCCGGGTGGCGGGGGGCGGTTCGAGGAAGTCCTCTTCGGAGGCGATGCCGCGCTCGAGCAGCAGACGGCGGATGAGGCGGTATTTCTGGGCGGGGAAGATGTGCGCGCCAAGGTTGAGGTCGTACCGCTCGTGGTAGATGAGCTTGAAGGGAAGCACGGCGGGCTTTATTCTCCCGCCTGGAGGGCGGTGAGGATGCCGAGACGGTAGATGTCCTCTGCCGAGCATCCTCGCGAGAGGTCGTTGGCGGGTTTGGCGAAGCCCTGGAACAGCGGCCCGGTGCAGACGGCGCCGCCGAGCCGTTCGACGAGCTTGACGCCGATGTTGGCGCTGCCGACGTCCGGGAAGATCAGCGTGTTGGCTTTGCCTGCCACAGTGGAGCCGGGGGCTTTCGACCGGCCGACGCTTTCCACAAGGGCGGCATCGGCCTGCAGTTCTCCATCCACGTGGAGATCCGGGCGGCGGGCTTCGACGATGCGCCGCGCCTCGATCACCTTGGAGGCGAGCGGGTGGCGGGCGCTGCCCTTGGTGGAAAAGGACAGCAGCGCGACGATGGGTTCCACGCCCATGACGTTGCGCACGGTGTCTGCGGTCGCGATGGCGATGTCGGCCAGCTGCGAGGGGGTGGGTTCGATGACCAGCGCGGGGTCGGCCATGGCGAGCACGCCGCCCGCGCCGCATTGTTCGGCGTGCGTGCAGACGATCATGACGCCGGAGGCGGTCTTGATGTCGGGCCGCATGCCAATCGTGCGGTGGGCGGCGCGGAAGGTGTCGGCGGTGGTGGTGGCGGCGCCGCCAACAAAGCCGTCGGCGTCGCCTGCGGCGACCATGAGTCCGGCAAAGACGAGGGGGTCAAGCGCCATGCGGCGGGCTTCCATCTCGGTGATGCCGCGCGAGCGGCGCTTCTCATACAGCAGCCGGGCATAATCGTTCAGCTTCGGATTGTTTTCGGGCTGCTCGACCACCACGCAGGAGGCGACGTGACCGCTCGGGCGCCCCATCAGGATGGGGATGGCCAGTTCTTCGGTGCAGAGGCGGTTGGCTGCGGCGATGACTCTGGGGTCCTCGCCTTCCGGAAAAGCGATGCGCTTCTTGCGGATCTGGCGCCTGAGCCGGGCCGTTTGGTGCTCGAAGAACCTCCGGGCGGATTCGGGGACCTGCATGAACTCTTCATTCTAGCGCCCGCGCCCATGTTGCGATGTTCCGGGATGAACGTCCGGTCTACAATCGAAGAGGACTGCCCGCCGCGCGGCGGGCCTGCCGCAGTTCTGTTCAAGCTCCTGAAGGAAGGTCCTGATATGCGGAAAAAAATCACGGTGGTAGGCGGCGGCAACGTGGGCGCGAACTGCGCGCTGCGGATCGCCGGCAAGGAACTGGCCGACGTGGTGCTGGTGGACATCGTCGAGGGCATGCCGCAGGGCAAGGCGCTCGACATTCTCCAGTCCGGTCCGGTGGAAGGCTACGACGTCATGGTGACCGGCTCGAACGACTACGAGCCGACCGCGGGGTCCGACATTGTGATCATCACGGCGGGCTTTCCGCGAAAACCCGGCATGAGCCGCGACGACCTGCTGATGGCCAACTACGAGATCGTGAAGAAGGCCACCGAGGAGGCGGTCCGGTATTCCCCGAACGCATTTCTGATCCTGGTGACCAACCCGCTGGACGCAATGTGCTGGGTGGCATACCAGGTTTCCAAATTCAGCCGGAACCGGGTGATGGGCATGGCGGGGGTGCTCGATACGGCCCGTTACCGGACGTTTCTCGCCATGGAGCTGGGCGTCTCGGTGGAGAGCATCTCGGCGTTGGTGCTGGGCGGGCATGGCGATACGATGGTGCCGCTGCCGAGGCTGACCACCGTGGGCGGCATTCCGCTCACCGAGCTGCTGCCGAAGGAAAGGATCGACGCGATCGTGCAGCGGACGCGCGACGGCGGGGCGGAAATCGTGAAGCTGCTGAAGACGGGCAGTGCGTACTATGCGCCATCGGCGGCAGCGGTGGAGATGGCGGAGTCGATCCTGAAGGACAAGAAGAAGGTGCTGCCGTGCGCCGCCTATCTGGAGGGCGAATACGGCCTCGAGGGTCTGTTCGTGGGCGTGCCGGTGAAGATCGGCGCCAACGGGATCGAGAAGATCTACGAGCTGTCCCTGACCGAGGAGGAGAAGGCGCAGCTGGCCAAGAGCGCGGCTGCGGTGAAAGAGCTGATCGACGTGCTGAAGGAAAAGGCGGGCCTGTAAGGCCGGTGGCGCGGGCGACCGCGCCGCCCGCGCCATGGATCCGCCGGACAGCGCTGCAAGAGATGGAGCCGGCGGGCTACAATACGGACTCGCACTGAGGGTGACGCCGTGGACGAGCAGACGGTGCGGATTATCAGCTGCGTGCTGGCGGCGCTGTGCTTCGCGCTCCTGCTGCGGCGGCGCGCCCGGCGCAAGTCAAGACAGGATCGGGAGCCCTGAATGGAGCCCGGCTGCGGCCGCCTGAAAGGCAGCGGCAGGCAGGCGTTCGTGTATGCTGCAAGAGCAACGAAGCAACGGAAAAGTCCCCAAAATTTCTGAAAAACACGCCTGTTTCCGGCTTTCCGTGAGGCCCTCG
>FWWL01008843.1_pt1 | contig 12653 bp, 12 predicted proteins | sample 2228331 | NCBI WGS metagenome assembly FWWL01 (sample SAMEA103939775, study PRJEB20133) | metagenome | reverse complement strand
GGGAGCTTCTCTATGCGCTCCCTCAGGCGCACCTGCAGCTCTTCCGTATCTCTCACCACAGCCACCTCCTCCGGACGGCCGTCGGCCTTCCCCGGCTCCCGCCCCACCCGCCCTCCGGCGCACCGTTCAACTGCCCTTAAAAGGAGGAAGGACAACCCGGGGGCTGTCCTTCCCTGAACTCAAAAGGATTCCCTTCCCTCCCCCCTGGGGGAGAAAACTCCGCTCCGCCGCTCCCGGCCGCCGCGCGGCCCTGAATCCGGGGGTCCTCCCGGCGGCCCTGGCGACTTCGCCTGGCCTCTCCGGTCAGGCTTCTCGGTCCACCAGCCTCCCCGGCCCCGCCGGAGGGGCATACGCCGCCGCCGCCCTCCTCTCCTCCCTCACACGGGCAAGGTCGGCCCCCACCTCCTCCATCCTGCCCCGCAGGAGGCGGGCGTTCTCCTCCCGCCTGCGCGAGGCCCACCGGAAGGCCTCGGCCGCTTCCCGCGGCCCAGCCTCGCGCGCGGCCTCCAGGAGCTCGACCAGAAGCCCCTCGATCCCGGAGAGCAGTCTGGAAACTCCTTCCATGTCGGACCTGGAGATGGCCTCTTTCTCCTCGTCGAAAGCCCTCTCCAGCTCCCTCACCACCTCAAGGTATCCGCGCTTCGCCACCTCCGCATCCCCCTAAAGGACGATGGCCCTCCCCTCCTTTAAGCCGGTTGGCGAATGCCGCCCCTCCTTCGCCGCCGACTTTCCGTACACCGCGGATGGGGCGGGCAACCGCTTCATTCCGTCCGTCGATCGCACCGCCTTCTTCTTTTCTTCCACGGGTGAGGCCGGCGCCTCCTTCAGGCCTCCCGCCGAGCGACCCGCCGCCGCACCTGCTACCGCTGCACCTCAGAGACAGCGCCGCGCGGGCGAGGGGCTCAGAGCGCCGCACTCCACTCCCTCTTCCCCGCCTCGGCACGGACCTTCCTCTCCGCCTCTTCCCAGGCTTCCCGGAGGTTCTGCAGGTGCCCGCGCACCTCGGCGGCGATTCCCGCGTCCCTCCGCAGCTGGGCCTGCACAAGGCGGTAGCCCATGTATTCGTAGATGCGGAAGAGGCTTACGGCGATGCGCCCGCCCTTCTCCATGTCCAGGCAGCCCATGAGCTCGTAGACGATGTCCTGGGCCCTGCGGATGAGCCCCTGGGCCTCCTCCCAGTCCCCCGACCCCGCCGCCTCCTCGGCGCGCCGGAGGAAGGAGATGGCCCCGTCATAGAGCATGTTTATGAGCCCCAGGGGGGTGGCCGTCCGCACCTGGTTGGCCAGGTAGGCGTCGGCCGCCCTTCCGTTGGCGCCGTATGAGGTCCTCCACTCTTTCATGCACCGCACCTCTGTCTCGTGCCGCCCCTTACCTTCACATCCGCGGCCCGGCGGGACCCTCCGGTCCCGCCCGCCTCTCACCCGAAAACGGACTCACGCACTCCCCCCTCCCCTCCAGTTGCGGTTCAGGGTGAGGATCTGGTTGGTCAGCCACTGGCTCTGGGCCTGCATGCGGGAGAGCGCCGTCTCCATGGCCGTGAACCGGGCGATGAGCCGCGCCTCACGTTCCTTCAGGCGCTCCTCCATCCTCTCCACCTGGTAGGCCAGGTCCCGGGAGATGCTCTCCAGGGCGGAGGTGAGGTTGTAGAGCGTACCTCCGCTGGAGTTAACCTCGTCCAGGTAGGACTTCAGCCTCCTCAGGACACCGGTGGTCGAGGCCTCCTTGATCAGTATGTCCTCCCCCTCGCGTAGCTCCCCCGCCCTGAGGGTGACCCCGGGGATGAGGTCCTCGTTGGTCCCCCAGGCGGAGATGGTCCCCGTCCCCACAAGCTCCTCCTCCCCTCCCGCGGGGGTGAAGTAGGCGGTGAGGTTGCCCTGGGCGTCGGAGACGATGCGGTAGGTCCCCGCCCGGCTCTCGCCCTCGGGCCGCCCCGAAGCCGAGGCGATGCTCCCCGTGCCCCCTCCCTGCAGCGCGACCTCCCCGGTCCATGCTCCCAATATCCGGTAAACCCTCTCCGGGTTCTCCAGCAGGGCGGCCTTGAACCTCTCCTCGTCCAGGCTGAGCTGCCCCGCCCTGGCCGCCTCCGCGGAGCTCCCCACCCGGCCCGTGGATATGCCTATGTCCCCCAGGGTGAGCGGGCTCCCCTCCAGCCCCAGGGGGAGGAGCGAGGTGAGCCCGCGCAGCCGCCCCAGGAGGTCCCGGGCCTGGGACACCCCGGAGAGGGCGCCCGCCTTTTTGCTCTGCGGGTCGTATTTCAGGTGGTCGGAAAGGGTCTGGATTGCGCGGTTGTAGGCGTCCAGAAAATCCCTGACCAGTTTGACCACGGCTTCCGCGTCCGCCTCCACCCTGACCTCGACGGGGACCGGCTTACCCGAGGGGTCGAGCTCGCTCGGCCCCTGCAGGCGCAGCGTCAGGCCGGGGATGATCCCGGTCACCGTGTTGGAGTCGCTGTACACGGGCAGCCCGTCGTTGTAGCCCTCCACGACCAGCGAGGCGGGGCTCCCCGTCCTCTGGGCCCCCGGTCCGGTGAGGCCCAGCGCCTCCAGCAAGCTGCCCCCGTGATCGGCCAGGTCCAGGGACACCGCGCCGGTGGAGGTGGAGGTGAGGACCACCCGGTCGGACAGGGGGTCGTAGTGGGCCCGCACCCCCGCCCCGGCGGCGTTCAGCCGGGAGAGGAAGGCGGAGATGGTGTCCGCATACTTGTCGTAGTAGACCACCTTGCTGTTGACGGAAACCGCCCCCTTGGACTCGCCGCCCTGCGTGGCGGTCAGCCGCAGGGCCTCGGGGCCCGCGGTGAAGCGCACCGCGCGCGGCTCCGGCGGCTCCTCGGCCGAGAGGTCGGTGACCGCCAGCCGCACCCTTCCGGCTTCGTCCCGCAGAAGGGAGACCCGCACCGATCCCGCATCCCCCAGGGCGGCGTTCATCTTGGCCTCCAGGTCCGCGGCCACCGCGGTGAGGTCGGTGATTCCGGACTGCGCCGCCTGCAGGGCCTCCGTCTGGTAGGTGGCGCCGCGATACTCGAAGGTGACCGTCTCCGTCCCCTCAAGGTCGAAACCGGCTCTGTCCCCCTGCGCGGAGAGGAAGCCGGAGAGCCAACCGTCCATGAGGGGGGCTTCCAGGCGGGCCAGGTAAAGTGCACTCCCGGTGGAGATCCTCCCTAGAGGGATCTGCCCCGCCGCCGCCAGGCCCGCGGCCGCCCCTCCGGAGGAGAGCAGCGACTCCAGCCCGGCGGTCTGGGTCCCGCTCAGGGAGGCCACCTCCACCTGCCCCCCGCCCGCCCGGTCCACCACCACCAGGCGCGCGTTGCCCGCCCCCGAGGGGTCGTCCACGGCCACCGAGAGGCGGCCGCCGCCCCCCAGGGCTCGGTTCATGGCCGCCTCCAGGCGGGCGGCCAGCTCCTCGAGGGAGGTCTCCCCGGCGGTGGCAGGCCCTATCTCCCCCGGCGCGGTGGAGTAGGAGACGCCCGCGTAGGTGAAGGCCACCGTGACGTCCTCGGAGAGGTCCCCGGCCGCCTTACCCTCCGCGGAGCCCTCGGCCGCGCCTCCCACCCAGGCGGAGGCGGCCTGCGCGCCGTGCAGCCCGGCCAGGCGCAGGAAGTCGCTGGTGTCCGATGCGCTCCCCGCCACCAGCGACCCACCCGTGGCGTAGAGGGCCAGGTGGTTGAGGCGCCCGGCGGCGTCACGCAGAAGGACCGCCCTCACCCCCGTTCCCGAGCCGTTAACCCTGGCCACCACGGAATTCTCCCCCGAGGACAGGGTGGTGTTCTCGTCCAGGTATATCCGCGCTCCGTTGAGGGTGAAGTATCCAGAGGCGGGGGCGGCGGGAAGAGCTTGTGAGAGAGGGACGGAGGCGTCCACCGCCCGCCCGGCCGGCCTCACGGAGAGGGCGGTGGTGGGAGTGGCCAGGGAGAGCACGGCCACCCGGTAGATCCCGGGCACGGCGTCCGAACCCGCCGTGGCTGAGAGCGCCCCGCCGCTCACCTCCACCCTCCGCGCGTGGAAGCTCGAGCGCAGGGCCAGCTGGTAGGCCCTGGCGCTGAGCTCGGCCAGGCTCGCCCGCACCTGGGCGAGGGCGGCCGTCCTCTCGCTCAGCGTCCGCTGCCTCTGCTGGACTAAGGTCACCGGCCTCCTCTCCAGGGCCAGGAGGGAGTCGATGAGCTCCCTCCAGTTCACGCCGCTGGAAAGACCGGAAACGCCCCCCACGGAGCTAAGGTACTGGCTCATGAGCCCTTACCCCCGAAACGGAACCTCTTTTCTCGATCGAAACCCGCGCCTCCGGGCGCGCGCCCGTGCGCCGCCGCTCTCAGAACACCCGGTCCAGGTTCACCCCCCTGGCCTCCTCCTGGAAGCGGTCCAGCCGGGAGAGGAAGCTGGCCACCATGTCCAGGTAGCTCTCCCGGGGCACCTCGGCCAGGGTCTCTCCGGTCTGGGCGTCGTTTATGCGGATGATCACCCGGTTGGTGGCCTCGTGCACCTGGAGCCTCACCTCCCGGGGGTGCCTCTGCACCAGACGGGAGAGAAGGGTCTGGGAACCCGCGGCCTCGCGAGGAGCTGCGGCCTCGCCTTCCCGGCGTTCCGCTCCCGGCCCGTCCGCTCCCCGCGCCCCCGGGAGAAGGTACGGTGGCGCCCCCGGGGCACTCCGGTTGTCCTCCTCCCGAATCTCGCCCGCGGCGCGGCCGCCCTGAAAGAAGGAGGCGTAGGCCGCTCCGACCCTGCCGACATCCATGTCCATCACCTTCCGTCCCTGGCCCGCGGAGTCGCCTCACCGGCCTCGTTCGGTGTAGTTGCCGGAGGGCGCTCCGCCGTTTTCGTGTGGTGGAGGGGCGGGGGCGTGAGCCCCCGCCCCGGTTCACACGTCCTACCGCAGCAGCTGCAGCACGGTCTGGGGAACCGCGTTGGCCTGGGCCAACATGGCCGTGCCCGCCTGGATCATGATCTGCTGGCGGGTGAAGTTGACCATCTCCGCGGCCATGTCCACGTCCCGGATGCGGGACTCGGAGGCGGAGATGTTCTCCACGGCAACGCCCAGGTTGGCGATGGTGTGCTCCAGGCGGTTCTGCACGGCCCCCAGCGCCGCCCTGGTGTCGGAGACCGTCTTTATGGCGGTGTCGAGGGTTGCGATGTAGTCGATGGCGGCATTTTGGTCAAAAGGAGCTGGAACACTTATATCAACGCCTGTATCACTTCCAGCTTCACCCAAATCTGAAGCGACCATTATGGGCACCGAGACCTTGATCTTGTTCGGTGTACTTCCTGAAGGATCAATGTTTTCAGCGCCCACGAAGAAGGTCAATTCAAGTGCGTTACCCGAACCGTCGCCGGCCAGGAGCACCTTGCTGTTGTAGGTGGTGGTCTGGGCGATGCGGGTGACCTCCTCCACCAGGGCGTCCAGCTCCTGCTTTATCGCGGCCCGGTCGTCGTCGGTCAGGGTGCCGTTGGACGCCTGCACGGCCAGCTCCCTCATCCTCTGCAGGATGGCGTGGGTCTCCTGCAGGGCGCCCTCCGCCGTCTGGATGAGGGAGATGCCGTCCTGGGCGTTGCGCATGGCCTGCTGCAGCCCCCGCACCTGGCTGCGCAGCTTCTCGCTGATGGACAGCCCCGCGGCGTCGTCCGCGGCCCGGTTGATGCGCAAGCCCGAGGAGAGCCTCTCCAGGGACTTGGAGAGCATGCTGTCGGTGAGAGTCAGGTTGCGGTGGGCGTTGTACGCCGCGATGTTCTGGTTGATGCGGAGTGCCATCTTCCATCATCCTCCTTGACGATTCTCTCCGGCCCTCGCGGGCCTTCCGGCTTCCTGCCTGTTCACCCGGCCTGTTGGTCAATCCGGGGCCGGCCGGACTCGCCCCTCCCTGGGCTCCCTCACGGTCCTCTCTCCATGGCATCACCGTCCTTCCCTGAACCCCTCTGAAGAGCTTCCCTGCCTTCCCCTTAAATGTCGCCCCCGTAGCCGCGGCCCCCCATCCCCCCGAAGGGGGAGGGGGCCCCGGTCAGGCGGTGGATTGCTCCCCGCCGGCCACGGGGGCGGAGCGCATCCTGCCCAGCTGGTTCAGAAGCTCCCCCAGCTCCCTCTGCACCTCGGCGGAGACGGGGGGCAGGATGGTCAACCAGAGGAAAACGGCGTTCTCCAGCAGACCCAGCTGCCGGTCGGTGAGCTCCATCCTTCCCTCCTTGGTCAACGGGCATCCCTCCTTGGCCCGCCGCGCCGCCCCCTCCATCCACCGGATGTCCGTTTCCCCCCGGACACATGGAGGAAGGTAGGGAGACGGCCGCACGGAAGGACGGCTTCCACCGCTTCTCCCCGGACATACGGAGGGGAAGAGACCTGGATGAGTCTTTGGAATGATTGTTCCAGCTGCTTCATCCCGGAAACATGGAGGGAAAGTCCCTCCGGCGGCAAGCCAGGCGGCGGCCATTTTCCCCGGAACCCCGGAGGAAGAGAGGGAGTCGAGCCCTCGGGAGGACTGCCTCGGCCGTTTCCACCGACAAACAGGAAGAGAGGGGTATGACCCCTGGTGTGATCACCTCGACCGCATCCCGCGGGACAAAAAGGGGAAAAGGAAAGGCGCCGCAGGAACCCTCCGGGAGGTGCGGCGTTTCCCCGGAAACCGCCGAAACGTCCGTCGCCCCCTCCCCCGTCCGGGTGTTGGCCCCTCTCCCGAGCGCTGGTGGGATAGGCGTAAAAGCAGCGGGGGCCCCTGCATAAGGGGAAAGCCGCGGATCCACCGACTCGAGCCGGGGATGCGGGGGAAAGGAGCGGAGATGAAGGTACTCTTCTACTGCAACAACCGCGCCGGGGGCGGCCATTACCGGGGCATATACCCCGCACGCGCCCTCCGCCGCCTCGGGCACCAGGCCGACTGGCAGGTGGGGTTTGCCTACGAGGCAAAGGAGTTCCGGCCCCTTGACCTTTCCTACGACGTGTACGTCTTCCGTATGGCCTCGAGCTCAACGGCGGAGGCCCTCCTCCAGCGCCTGGCAGCCCTGGGCAAGGTGGGACTGGTGGACGTGGACGACAACGTCAGGACCGTCCCCTTCTACAATCCCAAGTTCCGGGTTTTCCGGGAACGCGGGGGCAGGGCTCTCCGGCTGGAAAGGTGCGTGAGGGCCGCGGACGGGGTCATAGTCTCCACCCCCGAGCTCGCCGAGCTTCTGACCCCCTTGAACCCCAACACCTTCCCCCTCCCCAATTGCGTGGACCTCGAGGACCCCGTCTGGAACCCCCGCGTGGAGAGGGTCGGGAACAGGGTCACCGTGGGGTGGGCTGGCTCTCCCACCCACCTGGAGGACTTCCGCCCCCTGGTCCCGGTCCTGGAGGCGGTCTGCCGCCGCTACCCTCAAGTGAGGGTGGCGGTGGGGGGGCCGAGGGACGTGTTCGACCTCCTGGCCAACATACCGGAGGGGCAGAAGGAGTACCTGCCGCCGGTGCCCTTCAGGAAGTACCCGGAGATGCTGGCCCGCTTCGACATCGGCCTGGTCCCGCTGCTGGACAACTCCTTCAACCGCTGCAAGAGCGACCTCAAGGGCCTGGAGTATTCGGCCCTGGGCATACCCTTCCTGGCCAGCCCCCTGCCCGCCTACACCAGACTGGTCAGGGACGGGGAGAACGGCTTTCTGTGCCCCAACCGGAGGGCGTGGTTCGGCCGGCTCTGCCGGCTCGTGGAGGACGAGGGGCTGCGCCGCCGTATGGGGGAAAAAGCCAGGGAGATGCTGGCCGACCGCATGTACGAGCGCTACGCCCCGCTCTGGGAGGGGATACTGGAGGCCCTGATCCTGCGCAGGCGGCTTCTCGCCGCCGTGGGAAAGGCATAAACTTCACAGGAAACGGCCGACCCCCATGTGCACAAGGTTGGCGGCTAGCTCCAGGCCGCGGTACTCGGAGACCAGGGAGGCCAGGCTCCGCGCCCTGTCCGCCCAGGTGCTCGAGACGGCCAGCCCCCCCTCCTCCCGCGCCAGGATGCCCTGCTCCACCATCTCCTCCAGGGCGCCGCCAAGGTCGGCCCCTTCGCAGGCCATCCTCCCCGCCATCTCCTCTGCGCTCATCCTCTTTCCGGAGGCCAGAAGGAGGAGGACCTCCAGTTTGGGGAGGAGATCCACCTCCCTCCCCATGAGCTCCAGCAACTCCGCGGCCCGCCCGAAGGCGGCCAGCTCGCGAGCCCTGGCGGCGCGTTCTCGTTCCTCGAGGAGGTACCTCAGCACCAGCCTGAGGAATTCGAACTCCACGGGCTTGAAGAGGTAGGCATCGGCTCCCCGGCACAGCGCCCGGTACATGGAGGCCTCGTCGGTGGCCGCGGTTATGCACACCACCCGCACCTCCCGCAGGCCACTCTTCTCTTTGAGGATGTCCAGGATTCCCAGACCTCCGAGGACGGGCATGCGCAGATCCAGCAGCACGGCGTGGGGAAATGTCCGGTAGAGGAGGTCCAGGCCCACGGTCCCCTTGGCCGCCTCCAGGACCTCGTACCCCTCCAGCGTCAGGACGGTCTTTATCAGGGAGGATACGGAGGGGTCGTCCTCGATGCACAAGATCCTCTTACCGTAGCCGGGTCCCTTTGCCTCCAAATCACGCCTCCCCGTCAGCCTCCCCCAGCAACCGGTCCATTATGCGGGTGTCCTCGAGGGTCGCCGAGGCGGCCTCGATGTTGGCGCGCCTTATCTCCTCGTAGACCTCCTTGCGGTGGACGGACACCTCGCGGGGGGCCTTTATGCCCAGGCGCACCCGGTCGCCCTTTATCTCCAGGATGTAGACCTCGATGTCGTCGCCTATGACCACACTTTCCAGGATCTTCCTCGTGAGAACCAGCATCCCTGCCGCCTTCCTCCTCCCGGCTTCTCACTCTCCCGCCGCTACTCGTTCCTCCTTCAAACATGAGTATTCTATTCTCAAACGTCCCTACCCTCGGCCTCAAGGCCCCCGCTGGCGCCGCGTCCGCGCCCCTCCCACCGCGGCGGGGCATCAGGGGACGCCCTATCGCTCGCTCCGGCCGATCCCGCTCAACCTTCCCCCTCGGCCTTCCCTTCCGCGCGGTATCCCTCCCCTTCGGACTCCGGGAAGACCGGCTGCCTTATGGAGTACTCGGGGTTAGTGACCACCACCTGCTTGGCCCGGCGGTTGACCAAGTTGACCAGGACCGGGCCCTTGAGGTTCACGGTCATCCTGCGGGGCTCGCGGGGCACGGTCACCAGGCAGAACAGGGAGAAGTTGTAGGGCTCCGCGAGCTCCAGCGCCTCCGCGTCCTCGTCGGGTATCTCCGGGGAATAGTCGGGGAAGAAGAACCAGGGGTCCACCGCCAGAAAGGCGGTGGAGGGGTCCTCGAGGGACTGCAGCCACATGAAGACCCCCTTGCGGTGGTCGATGAGGACGTAGCGGCGGAGATCGGGGAACCCGAGCAGCCCCTCCACGAACTCGATGACCTGGTCCGGGCGGTACTGGATCCACCCCAGCTTTTCGCTGCGGAAGCTCATCAGCCCGCCCTCGTCCCTCTTTTCTTCTTTTTCCCGCACCGCCTTACCTCCGGTCGTCCGGCCCTTATCCTACTATACACGCCTTCCTCCACGCAGGCCTCCCGCCCGCCGTGCGACATCCCGCCCCTCCCTCGCCCGGCGCCAGCCCCCTCGCTTCACGAGACGGCGGCGGGCGTGCGCATCCGTGCCTTGAAATACCCCGCCTCACTTCAGGTAATCCATGATGGTGGGCATGATGGCTCTGGCGCAGGCGGCCAGGGCGGCCTGATATGCGGTGTGCTTGAACTGGAAGTCCATGGCCGCCTCGGCCAGGTCCGCGTCCTCGGCCAGGGATAGGAGCTCCCTGTGCTTGACCACCAGCCCGGAGACCACCTGCTCCATCTTCTCCAGGCGCTCGGTGACCGCGCCCGCGGTCCCCAGCTTCTCCGCCACGCGCTCCAGGGCGGCGTCGAGGTCGGCCAGGAGCTCGCCGCCCACCCTTTCCAGGTCGCCCGCCCGTATGGCCGAGGAGAGGTCGCTCAGTATCTTGAAAAGGCTGCGCCCTCCCGCCCCCAGGCCCATGAAGACCTCCTCCCCGGTGAGGTTGAAGGTGAGGGGGTGGCCCTCGCCGATGTTCACCCGCATGGACACGGAGTTGCCCAGGTAGACCACGTCGTCGCCCGAGCGCTCGAAGGGCGGCCGGTCGGTCCGGGTGCCGGAGAAGACGTAGCGCCCCGAGTAGCGTTCCTGGGTGAGCTTGAAGATGTGCTCGTTCAGGCTGTCCACCAGTTGGGCGATGTTCTCCCGATCGGAATCGGAAAGAGTTCCATTGGCCGCCTGTATGGCCAGCGTCCGCACCTCGATGAGGGAATCGGAGACCCCCTGGAGGGCGTACTCGGTGGTGGCCATCCAGGCCCTGGCCTCCCCCATGTTGCGGGAGAACTGGTTGAGGACGAGGAGCTGAGCCCGCGAGCTTACCGCCCGGTGAGCGGCCGCGGGGTCGTCGGAGGGACGGTTCACCCGCCTCCCCGTGGCCAGCTTCTCCTGGGCCCGCATGAGGGCCTCCAGGCCCCTCTGCAGGTCGGCCAGCACCAGCTCCTTGGCCATCCGGTTGGTCACCCGCATCCTCACCATCCCCTTTCCGCACCCCTTCACCGGGAACCGGGCCCTTCGGCTCCTGCGTCACCGCCCGCACGTTCCCGCGCTCACCTCCCCACCATGCCCATGGTCTGGATGATGGTGCCTATGGCGTCGTCCATGGCCGCCACCGCGCGGGCCGCTGCCTGATAGGCGTGGAGGGCTTCCTGCAGCTTCACCATCTCCTCGTCCAGGTTGACACCGCTCACCGACTCCCTCCACTTCTCCACCTGCTGGGCGAGCACCCGGGTGTTCTCCAGGTCGGCGAACATGGCCCGCGCGTCGGTCCCCACCCTGGCCACCACCCCCCGGTAGTAGTCCAGGAAGGTGTAGGTCCCCTCCATGGCCCTCTCCTCCCTGAGCTCGGCTATGCGCCGGGCGTTCTCCGCGTCGCCCGGCCCCGTCCCGGAGGAGGCGGCGATGCCGGAGGGGTCCTCCAGAAGGGCGGGGTTGACCCTTATCCCCTCCAGCGTGCTCCCCAGGAAGAAGTCCTGGAAGGGGGTGCCGGCCACGGCGTCGCCTCTCAGGTCGTAGCCCTCGGAATGCAGCCTGTTCACCTTCTCCGCCAGGGTGGACACCAGCCGGTCCAGCTCCTCCTGGAGGCCGGTGAGGTAGGCGTCCCGCATTTCGTATATGGCGGCCAGGGCGCCGCCGCGCACGTCCAGGGGGCGGGAATCCGCCGCCCACACCAGCCGGTGATGGCCGTCGGCCTGCTCCTCCACCGCCACATCGTAGGAGAGGTCGCCGAAGACCAACGCCCGGTTGCCGGCGAAGACGTTCACCTCGCCGTTGTCCTGCTGGACCACGTGCACGGAGACCAGCTTGTTGAGCTCGGTGAGGAGCCGGTCCCTCTCGTCCAGGAGGTCGTTGGGGCTCACGCCGCTCCCCGCCATGCGGCGCATCTTCCCGTTGATGTCCGCGATGTAGCGGGAGAACCGGTTGATGGAGGCAACCGAGCTCACCAGCTCGAAGTCCAGGTTGCCCCGCAGCTCCCGGATCTGCCTTCCCAGTCGGTTGAAGGACCCCGCCAGCGCCTCCCCGCTGTAGAGCAGGGCGCGGCGCACGGCCAGGCTGTCGGGATTCAGGGTGAGCTCCTCCCAGGCGTTGAAGAAGGCCGCCAGCGCGGTGCCCAGCCCCTGCTCGCCCGGCTCCCCGAATATCCCCTCCACCTGGGAGATGACGTCCGCCATCTGCTGCTTCTCCTGCAGCAACCCCTGCTGGTCGCGGAGCTGCCGGTCGATGAAGGCGTCGGCCACCCTCATGATGCGCGCCGCGTCCACCCCCGTGCCCTGCTGGTGGCGGACGTGGAAGTAGAGCGAGTTCACCAGCGGGTAGGGGGGCAGGGTGGCCAGCTCCGCTCTCTGGCGGGTGTATCCCGGGGTGGAGGCGTTGGCGATGTTGTGGCTCAACGTCTCCATCACCGTGCGCTGTGCCCGCAGGCCGGAAAAGGCTATCTGCAGGCCGAAGAACGTGGAGCTCACCTTCCGCACCTCCTCTCGGGACGCGCGCCTCGCGTCCGGGGGCCGAAGGGCTCGACGGCCCCGGGCAGGTCCAGGCTAAAGCCGCGCCTCATACGATCGCTCATACGCTTGATATGGTCCTTTTCTCCCATCTCTCCGTCCACCTCCGGGACCCGGCCCGGTCGTAAGGGGCCCATCCCCCGGCGGCTTCGGCGAGGAGGCCGAGGAAGCGCTCCGTGCCGGTGTGCAGGAGGAAGAACAGCTTCTCATTGGCCATCTGGACGCGCAGGACCTCGGAGGCCAGGCGCCCCACCGTCTCCAGGCGGAGGTGCACCGGACCCTCCTCTCCCCGGTCCAGGATGCGGGCCAGTGTTTTCATGTCCGTTCCCCGGGGAAAGGTTGAAATGAGTTTCCCCATCCTCTTCCCCAGGGCCTCCAACTCACCGGTCACCGCTTCGAGCTCGCCGCACAGGCGCATGACCCTCTCCCGGTCCCCCGCCGCCTCCCGGATGCTCCCCGCCAGCAGGCCGGCCTCCTGGAGCAGGGCGATGCACCGCTCGAGGCAGTCCTCCGTTTCGCCGCGTGCCATCTCCGCCAGGGTATGGAGCTCCAGGTGCGA
>FWWL01007196.1_pt1 | contig 12653 bp, 10 predicted proteins | sample 2228331 | NCBI WGS metagenome assembly FWWL01 (sample SAMEA103939775, study PRJEB20133) | metagenome | reverse complement strand
CCAGGCGTGCAGGCACAACGCATCCATAGTCGATGAGCAGGCCGGGTGCGCCCGTGGCGTCCGGATTTGTGGCAACAAAGCGCGCATCTAAAAAGCGCCGATCGCTCGGGGTATACGGGCTGATCAGGCTGGGCTCAGTCGGAAAGCCAGCATGGACCGGATTAATCCCCACAAAGGCCGCGCCCAATGCGGCAAAGCGTTCGGCAAGGGCGCCGAGCATTGGGTAGCTGCCAAGCCCCGCTTGCACCCCCTGCCAGAGCCACCAGAGCGGCACGGAGAGCCCCCAACCGCGGGGCGGGGGGGCCAGGCGGGGTGGCGCCACAAGAAGATGGATGAGCCACCCCTCATGCTTGAGCCGGTGGTAGCCGATAGGCAGCCGCGGCAGGGTTCCTTGGCCTGCGCGCTCCTCGCCTGTCTCAAGAAAAAGCCGCCAGGGCCCGGGGCCAGGGTCAAAGAGGGTGTCGGGGTCAAGCACCTCGGTTCGCGCCTGACAAAGGGCCTCCGGCAACGAGGCTTTTGCGTTGCCCACACCGAGTGCAGCGAGCACGGCCTCGATACTTTTTTTCGGGGCGCGCCGAACCCGCCCGAGCCCGTCGCGAAAGGTGAGCTGCAAACCATGCTGTCGCGCCAGCGCTCTCAGCCCCTGCATCAGAGCGGCTCAAGGACAAAGGCCAAAACCGCCTCAGCCGGCACGTAGACGCGCCCAGGCAAGCAACGCTCCGGCGGGGCATCAGGTTGAGCGGTGTTGAGCCTCAGCGACCAAAGTTGCCCCTCAGGCGCCGGGGGCAGCATGACATCAAGCGCAGGCCCGCCATTGAAGACCAAAAACAAAGCGTATTCGACATCGTCGTATGCGGGTGTTCCCGAAGCGGTGCGCAGCTCGACGCAAAGATGCCTCAGGTTTGGGCTCAGCCAGTCCGCAGGTTCCATCGGCCGGCCTGAGGGATGCCACCAAAACACATCCGCCTTTCCGTCGCGTACGCGTGGGCGGGCGTGCAAAAACCGCTTCTGCCGCAGGATCGGATGGTTGCGGCGGAACTGGATCAGCTGGCGGGTGAAGGCAATAAGGGCGCGATCGGCTCGTTCCCAATCGAGCCACGAAATGGGGTTGTCTTGGCAGTACGCGTTGTTGTTACCCTGTTGGCTGTGGCCCATTTCATCCCCTCCGCGCAGCATCGGCGTGCCCTGCGCGAGGAACACCGTAGCCAACAAATTGCGCATCCGCCGTGCGCGGGCAGCCAGAATGCGCGCATCGTCTGTTGGGCCCTCGACCCCCATGTTGTCGGAGTAATTTTCCTCGTGCCCGTCGCGGTTGCCTTCGCCATTAACCTCGTTGTGCTTGCGGCTGTAGCTCACAATATCGGCAAGCGTGAAGCCATCGTGCGCGGCAACGAAGTTGACGCTGCTGTGGGCACTGCGGCCCGAGTGGTCAAATTGCTGCGCCGAGCCGAGAATGCGCGCAGCAAGATCGGGAGCGGTGCCGGGATCCCCGCGCCAGAACCTGCGCACGGTATCGCGGAACTTGTCGTTCCACTCCAAAAACGGATGTGGGAAGGCGCCGAGCTGGTAGCCCCCCGGGCCCAGATCCCAGGGTTCGGCGATCAATTTCACGCGGTTCAGGATCGGATCTTGTCGGATTGCAGCGAAAAAGGCCGAATTGGGGTCAAAGCCGTCGCGTTCTCGGGAAAGAGTTGTGGCAAGGTCAAAGCGAAACCCATCCACATGCATCACCTCGACCCAATAGCGCAAACTGTCCATGACCATGCGCAAGACCATCGGGTGATCGAGGTTCAGCGTGTTTCCGCAGCCGGTATAGTCGCGATAAAAGCGGGGGTTGTCGGCTAAGCGATAGTAGCTTTTGTTGTCGATTCCTCGGAATGAGAGAGTGGGGCCAAGCTCATTGCCCTCGCCCGTGTGATTGTAGACCACATCGAGGATCACCTCGATCCCGCGGGCATGCAGGCGCGCGACCATGTGCTGGAATTCGTGGATTTGCCCTGCGCTCAAATAGCGCGGATCGGGGGCAAAAAAGGCGATGGTCTGATAGCCCCAGTAGTTGGTCAGTCGCCGCTCGACGAGCCAACGGTCGTTGATGAAGGCCTGCACGGGCAAAAGCTCCACCGTTGTGACGCCGAGCTGAGAGAGATGATCGAGGATGCGGTCCTCGGCGAGGCCTAAGAAGGTGCCGGGCAAGTTGACGCCCGCGCGCTGCGTGAGGCCTTTGACATGGGCCTCGTAGATGACGGTTTCGGATAAGGGCACCATCGGCGGGCGATCATTGCCCCAATAGAACGAGGGATCCTCGACCACGCATTTTGGCATGTAGCGGGCGGAATCGCGGGTGGAAAAGCTCAAATCCGCCGCCTTCGAGCCAACCACATAGCCATAAAGCGCATCAGACCAGCGCGGGTGTCCGGTGATGCGCCGCGCGTAGGGGTCAAGGAGCAGCTTATGCGGGTTGAACCGAAGCCCGCGCTCGGGGTCATAGGGGCCGTGTACCCGGTAGCCATAAAGCTGGCCAGGGCAAAGCCCTGGGACACGCCCGTGCCAGACATAGCCTGTGCGCTCGGGCAACTTCAGGCGGTGGGTTTCGCGAAGGCCGTCGGGGCTGAACAGACAGAGCTCAACCGCCGTGGCGTGTTCGGAAAAGATCGCAAAATTGACGCCCTCGCCATCAAAAGTGGGGCCGATGGGGTTGGGGCGTCCACGCTCTATCGTGAGTGTCATCGCGGCTGTGTTCATCAACCGTTGAGCGCTGCAAGCTCGCCATAAAGGGCGGCATAGCGCGGTGCGCTCGCCTCCCACCCAACCGGATGCGCCATGCCGTTTTGCTGCAGCTTCGTAAAAACTGCTCGGTCAGAATACAATGCGCAGAGGTCAAGAAGTGCCTCAGCAAGCGCCTGCGCATCGCCGGGGTTGTGAACGATGCCGGTTGCGCAGCCGGTGGCAAGAGCGGCAACATTGGCGTGAATGACCGTGTCGGCCAAACCGCCCGTGCGCGCCACCACCGGCACCGCGCCATAGCGCAACGCGTAAAGCTGGGTGAGCCCGCACGGCTCAAACCGGGAGGGAACCAGCACCGCATCCGCTCCGGCATAGATCAGATGCGCGAGCGCCTCGTCAAAGCCAATCCGTACAGCAACGCGCCCCGCATGCCTTTCGGCCAAAGCAAGAAGCGCATTTTCAAGCTCCTTTTCACCCGAGCCCAAAAGCACAAGCTGCCCGCCTTGCGCCAAAAACACGGGTAAGGCTTGGATCAGCAGATCGAGGCCCTTTTGATCAGACAACCGTGAAACCACAGCCGCAAGGGGCCCGGGCCCTGGCTCAAGCCCAAAGGCGGCCCGCAAAGCACGCCGGTTCGGCGCTTTGCCCGCTGGGTGATCGAACGGGACAATGGCGGGGTCGGTACGCGGGTTCCAAACTTTGGTGTCAATGCCGTTGAGAATGCCCACAAGATCGGCCGCGCGCAGGCGCATGACTCCTTCAAGACCCATCCCAAACTCTGGGCGCATCAGCTCGCGCGCATAGGTGGGGCTCACTGTGGTCAATTTGGTTGCCAACGTCAGGCCTGCCTTGAGGGCCGAAACCTGCCCCCAATATTCAAACCCCTCGATTGTGAATAACGATTGCGGCAAGCCCAATGCCAGCATGCGCTCACGCCGAGTGAGGCCTAAAAAGGACATGTTGTGAACCGTAAAAAGCGTTGGCACCTCAAGCCTGAGCTGGCGCAGGTAAACCGGCACAAACCCTGCCTGCCAATCATGAAGGTGGACAAGTTCCGGGATCCACATTTCTAACACACCGCCGGCAATGGCTGCCCCCGCCAGAGACAGCGCCGCAAAGCGCAGGTCGTTGTCAGGCCAATCGCGGCCCGCTTCGTTGAGATAAGGCGTGCCGGGCCGGTCATAGAGCGCGGGCGCATCAAGCACAAAAAGCTCTAGCTCCCCCACCCGCGCACCCAAGATGCGCGCCGAAACACCCAAAAGATCAGGCAGCTCGGCCAGCACCTCGGCCTTTTCGAGCTGGGCCATCACAGGGCGATAGCCCGGGATCAGGGTGCGGATGTGCCAACCGAGCAGTTTGAGCGCCCCGGGCAGCGCGCCCACCACATCGGCAAGCCCGCCGGTTTTGATCACGGGGGCGCATTCGGAGGCCACAGCCAGAACCGCGCGGCTCATGACAACGCCTCGGCACGCCGGTCAAGCATCTCTTGCGTGATCAAGGTCACGCCGGCCGGGGTGACGCGAAACCAACGGGAATCTTCTTCCGGATCTTCGCCCACCACCAGACCTTCGGGCACAACCACACCGCGGTCGATCACCACCCGCTTCAGGCGCGCGTACCGACTAATCCGCGCATAGGGCAAAACGACCGCATGGTCGAGGACAGCCCAAGAATTGGTATGCACGCCGGTAAAGAGGAGCGACTTGCGCACGGTTGAGCCTGAAATGATGCATCCTCCCGAGATCAGCGAGGAAAACGCCTGTCCGCGGCGGTCTTCGGTATCGTGCACGAATTTTGCCGGGGGCACAATTTCGGCATAGGTCCAAATCGGCCATTTTCGATCCCAAAGATCAAGGTCAGGGTCGAAATCGGTGAGGTCGATGTTCGCTTTCCAAAACGCATCGATTGTGCCCACATCGCGCCAATAAGCCGGCGCCTCAGGCCGCGGGCGCACGCAAGATTCCTCAAACCGATGCGCCATCGCGCGGCCATTGCGCACGATCATGGGGATGAGATCACGCCCAAAGTCGCGGCTTGAGTCTGGGTCCTTGGCGTCATCGATCAAAAGCTCGCGCAAAAGTTTCCACCGAAAGGTGTAGATTCCCATCGAAACGAGCGAGCGCGCCGGGTTTTCCGGCGTTGCTGGGGGAGCGGCAGGTTTTTCGATGAAATCCGTGATGCGCCCGGAATGATCGACGCTCATCACACCAAAGGCGTGTGCCTCCTCCCGCGGCACAGTCAGGCAGGCAACGGTAACATCGGCGCCGTTTTCGACATGCTCGCGCAGCATCACCTCGTAATCCATCTTGTAGACGTGATCGCCAGCAAGGATCAGGATCCAATCGATCCCGTAGCTATCGACGATGTCGATGTTTTGAAAGACGGCGTCGGTCGTGCCGGCATACCAGCCGCTCTCGGCCACGCGTTGGCTTGCCGGCAGAATGTCGAGATATTCATTCCGCTCCGGGCGGAAAAAGTTCCACCCGCGCTGAATATGCCGGATCAGGCTATGCGCCTTGTATTGTGTGGCGATCGCCATCTTGCGGATACCGGAATTGAGCGCGTTCGACAAGGCGAAATCGATGATCCGGCTCTTGCCGCCAAAATAGACAGCGGGTTTGGCGCGGTGGGCGGTGAGCTCGTAAAGGCGCGAGCCTCGCCCTCCGGCCAGCACAAAAGCCATCGCGCGCCCGCTCAAGCGCTCAGCAGGACCATTCATGAAACCTCCCCGGGGGTGAAGAAAAGGGTGCTTAAGGGCGGAAGGAAGATGTGCGCTTGCGCTGGCTGGCCGGCAAAAGGCTTTGGCTCGGCGACAATGCGGCCAAGATTGCCGCGATTGGTGCCGCCATAAGAGGCGGAATCGGTATTCAAAACCTCCCGCCAGGGGCCGGGGCAGGGCAGGCCCAGGGTCCAAACACGTGGCAGAGGCGTGAAATTGCACGCCACAACCACCGGCGCATCGTTTGGCTCTCCAAACCGCACCCAGGCCAAAACCGATTCTTGGCACGCATTCGCCTCAAGCCAGACAAAGCCATTAGGGTCGCGATCGCGCCGCCAGAGCGCCGGATGGGCGCGGTAAAATGCATTCAAATCGCCGATCAGCCGCATCATTCCCGCATGCAGCGGATCAGAAAGCGCACCCCAATCTAAAACCCTTTGATGATCCCACTCGGCCCATTGCGCGAATTCCCCACCCATAAACAAAAGCTTTTTGCCAGGATGGCCCCACATGAACCCGTAATAGGCGCGCAAATTGGCAAAGCGATCCGCATGCACACCCGGCATACGCTGCAAAAGCGACCCTTTGCCGTGCACCACCTCGTCGTGGCTGAGCGGCAGAATGAAGTTTTCCGCATGCGCGTAGACAAGCCCAAAGGTCATGAGCTCGTGGTGATGTGCGCGATAGATGGGATCAAGTGCCATGTAACGGAGCGTGTCGTTCATCCATCCCATATTCCACTTGAACCCAAAGCCAAGCCCGCCTTCGTGGACAGGCGCGGTCACCGCGGGCCAAGCTGTGCTTTCTTCGGCAATCATCATGATTCCGGGGTGCTCTTCATAGCTCAGCCGATTGAGTGTGCGCAGGAATGCAATAGCCTCGAGATTTTCGCGCCCGCCATAGAGGTTGGGGATCCATTCCCCCGGCTTGCGCGAATAGTCGCGGTAAAGCATAGACGCTACCGCATCGACCCTGAGCCCATCGAGGTGAAATTCGCCAAGCCAATAAAGCGCGCTTGCGGTGAGAAAATTTGCCACCTCCCGGCGGCCGTAGTTGTAGATGAAGGTGTGCCAATCGGGGTGAAACCCCTCACGCGGGTCGGCATGCTCGTAAAGTGCGGTTCCGTCAAAACGGGCAAGCGCAGGCACCCAGTCCATGATCACACCAAGACCCCGCGCATGGGCATAAGTGACAAGAGCGCGCAGATCGTCGGCCCGACCCCAGCGCGCGCTTGGCGCAAAAAGACCGGTTGGCTGATAGCCCCACGACCCCGCAAAGGGATGTTCCGTCAGCGGCAAAAACTCGACATGAGTGAAGCCAAGCGCTGCGGCATGATCGATGATCGCTCGCGCTCCGGCGAAATCGCAGACATCATCGCGCCACGATCCAAGGTGCACCTCGTAATTGAAATGGGGGCGTCATGGCGGTTTCGCTCTTTGCGTGTTTGCATCCAGTCGCCATCGCCCCAGTGGTGGGTCGAGGGCGCGGCAACGATTGAGGCCGTGGCGGGGGGAACTTCGGTGTCTCGCGCCAAAGGGTCGGCTTTCAAAAACGGTGGCCCCTCCTGCGGAAGGATTTCGAACTTATAGGGCGTGCCTGCCGGAAGGCCCGGAAGGAAGATTTCCCAGATGCCATCGCGATTGCGCATCGGCGCGCGCCGGCCGTCCCAGGCGTTGAACGGGCCCACCACCGAAACGCGGCGCGCATTTGGGGCCCAAACAGCAAAGCGCACGCCCTGAACCCCTTCGTGGCGGCAAGAATGCGCGCCCAGCGCCTGCCACAGCCGCCGATGGGTGCCTTCCCGGATTAAGTAAAGATCAAGCTCGCCTAAGACCGGCCCGAAACGATAGGGGTCTTCGAATTCCCAGATGTGCGCGCCATTTCCGGCAACAAGGTGATAGGCGCGCGGTGTGCTGATCAGCCCGGCAAAGACGCCTTCGCCCAGAGGGACAAGGGGCACATCGCCCTGAGGCGTCTTGGCCACCATCCACGCGGCGTGCGGGTCGAAGACAACCAGCACTCCCTCCCGCCCCCGATGCCAAGGCCCCAAAACTGCAAAGGGATCAGACAAAGTACCCGTTCGGATCGCCTCGAGATCCGCGGAATCGATCAAAGACAAGGGGTTTTGCGCGATGAACATGGCGCGAGAGCTTGGCGAGGCTTGGGCCGCAAGGCAAGGGTTCCTGTTGCAAGCCGCATGACCACGCCTGACACCCGCAGGCTGACAGAGGCGCGAAAGCCCCGTTTGGGAAGCCGCGTGCGGCCAGCATAAGGCGTGGCTCGACACCGCCTGTCTTAAGTCTGGATCCCGCTCGCGGCTCGTTTTGTGCTTCTGGCTTGGGGTTGCTTTGGCAAATTTGGCAGCAGGCATCACGGGCGGAACACAACGCAAGCCTATGTGCTGCTGCAAACGAGCCCCTAGTCGGCGGAAGCGGTTGAGCCACATTCGCCTTGGATGCCGCCACTCTCCTTGTGCGCGTCAAAGGCAGCCCGAGGCCGGGCGCACGAAGCTTGGTTGATGAGGCACGCGCCTGATCGGTTACGATCGACCCCTCAAAGTCGGCTGGGCGAAAGCTTGGCACAAGCCCGATCTGCCTCCAAGATCGCTGCAAAAAGCGCGCAAGGTGCTTCGGAAGCGCCCCGCGCACCCGTTGTCGCGCACCGGTTGTCGAACGAGTGAGCCGGATCTCTTCAGGAGCCTGTCTCAGGGTCACCAAGAAGTCGGAAAAAACAAAGCTCCCTTCTGCGCCCTTCGGTGCAAACTTTTCTCTTGGCACGCGCCTGCACGTGGCGGCAGCCCGGAGTTGCGGTCACTCCGTCAATGCGCCCCTTATGACGCGCTGCGCTCTGGTCCAAAATGTCGGCACGATCACGCGGGTTGTGGCGCGGTTTCAGGCACCTGTCGGCCTGATCGGCTCAACATACTGCAGTGCAAGATCCCAAGGAAAATAGATCCAGGTGTCTTGACTGACCTCGGTCACGTAAGCGTCGACCAAGGGTCTGCCCTGTGGCTTGGCATAGACTGTGGCGTAAAAGGCGCGAGGGTAAAGCCTGCGGATATGTGCGAGCGTGCGCCCAGTATCGACAAGGTCATCAATGATCAACACGCCCGCGCCGTCTTCTCCCATAACTTCCGGGGCGGCTGGCTTGAGAACCCGAAGCTCGGCTTTTTCTTGCCAAGCATAGGACTTGACCGAGAGTGTCTCGATTGTGCGAATGTCAAGCTCACGCGCAACAATCATTGCTGGCGCAAGCCCCCCGCGGGTGATGGCGACAAGGGCGCGAAAACCATCCGTTGGACCCTCGCTTTGCAGCCGCCAGGCAAGTGCGCGGGCATCCCGATGAAGCTGATCCCAGCTCACATAAAAGCCGCGTTCATAGGGCAAGCGCGGTGGCATTTTTGGGCTTGTCCATTCTTTTTCCCGTCGCACATGGGCGGGGTCTCCTGTGCTCAAAGAGGACCGGCTGTCAATGCGTTTTGGGCAGGCGCGCGGTCGTCACGCCGCGCTTGCACCGGGCTCTTCGCCTGCACCAAGAGTTATTCGTTGGAGCGGCCTGTGACAACATCGATGTCGGGCGCGTCAACGGCTTTCATCCCCACAACGTTATAGCCCGCATCAACATGCAAGACTTCGCCCGTAACCCCAGAGCTGAGATCGGACAACAAAAACAAAGCTGCTTTGCCAACCTCGTCTTGTGTCACATTGCGCCTAAGCGGCGAATTGAGTTCGTTCCACTTGAGAATATAGCGGAAATCGCCAATCCCGCTTGCGGCTAGGGTTTTGATTGGGCCGGCCGAGATTGCATTGACTCGGATGTTGTTGCGCCCAAGGTCCTCGGCGATATATCTGACCGAGGCTTCGAGCGCCGCCTTGGCGACCCCCATCACGTTATAATGCGGCATCACCTTTTCTGCCCCGTAATAGGTGAGCGTAAGAAGGCTTCCGCCCCGGCGCATCAACGGCGCGGCGAGCCGACACACCGCTGTGAAGGAGTAAACCGAAATGTCCATCGTCTTGAGAAAATTGTCTCGTGAGGTATCGACATAGCGGCCGCGCAATTCATCTTTGTTCGAATAGCCAACGGCGTGAACGACGAAATCGATCGTCTCCCATAGTGCGGCAAGTTCGGTAAACAGCCGCTCAAGAGCATCCGGCTCAGCAACGTCGCATTCAAAAAGGCGCGGCACGCCGAGCCTCTCGGCCAATGGGAAGACGCGCTTGCGCAAGACTTCGCTCTGATAGCTAAAGGCAAGCTCGGCACCTTGTTCGGCAAGGCGGCAGGCAATGCCCCAGGCGAGGGATTTATCGTTTGCAACCCCCATGATCAGGCCCCGCTTGCCTGCCATCAGCCCTGCTGCCATAAACGCCTCCGCGCTTGCCCATCTTGGTTGCTCAACGGTTCAACGCCCTCGGCGCAACCGCGAGCGTGTCCATTAGGCGAAAGGCGGCAAAGCATCAAGAAGGCGCGCGATGCTCTGCGCAAGCCAGGCGCACGCTAGAAACCGCCACGGAAGGCGATGCTCGCCCTCTGCTTGGGCAAAGCGACGCTTGCGGAAACCACGACAAGCCAAAGGCCGCCCGGCTTTGCCTTATCGCGTTTTCATAGGCGTTCCGCTAGGCATACAGGGCACGGCTTAAGCTTGGGCTTCTCTGATGCTGCGCGATAAGGCGGGTGGTCATGGTCGCTGCTCAGCGCTGGGCGCGTTTTGGTCTTGGCAGGGCAACTCTTTTCAGCTTAAAAGATCTTCAACCACGCCCCCGTTGGCGCCACGTCTCGGAGGAGGTGGAACGGATCGCACACGAGACGGCCCAAGCGCAGGTGAGCAGCCGGCCGCCGTGTAACTGCTGCAACGCGCGTCGGTTTTGCGTAAAAAACCGGTTCGGAGATTATGGCCGATCAGTCCGAGTTAAAATTTGTTCTGGAAAATTGATTCGGACGATCAATTTAAACAAGCTGCGCAAAGAAGCGCGGCGAGCAAAGGGGCTTTTTTGATGGCAGAGCGCTTCGGAATTTTTGCCGGCGATGATCCTTTTATAATCGCGCGGGCTTGGCTTGCTGAGGCCGAAAAGACCGAGCCCAACGACCCAAATGCCATGGCTCTTGCAACGGTTGACCCTGAGGGCATGCCCAATGTCCGGATGGTGTTGCTCAAAGACATCGAGGCCGAGGGCGGCGCAGAGGGAGCTTTCGTTTTTTACACCAATTTTGAAAGTGTTAAAGCACGCGAACTCGACTCTGCAGGCAAGGCCGCTTTTGTTGTGCATTGGAAAACGCTTCGCCGGCAGATCCGCGTTCGCGGCTTGGTGAGCCGTGTCGAGGGCGAGAAAGCGGACGCTTATTTTGCCAGCCGACCGCTGCAATCGCGCCTGGGGGCTTGGGCCTCAAAACAGTCACAGCCGCTTGCAAGCCGGGTGGAACTGATGACAAGGGTGACGCAGATGGCGGCGCGCTTTGGCGCCTCTCCGCCGCGGCCGCCGTTTTGGGGCGGCTACCGCATCCGTCCCCTCGAAATCGAGTTCTGGGCCGAAGGCGCCTTTCGCTTGCACGACCGGTTCCGCTGGCGTCGTGCACGTGTTGGGGCGCCTTGGCAGGTTGAACGGCTTTATCCCTAACCCTGATCTCTCACCGCGGCGCGCAGCGGCTCCGTGTCGCAGATTGATGTAAAAATGTCACAAATATGCTTTTAGGGCCTCTTGCACTTTATGCGAAAGGCGCAGATTTTTAGCAAACTGCACAGAATCCCTAAGGGACAGGCATGCTGAGGGAGCCAACCTTGGTCAGCGACGACGAGCTTCCGCGACTTCGCGGCACAATCAAATGGTTTGATCCCGTCAAGGGCTTTGGGTTTATCGCCACAGAAGACGGCGGGCCAGATATCTTGCTTCACATCAATGCGCTTAGAAATTTCGGGCAAAGCACGGTCGCGGAACGGGCTGGGATTGAGGTGAGCGTCCAGAAAACCCCGCGCGGACTCCACGCAGTCGAGGTGTTTGCTGGCTTCCCCCCCGCGCCAGATCAAAGCCGCACGCCACCCGAACTCAGCCAGGTTTTCTCACCCGAAGTCCTTGCGCTGCCGCTTGAGCCTGCGCGGGTGAAGTGGTTCGACCGCGGGCGCGGCTTTGGCTTTGTCAATGTCTTCGGCCGCTCCGAGGATGTTTTTGTGCATATGGAAGTCGTGCGCAAATCTGGGTTTTCCGAGCTCCTCCCGGGCGAAGGGGTGGCGGTGCGCACGATCCAGGGCCAGCGCGGTCGGATGGTTGCCATGGTTGTGGCCTGGGAGGCAGCGAGCCGATGCACGGAGCTGAAATGAGGGCGACGACCACTCGCAAGGATCAGGTGCTCGGCCCACGGCTCTGGCGCCGGTTGGAGGATGTTGGACGCGCTTTGTTGCTGCTTGTTGCGTTGAGCAAGGCGGCTGTCGCGGAATGTGCCGAAGACCGTGTCGATTTGCGCGGGCCCTGGGGGCAGGCAACGTTTTCGGTGGAAATCGCCGATACCGACGAGACGAGGGCCCAGGGCCTGATGAATCGCACGGAATTGCCGCGGTTTGCAGGCATGCTCTTTATCTTTGAGCCGCCTCCGCGGCGCGTGCATTTCTGGATGGACAATACGCTCATCCCGCTAGATATGCTGTTTTTCGATGCACGCGGGGTTCTCACCCGGATCCATCACCATGCCCGGCCGCTTGACCGCACGCCGATCGACGGCGGAGAGGGCGTGCTTTATGTCCTTGAAATTAACGGCGGGCTTGCGCGAACGCTCGGGATCACCGAGGGCAGCGTTTTGCGTCATCCGCGGATTGACCCTGCGCAGGCGGCCTGGCCCTGTGGCGTGTGAAGGCGGGCAGGCGGATGGGCGCTGCGGCGCGTGAAGGCGCTGAACGTGACTGCGTTTTGCCCGGGCGTGGGGCGGGGTTGCGTTTTTTCTTTGTTGCCGGCGCGACGCCGACGTTTGGTCTGGCACATGGCGATGGGCCTAAGCCTCAGTTTATCCGCGGTTGTTCAGGAACGGGGGCCCCACGCGAAGTCGCATCGCAAGGCGTCATAACGCGCCAAAGCGCGCATCGAGCGTGGCTTTTATGCCGTGACAAACTCACCGGCCCGAAGACAGGCAAGAGCGCGAAGACCGAGTCAACGCGGCCCGGTCCACGGCTGCGTCTTGGGCCTCGATTTCAATGATGCTTTGGCACCAAAGGCTTTGTCTGATC
>FWWL01008842.1_pt1 | contig 12654 bp, 8 predicted proteins | sample 2228331 | NCBI WGS metagenome assembly FWWL01 (sample SAMEA103939775, study PRJEB20133) | metagenome | reverse complement strand
TGCCTCCTGTGGGCATTGCGTCGCGGGCGTTGAGTGCCAAGTTCAGCAATATCTGCTCCATCTGCACGGGGTCAATCCGAAAGAGGGTGGGACTATCTGTGAAGTGGGTTTCGATGGTGATGGTTTCTCCTACCGCCCCTTGTAGGAGGGGAAGCAGGTCGCGAACGAGGCTGTTGAGTTCAATGGGACGTGGCTGAGCCATTTGGCGTCGGGCGAACCCCAACAGTTGGCGCGTTAAGCCCGCCGCTTTCTCTGCCGATTTCACCACATTCGCAAGGTCTGCTTGAGCGGGATGGTCGGGTGGTAATCGAGAGGAGGCGATTTCTGCAAAGCCGATTACGGCTGTCAGCAGATTATTGAAGTCATGGGCAATCCCGCCCGCAAGCCGACCGATGCTCTCCATCTTCTGGAGTTCGAACAGTTGGTGTTCCAACTGCTTGCGCTCGGTGATGTCGATATCGGCACAGATAAAGATTGTCTCGTCGCGAAGCCGTATCGGGAAGAGGGACGAAAGGATATAGCGTGTTCTGCCATCCGCTGTGCGGATTTTCCACTCTTTCAATGGAGCTGGCTGACCTGTCTCGGCTATCTCCCTTAGCATCTGGAGATACTCTTGCTCTTGCTCTGGGGTGAAGATAAGCTCATCCAGCGTTTTCCCCAGAGCCTCTTCTTTACTATAACCGTAGAACTTTTCCGATGCTTGGTTCCACAGCATGACACGCCCCTCCAAATCATAGCCCTGAATGGCGACGGTAGGAGCGTTCTCAATAATCGCCTCCAGTTGTTGGTAGGCTTGCTCCAGTTTGGAATGGGACTCTTCTAAGCGTGCGGTGGTCTCACGCGCTTGGCGCACATAGATTGCCACCACCATAAGGGTAAGGTAGCTCACCACCCAGAAAACCCAGTGATGGAAATAGGCAGAGAAAGATAACGGCTGTTGATTGAGCCATCCTGCTTGAGGATTGAACCCTAATACAAAGGCTAACAAGGGGAGCGTTAAGCCGGGGAGTTGATACCGAATCGTGCCCCAGAGCAAGAGAGGCAACCCAATCTTGAGGATAGCAGTTGCATAGTCGGGTTCATGCCAAGAGCGCGCAAGAAACGAGACGCCTGCTGTAAGCAGAGTGATGGCACCAATCTCTGCCCACTGCAGGCTCTTCAGCCTCCGAAAAGTGTGCCACGCCAGAAGAGGGGTTCCCACAATCATCGCCCCTACCATATCCCCACCCCACCAGAAGAACCAGTGCCTCCAAAAATCGTCCCAGCTCCAGCGCCCTGCAAGCGTAAAAAGAGCCACCATCACCCCAGCGGTAGGTGCTAACACCAACGCCAAGTAGAGCAAAAAAAGGGCTAAATCGCGCGGACGACGGAAAGTAGAGTCAAACCTTTCTTGGTGAAGGAGATAGACCACCACCCCATAACCCAGCCCAGCGGTCAACCCCATCAGCACACCGACCCAAGTAATGCCCAGCACTCCAAAGGCAAGGAATATGGTGCTGATGAGGATGCCGATGAGTGCGGGCGTGCGCCACCACCAGATAACCCCTATCGCAAAGCCGACGGGGAACCAAAAGATAGAAGGCGAATCGGGCGTGAAGGCATACAGTAGCGCTACCCATGAGAGCGCAACATAGCCGATTCCTGCCAGCACTCCACGCACGAGCGAAACCATAGGGTTCTGCCTCTCTATGATGAGTTTTTTTCGATAGAAAGCCTCATTTTCCTACCCATTTCCCTGTTTCCCCCTGCCCCTGAAGAAACCCCCCAGCCGTTCCGATAATAGTGTTTCAGGAGGCACGCATGTCGTTTCTTCGCAAATTCTTGGGCGTTGGCAAGAGCCAGGCATACGACGAGGGCATCCGCTACTACGATGATGGGCGTTTTGAGGAAGCGCTTCGGTTGTTCGAGCGCTGCCTTACCGAGACGCGCGACCTGATGGTGCAAAAGCTGGCACGCTTTTATATTGCCGAATCGCACGCCCAGCTTGGACAGTCTGCCCTTCGGCGCGGTCAGTATGAAATCGCAGCGCAACATTACGCTCAAGCTATCGAAATCCACCCCCACTATGCCGACCTCCACTATCAGCGTGCCCTCGCCCTGCGCAAGATGCGAAACTACACCGAGGCACTCTCCCACCTTGAGGAAGCCCTGCGCATTAATCCCCGCTTTGCAAAAGCCATCCTGCTTCAGGGAATCATTGCCTACGAGACCGGAAGGCGCGAGGAGGGGCTGAAACGGATTCAAGAGGCAGTTCAGATTGACTCCCATCTCGATGCCACTCGGCTCAACCAGGCGATGGAATACGACCGTGCAGGGCTGTTTGAACAGGCACTGGCGCTGTTTGAGACGCTTGGCTCCTCCAGCACGGACGAAGCACTCTATCACGCCCAGCTCGGCGACGATTTCTACAAGCGGGGCGATTTCGAGTCGGCAGTGGCGGAATACCGCAAGGCGCTGGCGATTCGCCCGAACTTTGCCGACATTCGCAACCACTTGGGGATGGCACTTGCTGCGCTGGGGCGTGATGAGGAGGCAATCGAGCAGTTCCAGAAAGCGTTGGAGATTAACCCACGCTATCTCGAAGCGCATCTGAACCTTGCGCTCACCCTCCGCGATTCGGGGCGCATAGAAGAGGCACGCCAACACTTCCAAGCCGTGCTGGATATCGACCCCGAAAACTCGCTGGCACGCCACGCCCTCAGCGACCTCGCTGCCTAACCGAATAGAATTTCGGTACACCCGTTTTCCTGCCTGAACTAGGCAGAGGGGTTGTACTCCGCCACATGTGAAAGGAAAATCTCATCATTATTCTAAAATATAACAGAAAATCATAATGCAAGAATATAGAAGCTAACACCCGTTTCCAAAGTTGAACAACACTATTAGGATATCGGCGTCGTCTACGACTCCATCACAGTTTACATCCACCCGACCGAGATGCGTACCTGAGCTTCCAAAAGCGAATAGCACGGATAATAGGTCCGTATCGTCCACACAATCATCTTCGCTCACATCGCCATAGTGCCTCGTGCATACAGCAGTATCCAACAAGTATCCTTCCATGCGTCTTGTGCGCGCGTTATAACCTGTTCCCACAATAAAACGTCCATCGGGAGAAACATCAACTGCTGTCCATAGTTCCGATCCACTTTCCAATAGTGAAGCATAAACTTGATTCAGGTCTTCTATCTGCCCGTTCACCCATCGGACGGCACGACTGTCCTCATCGAAAGCAGCAATCCCCACAATCACACTCCCATCCGCAGATACACCATAGGCTATGCTACCGGAAGCGCCACTCAAGCTGCTGAGTGCCTGCATTCCTGTTGAATTCCAGCGGAAAGCCAGGTTTTGCCCGCTACTGTTTCGTGCCCATCCTACAACTACTGTACCGTTGGCAGACACTCCGTAGGCTTCACTGGTGCCCCCACCAAAAGTACCTAAATCTTGCATTACTCCATTAAACCAACGAAAAGCGCGAGTCTGCCCAGCAGTGTTCATTGCTTTTCCAACAACTACCCCACCGTCAGCAGAGGCAGCGTACGCTTCACTTTCAGAACCGCCGAGAGTACCCAGATTCTGCATCATGCCCGAAACCCAGCGGAAGGCATTTTTCTGCCCTCTATGAGTTTCCGAGGTTCCTACAATTACCAATCCATCCGCGGAAATACCATACGCCCAACTTTGATTACCACCGAGAGTACCGAGGTCCTGCATACTCCCATTGACCCACCGAAAGGCGCGTCTTTGACCGTTTGCTTGCAGTGCAATTCCCACAACTACTGTGCCATCTGCAGATATATCTCGAGCCCAGCTGTGAGTTCCTCCAAATGTGCCTATGTCATAGATGGAACCGTTTGACCAAAGGAACGCGCGCCTTTGCCCCATTATGTATGTATCAGCTTCTCCAACTACACTTCGTCCATCGCCAGAGACACCGTACGCCAGGCTATTGAAGCCACCCAATGTTCCAAGCCAAGTAAGAGACTGTGCAAATACGGGACTGTTCACACTTAGTCCCATGATAAGCGCTACTACTGCCACGGCTAACTTCGTCAAACTACATCCAGACCAAAATAAGTTTCTAAACCTCGCCATCGTTTGTTCCTCCTAAGGCACTGTGGTAGAACAGGCGCCTATTGTCCATGGGATTAGCACAGTACAACTCTCGTGTCGTTCCTGCTGAAAAAGCTTCAGGAGCCGACTTGTGCGTTCCCCATGAGAATCTTACTCCTTTAGTATACCCTACCTTTTACCCAGCATTTTGAGAGGTGCGGAAATAGGCACTGAAGTGAGGGTATATTCCAATTTTTGAATAGTCTCACTTGACCACTTGACTCAAATGAAACAAATCGGGTATAGTGGATGTGCGAGGCACAGCATGCACAGTTTGCGTTGGTGGCTAAGCGTGGCAATCGTGCTTACGATGCTTCCCCCGATAGGGTGGAACCGCTCCCATGAACGCAGTTGCCAGGTTTCCGCATGCCTCTGCCGAAACTGCAGAGGGGGTGCATATTGTTGCTGTGCGCGTCAAAAGAGTGCGTTGGGCAAACTGGTAGCGCTCAGCCAGTGTGATAAAGCCGAGAAGCAAGCCTATAGCCTTCGAACTATGTCTCGTGCGGTGGAAACATCACCCATCTTAGTGCCCGTTCCACCGCTTCATTTCGTAGGGTTGCAAGTAATTCTCCAACTACTTGTCTTTCGCTTCACCTCTCCACGCAAGCCACCCCCTCGGAACCCTCTAAGTCGTTGAGGCGCGCTTGGGCAACCTTGAAGGTCGCCCAGCCATAAAAAACTTTGACTCCGTTGCCGTCGTCGGCAACCACAACATACCGACTTGGAGGGAGAAACGATGCGAAATAGAGGCTTTACTTTGATAGAGCTGTTGGTGGTGATTGCGATTATCGCTATCTTAGCAGCGATTCTGTTCCCTGTGTTCACACAGGCGCGTGAGAAGGCACGCCAGACGATGTGTCTGTCTAACTGTCGCCAGATGGGGATTGCGGTACAGATGTACATTCAAGACTGGGATGAAACTACCCCCACCGTGCGGATGATGGGAACGCCCGGCATCTCGTGGATAGACCAGGTTCAACCGTATGTGAAGGCTCGGCTTCTCCATCGGTGTCCTTCCGACAACAGCCCTGCTTGGCAGGAAGACCCACCTCGCCCCACCTCTTACGGCTTCAATGCCTATTTTGCCCCTTATCATCCTCCTCATGGAAGCCCGACCAATCCACGCCCTGTTTCGCTGGCGTCGGTGGGGCTACCAGCCCAGTGCATCTGGTCTGCTGAGTTGGCAGAGCGCAACAGTGCCACAGGCATGCTCATCAAGGGCGACCACTTTATGCCGATGTACTGGGGTAATCCTCCGCGCGTAAACGACCCGATGATGAATATGCGATTGTGGGATACTCAGCGTGGCATCCCCACCACCCTCGCCATCACCCGCCACAACGGTGGGGCGAACTATGTGTTTGTGGACGGGCACGCTAAGTGGCACAAGTTCGAGCAAACTTGGCTCCAAATCCCCGGTCAGCCTCCACTGCGCGACTGGTACGACCCCTCCCGAACCGAAAACCAGTGATTTTTCGGTTGCCCCGTTGGTGGGAGAACCTTGCTTGCTTCTCGGTTCCCCCCGCTGACAGGAGAACCCACTTTCTTCTTGGTTCCCCCCGTTGACGAGGGAACCTTACTTTCTTCTTGGTTCCCCCTGTTGACGAGGGAACCTTACTTTCTTCTTAGTTCCCCCCGTTGACGGGGGGAACCTTAGGGAGGGGGGAATTGCCTGGCGAAAAATGTGGGGCGACCGACAGAAAGTGAACCTGACCCGTGTACCCTCATTAGGGGTAGCAAGGAAAGAATGGCTAACCGAAGGCACTACTCATAGCGCAACGCCTCTATAGGCTGGAGCTGGGAGGCGCGCCACGCTGGATAGAGACCGAAAAAGATGCCAATTAACGCAGCAAATCCGAACGCCAGCACCACCCCTTCAATCGGAACCAGCACCTTCCAGTTCGCTTGCTGGCTGATGTAGTTTGCAGCGAGGTAGCCTAAGCCAATCCCTATCAGCCCGCCCACAACGCTCACCACCGTCGACTCGATCAGGAACTGCAGAAGGATGCTGAAACGGGTAGCGCCCAGCGCCTTACGCAGTCCAATCTCGCGCGTGCGCTCTGCGACAGAGACCAACATAATGTTCATAATGCCGATTCCGCCCACAATCAGCGATACGAGCGCAACCCCACCTAACAGGAAGGTGAAAATCTGGGCGGTCTGTTCCACTGTTTCGACGAAATCGCCCTGATTGAACACACGGAAGTCGGGGTCGCCCCAAGGGGGGATACGGTGCGCTTGCATCAGTGCTTCTTCGATGCAGGTCTGGGTCTCGAACATCTGGTTCGAGCGTCGGGCTTGCACATTGATGGCGTCTAAGTGGTCTTGGCGCACCAATCGTCGAGTAGCGGTAGAGAAGGGAATGTAGATTCGGTCGTCCAGACTGCGGAAGCCCGTGTCGCCCTTGTAGGCGAGCCGACCGATGACCTCGTAGGCTTGCCCCCCGATACGAATGGTCTTGCCGACGCATGCGCCTCCCTCAAACAGCTCTTGCCAGACCGTGTGCCCAATCACCGCCACCCGCGCCATCGCGCGCACTTCGTTTTCGTCGAAGAAGCGTCCATCCTCCACTGTGAGGTTGCGAATATTGGCGATTTCGGGAGTGACGCCTGAGATGCTGGTGCGCATGTTGCGGTTGAGATATTTCACCTGCTGGGTCGTCCAGACCTCGGGTGAGATGTTCCGAACCAGCTCACCACAGTTTTTGAGAATGGCATCGGTATCTTCCAGTTTGAGCGTCTGCACGCTACCGAAGCCTAAGAACGCGCCCCCGCGTCGTGCTTGACCGGGGCGCACCGTGAGCACATTGGCGCCAAGTCGCTGAATCTGCTCTAAGGTGGCTTGGCGTGCGCCCTGCGCAATCCCAATCATCGTGATGACCGACGCAACGCCAATAATCACGCCCAACATCGTGAGCAGAGTGCGTAGTTTGTTCGCTCGCAAGCAGTCCAGCGCAGTCAAAAAGTTCTCCAAGATGTTCATCCGACTTCACCTCCCGCCACCAGAGGGACCACCTCCTGCGCCTCTAGCTCCTGCGCCTTGACGCTGAGAGCCACCCCCCATTCGGGGCGGACCGAACGCCCGCCCGAAGGGTGAGCCAGGTCCCTCACCTTGCTGAGCGAAGATACGCCCCGTAATCACCGTTTCGCCCTCGCTTAGCCCATCGACAATCTCGGTCGTCGTATTACCCTGAATGCCTATCTTGACCTCGCGCCGTTGGGGTTTTCCGTTCACCAACACCTCCACATAGGTGCCTTCGCGGGTCTCGTTGACTGCGCTGTTGGGCACAGCAAGCACATTATCCTTGCGCGCCACTAAGAACTCGCACGAGGCATTCAGCCCTGGCTTGAGGCGTGGGTCGGGCTTTTCTATCTCCACGCGCACCTTCACCACCGTCACATTGTTCTCCACCACCGCTTGGGGGTCGATACGGCTTACTCTGCCACGGAACCGCTCGCGCGGGAAGGCATCGATGCGAATCGTCACGGGTTGCCCCACGCGCACATTCCCGATATCCGCTTCGTCGACAGAGACCTCCACATACATCCGTGAGGTGTCGGCAATTTGCAGAAGTGTGTTGCCTTGCGAGAAGAGGGAGGTGCCGGGCGGAACGATTGTGCCTTGCTCTACGAAGCGCGCAATCACCACCCCATTCAAGGGGGCAGTGATGGTGGTGCTGTCCAGTTGGACTTTGGCGTTGTAGACTTGGGCTTCGGCGCGGGCGCGCTGAGCTTTGGCGGTTGCAATATCTGCCTCGCGCAGGCGTATCTGCCGAAGGTTAGAGCGTGCTTGTTCAAGGGCGGTTTGCGCTTGTTTGTACTGGGCGCGTGCCTCTTCTAATCCCTGCTGAGCGAGTTGCACCTGCACGCGGTTCGCCTCGGCAGAGCGCAGATTCGCCTCCGCCTCCTGCACGCGTGCCCGTGCGGTATCGAGCCGTACCTGCAGGTCCTGTTCAAGGGTGTTGCGTCTCTGTTCTGCACTTACGAGTTGGCTACGGGCGTTTTCTAACTGAGCCAGCGCATTATCCACCTGCTGTTGGGATACATAGCCCTTTTCCAGCAAGGCTTTGAGCCGTTCGTAGTTGCGCTGGGCGGTCTCTACCTGTTGGCGTGCCGACTCGTAGTTTGCTTGGGCTTGGGCACGCTCTTGGGGCATGATGACCTTTTCTAACTGTTCCAGGTTCTTGCGGGCAGTTTCGAGGGCGGTGCGTGCCGATTGGAGCTGGGCTTCGGTCACGGTGGGCTGGAGTTTGGCGCGCTCTTCTGCCTGTTGGAGCCGTGCCAGCGCCGCTTGCAGGTTCGCTTCGGCTTGCTGGACAGCGAGTTCGCTCTGCTCGCGCTGGAGCCGCAGGCTCTCCTGTGCCTGCTCGATGCGCGCATTCGCTGCTTCCAAATCGGCTCGTGCCTGATTGTAGACCGAGAGCGTGTCGGCAGGGTCGATCCGAGCGAGCAGTTGACCTGCCTGCACCACATCGCCCACATCGACCAGCACTTGGCTGACGATGCCCCCCGCTTTGGACTTCACATCGACGATGTTGTAGGTGCGCAAAACGCCTGTAGCAGTGATAGAGCGCACCACATCTTCGCGGGTGACCGTTGCTGTGCGAAACTCAGGTTCGTTCGTGTTCGTTTCTGAACCGCGCCCTCGCCACCAAAGGACGACCGCAAGGGCTATTACAATTCCCACTACGACCGCAACGCGCCTTTTCATATCGCCTTCAGGATACCTAATCCACTTAGACGCAGAAAGAGGGAAGATGTTCGGTTCCCATGAAGGGTCTCGCCCAAGAAACGCACATAGGCATCCTACCCGTATTACAAGGTGGCTTGCGCATCATGTGTCTCAGAGAGGCAAAGCCTGTAAAATTGCATCGGCAGTTTCTACCGCTTCGTTGACCAGTAAAGGCAAGTTGACAACCTGATTGTCGTAATCACGACGATTTCGGAGCACGCGCAACCGTGCCAGCTGGTCAGCGACATCCGCCAAACCTTTCAATCTCAGGTGATTGAGTAGAGTGGCATGGTCGCTTGCTGTTCGGGATGGAACATAACCCAGCATAGCAGAAGCATACTCGCGTGCATGGCAGAAAGCAGAATAGTACGCGCGACTCACAGCAGACCTTTGCGAAGCCTCAATCGAGAATCCTGCTCCGATAAGCCCTGATGTATGCTTTGCGAACGCCAATAACTCACGCCAATCAAAATTCATTTTTCTTAGGTGGTTGGAAGTCCGTCAAAACTAAAAACCAACCTGAAACACCCTGAGTATTCTCACGGAACTGCTCATGGATACGCCTAATTCTTGCAGTTTCTGAACCATCGTAGGCTTCGCGGCGCACAAAAAGGCTCAGAAACTCATCCTCAATTTCGGGGTCTTGGTAGAGAGTCAGCGTGAGGCAGGCGTCAGGAAACTCCCGATGGACAGCCAGACTCATCGCGCGAACGGTATCCATCAGGTCTGGATAGGCATGCAGGTAGCTGCACACTAACTCCACCCCTTCAACAACAATTCCGCTTTGGCGAAGGGTTTCCAAGAGTGCGTTGATATTGGCTTGAACCGCAGGATCGACAGACTCTTCGGCTCGATTTATCACACTCAAAGCATACCCTACAACTCTATTGGGGTGATGACCTTGAGTGCGAATCGGTTCTGGGTGCGGCTGGCATTGGGTAGTCCGTAGATGAGGTAGAGGTCGAAGCCTTGGCGCACGCGCTGGAGGTAGGTGAGGTAGAAGTTGCGGACGGTTTCGGTCTCGCCTCCGAACTCGGAACGGCTGAGCACCAGTCGCCCTCCGATGGCGCGTTCAGGCGTGATTTCGTAGTTTAGGGTGAAGATGAGTTGTTGAGCGCGGTCGGTGGGGGCGCTGGCGTAGCGAATCTCCAAGAGTTCCCCATCCAGCCGTGCGCGCAGGCGACGAGTCGGCTCCAGCGACTGCGTGAGGTTCAGGTACCAGCTCCGTCCGCCGTTCAAGTCGCCCACTCGCACTGTTAGTTCGCCCGTGCGATAGATGTCCAACACCTGCCAGCCATACGAGAGGGCAACGGTGCGGTCGATATTAGGCGGGCGATCAAGATAGTCCAGCACCAGCGTAAGGCGGTGTTGGGAGGGATAGAGCCATTGGAGTAGGAGAGTACTGCCCTCGTCCAGCCTCGCGCCACCATAGCGTTGGCGTGAGTTGAAGATGAGGCGCGTTTCGGTGTAGAGGAAGCGTCGGTCGAGGGGACGGTCGAACCACAGGATGCCAAAGCTCAGCCCCCGATACCCCCATTCGGGAATAAATCCGAGGCGGGGACGGTAGCTGGGTTCGATATCGGTGTACTGGAGGCGATAGTTGGGGCGTCGTTCGGGCGCGTTGCGGGTGAGCGTGTATTGCTGAAAAGTGCCTTTGCGCGTGCCATCCAGTCGATAATATGCGCCCATCAGGCGCAGTTCGCCAAAAGCGGTAATCTGCTGGGCATCGAGCAGGGCGCCCCAACTCTCCTCTTGCACATCTCCCTGCAGGCGTGTGCCCATCAGGTTCAGGAAGGAGCGCTCGGCAAACTGGTAGCGCAGGCGCGCTACCCCAATCTGGTGAGTGTGCCCGTTCTGCTCGTATTCCCCTACCATCAGCCCATAGCGCCAGTTCTGCTGGGTGCCGAAGGCTTTGAACCCTGCCGACAGCTCCTGCACACGCAGGCTATAGAACAGCGGGCGTGGGGGCATGAACTCGCTCCCTTCCTGAAAGAAGGGGCGTTGCTCGGCAAGCACCTTTTCGGTGTAGGAGAAGTCCACTTTCGCCACATCGCCTGCAATATTGCGGAAGTCGGGCTTGAAGGTCAGCAGGGCGGTCAGGGCATCTCCTGCCACATAGCGCACATCCAGCCCACTATGCGAGCGGGTGCGTTCGGAGGTGCTATCGCCAGTAAAGTAGGGCAGAAGAATGACTGGGTAGCGTGGGGGTGGCAGTTCCAGCCCTTCCCAAAGGGCTTGTCGTCGGGGCGAGTAGAAGGCTCCCATATTCGGGAAGGTGTAGATTTCGTTCAAGCGGGCGACATAGCGCTCCAGCACGATGCCGAACCGCTTTTGATTGGCAGGATAGCGTAGCACTTGGAAGGGGATTCGCAGTTCAGCCTCCCAGCCGTTTGGGGTGATGCGAGCACGGGCTTGCCAATCGCCTCGCCAGCGGATGTTCTCGGTCGTGCCCTGCGGAATCTCTTCCGATTGCGTGCCTAATGGGTTGACCAGGAACATATAGGGTTCCAGCCCGCGCGCTTGAGGGTCGATAAGCACGCCCACAATATCGTCGCTCTCCACATTTCCCCCGCGCTTGGTCTCTTTGGCGATAATCTGCGCTGGGTCGGGGGCCTCGCAGATGAAGGCGACATAGAGGGCGGTGGAATCGTAGCCGATGTAGGCGCGGGTGGGAAACTCTGCAGGTGATTGGCGCGAGGGCGACCAGAACTGCTCCACAACATAGGCGCCCTGCCACTCGTCTGGCTCCACAACGCCATCGATAACAGGGGGTTTCGACAGGCGTAGGGCAGGGAAGGTGCGCGGCTCTACTGGTTGGGCGCATGCCTGCACCATCAGCCCTACCCCTATCAACATCATCAGTGCGAACCTCATCATTTCTCCCCATGTTTTTTCTACTTTGCAGATGGCAGGATTCCTGCAATTCACCCCCGCCTTATGGGAGACGATTTCGAGGTAATGATAACCCCAAGAGGCCCTTCGCTTCGCTCAGGGTGACGGCACGGGCGAGACACTTAGGCTACGAGGGTTTCTCTCAACCGTCCTTCTGAGCGAAGCTGTCCTTCTGAGCGAAGCGAAGAATCCCAGCTCCTTCACTTTGCTCAGGGTGACAGAGAAAGGTTTGCTTAGGGGAACGAGAGAAAGGTTCGCTCAGGATGACGGGTGGGTGTCCTTCTGAGCGAAGCGAAGAATCTCACAAACAAGACATCTGGGGTACGAACCCGAATTTTCCGTGTACTTTAAAAAGAGTGTCCAGTTTGTACCACTCTTTGAGCAATCAAGGAGAAGGGTTATATTCTGGACTGCATAGTGGCTGATAAGCAGAATGGTTAGCCCATACTGCATCGTAAGGGAACTTTCTGACGCCTTATGGGGTATCCTATTATAGTCCTCAAGAGACTTGATAATAATACACTCAACTTAGGAGGCGAACGATGCGATTCGATAAGCTGACCATTAAGGCGCAAGAGGCTGTGCAATCGGCAATTCAGATAGCAGAGAAATATCGGCATCCCGCTGTCGATAGCGAGCACCTGATGCTGGCACTGATTCAGCAGGAGGGGGGTGTCGTACCCTCGATTCTGCAGAAGCTCGGGGTCATCCCGCGTACGGTGCAGTCGGCTATCGAGAACGAGTTAGCACGCCGACCGCAGGTATCGGGTGCATCGGCGGTCGGTGATCAGATAACACAACGGCTGAAGGTAGTGTTCGACACTGCTTTCGATGAGGCGTCTCGCCTCAAGGACGAGTATGTCAGCACGGAGCATCTTCTGCTCGGCTTAGCGGGGGATACTTCGGGCGAGGTAG
>FWWL01008841.1_pt1 | contig 12657 bp, 11 predicted proteins | sample 2228331 | NCBI WGS metagenome assembly FWWL01 (sample SAMEA103939775, study PRJEB20133) | metagenome | reverse complement strand
ATATTGTGAGACTTGATATTTCTTGATATTAAATTTGTATAATGAGAACAAACCAAGATAAGGAGAAAGTATATGGCTAAGAATAAGGTTATTTATCTGGTTAATAATGGTGATTTTCGCGATACTGCATGCCGTGTAGGCTGGCCTATGCAGGAGAAGACATTGCAATTACTGCAAACTGCTTTGAAGAAGTTGGGGTATTCCACAAAAGTATTACCGAAATATGATGCGAAGAAGAAGCATGGTTTTATTACGAGACAATGTGAAGGGGTTCAGGTATTTTCGCAGATAGAACCAGATGCACCGGTGATTGTGGTGTTGAATATATGGGCGTATTCGCACCATGTAGCAGGACCCTTGCAAACACATCGCGGTCCCGTTTTATTGCTGGCGAATTTTGATGGCACTTGGCCTGGATTGGTTGCCTTGCTAAATCATTCCGCAACGCTGGATAGATTGAATGTGGCACATTCTCGGTTGTGGAGCGAGACATTTTCCGATGACCCTGTGTTTATGAAGAAACTTAAAGAATGGTTGGATACAGGCAAGGTTGTTCATGACCTAAGTCATCTTACCAATGCCGATAAATTAAATCTTCCTAAAAATGCAGAAGAATTTGGGAAGAAGTTGGCAGAGGATATTTTGAGAAATCGGCGGATTATGGGACAGTTTGACCCGGGTTGTATGGGGATGTTGAATGCGGTGATGGACCCGGCGAAGTTGGGTGCTGTCGGTATGCCGATTGAATATTTGAATCAATCTGATTTGTTGGCGGAGATGAATCTCGTAAGCGATGAGGAGGCACAAAAACATTTAGATTGGCTGGTAAAGAAGGGGACATGGTTTGATTGGGGGACTAATAAATTTACGGACTTGGTGTATGACCAGGTTCTATCACAAATGAAGATGTATAGTGCGGCGGTGCGGATGGTAGAACGATATGGATTGAGTGCGATTGGCATCCCGTATCAATATGGGTTGGTGCGTTGTTGTCCTGCTTCTGACCTGGTAGAAGGTATGTTAAATAACTCTGACCGTCCGCCTGTAAAAGACCCGGAAACGAAGAAGGTAATTCGTGATGGGCAACCGATAGTGCATTTCAATGAAGGAGACATGGGAGCGGGCATACCACAATTGTTGTTATCCGAAATATATATGAAGAAGAAAATGCCACCAGAGACCACATTACACGATGTCCGCTGGGGCAGAGAGTATGAAGGGAAATTCCTGTGGGTGTTCTTAATTTCGGGTGGAGCACCACCGGCACACTTTGGAGGCTGGAAGAATACGAAGGTGTATCGTCAACCGCCGATGTATTTCCCATTAGGTGGTGGGACATGTTCTGGAGTCTCCAAACCCGGAGTTATTACCTGGGCTCGTGCATACGAGGCGGAAGGCAAATTAGGAATGGATTGTGGTGTAGGAGAAGTGGTAGAGGTTCCTGAAGAGGAATTAAAGGATAGATTAAACAGAACCACTCCCCAATGGCCTATAGCGAATGTTCACATTCCCGGATATGACCGTGACCAATTAATGGCTTCTCACATGTCCAATCATATCGTCATTGGCTATGGAGATGTCCTTGCGGAACTAATAGCCACATGCAGATATTTAGGTATTCCAACAAGAGTTGCGGGTGATGTTCGTAACCGGTTCCTGAAGTAATGTAAGAATTTTTTAAAATATAAATTTATATTTTGATTTTATAGTTGAGTGATTTGGATGTTAAATTATTATGAGGGTTTTTGTTTTTTCTCACTCATCAGGAGGATAAAGGTTTTAAATATTTGTGGGTCTAATTCGTCGCTCATCTTGTCTTTCATTAGTTTTAAGGCGTCAAATGATGAAAAGGCGTTTTTATAACTTCGCCGTGTTGTGAGAGCATCAAATATATCGGCTATGGCAGATGTGCGAGCGTATATACTGATTTCATCTCCTTTAAGTTTATCTGGGTATCCAGTCCCTGTTAATTTTTCGTGATGGTGTCTGACTACATCTAATTGTAGTTCGTCTTTTAGTCCGTGTTCCTGTGTTAGAATTTCATATCCATAAACGGGATGTTTTTTCATCTGTTCAAATTGTTCTTCGGATAATTTTCCAGGAAAGTTAACAATTTTGGGGTCTACTTTACATTTGCCGATGTCGTGTAAAAGTGCTCCGATTCCAAAGCGGAGTAGTTCATCATCTTTGAATTTCAATTCTTTTGCGAGGAAAACACTGAAAATACCAACATTGACCGAATGTGTATGAGTGTAATAGTCAAAGTTTGTAACTCGTAACATACATTGGAAGGCGGTAGGTTCATGGAAAATAAAATCCAGAGTATTTTCTACCAGATTTCGTGAACGTGGTAGAAGTTCTCCTGAGCGGGGGTCTTCTAACATTTCTTTGACTGCTTGTGTGGTAACGGTATATAAGACTTCGGTACGTTTTTGAACGGGGACATTTTTGTCCGAAAGAATGTTTTTTAAATGTGTTTCAAGATAGCGTTTGTATTCTACTTTGTTTTCGGAACGAACATATAAATTTTCAATTCCCTGTTCTTTTAATCGGAAAATATCCTTTTCAGAGATAGGAAGATTTTTTGACCTGTATAGGACAGGTTCTTTATTCTTGTTTGTTCGCAAATATAGGTCAAAGTCAATAATCTTATCTATCTGTAATAGTGAAATAGGAATTACGAAATAATCTTTTATTTCCTCTGCTTCCTTTGTGTTTACTTCCATTTACACAATGCCTTATTTATTTTTATTATATTTTAAAACAATGGGGATAACAAATCAAGATGTTTTAGTGGTTTTGTTTTTGTTATAATGTAGCTTTAAATTTTTTATAATCATTGAATTTATGGAGTTTTATTTCTGAAATCTTAAATCAAAGGAGAATATTTTATGGCAAAGTATCGTATTGCTTTATTACCGGGTGACGGCACAGGACCGGAAGTTTTGAGAGAAGGTGTAAAAGTATTGAATGCAGTGGCTCAGAAATTAGGGTTCACTATAGATACAGTAGAGTATGATTTTGGTGGTGACCGGTATTTAAAAACCGGAGAAGTGCTTCCAGATTCTGCGGTAGATGAACTGAAACAATTTGATGCAATTTATTTGGGAGCGATAGGACATCCAGATGTGAAGCCGGGGATATTGGAAAAAGGGATTTTACTTCGTTTGCGTTTTGAGTTGGACCAGTATATAAACCTTCGCCCTGTGAAGTTATATCCGAATGTTTATACTCCGATAAAAGATAAGGGACCGAAAGAAATTGATTTTGTGGTAGTTCGTGAAAATACAGGAGGACTTTACACCGGTTGCGGTGGAATTCAGAAGAAGGGGACTCCCAATGAGGTTGCTATTCAAGAGATGGTTTATACGCGATTTGAAGTAGACCGTTGTTTGAAGTATGCCTTTGAGTTGGCACGGAAGCGGAATAAAGATAAGAAATTGACATTGGTTGGGAAGACCAATGTGTTGACCTTTGTTTTTGATTTATGGGAACGGGCATTCCACGAGATGGGGCAAAAGGAGTATCCGGATATAACTCGAGATTATGCCCATGTAGACGCAACAACAATGTGGATGGTGAAAAATCCTGAATGGTTTGACGTAATCGTTACGGATAATATGTTTGGAGATATTATTACGGACTTGGGGGCGATGATACAGGGGGGTATGGGAGTTGCGGCTGGTGGGAATATCAATCCGGAAGGTGTGTCTATGTTTGAACCGATTGGAGGAAGTGCCCCGAAGTATACGGGTATGAACATAATTAATCCGATTGCGTGTATTTTGGCAGGACAGATGTTGTTAGACCATATTGGCGAAAGTAAAGGAGCAGAAGTGCTGGAGCAGGCGGTGATTAAGTTTTTTGAATCAAAGGCATTGCCTGGCTTATCTGCGAAGGAGATTAAGGAATCGGGTTGGTCAACAACGAAGATTGGTGATGCAATAGCGGATTATGTAGCGAAGATATAAAAATTTTAGATACATAAAGAAATATATTCAGGGGGAGATTTTTGGGCAAGATAGGATTATTATGTCTCAAAAACGAAGAGCAGGCATAGCACTTTCATTAGCGATAATAGGATGGTCATTCTCCCCTATATTCATTCGCTATCTTCAAAATGCGTATGACCCATTCACACAGGCAGGGATACGATATGCGGGTGCGGTGATTTTTCTTGTCCCATATTGTATTGTGTTTTATCGGGACTCTTTTAAGAAGGCGTTTCGGAGACCTATTCCTACTCTCATATTATCAGCGACCAATGTTATCATGCAGTCCGCATGGACTATCGGAATATATTATTCTACTGCGAGTCTGGGACAAATATTGGTAAAGATACAAATTCCCATTGTGGCATTTCTATCTTTTCTTGTGTTTTCAGAGGAGCGTTATCTAATCAAACGACCTCAGTTTATAGTAGGTTCTTTGCTGGGTATTGCAGGTTCTATTTTGTTGGTTTATAAGCCTTCATCTATAAATGAATTTCCGTATTTATACCTTGCGGTTCTGTCGCTGTTTTTGTCCGCCTTTTTATGGGGAATTTACTGTGTTTATGGGAAATATACCGTGGAGAGGGAATTACATCCTATACCTATGTTCGGCGTTATATCCATATATACTACCGCAGGACTTTTATTGTTAGGATACTTTTTGGGTGAACCGGAGAAAGTTTTTCAGGTGAGTCCATCCATTCATTTAATTGCGTTGTTTTCAGGATTGCTTCCGATTGCAGTAGCCCATTCATCATTTCATTATGCACAGTGGCATTTGGGCTCTGCGTTTTGCAATACTCTGCTGACACTGAATCCATTAATTACACATTTTATTGCACTGCTATTATGGAGAGATGAGGTTTTGAATTCGGTTCAATGGGTGGGGACTTTTGTGTTGATATTCGGGTGTATTCTCGTGCTGTTAACGCAATCTAATATGAAGGTTCAATCGCCTGAATAAAAAGAGAGCCGTATATTTGACTATTCAAATATACGGCTCTATCTATATTTATCAATCCCATCAATGGGATTGTTAGATAGGCAATTCCCAGCCTTTACGATACGGTTTTGTTAGCAGGGCATTAGCCTCATCGTCATTGATAAATTTCCCTTCACTCATATTATATACAATTTTCCGATTTAATCGTTGTGCTATGCAACCTAACAGAACTACTTCGGTGAGGGGTGCGGAATAATCAAAGTTGGAACAGGCTGGCTCCCCTCCTTTACAGGCTTCTAACCAATTTCTGTAATGATTGGAACCACTTACACGGGGTAAAATCGGGTCAGGCTTTTTGTAGTCATTCATTCGTGATTCAGGCAAAAGTCTGGCTTTCCCACCGTATTCCCCTGCGGTGAGATAGCCATCTGTACCTATGAACAATGAGCCGTTATCGCCATCGCCAATTTTCTCATCAGCAGGGATACCTTCCGGCAATTTAGGTTTGTTACCTTTGTCATACCAATAGACATCTACAGGACCCATATCCTCTCGTTCTGAGAAATGATATTTTACTATGGATTGACGGGGATAGGTTTGTGTGTTGTGTCCTTCAATCATGACTATCTCTATGGTTACTTCTTTCGCTTTATCTAATTTTAGAGCCCAGAAAGCCGGGTCCATAATATGACAGCCCATATCGCCTAATGAACCACAACCGAAATCGTACCAGCCACGCCAATTATGAGGGGCATACCCATGATTGTATGGTCGCATGGGAGCAGGACCTATCCAGAGGTTCCAGTCCATAGAATCGGGAACAGGTTCTTCGGGGAGTGGGTTGGGAGTTCCCTGCGACCAGCCATCACGAGGACGGTCTGTCCAGATATGTGCTTCTTTGACCTGCCCGATGGCTCCTGTCCAAATCATTTCACATACTTCTCGGGCTCCGATACCGGAATGTCCTTGATTACCCATTTGGGTAGCGACTTTCATTTCCCGTGCAACTTTCTGAAGAAGTTTTGCTTCTGCGACAGTGTGCGTTAATGGCTTTTGCACATATACATGCTTTCCTAATTGCATTGCAGTGTATGCAATAATGGCATGTGAATGGTCAGGAGTGGAAACGGTAACAGCATCTATCTCCTTTCCCATCTCATCAAACATTTTGCGGTAGTCCTGATATACCTTTGCGCCAGGAACACGATTAATAGTGGGGCTTGCATAATTTAAATCCACATCACACAGGGCGACAATATTCTCGCGAGAGCACGAGAGAATATCCTCTCTCCCCTTGCCTCCAATACCTATTCCCGCGAGATTTAGTTTTTCGTTCGGGGAGAGTTTGCGAGGGACAACTTTTGCTGTATTGGGTTTTTTCTGTGCGAAGGCAGTGCCTACCGCTGTGCAGGTGGTTACAGTAAGAAACACTCGTCTTGTAATTTTATCATTCTTCATAGGAAACTCCTCCAGATAAATTTTATAAATTTATTGGTTGATTACTTTAAAAGACATAATACCATAAAATTTGGTGTCAATTTTAATGTAAATTGATGGATGAGACACTCTTTTATAATGACTTCGTTCTATACACTGTTTTCATTATATAGGACGGATAAGTTACAGAGGACACGAAGGGGATTTATTTGATAATTTCGCATTACAAGAAGAAGAGCATACAAATTTGAACAGGTGGATTGGAGTATTTCTGTTGTTTATATCACTCTTTTTTCTCTATAGTGAAAGGGAAACAGAAATTTTCATAGTCAATGATTTCTAATTTTGGTGCATATTATTCCTGCAAAGATAATGTTTTATAGACTTATACAAAAAGACTAATAAGGTAATTAATCAAAAGTAATAACTGCTGAAGAAACTATTTAAAAACTTGAAATAAGAAAAAAAAATGCTAAAATACTTTTATGGAAATTTGAATGTGTAGTAAAAATTAACCTAAACGAGAAGGAGAAGAGTTATGCGTATCACCAATCTTATTAAAACCTATCCATGTACCATTATTACAACTTTTTTATTGATAGCCGTTATGACATATATTCTTTTTCCAGAACGGGTAGAGAGTGCTTCAAATAATGAGTGTCAATGTATAGATATAGTATGTACTACAAAACCTCCAAAAAGACTCCCTTGTAATGATGGAAACCCCTGTACTTGTTCTCTTTTGAGTTATCAAATTTGTGATAATGACAAAGCAGAAAAGTGTGCAAGACCTGATGGTGGAGGTTGTTGTGATGAATCAAATTGTGAACATGAACATGATGGTAAAGGATGTGCTAAATGTGGAAACTGTATGTATTATAAAACGGCTGGATGTACTGGGGACCCTGAAAATGGATGTGGATATTGTGTTTTCCCTGATGAGACAAATTAACTACATGCTAATAAAATAAATAGGGAAAAATAGATTTATAAGAAATGATGACCTATTTTATTCCAATACTATTGATTTTTCCTTTATTTATGGAATATGAAGATATTACTCACGATAGTCAAATCCAACAAATGATTGAAATAGTAAGACAGAGATTAAATATATATTCTATTGAATGCGAGTATGAGGTTATAAGTGATTACTATAATGACCCTGAACTTAGTAAAACAATGAAAGTAAGTTATGCTATGAGTGGGAATAATATTTGGGCGTTATATCCAGTAGAACTGTTTAGTATTTACAATAAAAGGGTAAAAATTGATAATGATACACCGGTTACTGGATTAGAAGATTTGATAAAGAGATTTACAGGTATAGAAGAAAAAGTTAAAATAAATGCTTATGAAGGTCTCTATGTTTATAACGGACAGATAGAGATTCGTCATTTTCGTCCAAAGAGCACTTATCGTGATGGAGAATTTTTTGTTGATTATGAAGGGCAAGACATAGTAAATTGGAAGCATAAAGTAAGTATATTAGCATATTATGGAGACCTCCGACTGTTAATAGGTTATATTGGAGGCTATATAGAATTTGGTATTACTGCCCCCTATAGAAAAGTGATAGAATGTTTGGAAAAACCAGGAAAGTATTTGTTCTACGAGAAGGATGGTTATAAAATTCTTTGGCATGAATGTACATTTAAAGATTCATGGTTTAGAAAATTGGGCTTACCAGAGGAGGAATATATAAGTTTTGAACTATGGTTGGATGAGGACAATAATATTGTAAAAATAATAGAGGGTTATTGGGGAACAAGAAGTCTGGGCGAGGAGAAAGTAAAAGAATTATGTAGAAAATATGGTATAGAAACAGAGATTAATCGTGATGAACCAAATTATATTTTAAGGGGGTATGTATTTAGTAATTTTAAAGAATTCAATGAAGGAGTAAAGGTCCCGTTAATGGGTAAGATAACGAAATACAATTTGTGGAATATAAAAAACAAAAAAAGTAAGTATGATAATGTTTTTAAAAAAGTTGATATAGATAAAAACAGAAATAAAATAGGTTCTTTCGAACTTAGGACTATTTATTCAATATTTATGGATAAAAATGATAAGCGATATGAAAATGTAATTACCATTCATGAGGAGACATTGAAGGTAAATCAGGCTATTCCGGAGGAAAGGTTTATAGCTCCGGAACCTACGGTTAAAGAGGAAGAGTCAGAGGATAAGAAAGAAGATAAGTGGAAAAATATATATAAATCAGTGCTATTTGTAGGTATTTTTATGGGGGTAACTTTACTGGGGATATTTGTAACAAAGAGGTATTTAGGTTGGGGTTTTTGAGAGATATTTAAGTTGATTAAACGATGTATAGCAAAGAGAATTTATTTAAACATTAATGAAAAGCAATATGTATGTATCCTAACATTTATATACTTAATTATGAAATTAGCACATATGATTTACTAGTTGTTTCTGGTTTATTTGCTTTTGTTATTTTTGCTATAAGGTGGAATTACAGATTGGGTCCTAAGTATCCGATTGGTTTAGGAATTATGCTATTGGGAACCCCTTTCTGTTATATTTTTGGTAGGTTATCATATTATTTTTTCCTGTCTTGTTCTGCTCTAAATATGGAGAAAGTTTTTGATATACAGAGAGGAGGATTTATGTTTATAGGTGCTTTTATAGGGGCTATTTTAGGGGGAACTATATATTTTGAAATAAAAAATATTCCACGATTGGGAGGGATAGAAATATTTATTCCTTATCTACCAATTGCAGGTATTTTAGGTAGGTTAGGTTGTTTCTTTACAGGTTGTTGTTATGGAGAGATAACAGATAGTTTTTTAGGTATTTGTTTTCCCAAGGGTTCTCATGTATGGTACAGGCATGTGCGGGAAAGATTGATATCAGAGGACCAGTTTTTTTCGTTACCTGTGCATCCAACGCAGTTATATGAGATAGGGATGTGGATTATAATGGGGATTATATTGATGATGATACGCGGGTGTAAACCGCGTAGAGGAGTAATTTTATTATCGTTTCTTTGTTTGTATTTTTTGATGCGATTTATAAAAGATTTTTTCCGTGCGGACTATACGATGGTTCTTTGGCAATTAGACCTGATGCAGGTTCTTGCTCTTTTAGTTGTACCTTTGTCCATTATAGGGATAATGATTATATATCGGGACAGGATATTACCATTGAAGAATGTTGAAGAAATTCAAGGATAAAAAGTGTTTAGTATTTGTTAAAAGGGGATAATGGTTGAGTTTTCTGAAATAAATTTTCTTTCCTTATTTTTTATAGATACTTTTTTATCCCGGATAACAGAGAGAAAGATAGAGATATATCGTAAGTTGTGTAGTTTTTCTATTTTTATTTATGTTAACTTTGTTCTTTTTATTCATAACGGTGGGGACGGAGAAGGCATGGAGGAATGAGGATGGGTTTGCTTGCTAATTTCTCATTACAGGAGGAGTGTATCCAATTTGGATAGGGGGATTGTCTATATCTGCCATTTATATCTCTTTGTACTCTTTGCGATGAAAGAGAAATAGAGATTTGCAAAGTTAATTATTTCTGCTTTGTGTGTAAATCGTTTTGAAAAAACAATGTTTTGTTAAAATAATGCAACTATGAGTCTGAGGGGCAAAGTAATGGTGTTAATAACGAGAATGATGACGGATAGAGTGGTATTGAGAAGCTCTGAAAAATAATTTTCTAACACATTCACCGCATCTAATAAACCTTTGTCCATATAACTTCCTTTATCACGTGTATTCAATGTTTAGATTGTATTTTAGCACATAAAATAATTTTTATCGCCATTCAGTTTGAGGTGAAAATTTGATATTTGAACAATAAAATGTACATTTTTCTTCACACCAAAATGTAATGGATAGAAGAAGATGAAATTTTGAATTTTAAGTAAAATGTTTACAATAAAGTTAATTTTTTATTGAGAAAATAAAAATTATTTTTTTGTGTTGAAGAATTAATAATAGGTGGTGTTATAAAAGCCTGAATTTATGAGGGTTTCATAATGGTAAAATTTTTACAAAAAATTTTAAAAATTTTTGTAACTTTTGACTTGATTTTTCGTATTAAATTTTGTAATATTTTTGCAATTTAAAATAAAACATGAATGCCTGCATATCTCTGTGTGATATGGAGGCGACACAAGCCGACCCCAAGCCCTAAGCTCCGTTAGTGAGGCGACCAGCGTAAGGCGGCAACGCGGTACCAACTAAAACCATTAACCCATAGGAGGGTTTATGAATTGCACAAGGGCATGCATCTTATTATCGATTGTCGGAATGTGTCGCGCGACCTATGCTTAAATGACAAACTTGTTTTGAATGTGATGGCTCGTGCAGCAGAACGAGCCGGCGCGACCGTCGTTTCGCAAGTTCGGTACAAATTTGGCAGTGATTCACCCCCTGGATTTGCCGCCTTGGTAATGCTGGATGAGAGCCATTGCTCCGCACATACTTATGCGGACCTGGGACTCATTGCGATGGACATCTTCACCTGCGGGAAAACAGACCCTCGTGTTGTGTTTCGTTACATACAGGAAGAATTGGACCTGGGCGATGTAACGATTCGCGAACTACCGAGATTTCCCGTTCAGGAGCAGGAGTCCTCTGCAATTAAGCAAATTGAGTCCTTCGTAATGGCTGGACAATAACATTTCTGTTTTATTAACTCGGGTTTGTTCTTTTGTTCCAGAGGAAAGAGGGGAAGTGTCTTTATCTTTCTCTTTACGGAGTAAAAAGAAATAAATTTTAAGCGATAGGTGGAGTGTGTCCACCTAAACCTAAAAATGATTATTGAAGAGTTAGTGTAGTATATTTTTAAAACCTTTTAATTAATCCTTTCAGGGGGTAGAAGTATGATGAAACGAGAATTACATGACGGACGGCAGGATGGATTGATGCCTCTGGAAAGTCTGGATTTGTCTAAGGTCCAATGTTTTTCCGATTTGATAAAAGCTATGAAAAAAACTTCTTTTGGTGGACGGACATTAGGAGAGGCTTTTGAAGTTTTGTTGACCATGTTCCGTGATAAAGAGTGTTCCGTAGTGTTAACTCTCTCCGGTGCTATGACGGTGGCTAAGCAAGGATTGATTATATGTGAAATGATAGACCGTGGATTGGTGCAGGCAATTATTGCAACGGGAGCACTCATAGCACATGGGGTAACAGAAAGTATTGGTTTGACTCATTATGCTATTAACCCGGATATTGACGATAAGGAACTTTTTGAGAAGGGTTATAACCGTGTCTATGATACTCTGGAGATGGAAGCAAACTTGAATGATGTTTGTGAAGTTGTAAGTAAAGTGCTGGATGAGGTGACTCCTGAGGATGGTGTATGGTGCTCATATCGTTTTTGTCGTGAGGTGGGTAGGGAACTGGAACGATTGAATCACGGACCGGGTATTTTGAGAAGTGCATATAAAAAGAATGTGCCTGTTTTTATCCCAGCGTTTACAGATAGCGAAATGGGACTGGACTTCTCTACCTGGGCAATGAAAAAGGCTTTGCAAGGAAAGATCAAGGAAGGGGAGCGGTGTGATTCAGAGGAGATTTTTCAAGCGGTTCCTAATTATAATCCGTTTCTGGATTTGCAATATTATGCTCGTTTTATTGGCAGAGCAAAACGACTGGGAATCTTTACAATAGGAGGAGGTGTGCCCCGAAATTGGGCACAGCAAGTTGGACCGTATTATGATATTACCTCTGCTCGTTTAGATATAGAATTGAAACATCCTCGTTTTCAGTATGGTGTAAGGATTTGTCCGGAGCCAGTGAATTGGGGAGGGCTTTCTGGTTGCACTTATTCGGAAGGTGTAAGTTGGGGTAAGTTTGTTCCGATAGAGGAAGGTGGCAGGTATGCGGAGGTACTTGTGGATGCAACAGTTGTGCTACCGTTTCTGATGAAATGTGTTTTTGAAGAACTGGATAGGAATAAGTAAGGTATTTCTATGTCACGGCAAAAAGGTTTTCTAAGTGAGAAGGAGAATTTTCTGGCGATACCAGAAGATTCCTCCCATCCTGATATTGCGAAGGTGGTAATACTTCCTGTTCCTTTTGAACAGACATCTACTTTTGGTAAAGGGTCAAAAAAAGGTCCAGAAGCAATTATTCAAGCATCGCATGAGGTTGAACTTTATGATACTGTTCTGGGATGTGAAATTTATAAACAATGTGGCGGTATTGCAACCTTAAAGCCGTTGAAGGTTAAAGGTCATTCAGGGAAGAAACTCGCGGAAGCGTTGGAGAAAGAGGTGGGTTATTGGCTGGATAAAGATAA
>FWWL01008840.1_pt1 | contig 12661 bp, 13 predicted proteins | sample 2228331 | NCBI WGS metagenome assembly FWWL01 (sample SAMEA103939775, study PRJEB20133) | metagenome | reverse complement strand
AATATTGCCGGTCTGCCTCAACACCCCGCAGAGACGCCGGCGGAATATGCACAACGTCTGGCACATCTGTTTCCAGAACACGCAACGACCATTTACGGTATTGCAACTGCCTGCGTTGCCGAGCGTTACCGCCGTGGTGCGGTGACCCGTGTGCCAACCGAAGACCGTCGTCAGGCATTGCGACGGACATTGACCCGTTACGCCATCCAAACCGCGTTCCAACGCCTCTGGCTGCCGCTACGCCGGGGAGATCGCGTAGGGGCGGGTTCTCAACCCGCCCCTACGGCACCTGTCTATCTGTAACATACAGGTGATCCCCATCATCGTTACGTTAGATTGGTGATCTTGCTCGTTTATCATGCGCACGTCGCAGTTTTTGGAGTGCGGCAGCATGGCTGCCGCACCAGCCGTGCTCACGATCCGGCGCATGTCATGCCATTCAACCATGCCATTCAACGCTTACCAAGCTCACCCTGCTGCCAGCGAATATTGCCGCGGAGAAGTAAATTCGATGAGCGGAGTTTATACGCGAGATCGGCAGCCATATTGCGCATCACCAGATACCCGATCCGCGGGTTGCGTTCGCATAACGCGGCAAAATCGCGTTCACGAATGACCAGTAATACGCATGGATCAACACAGACCACCGTTGCGGAGCGAGTAGCACCACCGAGGAGCACCATCTCACCAAAGCTCTGGCCGCTGTAGAGCAGATTGATGGTTGAAGGCGTGAATGTTCCGTCAGGGCCACGAGTGTTGATCACAATGCGCACACAACCCTCGTGAATGACGAACAGCTCGTCACCCTCATCACCTTCGTTAAATACGTGCTGGCCGCCGGCAAGCCGTCTCACCTTGCAGATAGTGGCAATCTGCAACAACTCTTCATCACTCAGACCGCTCAACAGCTCGACCCGTCGCAGATTCTCGACGACACTTTTGTTCATAACCCCCCCTTGTGCGTCGGCTGGTCATTTAGTCGTGCGACGATGCCTCTAACGAGCTGGTGCGCACTTTTGAACTGCGTACCAGTGGTGTTACCGGCTCGTGCATCAGCCAGTGGTAACAAATTGCGGCAATAGGAGCGGCCAGCCAGTAGTTGAAGAGACGGAAAATAATCGCAGCCGGCACTGCTGCCGGGCCTACTCCCATCTGGCTCAGCACGGCTACCAGCGCAGCCTCAACCGTACCACCACCACCGGGCAAAACATTAAATGTAGACGTTACCAGTGCCACCCCGAACGCTGCCAGCACCACCGCAAAACTGACATCAGTCCCCAGAGCGTGCAACACGATCAACATCGCCAGGCTATGACCGCTGAGGGCAGTTAACTGTATCAAAACCAGCATCATAACATCACGGCGACGATGAATGAGCAGGCTACGCCCACGGGCCAAATCGGCAACAATGCGATCAATCCAGGCACTACTCACTGCTTACCGATGAGGCGGCCAACCCGAGATTGCAGACCACCGAGCCATTGGCGTAGCGTCTGCTCACTACGGCTCAGGACAAAGATCGCAATACCGATCACTGAAAGACCCACCAGACCGGCGATATAGCTGGCACCGGTCGCTTCAAGGCCACGCCAGGCAAAATAGCCGAGGCTAAACGAGAAGACCAGCAGCATGGCAACCACATAACTCAGCGTCTCCAGGGAAGCCAGTAATGCCGATTCGCCGGCACGAATGCCACGGCGATTGAAGTAGCTCATAAGAAACGCATAGCTACCAACGCCGCCGGCAGGTACCGACTGACTGATGATAATCGCAGTGAGAGCAGTTGCCCAAAGACGGAGAAGACCTATGCGGTAGCCAAGTGAATGGAGCACGAGATTAAAGACCTGTGCGCTCATCAGATAACTGATGGCTATCAACACCAGCGCCACCAGGAGCCAGCCATGTTTGGCTTCATTCAAAAGGCTGAACGCTTCTACTATCCATTCACGGTTAAGGATCGCCAGAGTAGCGATACCGATGCTAATCAGGGCACTGGTAATCAGTTTCCACCGTTTGACTCCCATATGTGTCCTTTCACGCCGCGGAGTCTCTGTTTCGATGCTGACAGGAGTAACAGCACTATGCGGAGAACGCTTTTGTTTCTGCACAATCGCTCTTCCCCGTTTTATTGTGCGGCGTTTCTCTCTACCAGACAATGGTAAAGATCCCTTCTTTACCAGTCGGCTCTTCCCAGTGAACTTCGACCCGTTCGACTTGCGCCTGACTGGGGCCACTGTAGCACCAACTGATGAGTTTTTGAACGGCTGGTCGTGTTCCTTCAAAGACTGCCTCCACGCGACCATCGCTCAGGTTCCGTACCCACCCTTTGACTTGCGCTTCCCGCGCCCGGTCGCGTGTGTACGCCCGGAAACTCACCCCTTGTACGCGACCGGAAATAAAGACATGAGCACGAACAAGATCCACAAGCCACCTGTCTATAACTATACGATACGCTTTTTACCGGCTATTGCTGAGTATATCGCACTCGCAGCCGCTACGCAACTGAACCTGGGTAAAAAGTTTGTCAGAGTGGGGTGTCTACAGGACACCATGACCGGTTTTGCCCGGGTTTCGTGCGTATCGCACAGTTCGCGCAACTGTTTATCTGACGTTGTCGGAGAGGATGCAGGTTGCAGCTTCCTGTACCGATAGGTGCATGCGTACACCACGTGCTGCCGCAGCCTGGTTGAAGGCACTGACCAGGCCATTAGCCCACGTGTCGGCAGCATCACCGATACGAGCGCTGGTGTGAGCAACCGCGATTGCCGGAACACCAGCGGTATCGAGTAGCTCCAGGCCGGCAATACCGGCCTGATCTTTGCCAATGCCGGCATCGTTGAAGACAACACCTCTCAGCGACACCGCGAGCGCGTAACGGGCCGAGCTGATACCACCGTGCGAGCCGCTCACCACGAATGCCCCCTGATCGTGTTCGTTGAGGTATGAGATGGAGTCCATTAATACGACCAGGGCATTCTGGAAAGGAATAACGGTTTTGTGGGCCATAGCGTCTGGTACAAAAAAAGCCGGGATAACTCCCAGCTTTTCATTCGTGTGGGGTGCCTGATGGGATTCGAACCCACAACTTCCTGATCCACAGTCAGGCGCTCTGCCGTTGAGCTACAGGCACCGTACAACGATTATGAATATAGCATAACCGGCCCTTCTCGTCAAATAGATGAGCATTACTGGAGCACACTAAACACCACAATCCCGTATTGCCACTGGGCGCGCAGACGCAGGCCGGCAGCGGTGAAGTAGTGGTTCAGTTCAGCAAGCGAAGGAAACTGAAGCCCACCACTTGCCAGGAGCTGCTGAATCCCCTGGCCAATCGGTGTGGATGCTGCAACCAGGCTCATCATTACACCGCGTCCTTGCGGACTCAAGAGCCGTCGCCATTCTGATAGTGCTGCCGGAATATCGCCGATTTCATTCAAGCTGCCCCCCATAACCAGCGCATCGACGGTTCCATCGGCAAAGGGCATGGCCTGGGCACTGGCACGAATAAAGCTGATCGACAGCCCCTCGTGGCGAGCACGCCGTTGTGCTTCCTGGAGCATTGCCATACTCAGATCAATGCCAACCACAAAACCACCGGCGCCACGCTGACGGCGGACATGTTCCAATGCACGTGCGTATAGACCATTGCTACAACCAACGTCAACCATCAGCCCTCCCCGCTCGGCACCCGCCAGACCGGTAATCAGTTTGAGTTCGCGGGTAAGGGGAAATTGCTCACCGCTGAGTAAGCTGAGCGCGAATGGTCGCCAGGTGCGTTCGTAAGCCCATGCGGCAACCGGCACCTCGTTGACCACCTGCGCAGCACTGGTTGGCCGGTGTTGACCGATCATGTCGAGAATACCGTCTTTGATCAGGTATGTCGTGGCGCATACCGGACAGCGTAGCCGTCCAGACACAATCGCACCGTTGACTACACGTTCAACCTGTTCTACTGTCAACGTCACTGTTGGGTGGCGTGGACAGCTAAGCAAAGGTAAGAGTCGAGGGTCCATAACTTCATCGTACCATAACTAGCCAACCGCTGGACGGCAGCATTCATCTGGATAGACTTCCTGAGTTTCGTATGCTAGAAGTTATCTCATTCATTATTGACAGACGACATGATCGTGACGAGAACACTCAGCATCCCCGTGACTGGTCGGGTACACAGCGTGACACGCGCCGGATCGTGAGTACGGCTGCTGCGGCAGCATGGCTGCCGCACTCCAAACGATGCGACACGCGCATGACGAGCGGGCAAGGCAACCAATCCAACGAGTGATTGCCCTGGCGATGGTATGGTTATTAGCGCTCCTCGTTTCCATACCGGCAGCCTGGGAACAGGAGATACTGTCGTTGGTAATGGGCGAGCGTTCAGGAGTCTGTGCGACAGGCTGGTAGCACGACAGCACAGCTTTTATGACATAAGCTCTACGCGCTACGTCGTATGGTGCCGGGGACGAACTGATGGGTAGGCGTAAGCGTGTCTTTGCCTACCTGTAGCCTTGAACGTTGTTCATGCCAGTTCACCGGCTTTCAGACTATCCCTAGAGCATGGCCGTGCAATAGGACGCTTGCAGGCCACGGCTCCGCCTCGTCGCGGTCGGTCAGGCATCGCCTGACCGACCGGTACGTTCATGATGTGTGTGAAGATGAACGAGATGCCTGCCCGGTGTAGCGACGGGCAACCTCAATCAGATGTTCGTAGTCAATCGGTTTGGCTAGAAACTCGACACATCCCGCGCGCTTTGCCCGTTCAATATCGTTGCGGGTGACATGACCACTCACGGCGACAATCGGGATTGAGTGTAATTCTGGATCACGCCTGACGTATTCAGTTGCCGTCCAGCCATCAAGACCGGGCATCGATAAATCCATCAAGATAAGACCTGGACGCCGCGTGCGGGCGATCTGAAGTGCAGAATGGGCATCAGCAACCAGCTCAACGGTAAAGCCACTGAATTGCAACATCTGTCCAATAATATGGCGATTATCGAAATTATCGTCTACAACGAGAATATAGCTCATGCGGGTTCTCCTATCAGGTGTGGTTGCGATGGTAACGATGTGGAGTCTGCCGCAGCAAGAGGTGCAGTGGGCAGCCAAACGGTGAAGGTTGAGCCAACACCAAAGTCGCTCTCTACGTCAATTGTGCCACCAAGGGCCAGCACGATCTGCTTACTGAGCGCCAGACCGAGACCGGTGCCTTCATAACGGCGGGTGACCGACTCGTCGATCTGGCTAAACGGTTTGAAGAGTTTGTCATGCTTATCACGGGGGATGCCAATCCCCGTATCGATAACGTCGAAGCGAATGCCGTCGATCCCGTGGCGCTGCTCTCGCACAACATTAAGCCGAATTGTTCCCCGTTCGGTAAACTTAGCTGCATTACCGAGGAGATTGATCAAAACCTGACGCAAGCGGCGGTCATCGGTCTCGATAGAGCCAATGTCCGCCGGGTAACAGGTGATCACCTGATTGTGGTTGCGTTGCGCCAGGGGCAGCGTCATTGTTGCCACATCTTCGACCAGTGGTGCGATTGCAACCTGGCGGTACTCCAGTTCGAGTGCTCCCTGTTCAATACGGGCAAAATCGAGTACGTCGCTGATCAAGGTGAGTAAATGACGGCCAGACGAGAGAATGCGCTCCAGATAGTCAGCGTGCGGTTCACTCACGGCATTACTCAGATGCAGCAACTGCGCGTATCCGAGAATGGCATTGAGCGGAGTACGTAGTTCATGGCTCATTGTCGCCAAAAAGGCGCTCTTGGCCTGACTGGCGGCCTCTGCGGCAGCGCGCGCCCGTTCTGCTTCAGCTTCGGCCTGTTTGCCACGCACAATCTCTTCCATCAACTGCGCCTGACGCGAGAGACTCTCTTGCAGTGCGCGGTTGCGTTCTTCCAGTTCGGCACGTTGTGCCCGCAGGCTGCTCAACATCTGATCGAATGCGCGGGCCAGATCGCCAATCTCATCACGAGTCCGCTCATTGATGGAACCGACAAAGTCACCGGCGGCTACGCGATTAGAAGCATGGGCCAGTCGTCGCAACCGACGTGCAATGCGGGCAGACAGGAACAAGCCAATCGCCGCCGAGATGATAATCGCAACCGCTGTATCGAACAAGATGAAGGTACGCGCAGTCGCATAACTGCTGGCGACAACATCGAGTGATGCCCGTGCCTGTTGCTGATTCTCTTGCACCAGAAGGTTCATTTCCCGATCAAGCGTGGCGTAAACGGGGTTCATGCGTGAATAGAAAGGCTGCACACTGCCATCGCTCACCAGGCGTACAGCCGGAATGAAGCGTTCGTGATTGGCGCGCACCACCTCGTGCCAGGCTGCTTCAACAGCATTTAATTGACGACGTTCGCTCTCGGAGTCAACTAGGGCACGGTACGCCTGCACGTAGCCGGCCATTTCGGTTTCAATCACACGCATCTGATCAAGGATGCGGGCACGGTCGCCGTTGTTGGTATAAATCAGAAATTCGAGCTGGCGAGCACGATAGCGATTGATCGCTGCTGTCATATCGCCAACCGTGTCGAGCGATGGGATTGTGTGACGTTCAATGAAGACGGCACGTTCATTCATGACGGCCATCTGATGCATGGCAAAGACGCCAAGGATCATCATCAACAGGAGGTCGATGGCCAGTGCTCCCAACAACTTTACGCGAATCGGAAAGCGCATCGCTAGCGATCCTCTAGTTGCAACAGTTGCTCGATTGATAGACCGACCTGCGACCCGCCGGAAAAGACGGAACCGGTGATCCGTCGCTCCACCCGCTGTAAGGCAAGCTGATAGACAGTTTCCGGTAGGGGAACGTACAGGGCTTGCTCAGCAAACATGGCACCATTTTGTACGTAGAATCTGACAAATGCTGCAATCTCTGGTCGATTTAGACTGTCGGCGCGCACATAGATAAAGATTGGGCGCGAGAGCGGTTGATAGCTTCCATCAACAATTGTTTTAACTGTTGGCGCAACACAGCCCTGACCATTATCGATGGCGACCGCACGTAATTGATCGGCATATTCAGCGTAATAGGCATAGCCAAAAAAGCCCAAACCCAGCCGGTCGGCGGCAACATCCTGGGCCAGGAGATAATCGTCTTCGCTGGCAGTATAGTCGCTTCTACTCACTCCCTCTGCGCCAACAATTGCCGAGGTGAAGTAGTCATAGGTTCCGGAGTCAACACCGGCACCGTAGAGATGCAAAGGCTCAGCGGGCCATTCGGCGCGAATCTGATTCCAGCGCGTGATCCGGTTGGTTGCCTCTGGCGCCCACATCAGATTCAGCTCAGCGACGGTCAGACAGTCGACCCAGGTGTTTTGCGGATGCACAACCACCGACAGGCCATCGAACGCGACCGGTAATTCGATAAAGGTGATACCAGACGCCGCGCAGGCGTCGATTTCTTTCTGCTTGATGGGCCGCGAAGCGTTCGAGATGTCGGTCTCACCGGCGCAAAAGCGGGTAAATCCACCCCCTGTACCGCTCACTCCCAGGCGGATTGTAACATCAGGAGCCAGGTCGCCGAATGCAACTGCTACCCGTTCAGTGATTGGAAAGACGGTACTCGATCCGTCGATCTTGATTTCGCCGGCAAGCCGGGCGAGATCGGTATCCGGCAAGCGAAGCGCCGCTGTGGGCGAGAGCAGCGGCGCTTCGGAGGTTGGAGAAGGGGTAGCTTCTGGCTGTGCGGTAGGTGATAAACCTGTACCGCAGGCAACAAGCAGGAGCGTGATCAAACTGAAGTAGATGATACGCAATAATCGCATACGTGGCTGTGTTTATGCTTTAATGCCGTCATTCTGTTGTACCGCACAACCTGTCTTATTATAGCGTTCTGACGCTATGTCGTTGGTTAAGGAAATATTAAGAGTAGCTGAAGTTCTGGCACGCAGGCTTTACGCTAATATCACCACGCACAGTATATTGACAATCTTCAATATACTGCTATACTACCTGTGTCGAAGATTTCGGGGAGGTAGTATGAATGCACAGCCTACAGATCAGGAAACACCAGCCGTGCAGGTGATGTCTTGCTGTGCACCGGCGATCACGGTCACGCTCAGCGATGCTGAGGCTGCGCAGCTTGCCGATGCATTGTCGTTGCTTGCGCATCCGATCCGTCTGCGCTTGCTGGCCATTCTGGCCCGCAATGCCGGTCACGTCTGCGTTTGTGATCTTGAAGCGGCCCTTCCTGTCAAGCAGCCAACCGTTTCGCACCACCTGCGATTGCTGCGCGATGGTGGTCTGATCGAGGGCGAGCGGCGCGGGCAGTGGATTTATTACGCGATTCGCCAGGATGCACTGGCAACAGTGCGGTTGTTGATCGATCAGTTTTTTGCCTCTCTTACGCCGGATAAGGCTTGATCTGGATGGGGTGATGGAGAGGCGTTTTTTTGTGGTTTGTATATCGATGATCTTCGATATAATAGCTGAAAGGAAGACACGTCATGACTCTCCCAATCGCGATTATCGGTGCCGGTCCGGTTGGTCTGGCTGCGGCTGCCCATCTCGCTGAACGTGGTGCATCGTTTATCGTTCTGGAAGCCGGTGACCAGGCTGGTGCTTCTGTCTCACGCTGGGGGCACGTGCAGATGTTTACGCCATGGCGCTATTGCGTCGACGCCGCAGCCAATCGTCTGCTCTCTGCTGCCGGCTGGCAGATGCCGTCGGCTGATACATTTCCGACCGGTTCCGAACTGGTTGCGCACTATCTGATGCCGCTGGCTGATCTGCCAGGCCGCAGAATACCAGCCCCAATCCCGCCAGCGCGGCCGGACGGTCCAGATGCGCCACCAGCCGCTCGGCCATGACCGGCAGCGCGGTCGTGATCGCCAGCGTGTGCCCTTTCAGTTGACAATCGTTGACGATAACGGGCAAGAGTCGTTGTTGCTGGCACGGGCCGTGATCGATGCTTCGGGTACCTATCTCTCGCCCAATCCATTAGGTGCAGCCGGGGTACCGGCGCCTGGTGAACGCGACGCCGCCGACAATATCTTTTACGGTATTCCCGATGTGCTTGGTCGGGATCGGGCGCGCTACGCAAACCGGCGAGTGCTGGTAGCCGGGAGTGGGCATTCGGCGTTCAATACCCTGCTCGATCTGGTCAGGCTCGGGAAGACCGCCCCAGATACCCAGGTGACCTGGGTGGTGCGGCGTGATGCGACTACGCTCGAACGGATTTTTGGTGGTGGTGAGGCCGATGCGCTGGCGGAACGGGGGCGACTGGGCCAGCAGGTACGGGCACTGGTCGATTCGGGGCGGGTGAGTCTGGTCACGGGCTGGCACACCGATCAGGTTCAGCGTACTGCCGATGGGTTGATTGTGCGTGATGGCGAACGTACTCTGCCGCCAGTCGATGAGATTGTGGTTTGTACCGGGTTTCGACCCGACCTGGCACCAGTGCGTGAATTGCGGCTGGCGCTCGATCCGATTGTTGAGGCTCCGGTCGCGCTGGCCCCATTGATCGATCCCAACCTGCACAGTTGTGGGACGGTACCACCGCACGGGGTGACAGAATTACAGCATCCAGAACCGGACTTTTTCGTGGTCGGGATGAAGAGCTACGGGCGGGCGCCAACCTTCTTGCTGCTGACCGGCTACGAACAGGTGCGTTCGGTGACTGCGGCGCTGTGTGGTGATTGGCAAGCTGCGCAGCGACTTGAGTTGACGTTACCGGAAACAGGGGTTTGTAGCGGGCCAGATGCTGATGGCAGTGTGTGCTGTTCGCCAGTGCCAAATACGTTTTCCGCCACGATTGAATTGCAGCCAACATCACGCTCATGCTGTTAAAACGTTTACACTCCGGTCGTATCTACTACGGCTGGATCATGCTCTTGACCGTTTCGATCACGGAGGTTATTTCGTGGGGCATTTTGTACTATGCCTACAGCGTCTTTATCTTGCCGATGAGCCGTGATTTAGCGGTTGATCAACTGGTCGTCGCTACCGGTTATGCGGTGGCGCTGCTGACCAATGGTCTGGCAGCGCCACTGGTGGGCTGGTGGCTCGACCGGGCCGGTAGTCGGTGGTTGATGACGGCTGGTTCAAGTCTGGGATGTGGTCTGCTGGTCGTGTGGTCACAAATCACGACGCCAGGGCAGCTCTACCTGGTGATGGCTGGGATTGGTTTGGCGAGTGCTGCTGTGCTCTACGAGCCGGCCTTTGCGATTGTCGCAACCTGGTTTCGCCGCGAACGGGGTCGGGCCTTGCAGATTTTGACCTTTTTCGGGGCGTGGGCCAGTTTCGTCTTCATCCCGCTTTCCGGCTGGCTGGTCGATTGGCTGGGCTGGCGTTCGGCCCTGATCGTCCTGGCGCTGATACTCTCTCTGACAATACCACCGCACGCGCTGATACTGCGCCGCCGTCCGGCGGATCTTGGGCTGGAACCTGATGGTGTATCTCAAAACCCCCATCTCAATCATCCACCTGAACCTTCATTACAATGGCGAGCGGTGGTTGCCAGGTCGCGCTTCTGGCTGATCAGCCTTGCGTTTGCGATCAGCAGCTTTGCGACGGTCGCTATGACCGTTCATCTCATTCCGTACCTGATCAGTCGCGGTGAACAGCTTACCTTCGCCTCGGCAATGGCCGGCCTGCACGGTTTGATGTCGCTCCTCGGTCGGCTGTTGATCGGCCCTCTCGGCGAACGCTGGCCGCGCTGGCTGGTGACCGGCGGTCTGTTTGGGTTGCAGATGATTGGCCTGGCGATTCTGACGCTCTCAACCCACCCTATCGCTGTGCTGGTCTATGTGGCGCTGTTTGGAGCGGGGGCCGGTACCCAAACGATCATGCGGGCAGCGCTGATTGCCGAACAGTACGGGGTGGCAAACTACGGTGTGATCAGCGGGCTGCAAAATGCGCTGCTGACCGTGGCCCGCACGGTGGCGCCGGTGGGTGCAGGGGTGCTGGTGGGATGGATCGGGTATGATGGGATGGCGTGGTGTCTGATCGGGTTGCTGGGGCTGGGGGTGCTGGCGCTGGTGGGGAGCGGAAACGTAACCTGAGCGGTGACAAGTGCATCTTTATAGTCAAAGGTGTTTTCTGTTCAGCAACCCGGAGGATTTGAATGGGGCGACGGGTGGTCGTGATCGGTGGTGGGGCGGCAGGCATGAGTGCAGCGGCCAAAGCCCGCCGCACCGATCCAACGCTTGAAATTGTGGTGTATGAGCGGTCGGGATTTGTGAGCTACGGTGCCTGTGGCTTTCCGTATGCCATTAAGGGCGAGATTGCGCGGGTTGAAGACCTGATCGTGCGCACGCCAGAGCAATTCGCCAGGCAAGGCATTCAAGCCCTGGTGCGACACGAAGTGCTGGAGATTGATCCAGACCGGCAGACGGTGCGTGTGCGGGATTTGCGCAGCGAACGCGAGTTTGTTGACCATTGGGACGACCTGGTGGTGACGACAGGTGGGCAACCTGGTCGTCAGCCTTTACCGGGGATTGATCTGGCGGGTGTCTTTGCGCTGCGTCAGGTTGAGGATGCGCTGGCGATCAAGGAATGGTTGAACGAACAACGACCGCGTAGCGGCGTGATTATCGGGGGTGGGTATATCGGGTTAGAGATGGCTGAAGCGCTGGCCGCGCATGGCATATCGCTCACCCTGATCGAACGGTTGCCCCAGGTGCTACCGGCTATGGATGCCGATCTGGCGAGCCAGATCGAGGCAGAGCTGATCCGACAGGGGGTGGATCTGCGTTTGAACCAGACGGTGCAGGGGCTTGTCGGCGATGAACGGGTACGTGCGGTTATCGCTGAAGGGCAGACTATCCCGGCAGAGATTGTGATTCTCGCCGTTGGGGTCAAACCAGGTGTTGCGCTTGCCCAGGCTGCCGGGATCGGGTTGGGGCCGACCGGAGCGATTGCCGTCGATGATCATCAGCGGACCAACCTTCCGCAGGTGTGGGCAGCGGGTGATGTGGCTGAAGCGTGGCATCGGGTGATTCAGAAACCGGTATGGATGCCGCTCGGTACTACGGCCAACAAGCAGGGGCGTGTGGCCGGTGAGAATCTGGCGGGTGGCGATGCCCGGTTTGGTGGTATTGTCGGTACGGTAGCGGTCAAGGTCTTTGCGCTAGAGGCCGCAATGAGCGGGCTGTCACTGGCACGGGCGCAGGCCGAGGGGTTTGCCGCCGAGGCGGTGCAGGCCACAGCTGGCTCACGGGCACACTATATGCCGGGCCATCAGCCGATTACCGTTTCGCTGGTATTTGATCGGAATACACGCCGTTTGCTAGGCGGTCAGATGGTTGGTCGCGAAGGTGTGGCGAAGCGGATTGACACGATTGCGGCTGCGCTGCAAGCCGGCTGGACGATTGATGATCTGGCTGAGCTTGATCTGAGCTATGCGCCGCCATTTGCGCCGGTTTGGGATCCGATCCTGGTGGCGGCTAATCTGGCACGGAAGTAATCCGGCGGTGGCGGGGATGGCTGCGCGCGGGCTGGAAACCCGCCATTACTGACCGACCCCATGATCGTGACAGGCAAACACGGCATCCCTCAAACCAACAGGGTCAACGGCCTGACAAACGCCGAATCTTGAGCACGGCTGGCGCGGCAGTATGGCTGCCGCACGCCAAACGCCGCGCCACGCGCATAACAAGCGATCAAGGCAACCAGACTCAATACTGACCGACTCCGTGCTTGGGTCA
>FWWL01008839.1_pt1 | contig 12661 bp, 13 predicted proteins | sample 2228331 | NCBI WGS metagenome assembly FWWL01 (sample SAMEA103939775, study PRJEB20133) | metagenome | reverse complement strand
GGGAATGGGGGGATTTGTATGAGTTGCTATTACCATTCCACAGTCTTACGGGTGTTTTTTCTGGGGCTAGGTGGTATTGGACACTGTGAAAAAGTCATAGCCAGTGGCCAAACCTCCCTCCCCGCAGCCCTAAGAAGGAAATCTTTCCCTCCTCATACTGTGACAAACCCGTCTCACACTGCGAAAAAGTAATAGCCATAAGCTCCCCCACCCACAAAACTGCGGAAAGGTAATAGCAAGCCGTCTCGATAACAGGTTAAACGTTTAACCAATTTTTCCCTTCAATCCCACGTTACTTTTTCATGATTCATGAAAGACAAGCCATTTCAATACCAGGGTGGCATAGCTTCCCGGTGGGAGTTTCACAGACAGGACGAACTTGGACATACCAGGAAAGCACTCGTCCTCTTCCCACGAGGTCTCATGAATCTCTGGATACACCCAGAGAGGGCGTTTCTTGGCATGGATCGTCGTTCCATAGATCCCACGGATCTTGATATCCGACAGCTGAATACCCTCCTCCTCCAAAACCCTGGCCAGATAAGGATCATCCTCTGGCATATCATAGGCGGGAATCCATCCCTCCTCTGGGAGCACCTTTTTCTCCAGAGGAAAAAACACTTTCCCCACCCTGGTGGCAAGAAAAATCCCCCGCCCTTCCTCAAGCCTCAGTGAAAGCACCCGGTTAAAAAGAAACGAACGATAGGCATTGGCAATGAGAAGGATATACCGCTGATCAAGAAGTCCCACCGCATGACGAAACCCCTCTTCATGCCCCTCATGGGCAAGAAACGCAAACACCCTCTCCCCGGGACGCCAATGCACCCCCTGAGAAAGCAAAAGACAACGAGACCAATCCCTCCACGAAGCAAGAAGATCCGACACTATGGCGTTGGGTGCGTGACTCTCACAGTAGAGGGAGAGCACCCTTTCCATATTCCCCTGAAAGAGGTGCTTCCCCACCCACTCTCCATTGACAAAAGACCCAAACCGCTGATCATCAAAATAGTTGGGCATCCCATACTCCCGAAGAAGAGACACCCGCTTCTCGATACCAGGCTTTTCTTCGGCTTTTATCTCCCGTAGCACCAGACCAAACTCATTCCCGGCAAGACATTCTGCATTGAGAGGCTGGGGCAAAAAACCCACTGGCGTCAGACGTATTCCCCGCCACTCTGGCACCCTCTTTACCCAACCAGGCACAGAAATATACTGAAACGTGTGAGCATACTTGTCCTTGATCCCGGCGATACCTATCTTTGCCATAGGAAGACGCCAGAAACGGGCAAGCCTCTCCACCACCTCCAGCGTCTCCTCGTTACGCTTCTCCAGCAGAAAAATCCTAAAGCGATCGGGTGTCGAGAGGGGAGAAACTGTCAGCCTCTCCCGTACCACAAAATCCTCAGGGATCCATTTGTACCGCATCTTCTTACTCAAGCACCGTTTTATCTATAATCCCGGAAGCCACCACACGATCACCGCTATACAACACCCCAATCTGACCTGGCGTCACAATCTCAGCAGGCTGTGAAAGGGTAATAGCAAGGGTATCGTTTTCCCAGAGAGCCACCCCTCTAATACGTTTACTCTGGTAACGGAGCTGAACCTCATACTCCCCCTCACCAAAGGCACCCACCAGCACGTTCACCCCCCGAAGCCAGAGCTTACGACTCTTTGGCAACTCTCCAAGGATGATACGATGGTTTTTGGCATCAATCTCCCGAACGTATAACCGTTTCCCCACGGCTACCCGGAGTCCCCGACGTTGCCCAAGCGAATACAGGGCTATCCCTTCGTGTTTCCCCACTACCTGTCCACCATAGACAAAATCCCCGGGCACAAGCCTCACCCCATGGACTTTGAGATAGTCCCGATAATCCCCCGGCACAAAACACACATCCTGGCTTTCCGCTTTGGATGAGGAGATAGGCATACCACTGTCTGAGACAATCTTGCGCACCTCTGACTTGGTCATGTCCCCGAGGGGGAGAAGCACATACGAGAGCATCTCTCGCCTCACATACGAAAGAAAATACGACTGATCCTTGGTTGTATCTTTCCCACAGAAAAGCCCCGGCCCATCCTCCAGTGGCACAATACGGGCATAGTGCCCCGTAGCAACCATATCCGCCCCACGGGAAAGACACTCCTCCACCAGAGCCCCAAACTTGATGTGACGGTTACACATCACACAGGGATTGGGAACAAGCCCCTGTTGATACTCTTCGAGAAAGTAGCGGATCACACGAGCCTCAAACACATCCTTGAGATCGATCACATGGTGAGGAATACCGAGAAAACGACACACCTGCCTGGCAGATTCAATTTCCTCCAGACTACAGCACTTCTTTGTCCCCGTTTCCACAGCAGCGACAAACGTCACACCCTCCACAGCGTAACCAGCTTCTTTCAAGAGAAAGGCGGCAGCGGAACTATCCACCCCACCACTCATACCCACAAAAACACGTTTCATCAGAATCAAAGCTTCTTGAGTTTGTCCCTCTGAGATTGGAGATAGCGTCTTCTATCCACCTTCTTCACAAAGGGGAACATATCCATAAGATTCATAAACTCCTGGGGCTTTGGTTTGAGAGCGTCCTTGTGGAGCTCGATATAGTCAATGGTCTCTTTGTCTGTGATTTTGTCCACCAGACGTACCCCTCCGTCCCCCGTTGTCCCCAGAATATAGTAGGTAGCTCCAATCTTGACCACCTCCAGATAGCCACCCAGCCCCGTTTGCTTAATGGCTATCACCTCGATAAACTTCGCATCGTCCGTGGTTTCAACAGCACTTTTTTTCACAAAGTAGCGAACAAGAAAAAATCCCCCAACAGCAAACACCGCCGTGTAGAGAAAGATCCGCACCACCACCCAGAACCATCCACCACCTGGTTCAGGACTCACCGTCTGGGTAGTCTCATTCTGGTAAAAACGGTCCAGAAACCCGTTGGTTTCACCATTGGTAGGTGCTTGACTGTAACCAAAAAGGGGCAAAAGAAGACACATTGTCCAGAGTATTTGTTTCATCTTCTCCTCCTGTATCTCTCCACTGGATGGAAAAATACTCAGTATCATTCTAAGGCACACGACAGGAAAATGCAAGACAAACCCATCCCCCGCAAAAGCACCATCGGTGAAAAGGCATCAACCCAACACCCCCCATCAAAAAGTCATGAAAGCCAAACTCAAGGGATTATACCGTTCCATGTTTGATAAAACGTTTGTATTTACTCATGTTTTTGGGAAGCTCGATGGTTCTGCATTCTATGTGAATGGGAATGTTCTGGATACCGTAGTGGCTGAGTTCTTTTTCGATACGGCTTTTGAGCTGGTGGATAACATCCTGGGGATTTTTGTTCTTGTACAGATCGATGGTGATAAGAAGGTGGTCAGAAAACTGCTCTACCTGAAACTCCCCGATAGCATCATCGATGGTGATAATCCAGCGGCTGAAGAGCTCAGGAAAAACATGCTGGGTTTTGCCATCAACCGTGGGAAAGAAGAGCACATCATCGTGCCGTCCCAGGATCTTTTGTATCGTTCGGAAGTTGCTTCCACAGGGGCATTTCTCCCCGAGGAGAATGAGATCGTTCATCTCATAGCGAATCAGGGGCTGAACCCTGTTGAAAAGATTGGTCACTATCATGGTTGAGGCTACCAGATCAGGGGAAGTAACCATCTGACCGTTTTCATCATAGAGCTCTACAAACACGAGATCCTCATTGATATGGAGATTGCCACATCGACAGGGACTCCCAATAGGACCTTCACTCGCCTGGTAGATCTGGATCACAGGGGCAGAAAAAACATCCTCAAACAGGCTTTTGTCCTGGTCGTCGAGGACGTCGGCATACGTGATGAGGAGTTTTGGAGGGGGTTTGATCTTTTCAGCGAGAGGGACCAGGAGTCTCACCATACTGGAGGAGCCATCAGGATATTGAGGTGGTTTTCATTGATTGCCTGGATGATTTTTCCCCTCTCTGTCATGGTACTCATATACCTCAAAGAGATACCAGGGGCATTGATGTCCTGAAACCCCTCACTAAAGACCCGAAGAAGAAAGAGAATCCTGAAAGGAAAAAGCCTCGGGGGTATGCCGCTTCGCGCCAGAAACACAAAGGGAAGTCGCCGGGTGATCGCTTTGGGGTAACGTAGATTCCCTTGTTACCGCTTGTCCCACTCGAGAGCCCAACAACATATTTACCCTCAAAATATCCGAGATAGTTCTGGTTTTTTCGTTGTCTACAGCAAAGCGCATCACCTCTTCCAGTTTTAGCCCACAGGTATTCAGATCGTCCAAATGTTCCATCATGATCTGCCTGTTGATCGTCGGTAGGTGGTAAAACTCCTCCATCGTCTCGATGTGGGTTTTGCCGTACCATGACCGGTAAAATCTACTCTGGCAAAGGGTGTCATTCACCAGGGAAAGAACCTCTCTCTCCTGGTACGCCTTGGGCTCTCTTTCGGTGAAGTGATACATGTGCCGTCGCAGATCGAGAAAATCCCTTATCCCCTGGAATATATTCATGCTGATTATCCTATCTTTTCACGTTTGGTGCTACCCGCATACCTGGAAACAAATCCACTATAGAGATCCTCAAGCCCGTAGGCGTAGTGGAATCTCTCCCACACAAGCAGTACTATCCCCCAGAACACCGCGAGAAGAAAACCATACAAAAGATCCCTATACAGGGAGAGTTGCAGATGAGGGAAGAAACAAAAAAGCACCCGGTACACCAGCACACTCCAGACACTCTCCAAAAAAACACCGAAAGTCACGCAACCCCAAAACGGTAAAAGAACCTCCCCACCGGGGAAAGTGTGTCTTTGGTCTTTTTTTCAAAACCGTAGAGAAACCAGCAAACCACGAGAAGAAAAAGCCCTATCTCTGCTATCATGATACTGTACCACTTGAGATCAATACTCCTTTTGAGCATGGTGTCAGGGAGATTGAGGTACAGCCACACCCCAACGAAAAAGGTAAAAACCCCAAACCCGTTGATAATGACAAGGTTGGTTTTTTCTGGCCGTATGTGACAAGCATAGCTAGCCACATACCAAACATCCCGAACGCCAAAAATGGAAAAATAGGGTTGTTTTTATTGACCAACCAGTGCAATGCCAGAACCAGCGGATAGTTCTGGTTCTCCAAAGCCTGGAGATAAGTCTCATAGAGAAGAATTCTTACGATAGAAATACCAAAAAACACCACCGCCTTTCAGCTGAACGGCGCAAAAGAGACTTTTTGCCTACCATAAAGCTGCGTTGTTATGATAAAAGTACCCAAAAGGCAACAGCATAGGTGGCTGTAAATACGAATCTTATTCAAGGAAAGACTTTTGCACGAATTATAGAAAGGAAATCCTCTCTCAAACCCTGGAGGTGGCACGGCTATTACTTTTTTACAGTCCTGGGGGCGGAAGGAAGATTGTGAAAAGGAAACAGCCACATCATACTTCAGCCGATACTACCTTGTTTCAGTGAAATGCCATCCCCTGATGGTTGGAAGAACACGTGGCTATAATCATGTTTCAGTTTGAAAAAAGCTTTTCGCCTAACGAAGACTGTGAAAAGGTAATAGCCCCGGTGGAAAGCTCTCAAGTATCCAGATTTTCCTCATCCTGGATATCCTGTTTTGCACTTTGGTGAAATCTTCCGGGCATGAACATTAACGACAGGATACGATGAATAGGACGGACGGAAGACTGAAAGACTGTGAAAAAGAAATAGCTGCTTCGTGCAAAGCTCTCAAGGATAGATTATTGGGAGGTTTTGGAAATGGGCTATTACCATGTTTCAGTTTTTTGTTGCACCTTTTGTTGATTTTTGGGTTTTTGAGACTGTAAAAAGTAAATAGCTACCTGTGCAAAGGTCTCAAGAGGATGGTTTAAGAAATGAATAGGAGAATGTTGACACCTCTGCCAGAAAGTAATAGGGGGAGTGGGTCTTCCACTCCCCTGCTTAGGTGAGCATTGCTCGTAGTTTTTTCGTTGCCTGTACCATATTTCGGAGACTGGAGTATGCCTCGTTTTCTGTCCTGGTTTTGAGTCCACAGTCAGGGTTGACCCAGAGATGATCCACGGGAACAACCTCAAGGAGTTTTTGAATCACTCCGATTATTTCCTCGGTTGATGGGATTCGGGGGGAATGAATATCATACACACCAGGACCTATTTCTCGCTTTTTGGCGTATGATCGTAGTGGATTGAGAATAGCGAGGTCAGATCGCGAAGCTTCAATGGTAAGCACATCGGCATCAAGAGCCTCTATCGCATCGATTGTATCAGCAAATTCACTATAACACATATGGGTGTGGAGCTGAATCTCTGGCTTTACGCTCGATGTTGCCAGACGGAAAGCCGAGGTTGCCACATCCAGATAACTCTGCCATTCACTTCTCCGGAGAGGGAGTTTTTCCCGAAGAGCTGCCTCATCCACCTGAATGATACGGATATGGTTCTGCTGAAGCTCATTTATCTCCTCGCGAAGGGCAAGCGCAATCTGATAGGCAACCTCCTTGAGTGCAATATCCTCCCGACAAAAAGACCAATTGATGATAGTGATTGGTCCGGTGAGGATAGCCTTCACCGGCCTGGTCGTAAGAGACTGAGCATAACAAATCCATTCAACCGTCATGGGCGATCGTCGGAGAATGTCTCCATAAATGATGGGGGGTTTGGTGGCTCGAGAACCATAGGATTGTACCCATCCATTTCTGGTGGTGGTAAATCCTGTCAGAAAAGAGGCAAAGTACTCCACCATGTCGTTTCGTTCATATTCCCCATGCACGAGCACATCGATACCCATTTCTTCCTGGATTTTCACACAGGATTGGATCATCTCTCTGAGTTTTTCCTTATAGAATTCTTCGGTGATATGTCCTTCTGCGTAGGATTTTCTGAGTTTTCTCAACTCAGAGGTTTGGGGAAAAGACCCAATCGTTGTCGTAGGAAGAAGGGGAAGAGAGAGATTTTTCCTCTGGAGTTCTCGCCGCTTTTCCACTGACAAAGATCGCTGAAAGTCTTTTTCACAGAGGTTGGAAAGTCTTTCTTTTAGAGCTGGGTTCTGTTTTCGGTTTTGAAAGTGTTCAACGATCGCCTGGTTTCTCTGGTAACATGGATCCTTTGTAGGATCAGAAAGTCTGGCAAGCAATGCTATCTCTTGAAGTTGCCCAAGTTTTTCCAGAGCAAAACACACCATGTTTTCAATCTCCGGGGGAAAACTTTCACCTGCTGTGGTATAAGGGAGATGCAAAAGCGAACAGGAGGATGAGAGAATGAGATTTTTCTCTGGAACATGCTTGCCAAGTTTCTGGAGAAGCGTTATAGTTTTTTTGTAGTCAGATCTCCAGATGCTTCTGCCCGAAACAACTCCACAAAAAAGGAGCTTGTCCTGCGGAAAACCATGGTTTTCAACAAGCTCGATAGTTTTCCCATCCACAAAATCAAGCCCAATACCCTTCACTGGTAGAGCCACCAGTTTTTCGTACACATCTCGAACATCCCCAAAGTATGTCTGGATTAAGAGACGCTCCCCGTACCTGCTGGCAAGTCTCTGATAAAATGAGAGAAAAAGCTCCACATCTCCCTCTGTCATATCATAGACAAGGGCTGGTTCATCGAGTTGAATATCTATGGCCTGTGGGAGACGTGCAAGCAATCTTTCATAGGCTTTGAGTAGCTTGTGACTGACATCCTGAGGAGAAATACCATCCAGACGACTGAGTTTAAGAAAGGTATAAGGGCCAGGAATCACCCAACGAAAAGGTTTCTTTCCATCAAGGAGGGGAAGCTTATACTCCAGAAAGAAAAAATCAGCCTCCCAGCTGGTAGTGGCAGAAATCCTGGGACACACATAATGATAATTGGTAGCAAACCATTTTTTCATGGGCCAGGCCTTGATATCGATAGACTCTGTCTGCAGACCCCGTGCAAGGGCAAAATATTTCTCCAGTGAGGAAATTGGTGTATTTGCTACCTCCTGGGGGATACACCCCAGGAGAAAGCTTGTTTCCAGCATGTGGTCATAGAGGGCAAAATCAAGAGGAACTTCGTCCAAAGTGTTCATCATACTGATATGTTCGCGCTGGAGTTTTTGTGCCTCGTCTATTAAGGTTGTCGATGAAATTTTCCCTGCCCAGTAATTTTCCAGGGATTTTTTCCATTCCCGGTTTTTCCCGATGCGGGGAAAACCTACAACAGTGGTCTTCATAGTCTACTATCCTCCCATTATCTTTTCAATACACAAAACGACACCGTGAAAGTACCACACCCATCATGAAAAAGAGAAAGAGAAGAGAAACTAAGGTATACCTGATGACATCATACTGAACCCTCCGTTCATGATTTTTCAGGCAAGTCTCCTGGCTCGGCTTCTTCCTACTTTCCGCACCTTCCCGGTTTCCCAGTGGCTTCTGCGGATTTCGTCTGCCTGACAGTAGCGGGGGCTGCGCCGGATTTTCACCGGACTTCCTTATTAAGGCTTGACGCCACCTGATGGTTTTATTGTACTGAAAAAGGACAAAAAAAGCAAGTCGCTAAACTGTTTCTGGCTTATTCTTTTTCGCACTTTGAAACCCCGGGCAAATTATGGCAAAAACGAGAGATATTCTGAGAGCTTTGCACGAATCGTAAAAAAGGAAAATCTCTTCGAAAATTCTGGATAAGAGGAGGCTACGGCGTTTTTGCAGTTTTCTGGAGTGAAAAAAAGACTGTAAAAAGGTAATAGCATGGGTGGCTGGAAATACGAATCTTATCCAGGGATAGATTATTGGGAGGTTTTGGAAATGGGCTATTACCATGTTTCAGTTTTTTGCTATCCCTTTTGTTGATTTTTGTGTTGGTGGGGACTGAAACAGGGAAATATCCATTCATGCGAAAGTCTCAAACTTTCACACCCTCTGTGCAAGTTGATCCCTTTGAAGACTCATGGACAGGGAACATTTCTTCTAAAACCCCCGGGCAAAAGGAGGGTATGACGTTTTTGCAGTTTTTTGGAGTGAAAGGGGAACTGTAAAAAAGTAACAGCACAAGTGGCAAACCTTATCCAAAGGTAACTCATGGGGAGGTTCTAAAAATACGCTATTACCATGTTGCAGTTTTTCATCGATTCTTTTGCTGATTTTTGGCTGAAACATGGAAAGAGCTGTTCGTGCAAAGGTCTCAAATCATTGAGAAGTTCTGGAAATGCGCTATAACCATGTTGCAGTTTTTTCGTCCCTTTTGCTGACTCTTGGACTGAAACAGGGAAATAGGCATTCGTGCCATGGCCTTGTTTGATAAAAAGAGGCCGCCTTTCGGCAGCCTCTTTTATGCTTAGTATCGGTAATGCTCAGGTTTGTATGGGCCTTCGACTGGCACACCAATGTAGGCGGCCTGTTTTGGTGTGAGTTTGGTCAGCTTTACCCCTATCTTTTCCAGATGGAGGCGAGCAACCTCTTCATCGAGATGCTTCGGGAGACGGTAGACCTTCTTGTCATAGCTCTGCCAGTTTCTGGCGAGATCAATCTGGGCGAGTGTCTGATTGGAGAAGGAGTTGGACATCACAAAGGATGGGTGTCCCGTCGCACAACCGAGATTGACGAGTCTCCCCTCAGCGAGGAGATAGATCACATGCCCATCGGGGAAGATATACTTGTCATACTGGGGCTTGATGGTGATCCGCTTGATCCCCGGATACTTGTTGAGCGCATCCACCTGAATCTCATCATCAAAATGCCCAATATTACACACAATGGCTTCGGATTTCATCTTTTCCATGTGTTCGATACGAATCACATCACAATTTCCCGTTGCGGTGATATAGATATCCGCCATACCAAGGGTGTCCTCAACCGTTGTCACCTGAAAACCCTCCATCGCCGCCTGAAGGGCATTGATGGGGTCTATCTCGGTCACGATAACACGAGCCCCCATGCCACGGAGAGCCTGGGCACACCCCTTCCCTACATCACCATACCCACAGACAACCGCCACCTTGCCGGCGATCATGACATCCGTAGCACGCTTGATACCATCAATGAGTGACTCACGGCACCCATAGAGGTTGTCAAACTTGGACTTAGTCACGGAGTCATTCACATTGATTGCCGGCACGAGGAGTTCTCCCTTTGCCTCCATCTGGTAGAGTCGATGGACACCGGTGGTCGTTTCCTCTGAAATACCATGCCACTCCCTGACCACCTCGTGCCAGAATCCAGGACGCTCCCTCTGTACCTCTTTGAGGAGACTGAGGATGATCGCTTCCTCCTGATTCTCTGGTTTCTTGTCGAGAAGTTTGGGATCCTTTTCGGCGTAGTATCCCTTGTGGATAAGGAGGGTCGCATCCCCACCATCGTCCACCACCTGGTTTGGTCCCTTGCCACCCGGAAAACTCAGCGCCTGCAGAGTACACCACCAGTACTCCTCTAGTGTCTCACCCTTCCAGGCAAACACAGGAATACCCGCTTTGGCAATGGCTGCCGCCGCATGATCCTGGGTAGAAAAGATGTTACAACTTGCCCAGCGAACATCTGCACCCAGTTTGGCCAGGGTTTCGATAAGCACAGCCGTCTGGATAGTCATATGAAGCGACCCACTGATCCGCACACCCTTGAGCGGCTGCGATGGTGCATACTTTTCACGAATCGCCATGAGACCAGGCATCTCCTGTTCAGCTACCTCAATCTCCATCCTCCCCCAATCAGCGAGAGAGATGTCTTTTACCTTGTATTCCATGATATCCTCCTTGTCAGGATAGTTTTTCAAAAATTCTGGGGAGATAGGTGGCTACATCCACACGGATAGGCATGAGGTAAAGAGCTGCATGGGGATCGCCACTGATCTCCTCTATGACGGTTGCCGCCCATCTCACATTCCCATCTAGTGACAGATCATAGTCATCGGGGAGAGGTACCCCGTTTTTCTCCCGCCAGTAGACGAGGCTTTTTTCAGAGAGAATGGGTGTCACCCCCCACCATACCGAAAGCCCTTCACAAGCCCGACGGTAAGTGGCAAGCAGCCCCCTGTCAAAAAAGGGCTGGGTAAGAAACGCCGTTGCCCCCGCCTGGATTTTTTCCTCGACATAGTGCATTTCTCTCACTATATCCTGTCGATAGGGATCAATCGCCCCATAGAGGACAAAATCCCTCTCATAAACCCGCAACGCCCGAAGAAGCTCCACCGAAGTCATACCCTTTTTACCATCGTTCCTCTCATCTCCTTGAACCACGAGAAGATGGTGTATCCCCCGGTTTTTGAGATTTCTGGCAAAGCTTTCCACTTCATCGGGAAGCACATCCGATGCCCGTATATGGACTATGACAGGATAGCTCCCCCCTACCCAATCAAAAGCCTCCCAGCTCCTTGCCGTAAGCCGGATAAGATCGGGAATATTCACATGAGTGATCTGAGGGATATTCGTCCTCGTCCAGAGAATCTCGCGTTCAAAATCTTCTCGTGCTCTTGGCACCAATTCAAGTGAGATTTGCATGGTTTTCTCCTTTTCTCATACAGAGCATAAACACCTCCAATCTATGTTCCCTGAGGGGAAGTGTCTGGTATCTCTCCCGGGTCAAACCATACCCCCTGAGAAGGTTGGTGAGTTCTTGGGGGTCAAGCCCCAGCCAGTGATCGTGGTAAACCTCGCGTAGGACCGTCTCCTCATGGGGGAGAAAATCCACAACCACCAGATACCCCCCAGGCCTCAAGACACGGGCAATTTCCTCCGCCCAGCGATTGAGGTTTGGGAGATGGTGAAGGGTGAGGTTGGCTGTCGCGAGATCAATTTCTCCATCCTTGAGGGGGAGATCCTCGATATCCCCATAGCGAAACTCTACACGGGTCTCGTCGATAAATCTTTGCCTCGCGAGAGTAAGCATCTGGGTAGAGTTGTCGATACCTATCACCCACTCCGTATGCTGAAGCAGCAGAGGAAAACTATCCCCCACCCCGCACCCCAGATCAGCACACCGCTGAAAACGCCCCATATCCTCAAGCACCATCCTCAAGGGATCCATCTCCCCCAGAAGTTCCGAGCGCAAGCGTTGCCAGCGAAAAGCCACGTCATCAAAAAACTGCCGGGTGGCTGTCTTTTTTTGCTGCTCCCACGAGCGAGCCGTCGCCCGATCCTCGTCGTATACCGGATCGTGGAGCATCTCAAGGGTGAGCCTGAGCCACTGACTCTCCTGCCACACCTCCCCCAGCCGATAGTAAGCCCAGAGCCCCTGACGCCTCACCGTCACCAGCCCCGCTTCGCTGAGTATCCCCAGATGTCGTGAAATCCTGGACTGACCCACACGAAGAATATGCACCAGATCATTCACACTCCACTCGTGCATGGCAAGTATCTTGACAATCCGTAGTCTCGTCTCGTCCGAAAGCACCCGTAGCCACTGACGGTCTATCACATCACTCATTATATCAATCTATCCAGATATAGTGATATTATAGTATACCATGGAGAGAAAAATTTTGCAAGCCTTCGAAAGCTTTTTTTCAAAAAAAATGGAAAGCGCCACAGGCTGGCTATAACCATCTTTCAGTCCTAACGAACCAATTTCAGTCCCAACCAACCGAAAAGGCAAAACAAGACCTTTGCACGAATCATAGATAAAGAAATCCTCTCTCAAGCCCGGGAGGTGGCACGGCTATTACTCTTTACAGTCCTGGGGGCGGAATGGAGG
>FWWL01008834.1_pt1 | contig 12665 bp, 9 predicted proteins | sample 2228331 | NCBI WGS metagenome assembly FWWL01 (sample SAMEA103939775, study PRJEB20133) | metagenome | reverse complement strand
TTGGTAATGCATGCATGTTTTCGCAATCTCCCAGATGGGGTAATGTTTGCCTCGGTCATGTTAAAGGGGCTTTTTACGTCTAGCTCGTGAGAGCTTACAAATCCACTCATCTCATTCCTTAAAGATAGACGCTACTAGCAACAGGCTGGCATTCACCCGATGGTGTCATTACCCCCTTAACGTAGGTCTAATCCTGGACCTGCATCTTACATCTCCAAAGGAGGAGTAATTTCCGGCTATTACCGGAAATTACTGGATTTTATGCAAGAGATTGACTAATTTCTACCAGAAACTACTCTTGTGCGGGGGCTAGCTCCTCTACCGCACCAGGAACTTCCATCGCATCAGGGACTTCCATCGCTTCCGGAACTTCCCCCACTGGTGAAGCCGCACCGGACTGTGATGCCTCTAGCTGTTGACCTTGTTGAGCCGCCATCATTTGTTCGCGGAACTTAGCCGCCATTTCTTCGGCCTTGTCATAAACAAGCTGACGGTTTTTCACCATATCACCGGGTTCTGGTTCCAGTTGCTTGGTACTCAGAGAAATCCGACCCCGTTCGGCATCCAGATCGATGATCATCACCTTGACTTCATCATTGACATTGAACACACTATGGGGAGTATCAATATGGTCATGGGAAATTTCCGAAATATGCAGCAGACCGCTGACACCGCCGATATCGATGAACGCACCATAAGGCTTGATGCCTCGAACGGTGCCCACAACCACTTCCCCGACCTCTAAGCGGTTCATCTTGCGCTCAACCAATGCCCGTCTGTGGCTGAGAACCAGACGATTACGGTCTTCATCCACTTCTAAGAATTTCAAAGGCAATTCTTGCCCTACCAGGTCTTCTTTAGCGGTCCGGGTACTAATGTGGGAACCGGGAATAAAGCCCCGCAAGCCTTCAATGCGAACCAGCGCCCCACCCCGATTTGTGGCAAAAACTTGCGAGCGCACGGTAGCGTCTTCTGCTTGGAGTTGGCGCACCCGCTCCCAAGCCCGCATATACTCAATGCGTCGGATACTGAGGGTTAACTGGCCATCTTCGTTTTCATCGGTGAGAATAAAAAATTCACGGGTTTCATTAGACTGCAAAACCTCTTCAGGGGAATCAACCCGATTGATTGACATCTCTTGAATGGGAATATAAGCAGCAGTTTTAGCACCGATGTCAATCAGAGCGCCCCTCGGCTCCAGACTAAACACTGTACCGGCCACTGTATCGCCGGGGCTAAAGTGATAGTCATACTTATCCAGCAGAGCCGCAAAATCTTCGTGAGTAAAGCCAATATTTTTGGCAATTGTATTCTGATTGACCATGGGATTTTTTTGAGAATGTTCTCCGTACTAATTGTGCGTTTTGTTGATTGATGTTTGGACAATCCCAAAATGAACTGGGAATTTTAGTTAGACCGGCTCATCCATCGACTCAATTCTCATTAGAATCAAATCAAGGGGAGCGCTCCCTAGAGATTATTTTAGGAGTAGCTAATCAAGCATCACTAGCTCAAGGAAAAAGACACAACAGATACCGCCGTTGGCTTTTTACCTAGCTCCTAATCGGCAGCGATTAGGTTTTTGGCTTCTATATTCTTGGTGAATTTTATTTATGAGCCGAGCAACGTCGGTTCCTAAAATTCGCCCTATTCGCCTATAGTTACTTTTACTCTTATTGTCGAACACAGTCACTAGAACATCGAGCTTCGAGCCTGTTTTCATGCTGTGTTCAAGTCTATCCACTTTTTCGGGAAATAAAGCCAAAAAAACCGACAGACTTGTTAGTAGTTAACCTGAATAAGAAGTTGATTATCAGACTTTAGTTTCAGCAATTGTTGTATCCCGGCGCTTGTTCCGCGGCGATCGCTTTCCTTAACTTAGGATTTGGCTGAATGTACACCCGGAGGCCGACCAGTGGGATCCATGCCCTTAGATTTGGTCAGGGAAAACAGACAATCTACATTTTAGCTCACAGAAACGATCAATGTTTGTGAGCCAAGCAGAGGTATCCGCTAGTGATGCTTGCTTAGATCGATCAAGACCAGAAAGCTGATTTCTGCTAAAGCGCATCAATTCTAGCATCCGAAGCAAGGTTGCTAGAAATTTTTTTGCTCATACCCAGTCGGTGGCAAAGCCAAATTAAAAATGCTGGGACTATGTGCCATCGGCATGGGGGTCTATGGAGAAAATCTGCTGGCTCTCAAGTCCAGCCCGTCAAAGTCTGCGACTTGACACCCTTGCAGTAGTTGCATCAGGCTTGAAGTCTAGTCTTTGATCTAAGAGATTTTCACCCCCGAATAGATATTATAACCTGGAACGACGTCCCTGACTACAGGCGAAAAAAATGGCGAGCGACAACCATCTTGCCGACCTCTGGTTCTAACCATTGGCAGATCGGCCATAATGAAGATCGAGGCTGGGCAAGGAGCGGAGAAATTATCGGGAATTGAGGGTCAGATCGTCCTCACAAGCCACGACATCTAGAGCATCTAGGACATCTGAATTTGTCTGTGGGGGTTGATTCAATGTCTCAGCGCTATCTTGCTGCCGCTGGAGGTGATTTAAGGTGTCAACAAAATCCCGAATCCCTTGGAATTTTCGATAAACTGAGGCAAATCTCACATAAGCCACCTCATTGAGTTGGGCTAATTGAGCCAGAACGATTTCACCAATTTCACTACTACTGACTTCTCGCATCACTGCTTGCTGAAGTTGTGCCTCAATGTCATCGACGAGAGCTTCGATCTTGACGGCACTGACGCCAGTTTTCTCGCACGCTCGCACAATACCCCGTAGTAATTTCGAGCGCTCGAAAGATTCCCGATAGCCATTGCGCTTAACTACGGTGACTGGGACAAATTCAATTCTTTCATAGGTGGTAAAACGACGCTTGCACTTTAGACATTCTCGGCGTCGGCGGATACTTTGGCAAGATTCTGCCGCTCGCGATTCTATAACCCGACTGTCTGTATGTTGACAAAATGGACAGCGCATGATTTTTGTCCTCTGGTCAAAACGGACTCAGTATGGAATACATTATTATGGATTTGTTGCCGCTCGATTCGTCTTTTTTCCCGTATTTTCTGGTGCGCTGGCCAAATATTTTTTAACGTTCTATGGCAGCCAAAGACAAAACGATGGACAAAGCAGTGACAAACGATGGAAATCGCCAGTTTTGCTGGCTAATCAATCAAACAAAAAATCCTGAGCCAACCTCCGACCCGCCTGCTCAGGCGATTCTATCGGCCTAAAAGCGAGTTCAGATGGGGGTGGCTCAGTCAAAGAAGGACTCAAGGTTTTACCCTGTGACTATCTTTGGATTCTTGGAGGCTCACGAAAGGCGATCGCAAAGAACAGAACTCCCAGAGCCAAAGTCAGCACTAAAATGTAAGCGACGCTTTCCATAGTGTCAAAACTTCCCCATAATTGCTTTTACATTAATTTACCAAGAAGGCATGAAAAAGGTCTAACAAACTCTAAACACCCAGAATAGAATGCTTGTCAGACCTTTTCCTCAAAAATCATCAGCCTATAAAAGAGCGATTAAGCTTTTGGCTGAGTCCGGGTGGTCTTGTCACCAACTTTGGCAAACAGACCCCACTCCACTTGCTCTTCCAGGTCGGCATCTATACCGGCAAACACATCCCGGAAAATAGTCCGAGAACCATGCCAGATGTGACCGAAGAAGAACAACAGCGCAAAACAGGCGTGTCCAAAAGTAAACCAACCGCGAGTGCTGGTACGGAACACCCCATCAGAACCCAAAGTTTCCCGGTCAAACTCAAAAGGTTCGCCCAATTGAGCCTTACGAGCATACTGCTTGACTACGGCTGGATCGGTAAAGGTTTGACCATCCAGTTCACCACCATAGAAAGAAACTTTCACGCCGGTTTGCTCAAAGCTGTACTTAGATTCTGCACGGCGGAAAGGAATATCAGCCCGCACAATGCCATCAGCGTCTACCAAGATCACTGGGAAAGTTTCAAAGAAGTTAGGTAGACGGCGCACGAATAATTCGCGACCTTCCTTATCCGTAAATACGGGATGACCTAGCCAACCTTGAGCTATTCCATCACCTTTATTCATCGGACCTACCCGGAACAAACCACCCTTGGCGGGGCTATTGCCAACATAGTCATAAAAAGCCAGTTTTTCTGGAATCGCTGCCCAGGCCTCAGATTGGCTCTTACCTTCAGCCAGACTCGCTTGCACGCGCCGCTGAATTTCTTGCTGGTAATAACCACTATCCCACTGATAACGGGTCGGGCCAAACAGTTCGACTGGGGTCGCAGCGGAGCCATACCACATGGTTCCAGCCACAACGAAAGCGGCGAAAAACACCGCAGCAATACTGCTAGACAGAACCGTTTCAATATTCCCCATCCGCAGCGCTTTGTAAAGTCTTTCTGGGGGACGAACCGTTAAGTGGAAAATGCCAGCGATAATGCCCACAATACCCGCAGCAATGTGGTGAGCCACGATCCCACCGGGATTGAAGGGGTTAAAGCCATCGGGTCCCCACTCTGGAGCCACAGGTTGGACATGACCTGTCAGACCATAAGGGTCAGAAATCCACATCCCTGGGCCAAACAGACCAGTCAGGTGGAAAGCACCGAAGCCAAAGCAAAGCAGGCCAGACAAGAACAAGTGAATGCCAAACATTTTTGGCAAGTCTAAGGCAGGTTCACCAGTTCTTGGATCGGTGAAAAGTTCCAAATCCCAAAACACCCAGTGCCAAACTGCGGCTAAGAACAGTAAGCCAGACAGCACAATGTGAGCACCGGCAACACCTTCAAAGCTCCACAGACCAACATCGGAGACGGATTCTCCGGTAATGCTCCAACCTCGCCAGGAATCAGTGACCCCTAAACGAGCCATGAAGGGCATGACAAACATACCTTGTCGCCACATGGGGTTGAGAACGGGATCGCTTGGATCGAAAATGGCGAGTTCATAAAGGGCCATAGAGCCAGCCCAGCCTGCCACAAGGGCAGTATGCATCAGGTGTACAGCAATCAGACGGCCTGGATCATTCAGCACGACTGTATGTACTCGATACCACGGTAGTCCCATTGACTCCGTTTCCTCCTCAATGTGAGATTTTTACTCTTACGCTTTTTCAGCTTTTTATTAATATTTCCTCAGCCTACTAGCAAGAGCGGCTAATCTCCTGCTGATCGGTTAGGGAAATTTAACGGCTGCCTTCCATTAAATATGATCGGCATTTAAAGAAGTGTATCGATTGTTAGAAACAATTGCAAGCACTCTGACATACTCAATTTAGATTCGTGGGCAATTTAGCGGCTCCTCCGTTCCCCAATTTCTCCCCGGCACTAATGATTTCAGTCCATCCTGACTTGACAAATGGCTTCTAATTTACACAGGCGATCGATCACTTGCTCTGAATTCATCAGCCGTTTAATCAGCACTTGACCAATACTACTATCCCTAGAGATCAACTCCGGTAGCGGTTTAACTTCCAGCATCAATACAGCTTCTTCTACCCGGTAAAGCCACATCTTCTCCCCTTGCTCGATAACTGCCAGATTCATTTTCTCGATTTTTGGTTCGCGGCGCCAAGCTAAGGCGTTCCATAGTCCGCCAACTCCCCAGACCCGTCCCACGGTCCAACCTTCGGTTAAAAAGAAATATTTCACGGTTCCCTATCCATGCAAACGACATATAGACATATAGATCAACTTGGCTGGCCTGATTTGAAGCCAATGTAGCAAAAGATACACAATTTTTCTCTAGTAGCCAAGCTTTGCCGATATTGGTTTTGACTATATCCCATGCTTTCCGAGGTGGCCTTTGAGCAAAAAAACTTTTACCTTTCTAGGAAAAAAAACGAAAAAATCGGTGACAAAAATTACCAGAGCGAGTGAGCAGACAAAGAGTTGACATTTCTTTCCTTGCTTAAGTAAACCTGGCTGAATTAGGCAAAAATTATCAAAAATTATATCATACTATTGTAGGCTCATTAACTAGATAATCTAGTCAATACTTGATTTTATTTACAGGACAAAATAATGAATCAAAATTCTAAGATATCGGCGCTTAATGTTCCAACAGGTCCATTAACAATATTGCCGATAAATACCAGTTCGGGTGAGAGTCAATTACTATTATCTCTAGTGCTGCCAACTTACAACGAAGCCAAAAACATTCCGACAATTGTAGCACAGCTAACCCGGTTATTAGATTCAGTCATTCCCGGCCAATATGAGTTAATTGTGGTGGATGATAATAGTCCGGACAAAACCTGGGAAATTGTCCAATCTCTCGTAGCAGAATATCCGCAATTACGAGTGATGCGTCGCCAAGCTGAACGGGGACTTTCTACGGCGGTGATTCGCGGTTGGCAAGTAGCAAATGGAGAAATTTTTGGCGTAATTGATGCGGATTTGCAACATCCCCCAGAGGTGTTATTACAAATGTTAGCCATTATCAAAGAACGCGCTGATGTGGATCTGGTGGTGGCTTCTCGCCATGTAGAAGGGGGTGGGGTGAGTGATTGGAGTTTGATTCGCCGTTTTTTATCGCGAGGAGCTCAGATATTAGGGTTGATTATTTTGCCCGGAGTGGTGGGGCGGGTTTCTGACCCCATGAGTGGTTATTTTATGGTGCGTCGCCAAGCTCTGGTTGGTAAAACCATGAATCCTCTGGGTTACAAAATTTTGATTGAAACTCTGGGACGGGGAGATATCGGCAAAGTGGCAGAAGTGGGCTATGTGTTTCAAGAACGCTTAGAGGGCGAAAGTAAGGTGACATGGAGGCAGTATGTTGATTATTTGCGCCACTTGGTGCGTTTACGGTTAGATTTATGGCGCATTGGCCGTTTTCTGCGGTTTGGCATTGTGGGCTTTTCTGGGGTTTTTGTGGATATGGCGGTGCTTTATTTGTTAAGTGACCCCACTACTTTAGGCTGGGGTTTGACCCGCAGTAAAGTTATTGCGGCGGAAGTGGCAATTGTGAATAATTTCTTGTGGAATGATGCCTGGACTTTTGCCGATATGTCCAGTGGTCAACGAGGTTGGCAGAAGCGCTTTAAGCGGTTTTTGAAGTTTAATTTGGTTTGTTTAGGAGGAGTCGGATTAAATGTTTTGTTGTTGAATGTGATGTTTAATTTTTTAGGGTTTAATTCGTTCCCCTCCGGTCGCTATGTGGCGAATTTGATCGCGATCGCAATTGTTACAGTTTGGAATTTCTGGCTCAACCTGAAACTCAGTTGGCGGGTGACAGAAGTCGATTGATTGTTGATTGTTGATGGTTAGTTTTGATGGGTAGGGATTCTCTTGTTGACTGTTGGGAAATGGTGCCGAGTAAGCACCAACAAAAAACAACAAACAACAAAAAAATAACAAACAACAAATAACCATCAACCAAAACAATCAACAAATAAAAACAACAAATAAAAATTATTCACGAATTTCGCCAGCGGGAATACTGACGGCGGAAAGACCAGCGATCGCGCGTAAATTTTGACAGCGAATTAGTTCGGTAAAACTTAAGCTGGGTCGCCCTTCAATTTTGGCCACTTTTTGAATTGCTTCTAGTAAGTATTGGGCGGCTTCGGCTTCGCTGTAACCCCGCCGTTGGGCGACTTGAATGGCGGCTTCATCGGCCAATAACTCTGATTGGGAACTGCGTTGATTGCGCCAAATTTGCGAGGCAGCAAGTCCGGTTAAACTCCCAGCAATTACAATCCCTACTGCATCGACTTGCACTATTTCTAACAAAGTGCCTAAAACTCCCGCTGCTACTAATCCTTGATAAATATCAATTTTGAACCATTGGATATTTAACTGCCAACAAACGGTTCTTAACATTAATAAGTCTCGCTGACTTTGAGATAATCGCGCCCAAAGGTCAAAATTAACCAAAATTAATCGGGGTTTATCCCAGGGTTTGGGAAACGGACTAGAAATCACCGTGGGTTGTTGGGGCTGGCTTTGAATTTTTGTCAGCATTCGTCCGCTGGCAGGCATGATATCAAGTAAGCGGTAAGTTTCAATCGCTGGATCCATAATAATTTTATTCTTAAACTTTGGCCAAGAACTCTGAAAATAAAATACGATAAGTTTTAACTGGGTAGTGTAGACGGCTGAAAGCCGCCCCTACATCCACTCAATGCTAAAGCAGGGAGGCTATTTGATTTTTCTGCTTTTGGGCAGGGTTGGCTGCGATCGCCACCCCAGAAAATCCGTGGCGACTTTTGATTTCCTCAGCAAGGCTAAAATTCAAAAGCCACCCCTGTGATGCCAAATGATGCCAAATGATGCCAAATCATTCACTTTAATATTGTCACTTATAATATTGTCACCTATGGATGCTTTTACGCCAATTCCTCCCGAATGGACGAAAAAGGCTGTTCACGCTTATCAGTTTTGTTGTCCGACTTGCTACGCTAGTCCCTTGGAAGCCACGCAAGTTTGGATTAACCGGCGATCGCCCGTTTATACCCCAGAAAATCGCCGCAAGTGGCAGGAGTTCTATTACTGCAAATGTGGCTGCCCTTGGTGGGCTTGGAGTAGCGATCGCCCCCCGTCTAATTTGGGCGATCAGGACATGGCAGATCGTTCCATAGATCCTCCCAATGATTCAATTTAAATCATTAAATCAATTATCAGGTGACAAATAGTGCCGCCAAACCCAGCCGAAAGACCTGACTATTAGTATTTAATTATCTAGCCGATCAATCTAGCCGATCAAATTATCGGTGGTTTAGTCAAGAAGCAACATTGTGGCCAACCCAAAGATTAATCTCCCCTGTTTCGATATCTTGTTTGAAGAGTTTGGCAAGCAAAACCCAGAGGCATTAGCATGCCGATGGTTCCCTCGCCGACTTTGCCAAAGCCGCCGAACGTTTGTCTCGTCGGGTTTGTGATGCCGGAAACGTGGGCAATGGCAAGGGAATTCTTGACTGTGATCGTTTGACTGTGGTTGTGGATTTGGCGGCACGATCGCCAGCCTAAACGGACGGTTTTCTGACCTGAAATTAGTCTGATTAAATATCGACAAATGCCAACTCGAACGCGCCCGCTCGCAAGTACAACCGCAAAATAACAGCAAAATAACAATCAAAACAATCAAGACGGGTCCTTAAGCCCGGTGGTCAACTGGCTATTAGCGACATGGACAAGTTTATCTCTTATGACGTAGGCTATACCTAGGGAAAAGTTGACAATAATATCGCTCTAAATCACTCTAAATGAAGAGAAAATTGGCTAATAGTCAACAATAGTCAACCCCAGGAAAACCTGCAAAACTAAATGGTAAATGGCCTAAATTAAAGCTCATTCACCTCTCTTTTTTCTCTGGGCGGGGGAGTGGGGGAAATAATTTAAAATTGACAATAATTACTCCCGTTAGTTTATAACCAACCTAACTAATTTTTTACATAAAAACGCTAAATTGTCAAGAGTTTTTAGAAAAATTATTACTTGATAAATATCCGTGGATAAAGATATGTGTATAGAGATATGTGTAAATAACTGTAAATAACATTTTACGGAAGATTAATCCCTTGGCCGGTGCTCAGTGAGGATTCAGTTAATATCTATTATTGAGGTTTCTAATTATTTATACTGGATTTATACTGGTTATTTATACTGGTTATAATTATTATTGATGGATTAGCATGGGAAAGCATTAATCCAGCGCTTGCCACTGCCTAGCCCATGAGGGACAGCGGCAAGCGTAAATCTACAACCTATACTGGATAAAGGTTTCCGCCATGCGGCCAATCAGTTTTCGGCAGAATGAAAAAAATTTAAATAAAAAGTAAAAAACAGAGATAATATTTTCAAAGTTCTTTCACCTACCCATATTGGGTTCAACCTCCACAGCAATGCCTACTGATTCATTTCCTTGGTTAACCACCACATTTGCCCTGCCCTTCCTGGCAGCATTCCTGGTACCCATTATCCCCGATCGCGATGGAAAAGTGCTGCGTTGGTATGCCTTATCAGTGGCGAGCGCCGACTTGGTACTAATTTGCGTACTTTTGTGGCAAAAATACGACCCACAACTCGCCACCTTTCAAATCACCGAAAAATTCACCTGGATTCCCCAACTAGGCATCAGTTGGGCGGTTTCCGTCGATGGAATGTCCATGCCCTTGGTACTGCTGGCGGCATTTGTCACCACCCTGTCCCTGTTTTCCGCATGGCAACTCGATCGCAAACCTAGGATGTTCTACTTCCTAATGCTGGTCTTATACGCGGCGCAAATCGGCGTATTCATCTCCCAAGACCTGCTGCTATTTTTCATTATGTGGGAACTGGAACTCGTCCCGGTTTACTTGCTGGTCTGCATTTGGGGCGGCCCGAAACGGCAATACGCTGCCACGAAGTTCTTACTCTACACTGCCGCTGCTTCCATCTTCATCCTAGTAGCCGCCTTAGCCCTAGCCTTTGCCGGACCTGGCCCAATCACCTTTGATATTGCCGAACTCGGCTTAAAAGACTTCCCCCTAGCCTTGGAACTGCCCCTATATGCGGGATTACTCTTTGCCTTTGGGGTCAAACTCGCTGCCTTACCTTTTCATACTTGGCTACCGGATGCCCACGGGGAAGCTTCCGCCCCAGTGTCCATGATTTTGGCCGGAGTTTTGCTGAAAATGGGCGCCTATGGCATCATGCGCTTAAATATGGGATTAATGCCCGATGCTCATATTTACTTTGCCCCGGTATTAGTCACTTTGGGTGTCATTAATATTATCTACGGTGCCTTAGTTTCCTTTGCCCAGACCAACATGAAACGGCGACTAGCCTATTCATCGGTTTCGCACATGGGCTTTGTCCTGATTGGCATTGCCTCCTTCACCGATATCGGTATCAATGGGGCAATGTTGCAAATGATTTCCCACGGTTTAATTGCCTCAGTCTTATTCTTTTTGACCGGCGTTACTTACGATCGCACCCATACCATGACCATGAGAGATATGGGTAGCATCGGAATGTTTATGCCCAAAGTTTTCGCCCTCTATACCGCTGGGGTCATGGCCTCTATTGCCCTGCCGGGAATGAGTGGCTTTGCCAGTGAAGTAGCGGTATTTATTGGCATTGCTACCAGTGACTTTTATAGTGTTGCTTTCCGATTTGCGATCGTTTTCTTAGGCGCGGTGGGAGTAATTCTCACCCCGATTTATTTATTATCAATGGTGCGGGAAGTATTCTACGGTTCCTTCTACGGTTCTAAAGAAGTGCCGGTTTGTGATATTACCGACCCAGAACTCCGAGAAGACTTTATGATCAACCAAGCAGCGGTCTGCTTTGGGACTAATTGTATCTTACCGGGAGAAGCAGCATTTATTGATGCCCGTCCTCGTGAAGTGGCGATCGCCTTGAGTTTTTTGGTGTTAATTATTGGCTTAGGTTGTTATCCCAAGATTGCCATGCAGGCTTATGACACCACCACGGTAGCGATTAATCAAGAAGTGGTTAACGCTTATGGTCAGGTTCGACAGGCTCAAATCGTCGGTATGAACTTACCTTAAAAAACCTAAAAACCCGGTTTCTCTATTTCTCTATTTCCCACCCAGAAACCGGGTTTCTATGACAATCTCTGTATCCTCATCGAAATCTGATTAAGAAACCCGGTTTCTTCAAACCCATCGACCAGTAACTCTTAAGCGTCTGGTTTTTTGACTTCACAATTTGTTAGCCCGCTTGCATTTTTTATAAATTTTTCATCAAAAGTGTATAAATTATCGCAATTTTGACTTTGCGCCAGATGAAAAGCATCGGCAAAATCTAAACCATTTTCATGCCACAGCAGAGCTTGATTAACTAAAATAGGGTTAGTTAAGTAAACATTTGGTAATCCCAAAAGTTTTCTTAAAGCCGAACCAACGTGATTGGGCTTGAACTGATACGCAAATCTCAGTACCCATTCAGTTTCCAGGATAACCGTGTCGCCAATTCTCAGTTTGAAGACCCACAACCCGATTGAATTCTTTTTGGTTGGCGGTAATCATTATCAGTTGATGTTTTAGTGCAGTGGCCGCTATCAAGACATCATAAGCCCCAATTGGCTGTCCTTGAGATTTGAGTATGGCACGAAGTTCAGCCGCTTTTTCAGCTTCAGCGGTTGTGAAAGGGAGAATCGTCACAGAAGACAGAAAACTGAGAATAATCGGTTTGATTTTTTCTGCCCGTTGTGGATTGAGGGTTAAACCATAGTTGAGTTCCATCACTGTAATTGAGGAAACAGCAATGTTCACTGGGGCGGTTTGCTTGATTCTGCTTTGAGTACCAGGTTCGCCTTTGATGAAGTCACTAATAACACAGGTATCGAGGAGGTATTGCATTAAAATAATTCCTCTTCGCGAGGGGGTAGCAATTCATCTCGATCGGACTCGAAAGCGGGGAAATCAGGGACTCCTTGATAAGACAAAATTGCCTCTGACCATTGAGAAGTTGAAATCGGTGGCGTTTGCATTTGATGGCGTAAAACTTGCAGAATTAAAGTGGGCAGAGGAATATTAGATTGTGTGGCTTGACGAATGAGGTCTTGTTCGAGGTCTGGCGGTAGGTCTATGGTAATTTGCATCGGTGATTTTCCTCAATTTATTAGGGGTCGATGGGGGAATCGCTTTCCCCACCTCCCATTCAGAACCCAGCGTGCCACTTTCATGGCACTAGGCTCCTACCTAGTTTGA
>FWWL01002159.1_pt1 | contig 12665 bp, 13 predicted proteins | sample 2228331 | NCBI WGS metagenome assembly FWWL01 (sample SAMEA103939775, study PRJEB20133) | metagenome | reverse complement strand
TTTGGAAGAGTATATTAAGGAGAGGGAGATAAAACTTAAGGAAATATCTCTTTTGGAGAGAGTAATAAGGGTGGAGGAAGAGCTTAAAGCTTTGAAACAACTTGAGTTAGAAAGATTTGAGGCTCTTTATAAAGAGATGAATACTCGTTTTGAGGCTTTACAGAAAGAGATGAATACTCGTTTCGAGGCTTTACAGAAAGAGATGAATGCTCGTTTTGAGGCTTTACAGAAGGAGATGAATAGTCGTTTTGAGGCAATGAATGCTCGTTTTGAGGCTCTTTATAAAGAGATGAATACTCGTTTTGAGGCTTTAGAGAAAAGGTTTAATTTTCTTCAATGGATTATTTTAGGAGGATTTACTTTACTTAGTCTTCTTATTGGTTGGTTTGGGAGATAAAAAAAATTTTTCTGCTCTAAATCCTTATCTGAGAAGGATTTCAAATTAGAGCTTTATCTAAGCAATTTCTCATAAGGCTGAGGTCTATGGAGAGGTCTGCACTCAAAAATCTATATCTGAGGGAGCAATATTTGAAGGGCAATCCTTATGCAAAAATTAGAAAAGACAAAAGAGGGGAGTTCTAAATTTAAATAAGAGGTTTTTAGAGATTTTTTTCACAGAGGACCTTTTTGAGGATAAGATAGGTATTGGAGGTTAAGGGTATGGGTGCTATAGCAAGGGATATAGAGGGGTTTTGAGTAGTTAGTATTAGAGGTGGTTAAGGCTCATATAGGGGAAGTTTTAGAGGATTATGTGAGAGAGGGAGTTAAAGCTTAGGGAGACTTTTTTAATGGAGCGGTTATTAGGGTTGAGGAGGGGCTTAAAGCTTTAAGGGAACTTGAGGCTCAGAGGTTTGAGGCTTTAGAAAGAAAGTTTAATTTTTCTTAAATGGTTTATGGGGATTGGTTTTTCTATTCTTGGAATTATCTTTACCATCTTAACTATCCTTACCGCTATTTCTAAATTTTAATTAGGAAGAAAGTATCCTTAATAAATACAGGAAGGGATATAACAGTTGCCAGAAGATTTAAGAAATGAGGTATAAGCTGATATAGGAGGGGTATAAATCCATTTGATAGGTCATCGTTTTTTGGAATATCCCCTAAAGACCTCTTAAGGCGTTTTTCCTTCAAGACTGCTTCTATTAACCTCCTTTGCCTGCCTTGGATTTCCAAAGATATTTCTGCTTAAGGCATTTGTCTCTAAGTTTACCATTGAAGGATTGCCTTTTTCAGTAAACTCATGGCATATACCAAGTTTAAAGATCTTGACATAAAGGTTGCAAACCTGTAAGATTTTGAGAAGGGGTGAAGAAGGAATGGGGAGAGGGAAGGCAGAGAGGGTATTAAAGGAGCTGGCTAAGAAGAATAAAGAATGTAGGGCTTTTGTAAAGAGATTTACGATAGAGCTTTGCGATGGAATTACCTGGTAGGGGAGCAGGTCAACTTTTTAATTTTTTAAAAGATAATAAAAACTTAGAGGGTGGGAGGAAGGGATGTTAGAAGGGGTTGGTATTATAGGTGGTGGTCAGATGGCCGAAGCCCTTTTAAAGGGGTTTTTAGATAAGAAACTTTTTTCTTCTGTAGATATCTTAATTTCTGAACCTTTTAAAAAGAGGCGAGAATATTTAGAGGAGTTTTATAATATCAAGACCACTGGAGATAATACTTTAATACTTAAAGAGAAGGCTATAGTAATTTTAGCGGTAAAGCCTCAAGTTATGGAGGAGGTTTTAAGAGAAATTAGAGATTTTATTGAGGTGAAAAGGCATCTTTTGATTACGATTGCCGCTGGGCTTCCTTTAAAATTTTATGAAAAAAGGCTTCCTTTTCAAACTAAAATTGTGAGGGTAATGCCTAATACCTGTGCTTTAGTTCATAAGAGTATTAGTGCTATTTCTAAGGGGATCTATGCTACTGAAGAGGATTTAGAAAAAGTAGAAGAGCTTTTTTCCGTAGTGGGGGAGGTGGTAAGAGTAGGGGAGGAGTATATGGATGCTGTGACTGCCCTTTCTGGCTCTGGGCCAGCCTATTTAGCCCTCTTTTTAGAGGCTCTAATTGAGGCTGGAGTGAGATGTGGCCTTCCCAGGGATCTTTCTGAAAAACTTTCCCTTGGATTTATAGAAGGCACCCTTTCTATGATAAAAAAAACCAAGAAAAATCCTTATGAGATTAAAGCTATGGTAACCTCTCCAGGGGGGACAACGATTTCGGCTCTTCATGTTTTTTATGAAAGGGGTTTTCCAGGAATGGTTATGTCCGCTATTTTTAAAGCCTATGAAAGAAGTAAAGAAATCAGTAAAACCTATGAAAAAGAATGATTCTCCTTTTAGCTCCCGGTCCTCTTAAATATTCCTTTGTAAAAGAGGGGATTGAGTATTTTTTAGAAAGGCTTTCTAAATGGATAAAAGTTTCTGCCTCTTTTCCTAAGCTTAAAGGGTCTTTTGCTGAGAAAAGGGAGCGCCTTTTAGCCGAAGAGGCTCTTCTTTCCAAACATATATCTTCACATACCTTTTTAATAGTTTTGGATGAAAGAGGAAGATCTTTTAATACCCAGGAGTTTTCTCAAGTTTTAGATAAGCTTTTATCCACTCAAAAAAGCCTTACCTTCCTTGTAGGAGGTCCCGAAGGGGTTTCCGAAGCCTTAAAAGCTAAAGGACATCTACTTTTAAAGCTTTCCGATTTTACTTTAAACCATGAAATAGCCCTTTTAGTTTTGGCAGAAGCCCTGTATAGAGCTTTAAGCCTTTTAAAAGGGCATCCCTATCATAGGGAGGGAAAGGAAGGATTTTTTTGAAAGAGAAAAATATTATTTCTGGCTAAGAATTCTCTCACAAGCCTTAAGCCCCTCTTTAGCCAGGGTTGAAGCTGGATCTAAAGCTAAAGCCTTTCTAAAGAAGAGTTCAGCAGGAGGAATAAAATTAAGAGCTTTAAGACAATAGCCTGCATTAGCATAATCAATAGCGGAAGAGGGATCAAGTTCTGTAGCCCTTAAAAAAGCTTGCAAAGCCTTTGAATATTCCCTTTGCTTGTAAAGAGCTCTTCCTAAGAGATTATAGAGATAAGGAATTTCCCCTAAGGAAAAAGCTTTTTCACACACTTGGACCACTTTAGCCCAATCGCCTTTTCTAAAATAACTATCCGCAAGATGAGCATAAATAGCAATTAAATCCTCTTCAGGAGGAGAAAGACTGATAGCCCTTTCATAAGCTGATATAGCTGAAGTATAATCCTCAAGATTTTTTAAAGTATTTCCATAATAGGCCCACAGATAATAGCGGTCTCCAAATTCCTTTAAAATTTTTTCTAAGAACTCTTGGTTTTCTCTCGGAGATTGATAAAGCTCTAAGGTTCGGACTAATTGATATAAATAGGGGATTCGAGTTCTTTCCCTAAAAAGAACTCCCGGAATTATAGCATAAACAGCTGGAAGATTTAAGGTCTCTTCTTTAATATCTATAAGATAAATTTCAAAACCCCTTTCTTTCATCTCTAAGGCTAAGATTTCCAACTCCTCTCTATGATCTTCTCTATAAAGATTGGGTAAATCCTCTAAGGAAATCTCTGTAGAATAATTTATCACTACCTTAGCTTCCTCTAAGGTAGCAAATTTTGGCAAGCCGCTTTCTACATATTTTCCTTCGGTATCAAAGTCTCCTGCTAACTGAGCTACTTCGGTTAAGGCTCTGATAAGGGCCCTTTGAGGGCTTGTGCCAGTTCCAGCAGCATAGATAATTTCACTTCTATGAGGATAGGTGGTAGGATCCATAGCCATAACCGCTATGGTTGGAACAGGCATTCCAAAGGTCATATCTCTAATCCAGAGTTGAATACCGAGTCTCTCAAAACAATATAAAAGCTCCTTAGCATCTCCTTGAATAGAATCTCTTTTAATAGCTGGCATAGTTTGATTAACTCTAATAGAGAAGCTATTTGTGTGACGTTCAATTAACTCACAAATTGCCTGCACGCTGGCCTCAGGATAGGTGTTTCCTCCAGCTGATCCGTTATACTCATAAAGAACCCAAAACCAATGAAAGGGGAGATATTTAACCTCTTTAGTCCTAACCTCTAAGGCTGGAACAAAATAAAAAGGTGCCTTTGGCAAAAATTTTAGGACCTTCTCTCGGATATCTTCCTCTTCATCCTCAATTGATTGAAGAAAAATTTCCCAAGGAATAGCCCTATCCTTTAATTCCTCAAAGGTAGAATAAATTCCTCTCCTTTTGACCTCTTTATAAAAACTAAATAGGGAAAAACGTTCTACCAACTCAACTAAGGCACTGGCTTGGGCCAGGATATCACTAACTCCTTTACCCATTTGTTTATAATTGCCAGTGATTTTTGTTCCTTCTATATCATAAAGACTAATATAAACAGGTATTCCAAGTCGCCCCTTATCAATCCTCTGTAAACCCTTATATACCTTGAATTGACACTCCTTTAATCTCTTTTCAACAATTTTAACCGTCTCTTCAGGATAAAAAGCCTTATCAGCTACCACTTTTTTAGAAGCACTAAAAAACTTTTTAATTAACTCCTCCTTCATTTTCTCCCCCCTAAATTTTATAGAAAAAAAAATTATTAATAAAAATTTTAAAAAATCAAGTTATTTTATAAAAATTTAGGCAAGAATTTTCAAAGATTAAACTCCGCTTTTTCATCTCGGCCTTTACTTCAACCAATATTTTAAGAGAGGGGCTAATCCAAGGGGTCCAAAGAAAACATCCCAAAGACTTCCTAAGTTCCTTTTATATTAATCTATTTTAACTGAAACCAAGGGATAAAACAAGAAGAAGGTCTTGACAAATTTAGAAATTAAGTTTTAAATAAATTCTTCTTATGAAGAGAAAAATTACCTGTGAGAGGAATCTTCACTTTTTTCTTTTATCTTGGCCGGAACGAATGTGTCCTTTTAGGCTCTTTTTTTAGTTTCTTGTTCTTATTTCTTAAAAATTTAAAATTTTAATGAGGTAGGAAGTGGGAAATAAGAACTTTGAGGTTTTTTTATTGGAGTCTCATTGGGGTAGATTGAGGGAGTTCTTAGAGAGGGCATATCCTGAAGAAGGTTGTGGGTTATTCTTGGGAGAAAAAGGGCCTAATACTTTTAAAGTTAAAGAGATTTATCCTACTCGGAATGCTTGGGAAAGGGCGGAGGATCGAAGGAGAAGATATCTAATTAACCCTTTGGATTTTTTAAAGGCGGAAAAGAAGGCCTTAGCTCAAGGGTTAGATTTAATAGGGATTTATCATTCCCATCCTGACTATCCTCCCTTTCCTTCAGAGTTTGATTATAATTCCGCTTGGGAAGGGTATTTCTATCTTATAGCCCAAATAGAGAAAGGGAAATTTAAAGAAGCTAAGGTTTTTTATTTTGACTTTTCTAAAACCTTTAGAGAGATGGTTTTAATTGTTATTAAGGAGGGGTAAAGATGGGCTATGTAAAGGGTTTAAAATGTAGGGAATGTGGAAGGTCTTATCCTAAGGCACCTATTTTTGTCTGTGAATGGTGTTTTGGTCCCTTAGAAGTGGTTTACGATTATTCTGCTATAGAGAAGGTGTTAAAGCGAGAGGTAATAGAAAAAAGAGCGCCTAATATGTTTAGTTATAGGGAGCTTTTACCTATAGATGGTGAGCCTGTTTGTGGTTTTAATTCAGGTTTTACTCCCCTTTTTTTTGCTAAGAATTTAGCTAAGGCCTTGGGTATTAAAAGATGTTACATTAAGGATGATTCGGTTAATCATCCCACCCTCTCTTTTAAAGACAGGGTGGTAGCAGTAGCTTTAACTAAGGCTAAGGAATTTGGTTTTAAAACAGTTGCCTGTGCTTCTACAGGAAATTTAGCTAATGCTGTGGCTTCTCATTCCAAGGTTGCTGGTTTTAATTGCTATGTTTTTGTTCCTAAGGATTTGGAATACTCTAAAATTTTATCTTCTTTAATTTATGGAGTAAATTTGGTAGCTGTGGAAGGAAATTATGATGATGTTAATCGGCTTTGTTCCGAGATTGCCATGAATTTGCGTTGGGCCTTTGTAAATGTAAATATTAGACCCTTTTATGCTGAAGGTTCCAAAACCTATGGTTTTGAGGTGGCTGAACAATTAGGTTTTAGAGCACCCCAAAATATTGTTATTCCTGCAGCCTCTGGTTCATTAGTAACTAAAATTTATAAAGGTTTCCAAGAGATGTATCAACTTGGTTTAATTTCTGAGTTTAAAACCCGCTTCTTTGTAGCCCAAGCTGAGGGTTGTGCCCCTATTGTCAATGCCCTTAGAGAGGGCTCTAACATTATTAAACCCGTAAAACCTAAAACTATTGCTAAATCTATTGCCATTGGTAATCCCGCTGATGGGGTTTATGCCTTAGAGGTTGTGAGAAAGACCGGTGGATCAGCTGAAGCGGTCACTGATGAAGAAGTAGTTGAAGGTATCAAACTTTTGGCTGAAACAGAGGGAGTTTTTACTGAAACTGCTGGAGGAGTAACCGTGGCAGTAACTAAAAAACTAATTGAAAAGGGAGTAATCCCTAAGGAGGAAGAGGTAGTGATCTGTATTACTGGAAATGGATTAAAGACCCAAGAAGCTGTTGTAGATCATCTAAAACCTGTTATAAAAATAAAACCTAATTTTGAAGAATTTAAAAAATACTTAAAAGGAGGTGAATAGTTATGAGTGTAAAGGTTAGGATTCCTACTCCTTTACTTTCCCTTACTAATGGAGAAAAAGAAGTTATAGCGGAAGGCTCAAATATTAAAGAATTAATTGAGGATCTTGAAAAAAGATATCCTGGAATTAAAGAAAGACTTTGTGATGAAGAGGGAAACTTAAGGAGATTCATCAATTTCTTTGTTAATGATGAAGATATTCGGTTTTTACAAGGAGAAAGGACTTCTTTAAAGGATGGGGATGTGGTTTCTATTATTCCAGCTATAGCAGGAGGTTAAAAAATAAAAAAGGAGGGAAGGTATGCCTAAGAGATGGCTTCATTTAATTTTCCCTGAAGAACAGATTAAAAAGCCTATTATTTATAGAATGGCTATAAAGCATAAAGTGGTTCCTAATATTCGGAGGGCTAATGTCACGGAAAAAACCGGAGAGATGGTTTTGGAATTAAGTGGAAGCAAAGAAAACTTAGAGAAGGCTATTAAATATCTAAAAAGACTAAAAATTAAAGTAGAACCTATTACTGGAGATATTATAGAATAAAAGAATTTAGATTAGAGGTGAGATTAGATGAAGGATTTAGCTCAAGTAAACCTTAGTAAAGAGGAGATTTATCGTTATAGTAGGCATCTTCTTATTCCTGAGGTAGGAATAAAAGGGCAAAGAAAGCTTAAGGCTTCTTCGGTTTTAATTGTGGGCACAGGTGGTTTAGGTTCACCTATATCTCTTTATTTAACTGCTGCTGGGGTAGGACGAATCGGTCTTGTAGATTACGATGTAGTAGATGAAAGCAATCTTCAACGGCAGATTGTTCATGCCACTTCTACCATAGAGATTCCTAAGGTGGAGTCCGCTAAGGCCCGTCTTCTTGAGATTAATCCTTATATAGAGATTGAAACCTATAATACCCTTCTTAATAAAGAGAATGTTTTTGAAATTATTAAAGACTATGATATAATTATAGATGGGACAGATAATTTTCATACTCGTTATTTATTAAATGATGCTGCCTTTTTTACGAATAAACCTCTTATTTATGGAAGTATTTTTAGATTTGATGGGCAAGTAACTGTTTTTGAGGCTAAAAAAGGTCCCTGTTATCGTTGTCTCTATCCTGTACCTCCCCCTCCTGGGACGGTGCCAAGTTGTGCGGAAGGAGGGGTTTTGGGAGTGCTACCTGGAGTAATCGGAGCTATCCAGGCTACTGAAGCTATAAAACTTATTGTTGGAATAGGAGAACCTCTCATAGGTAAACTTCTCCTTTATGATGCCCTAAATTTAGAATTTAGAATTCTCAAAATAAGAAAGGATCCTAAATGCCCTCTTTGTGGAGAAAATCCTACCCTTTATGAATTAATAGATTATGAAGACTTTTGCGGAAGAGAGTTTAAACCTGAATTAACTGAGTATGATCTTTCACCCCAGGAAGTAAAAAAACTTTTAGAAGAAAGAAGAAATATCGTAATCTTAGATATAAGAAATCCCCATGAATGGGAAATTTGTGCTTTACCTAACAGTCTTTTTATTCCTTTAGATGATCTTCCAGAAAAAATGAAAGAGCTTGATACCACTAAAGAATATGTAGTAATTTGCAAAGAGGGTAAAAGGAGTTATCAAGCCTTAGAGATACTTTTAGGAGCTGGTTTTAAGGTTAAACATTTAAGAGGTGGTCTGAAAGGTTATGCTAAGGAAGTGGATCCCGAAATGCCTATATATTAGGACTTTATCTTGGGAGAGAACTTGAGTTAGAAACCTTGAAATTAATGGGGAGGTGATTTTTGTGGCTGGAGAAATTAAAAGTGCTTTAGAGATTGCCTTAGAGAAGGCGGAAAAGATTGGGAGAGCCTCTAAGGAAGAATTGGAATGGGAAAAGATTAAAGAAGAGGGACTTAGATTGGTAGGGAAATACATCCAAGGGAAAAGCCAAAATTTTTCAGAAGAACTCCAAAAGTTTTTAGACCAAGGGCCAGAAAAATTCAGAAAAAGACTTTTAAAAGTTATTTTAGAAACCCTTTTAAAGAATCTAACTCTTCCCAAAGAAAAATTTCACTTACAAAGCTCAAAGGAACTTCTAAAAACCCTTAAAGAACTTCTTTCCTTTATCCCCCAAGTAGATAGGCTTTTTCAGGAGATTTTTAAACTTCTTGAAAGTTATTATTTTCAGAAAGAAGCTATTTATCAAGAACTTTTAAAAAGATTATCTGCAAGTATTGCCTCTTTAGAAAAGGCTGTTTCCAGGGAATTGGGAGCTAAGATAAAAATTGACCCTGAAGCCCATCCTCAATTCAAGGAGGAATGGGAAAAAGTAAAGGCCCAGATAGATAGAGAATATGAAATACAGCTGGAATATAGCAAAAATCTAATTTTAAAACTTTTAGGCTAAAAACTTGATACCTCTTAGAGCTCTTCTTTATCCTCAAACTCTTCCCTATCCTATAAGAATTCTCAAGGCTTTGGATTTTTTAGACACCCTAAGGGTAATAGAAATTTTCCAAACCAAAAAAATTTTTCAAGAATATTGTCCTGAAGCTCTAAACAAAATCTCTTTTTTATCCTTTTCTGACTTAGCTTTTTCCAAGGATTTTTTGGAAAGAATCTTAAAGCAACTCCAAAATTTTGCTCTCTATCTAAGGACTCCAGAAAATTTAAAGCTCTATCAAATTCATCAGCAACTTTTTAAAGAGGATTATGATCTTTTTTTTCGAGAGAAGGAGAGGGTTTCTCCTTGGGAGATGGCTTTTTTAACTCTGGCTTTAGCGGAAGAAGTAGACTGGCTTCTTCTGGAGGTTGAGAGAGGACTTAAGGAATTTAATAAAAAGTGGAGAGAATTTTGGGAAGAGGATCTTCTTACCGAAGGAGGAGAAGAAGTTTTTAATTCTCTCTCTTCTAAGGAAGAAAAAGAGGTGCTTTGGAAGTCGGAAATAAGAAGAGATGCCCTTAAAGTTTTGTTGCCCTATGTAGATTTTTCTTGGAGTAAAAATATTAACACTTTATTAATTACGGAAGTTTCTATTGTGGAAGATCTCATAGAAGGAGAAGAGATAGAAAAAGAAGAAAAATTAGGAAAAGATATTCTTTTAATTGAGGTAAAAAGCTTATTAAATAAAAAAATAGGCTTGTCTGATCTAAAGGAAAGAATACAATTAAATCAAATCCTTTATCTTATTTAGTTACCCCTTGAGAGATGCCTGAAATTTTTTTAGGATTAACCATTTTGGGGAATTTTTTATCTTTCTTTTTTTCTATAAGTGAAGTAAGCCTTTTTTCTCTTTCCCGTATAGATTGGGCTAGTCTTCAAAGTATGGGAATTAAGGAAAAATATTTAAAAATAGTTAAGAATCCGCAACAATTGCTTCTTACTCTTCTTTCGGGAAATGAGCTTTCTGATTATTTTGCCAGTTTTTTCTTTGCCAGTTTAATTACCTCCCTTTATTGGGAAGAATTCAGAGGTCCCCTCTTTATTTTTTATGGGCTTTTTAGCTTTTGGGTGGGTGATTATTTGGCAAAGCTTTTAGGATTTAAATTAAGATCTCAATTGGTTTTAAAAATCTTCCCCTGGGTTTATTTCTTTTATCAATTATTTTTTCCTATAAGAAGTTTTCTTTACAAAATCTATCAAAATTTTGAAAAGTTTATTCCCGAGCCTAATTTTAACCTTAAGGAAAGTCTTTTTACTCCGGTAGAGCAGATTATTTTACATTCCCTGGAGTTAGCCTATCAGGAAAAAATGATTAGTCTAACTGAAAAGGAATTTATCTATGGACTTTTTCTTTCAGAAAAGCTTTCGGTTTCTACAGTTATGACTCCCCGGTCTGAAATTGTAGCCTTCCGAGATTGTCCGATTTCCTTAGAATTTTTAAGGAAGATAAAGGACCTTCCCTATAATAAATTTCCCATTTATAGAGACACCTTAGATCAAGTGCTTGGTATCTTATATGTAAAAGATCTTTTTAGGTATCTTTCTTCAGAGATTATAGGCCAAAAATTTCTCTCCGAGATGGTCCGTCCTCCCTATTTTATTCCGGAAAATTTTAAAGTAAGGGACCTTCTCTTGGAATTTCAGAGAAGGGAACATAAGATTGCTTTAGTAATTGATGAATACGGAGTTTTAAAAGGCTTAGTGACCTTGGAAGATATTTTAGAAGAACTTTTTGGAGAAATTTTATCGGAAAAGGAAAAACCTAAGGTTAGTCTACAGCTATTAAAAGAAGGCTCCTATCTTCTCTCAGGAACCCTTTTATTAGAGGAACTTAAAGAAACTTTGGGAATAACTATTGACGAAGAATTGGAGGATCTAAAGACTCTAAACGGATTGATGCTCACCCTTTTTAAAGGAGTCCCTAAGGAGGGAGATAAAATTATCTATTCGGGTTGGGAATTTCTGGTTAAAAAGATTAAAGGAAGAAAAATCCTTTGGGTAATAGCTAAAAAGGTAGAAAAGTAAAATGTTATTGGCCCTTTTGTCTTTTACTTTTTTTTCTCTTTTAGAGGCTTTTTTTTCTTTAAGTGAGATCTCTTTGGTTTCTGTGGAAAAACTTCTAATAGAAAAAAGGGCTTCCACCTCTTCTTCTGCTCGGATTTGTCTCAAACTTTTCAACGAACCAGAGAGACTTTTTACTACCACCGCCTTAGGCGTAACCTTAAGTATTGCCGGAAACGGAATCTTTACTTCCTATTTTTTAATTCAAGCCTTAGGAACCTGGGGGGTCTTCCTAAGCTCCTTAGTTTTGCCTATCTTTATTTTATTTTTTGGACAAATCTTTCCTAAAAGCTTAGGAAAAAAACTTTCCTATCCTTTGGTGTTATATTTAGCCCCTCCCCTTTATCTTGTCTCTTATCTTTTTTATCCCATTTATTGGGTTAATCAAAGATTTTCCCAAGTTCTCCTTAAGAGGGAAAAGGAAGGTCCTCCCTATTTTCTGACCAAGTTCCGAGAAGTCTTCTTAACTATGATTAGTTACGAAGAAGAGATAGATTCCTTAGAGAAAAAACTTATGAAAAATATTCTTGACTTTGGAAAAAAGAAGGTCTATCAAGTTATGATCCCTCTACCCAAAATTAAGGCTTTACCAATTTCTGCAACTGTGGAAGAGGCCTTTTCCTTTACTCAAAAATATAATTTTTCCTATATTCCTCTTTATGTAGACAATCCCTCCCAAATAAAATATATTATTAAGACCCAGTCCCTCATAGAAGTTGTTTTAAAAAATAAAAACTCCCCTCTTGTAAACTTGGCTAAGACTCCTCTTTTTATTCCGGAAAATATTCCAGCCCCTTCGGCTTTAAAACTTCTTCAAGAAAAGGCTCAAGAGATAGCTATAGTAGTAGATGAATATGGTTTAGTAGCCGGCCTTATTACAATTGAGGACCTGGTAGAAGAGGTCTTAGGGGAATTCAAAGATGCCTTAGATTATTCTGAGTCTGACTTTCAAAAAATCTCTTCTAATATTTTTCTTGTCTCTGGTTGGATAGAAATTGAAAAACTTAACGAGTTAGGAATCCCTATTCCTCAGGGAGACTACGAAACTTTAAATGGTTTCCTTTATAGCCTTTTAAAGTGTATTCCTAAGGAAGGAGAAAAAATTCCTTTCGGAAACATAGAATTCCAAATTTTAAAGGCTAAACCCGAAAAGATTGAAAAGGTTTTAATTAGAATTAAAAAGTAAAAAAAATCAAAATTTTGCAAAATTTTTTAAAAAACAAAGAAAAATTGAAAAATAAAAACCTAATCTTTCCTTATTTTTCTAAATCAAGCTTGACAAAATTGAGAAAATAATATAATTTTTATGTAAAACTATTTTTAAAGAAAATGGGTGGAGAGCCGAAAAATTTAAAAAAATTACCTCTTGACAAGAGAGATTGTTAAGGGTATAATTTTTTAAAATTTACTCTTGACAAAGGAAATTTTAAAGGTAGAATTATTTTTCAAGATAGATTTGACAAAGAGAATTTTTTAGGTTAAAGTAATAAAGATATAAAAAAGAAAAAAACTTAAAGGAGGTGGGG
>FWWL01008830.1_pt1 | contig 12668 bp, 10 predicted proteins | sample 2228331 | NCBI WGS metagenome assembly FWWL01 (sample SAMEA103939775, study PRJEB20133) | metagenome | reverse complement strand
CCCAATCTATTATGTAAACGATGTGCCCCACATCGGCCACGCCTACACCACCGTCGCGGCCGATGTTCTGGCCCGCTTCCACCGCTGGCTCGGAGACGACGTCTTCTTCCTGACCGGAACCGACGAGCACGGGGTGAATATCTACCAGGTCGCTTCGGCCCAGGGGGTCGACCCGAAGGAATGGGTCGACCGGATCGCGGCCGAGTTTCAGCGGGCCTGGGCCGAGCTGCGCATCAGCAACGACTACTTCATCCGGACAACCGACCCCCGCCACGAGGCCGGCGTCCGGACCTTTATGGAGCGGCTTTACGCCAGCGGCGACGTCTATAAAGGCCGCTACGAGGGCAAATACTGCGTCAATTGCGAGCGGTTCTACCCCGAAGACGAGCTGGTAGACGGCCTCTGTCCCATCCACCTGCGGCCGCCCGTCTGGTATGCCGAAGATAACTACTTCTTCAAGCTCTCAAAGTATGCCGACCGGCTGATTGCGGCCATCGAAAACCCCGATGACCCTAACCACTACGAGGTCGAGCCGCCGGCCCGGCGCAATGAGGTCCTCGGCAAAATCCGGGCGGGCCTGCTGGACATCAGCGTCTCCCGGGCGATTCCGTGGGGCGTGCCCCTGCCGTTTGACCCGGACCAGACGGTCTACGTCTGGGTCGATGCCCTGCTCAATTACATCACCGCGATCGGGTTCCACGACGACCCCGAGACTTTTAACCGTTACTGGCCAGCCGACGTTCACCTGATGGCGAAAGATATCATCTGGTTCCACGCCGTAATCTGGCCGGCCCTCCTGCTGGCCGTGGGCCTCCGGCCGCCCCGCCGGGTCTTCGCCCACGGTTTCTTCACCGTCAACGGCCAGAAGATGAGCAAGACCCTCGGGAACGTCATCCGGCCCCAGGACCTGGTCGGCCGGTTCGGGGTGGATGCGACCCGCTGGCTGCTCCTCAGCCAGTTTCCTTTCGGCCAGGACGGCGACATTTCCGAGGCCCTGATGGCCCAGCGCTACAACGCCGAACTGGCCAATGACCTGGGCAACCTGGTCAACCGAACGGTGGCGATGGTTAACCGCTACTGTGAAGGGGTAATTCCGGAGCCGGGCCCGGAGGAGGGGCCGGACGGGGAGCTTAAGGCGGCCGTGGCCGAGGCCGGGCGGGCGTTCCAGGCGGCCCTGGCCGACCTGGACTTTTCGGGGGCCACCGGCGCCATCAACGGCCTGGTGACCCGCACCAACCGGTATATTGAAGAGACGGCACCGTGGAATCTGGCCCGGACCGACCGCCGCCGGCTCGCAACCGTCCTCTACAACCAGGCGGAGGTGTTGCGGGTTCTGGGCCACCTGGTTTCACCGTTCATGCCTGAGGCGGCTGCAACTATCTGCCGGTACATCGGGGTCGAGCTGGACCTGTCCCGGCCGCCGGCCGAGACGGTCCGCTGGGGCCAGTTGCCGCCGCGCCTGCGGGTTGAGCCGGCCCCGAAGCCCCTCTTCCCGCGAGTTTAAAAACCCGGGACGAAGGAGAGCGAGATGGCGACGCTGGAAGTCGGGCAGACCGCACCGGATTTCACCCTGCCGGTCCTGGACGGCACAACCGTCCGGCTTGGGGACCTTCTCAAGGCCGGTCCGGTTATCCTGGTCTTCTGGAAGTCCGGCTGCCGGGCCTGCGACCTGGCGTTTCCGTACCTGGAGCGGCTGGCCGACCTGGCCCCGGAGGTCCCCATCATCGCCGTCGGCCAGGAGACGGCCGACTCGGCCCGCATTTACGTGGCCCAGACCGGCCTGCGGCTTAAAGTCGCCCTGGACGGGCCGGACTATGCCGTTTCCCGGCTCTATGACCCGGCGTTCACCCCGACGGTCCTGCTCATCGGCCCGGACGGCAAAATCCTGTTTAAGGGTGAAGGGTTCTCAAAGGCCGACCTCAATGCCCTGGCAGCCAGGGTCGGGGAGCTTATTGGCCGGCCGGTGCCGGAGGTGGCGCCGGCTGAGGACGGGGTCCCGGTTTTCCGGCCGGGCTGAACTTCCCGGCATCGGACCCAGGTCAGGGTCCACGGAAACTGAAGGCGACCGGAAGTGGCAGAAGAGGGTCGAGCCCCACGCCAGGCTAAAGTCACCACCCGCACCGGGGATGACGGCTACACCGGCCTGCTTGGCCGGGCCCGGGTGCCGAAATACCACCCCCAGCCCGAGACGTACGGGACGGTGGATGAGGCGACGTCGGTCCTGGGCCTGGCCCGGGCCCTCTGCCGCGACGCGCGGGCAAAGGAGGTCGTTCGCCAGGTCCAGGAGGACCTCTACGTTATGATGGCCGAGCTGGCGGCCACGCCCGAGGCCCGGGACCGGCTCCCCCGGCGGATCACTGCCGACGACGTGACCCGGCTCGAGGGGTGGATTGAAGAACTTAAAGCCCGGGTCGAGATCGCCCCGAAGTTTGTCATCCCGGGCGATTCGGTGGCGGGGGCGGCCTTTGACGTGGCCCGGACGGTCATCCGTCGGGCCGAACGGCTTGCCGCCCGCCTGACCCACGAGGGCCACCTGACGAACCCGGAGATTTTGAGATACTTAAACCGGGCCTCGGACCTGGCCTTTGTCATCGCCCGCCTGGAGGACGCCGGTGCTAGCGGGTAGCGCCCGCCGCGACCTAATCCCGACCGGGACGGTAGCCCAGAACGTCGCCGCCGTCCGGGCCCGAATTGACGCCGCCGCCCGCCGGGCAGGCCGTTCCCCGGACCGGGTTCGGATTGTGGCCGTGAGCAAGGGATTTCCGCCGGAAAAGGTCCTGGAGGCGGTGGCCGAAAACCGCCTTCAGGAAGCCCTGCCGAAGGTGACCTGGCTTAAGGCGCGGGGCGTCAACGTCACCTGGCATTTTGTCGGCCACCTGCAGACCAACAAGGTCAAAGGGGTTTTGACCCATTTTGACGTCATCCACTCGGTCGACTCGCTCCGGCTCGCCCGGGAGATTTCCCGGCGGGCGAGCCGGCCGGTCCCGGTGCTCCTGCAGGTGAACGTGGCCGCCGAACCGACCAAGGGGGGCTTTATCCTCGAACCGGTCCTGCCGGACCGGGACCTGCTCTGGCCGGCCTGGGACGAAATCCGGGGGCTCCCGAACCTGGAGGTGCGGGGTCTGATGACCATCGCCCCCCAGGTGGCGGACCCGGAGCAGGTTCGGCCGGTCTTTCGCCGGCTCCGGGAGCTGGCCGAGACGCTCGGCCTGCCCGAGCTTTCAATGGGAATGACCGAGGATTACGAGGTGGCCGTCGAGGAGGGGGCGACCATGGTCCGGCTGGGCCGGGCAATTTTCGGGGAGCGGCCGCCGCGATGAAGCTGGGGATCATCGGCGGCGGGGTGATGGGTGAGGCGTTCGTGGTCGGCCTCACCACCCGGGGAATTGCGCCCGCGGCCGCAATTGCCGTTAGCGACATTCGGGAGGACCGGCTCTGCGAGCTGGCCGGCCGGTACGGGATAACGGTAACAACCGATAACGCCGAGTGCGTCCGGGGCCGGGATGTGGTGATCCTGGCCGTAAAGCCCCAGTCCCTCCCCGAAGTTTACGCCGACCTGCGGGGCCGGCTTGAACCGAACCAGCTTGTCCTCTCGATTGTTGCCGGTGCCCGGCTGGCCCAGCTCAGCCTCGGCCTCGACCACGAGCCGATCGTCCGGGTGATGCCGAACCTGCCGGCCCAGATCGGCGAGGGTATAAGCGTCTGGACGGCCACCGCCGGGGTTTCGGCCCAGCAGCGGGAGCTGGCCCGCCGGATTCTGGGCGCCCTGGGCCGCGAGATTGCGGTCCCCGACGAGGCCTATATCGATATGGCCACGGCCGTCAGCGGCAGCGGCCCGGCCTATATTTTCCTCTTCATGGAGGCGATGGTGGACGGGGCGGTCCACATCGGCCTGCCCCGGGAGGTGGCCCGGGAGCTGGTGATTCAGTCGTTCGTCGGGGCGGCCCTCTACGCCCGCCAGAGCGACCGGCACCTGGCCGAGCTCAAAAACATGGTAACCTCCCCCGGCGGCACAACCACCGAGGGCCTCTTAATGATGGAAGATGCGGCCATCCGGGCCGCGATTATCCGCGGCATCGTCGCCGCCTACGAGAAATCCCGAAGCCTGGGACGGTAGATGTCTTTTCAAGAGTTGTTGGTCGGCGTTATCGCCCTGTTCTTTCAACTGCTGAGCGCGGCTATCTTTATCCGGGCCCTGCTCTCGTGGTTCCCGGTCGGCCGGGATAATCCGCTGGTGGTGTTTCTCGACCGGCTCACCGAGCCGATCCTGGCCCCGTTAAGGCGGGTGATCCCGCCCATCGGCGGGGCCATCGACATCACCCCGATCGTGGCGATCCTGCTCCTCCAGGTCCTGTCGCAGGTCCTTTTCGACGCCCTCCGCTGAACCCGACCCGACGCAAATCCGGGGCACCCGGGGCGTGAGCCGGGTTAAAAGCTCATAGGGGATGGTTCCGGCCAGTTCGGCCAGCTCGTCGAGGCCGATTTCGGCGTCGCCCTGCCGGCCGGCCAGCACCACCTCATCCCCACCCGCGACCATGGGCACATGGGTTACGTCGACGGTGAGCAGGTCCATTGAGACCCGGCCGACGACCGGACACCGCCGGCCCCGGATCAGGACGGCGCCCCGATTGGAGAGCTGGCGGGGATAGCCGTCGCCGTAGCCGCAGGCGACCAGGGCCACCCGGCTCGGCCGGCGGGCAACCCAGGTGCGGCCGTAGCCCACGGCCTCGCCGGGGCCGACCTCATGAACCCGAACGACCCGGCTTTTCAGGGTCAGGGCCGGCCGGAGGGCAACGGCCCGGCCGACATGGCGGGAAGGGTAGTAGCCGTAAATCCCGATTCCGGCCCGCACCAGGTCCAGGCGAAATTCGGGCAGGCCGATGGCCGCGGCGGTGTTGGCGGCGTGCCGGAAGGGCACCGGGGGCAGGCCGGCCACCACCTGGTTAAAACAGGCGAGCTGCCGGTAGGCGAAAGTCTTGTCGGCTTCGTCGGCCGTCGCCAGGTGGGTCCAGATGCCCTCGACCCGGAGCTGAGGGTACCGGCCGAGCCGTCCCAGGAAGGCCGGCGCGTCGGCCGGCCGGATGCCGTAGCGGTGGAGGCCGGTGTCGATTTTAACGTGGACGGGGAAGGGCTGGCTCCCGGTGCCGGCCGCCCGGGCCAGGGCTTCGGCGAGGTCCGGGTCGCAAACGGTCGGGGTAAGCCGGGCCCGGACGACCGCGTCGGCCAGGGCCGGGAGGGTCGGACCAAGGATCAGGATCGGGGCTTCGATGCCGTGGCCCCGCAGGGCCAGGCCCTCTTCCGGGCGGGCAACACACAGGCCGGCGGCCCCGTTCTTGAGGGCGACCCGGGCCACGGCCACCGCCCCGAGGCCGTAGCCGTCCGCCTTGACCACCGCAAACAGACGGGCCGGCCTGACCAGCCGGGCCAGGTTACAGGTGTTGGCCGCGACCGCGTCGAGGTCGACCTCGGCCCAGACCAGGTGCCGGGTCAGGGAACCAGGGTCCACTCCACGGGGAGCTGGTAGCGGAGGACCCGCCGGACCGAGCCGTCTTCAGCCCGGACCCGGACCCGGCCGACGCGGCGGATTTCGGCGTAGGTGTTCTGAATCTGAACGATCCGGCGGGCGTTTAAGTTGAACAGGACAACTCCCGCCCGGGCCGGCCTGAGGCTCGCCTCCCGGGTAACCTCGTCGACGACCCGGAAGACCGGCTGTTCCCGGGGCGAGCTCCGGGCCAGGGCCTGGTGGATGTGTTCGTAGTTGCCGGGCGTGTTGTGCTCGTCGAAGACGGCCAGGCCGGCCTCGACGTAGTCCCGGACCCAGGGGTAGTATTCCCCGGCAAAGGCAAGGAACTGGCCGAGGCTACGGGGATTCCGGGAGCAGGCGGCAACCAGGGCCGGCAAAGCTTCGCAGGGGGCAACAAAGCTTACGGCGCCTTCGGCATCGACCACGGTGAAGCGCATGACATCGTTCATGGCCGGTCGATCTCAGTCTATCAACCGGCGAGGGGCCGTGTCAAAAGCGGGAAGGCCGAGCTGGTCGGCTGAAAGCTCCAGATTGTAGCCAGCCAGGCTCACTAGCTGGGGCGCGCCCGGAGGGATTCGAACCCCCGACCCTCTGGTCCGAAGCCAGATGCTCTGGTCCGCTGAGCTACGGGCGCACAAAGAAGGGGGTGGGTGATGGGATTCGAACCCACAACCTCCTGAGCCACAGTCAGGCGCTCTGCCGTTGAGCTACACCCACCACCGACAACCTGACCCAAACAAATTATACCGGCCACCGGCCGAATCGCCAACTGCCGCGGCCGCCAACCCCGGTCGGGACCAAGGCCGCCCGACCGTGGGGTAAATTGGGGACTGAGGAATCGGCCTACCCTGCCGATAATGATCCGGGGAGGACTATGAGGTCAGCGAGCACGCTAGGTTACCTGCTCCTGGTCATCGCCGGCATCTTTATCCTGCAGGCAGGTCGCCCGGCCGGCAGCCCGAACACCCTGGCGGCCGGGGTCCCGGCCGCCGGCGAGGCCGAACGCTCGCCGGCTCCGGTAGTGCAATCGGGCTTCCGCCTCTTCCTGCCGGCCATTGCTTACTCCCAGCCGCCGGCCTGCGACCCCATCCCGGGCCAGAGCTACGAGGCGATACCGGTTGCCGGGTCACCCACAACCAGCCCGCCGGCCGAACAGCACCCGGACATCAACGCCCTGGCCGTCCGGGGCTACGCGCTTACCGACGCCCCGAAAACCCTGGTGGATTACGGCGGCGCCACCGACCCGGCCGCCCCCCAGCTTTACACCCTCTTTTTAGACAACCGGGTTCCGCAGTTTCCCAACGTTTATCAGGTCTACGACTGGAACTGGGCGACGAACAGCCGCGGCGGCCTCATTGCCACCTGGCCGGTAACCCTGCTGGGCATGGCCACCGCCCGGGGCGAGGTTTTAAGGCTCCCGGCCGGCGGCTCCTCCGACATCTACCAGGGCGTCTACTGGGCCCTGGTGCTCTATGCCTCCACCGAAAGGATCACCTTCGTTTACACCCGCCTGGATACCGTGGCCTGGGGCTACACCATCCACATCGAGGGTTTGTGCGTCGAGCCGCGTCTCTTAAACCTCTACCGGCAGCAGAATGCGGCCGGGCGCGGGAGCCTTCCGGCCCTCAAGTGGCAGCAGCCCTTCGGCCGGGCCAACGGCAGCGTTAGCTTGGTGGCCGTCCGGGATACCGGCAGTTTCATGGACCCCAGGTCCCGGAAGGACTGGTGGCGGCGTTAGGCCGGCCCGGCAACTAGCAGCCGGGTGAGGCGTTCCGCACCAGCGGGAAGAAGAGCCGGAAGCCCCCGTTCAGGGGCGACGCCTGGGTCGACGTGCCCGCCGTCCCGCACCCCACCTGAACAGCCACCGCCGGACTCCACTCCCCCGTCAGGCCGGCCCAGTCCCGGGCCCGCACCCGGAACTCGTACGTGCGGCCGCTCTGGCCCTGGAACTCGGCCGCCGTTGCGCCCGTATCGACCAGCCACCAGCCCCAGTTCGGGTTGCCCTTCTCCCGGACCTGGACGTCGAACGACATCACTCCCCAGCCGGTGTCCGACCCGGTCCACCGGACGGTGAACCGCTCGGGGGCCGGCCCGGACCAGGGACTGACGGCCGCCGCCGGCGGCGCCGTATCGGGCGGAACCCGCTCCAGCACCAGGTAAGGCTCGCCGACCCCCAGGTCGGGGTTGGTCACCGGCGGCAGGCTAAGGCGGTAGCCACCGCTTAATGACTGCAGCACCCCGGCCGGCTGGCCGTATTTGTCCAGGACGGAAACGGCCTGGGCCGATGGGGCGCTCTCGAGCCAGTAGCTTACCGGCCCGCCCGACCGGTTCCAGACCACGCTCAAACGGTACAGGCTGTCCCCCAGCCGGACGCCCCCGAGGGTCACCCGGTCGACCGGACCATCATCCCGGCGGCGGGCAGTCACGTAGTTGGAAAGATAGCGGGTGGCGGTCCGGTAGGCAGTATACGCCGGGCGGGGGGACGCATCGTTGCGGACCACCCCGTACCATTCCTGGTACCCAACGTAGTCATCATAGAGCTGAAAAATCAAAAGCTTCTCCAGGTCGTAGGCGGTCCCCAGGGCGGCCGCCGTCAGGGCAAACGACGCCTGCTCCGAGAGGCTGCCCCGCCACTTTTGCGGGCAGGGCAGGTATGGGCTTACCTTATCGTCGCCGCAAACGGGGATGTTCGTCTCGTTCACCCAGATCGGCTTTTGCGGGATTTGAAAACTGGCCAGGTAGCCCCGCACCGTATCAACCAGAAAGGTCAGGGCATACGGCGAGATGTAAGGGTGGACCGGGAGGGCATCGAAGAAGTAGTTGTTGGCCGAGGCCTGGGGGTCGGCCCGGAGGAGTTTTAACACGTCGGGAAAGAAAGTCTGGTCGGTCCAGAACGCCAGGGCCCCAAAAAGCACCCGGGCGCCCGGGTCGGCCGCCTTGGCCGCCAGGTAAGCCACCTTCAGGAGCCGGACGTAATCGGCCCGGCTCCCGGACCAGAACCTGAACGTCGACGGCGGACCCAGGTCCGGCTCGTTCCACACCTCCCAGGTCTGCACCCTTGGGGCGTAGCGCTTTACGGTGTTGTAAACAAACCTGGCCCAGTAGTTCTCGGGATTTATCGACTTGCCCGGACCGGGAATATCGGTGCCGTCGGCAAATACCGGCAGGTGGAGGTTCTTGGGCGGGGTTGTTTCGGCCCCGCCCAGCCCGAACACCCCGTAGCGGCCGCCCGGGAGCTGCTGGGCCGCGGCCGTGCTGGTTGCCGCCCAGGTCGGGGTTCCCATCAGGATGGCGTTGACCTTGAGCCCCCGGGCCAGGTCGGCGTTGACCACCTGGTCGACGGCCGAGTAATCGAACACGCCGGGCTGCCGCTCGATGGTGTACCAGTAGAAGGGCCAGCGGGTCCAGCGGGCCCCAGCGTCCAGGGCCTGCTGGTAGCGAAGGTCGCTTACGGTGTAAGGGCGGCCGTCGGCGCTAATGCCGTTTATGAAGTCAAATCCGAACCGGTCGGTGGCGTCTACCGGCGCGAGGGCCGGCTGGCCCCACGACGACCGGCCCGGAACGAGGGTCAGTCCGAGCAGGACGAGACCCCAGAGGGCCACCCGGCGGCTACTCACAACCGGAGCCGCTACCGTACGGGATGTCCGGCTGGGGCAGATACGTCCGGGCGTCCGCCCCGTGGGCCCAGACGGCCGCCGGGGCTGGCGTGCCCTCAATCGTCGCCACGAAATAGTACTTGTTAACCGGGTCCCTGGCCGCCTCAACCGGGACGTTGTTAAAGACCCAGCGCGGGTGGGCGCCGGCGGCGTCCTCAACTTGAATGACCCCATCGGCCGCTTTCAACGGCTCGAGGATACCCGTGTTGAGACTGCGCAGCAGGATTACCCGGTTCGGGAAATTCGCCGGGGCCGAGGCCCGGGTCTGCGGGTCTATCAGGTCCACCCCGATGTTCACGCGGGTGGCCTGCTCCACGGGCATCGGCTGGCCGCCGGTGTGGGGCCAGACGACCTGGACCGACGGTTCCGCCTGCCCGAACGGTCCGGCGGCCACCGGGCTCTGGGCCGGCAGGTAGGTGCGGGCATCGGCCCCGTGGGCCCACACGTTGCTCCGGTAAGGAACGCCCTTGACTTCGACCAGGAAGAAGTCTTTGCTCCGGGCCGGGTCAAGGCCCGGCGACTCGAAGAAGCTGACCGGCACGTCGTTAAAGACCCAGGCCTGGAAGACCTTATCCCCCACTCGCCGGAGAACCGGCCGGCCCGGCGGGCTCTGGTACCGGGTCGGAACGTTTACGGCATTGCCGGCAGCGTCCACCAGGTTCGAGGCCCGGCGCAGGCGGACCTCCACCGGCAGGTTGCATGCCACCGGCTGGAGGCTGTCGGCCTCAAAGAGATAGACCAGGACGTTCACCAGCGGGGCCCTATCGACCGGCTGCGGTCGGCCGGCCCGGTCGTGGGGGAAGACGAGCTCGATTTTGGCGTCAACCATGCCGGCGGCCGCATTCGGCGACTGGACCCGCAAACTGTAAGCTTGGCCGGGCTCAAGGTTAACCTGGACCACGCCGTTTGCCGGGTTGACCCGGTTTGACCCCGCCGGGCCCGAAACCAGGACGGTCCAGCCCGGCTGCCAGGCGGGGATAAGCCGGCCGCCGGCCAGGTTCAGGGTAAGGCGGGTCGGGGCATTGGCCCGGACTTCGAGCCGGTCCGGGGCCGGTCGCCAGATAAAGAGCTGGGCGGCCGCGGCCGGGCTTTCGGCCGAGATACCGACCTCCGGCAGGCTCAGCACCCGGCCCAGCCCCCAGCCGTTATCAGCCACCACCCGGAATGCCGGACCCTGCGGCGTCTCGAACCACTGAAATCCGGTCGGCCTTACCGCCCGGAGAAAGTCCGAGACCGCCCGGAATGCCAGCGCATTCGGCTTCGGGGTGCCATCCGGATTAAAGAGACCGTACGTGTTCTCGGTCGGGTTCGCCCCCACGGCCAGGTCGTTGGCCTGCCACTTAAACGCCCCCGGCCGGCCCTGGGCGTACGACCGGAGCAGGACGGCCGACTCGTAGAGGGCGGCTTCAGCCGGGTCAAGCTGGTAGGTCGCAAACCCGAACTCCTCAAGAATCACCGGCCGGTCGGGGAAAATCCGGCTGAGGGTGTCGAGCGCCTGAAACATCCGGTTAAAGTTAACGGCCGTGGCCTGGGGGAACCGGTGCCAGGAGACGAAATCCAGCGCCCGGTTGGCCGGAAGGGACGCCAGAATCAGGTCGCTGTAGCCGACGGTGACCGGCCTTTCCGGGTCCGCCTCCTTCACCGGCCCGAGCCGGGCATTTATCCAGGCGGCCAGGGTCTGGTCCAGGGCCTGAATCAGCGGCTGCCATTTGGCCGAGTCGGGCGATATCACATAATCGGCCACCGAAACCGCGTAGTCCCGGGCGGCGACCCAGGTGGCGGCGTCGGCGGCAAACTCCCGGAAGAGGCGGTAGTTATTGGCGTAGTAATACGCCTGGGTGTCGTCGAACCGGTCCGGCACGAGCCCCCGGCCCTCCGCCTGCCGCCACCGGGGAATATCCGACCGGGCAACCCGCTCGCCGTAAACCCGGATAAGGGCATCCGTCTGGAGGGGCGGCGGGCCGCCCGGGTAAATGGCAACCGCCAGGTCCTGGAAATGGGGCTCATTCTTGAGGTCATAACCGAGGATGGCCGGGTTCCCCCGGTACCGGGCGGCGATAGCCCGGTTGAGGGCGGCTTCCCGGGCCAGGTCGTCTTCCCGGTAGTCGTTGAAGGTTATTAACAGGTTGAGGTTGTTTCTGGCCGCCAGGTTGACTACCGTATCCAGCTTCCACCAGCGGCCGGCCCGGATATCCCGGGCGAGGGCCGACCGGACGAAGATCCGAACGGCCCTGACGCCGGCCCTGGCCAGCCGGTCAAAGTCGGCGGCCACCAGGTTCGGGTCGAACTGCCCGTCCTCCCAGTAGACCCAGGCCCGGTCGGTCGGACCGGCATAATTCGCCCCGACCAGGAATACCGCCTGGCCCGTGGGGTCGACGAACGCCGACCCGGTAAACCGCAGGGGGTTCACGTCCGCCCGGGCCTGCCGGGGTCCGAATAAAACCGGAGACGCCAGCAGGGCGACCAGGAACAGCGCCCGGGCAGGCAGGGTTGTTCTACACCGACCCATCAGCCACAAGCCAGCCAAACCGTCCCCAAGTTTAGCCGGATGCCGACAACCCGTCAAGGTTCGATGGCCCCTCATCGTTAAAGCTCGTGGGGGTCTGGCCGTTGAACACGACCTGAACCTGGGCCCTTGGCAAAGGTTTTGCCGGGCGTCCGGCCCGCCTGAACCAACCGAAGTGGGAGATTTTTGCATATCAGGTCTGCGTACCTTTGGACGTGTCGGCGGGCAGGGTATCCCGGGTGCTGCGGCCTGGCTCGGGCCGGTAAGTTGCTGAGCCACCGTCAGCCCAAAAGTATCGGGGCCAGGTTTTGAAACCTGGCCCCGGTCTGAAACAGCCGTGCGCCGGGTTTACAGGAAGAGGGGCGACATCACCAGGGTTACCGTCGCCAGCAACTTGACCAGGACGTGCAGAGACGGGCCGGCCGTATCCTTGAACGGGTCGCCGACGGTGTCGCCCACAACGGCGGCGGCGTGAATCGGCGTGCCCTTCTTGATCGGTTCGCCGTTCTCATCCAGCAGGTTGCCGGCCTCGATGAACTTCTTGGCGTTGTCCCAGGCCCCGCCACCGTTGTTAAGGACGGTGGCCAGCAGGATGCCGGCGATGGTGCCGACCATCAGCAGGCCGGCCGTCGCCTCGGCCTTGAGCAGGATGCCCACGGCGATGGGCATCCCGACCGCCAGCAGGCCCGGGGCAACCATCTCCCGCAGGGCCGCCCGGGTCGTTATGTCGACGCAGCGGGCGAAGTCTGGCCGGGATGTCCCGGCCAGGATGCCGGGGTCGGCCTTGAACTGACGCCGGACCTCCTCGATAATGGCCGACGCGGCGTGGCCCACCGCCCGGATCGCCAGGGAGCTGAACAGGTAGACCAGCATCGACCCGAGCAGGGCCCCGACAAAGACCTCCACCTTCGAGAGGTCAACCGCCTGAAGGGGCCGGCCGAGTTCGGCCAGCCGGTCCAGATAGGCGCTGAAGAGCAAGAAG